>SXGT01696759.1_pt1 | contig 13673 bp, 10 predicted proteins | sample 3176221 | NCBI WGS metagenome assembly SXGT01 (sample SAMN11356862, study PRJNA531348) | freshwater metagenome | isolation source: freshwater sample F1-120 | place: China: Fuxian Lake, Yuxi | collected 2017-12-25 | reverse complement strand
CAGTTCACTCTCGACCAGCGATTCCGGCAGTGCAGCACAGTTGATCGTCACAAACGGGTGACCAGCTCGAAGGCTCTTCTCCTGGATCGAGCGTGCAACAAGCTCTTTCCCCGTCCCACTTTCGCCCAGCACGAGAACCGACTTATCCGTCGCCGCAATTCGAGACACCATGCGAAAGACCTGCTCCATCGCCATTGAAGAACCGACCATCTCTGTCTTCGTCTGCTGACGTCGCACGACTTCGCGCCATTGCTGCGTCTCATGTTTCAACCGTCCGCGATCAGCAGCAAGATTCGCCCGTCGTTCGAGATCCGCCAATGCGAACGGCTTGTTCAAATAATCGAAGGCCCCCAGCTTCATCGCCTCGACAGCATTTTCAACCGTTGCCTGCCCCGTGAGAATGATGATCTCCGTATCAGTTTCTTTCTCACGGAGCTTAGCTAACAGTTCCAACCCTGTCATACCAGGCATGTTCATGTCGACAATCGCCACGTCGAAACGCTTCTGTTCAAAGTGAGCGAGCGCCTGCATCCCACTGGCCGCTTGCTCAACGCGGTGACCCGCACGACTCATCCAGAGCGCCAGCGTCGTGCGGAACTCTTCGTCATCCTCTACGAGTAATAAGTCCAATGAACGATTCAGCATTTCTAACGTCTTCTCTTAGTGAGATGAAACTTGGTGTCATCAGAGGCAGCCCGCGGCTTCTGATGATAGCGACGTCTTGCCGCGTTTAGCTTCCATGTCGAACACACCTGAATTGCCAGGTAACAAATGACTAAGGCAACAGCCGTGCCGAAATTGATCGTTAGCCACGTGATGTTTCGGCTAAACAGGTGTGGAAATTACCTAATACAGGTGTTTCCCCCTGAGGCGAATGCCGCATAATCTCCTGCGTGTTTCGGAACCTTAATGACAGACGTTAACCCGTCTTGGTACGATGATGAAGAGTCGATCTTCGAATGAAAAAACTCTCAATCGACTGCGAGACTGCTCGATCATTTTTGCCCTGTCTTCCCACCTAGGGATACCTACTTCGATGAACCACTGGACCCGGACTCTCTCTCTCATCACGCCCCTCTTGGCGCTCGTGCTTGCTGTGTTGTTTCAGATCCCCAACACGTCATCCAGCCAGGAGCCTGCGACACCTCCCACTAAGCCGATGGAGCAACCCGCAGATTCCGAAACAGCCGAGTGGATGCGGATGAAACTCCGCTCGTCGCAAGAGATTTTGGCGGGCCTGACAAGAGGCGATCTGGCGTTAGTCGAAGACCAGGCGAATCGAATTCTGGTGTTCAACATGCTCGAAAAGTATGTATCGAAGAACGAGCACATCGACGCAGAGGCGTATAAAAAACAACTCCAGGAATTCGAGGACGACGCTAAAGACGTTAAGAGAAACGCGAAGGCAAAAGATATCGATGCAACTCTCAAGTCCTTCCAAAAACTAACCGCAACATGTGTCGATTGTCATCGCCTGTTGAGAGATCCGGCTGCACTCGCTGCTCCTGCGGATGCCTCTGCAAAATCAGCAAATCCTCAATAGTGCGTGTGGATTTTCACGCAACAAATTCGTGCGTTTTTTAGGATTGCATGCAGACAGTCGATGTGTCTCATCAAGGGATGCCATAAAGAGGCTGCCCATGCGCGCCGTTTTGGCACATATAGATATTTTTCGCACATGCGCGCAGACTTTAACAGACATGCGCGAAACCTATCTCAAGAACGGGCGCATCTTATCTAACGTCTTATCACCAATGCCTTTAACACGCGTCAGCTCATCCACCGACCGAAACGGCCCGTTCGTTTCCCGATCGTACACAATCGCCCGCGCCAGCTTCTCCCCGACCTCCGGCACCTGCATCCACTCCACCCATGTCGCGGAGTTCACATCCACCGAAAACTCCGCCCGACGCCCCTCAAGCGACCCCATTTCCACCAACGGCTGCCCCGCCAACCACGCCCACCCCCATTGCCCCACGGACGAAGCCAGCAACAACCCAGCGAACACCATCAGCAGAATCTGCTGAGGCGGAGTCAGGAAGGGAAGCTTATGAGGGACTTCGACAGGTTCTGTCATAATCAGCCAACTCGGAGTTCAGGAGTCGCCTATTCCTTCGCATTGAACATGACGACGGTGCGATTTTTTCCAGGAATTTCAAACTTGATGGCTGTCGGTCGGTGACTTGATGTGTCAAGGATAATTTCAAACTTCTCAATGAAACACAGAAACTCCCCCTTCGCCCCCTCATCATGTGGCTCGCAGATCAAGTGATAGACTTGGGGCTCTCCATCCGGAGAATGCATCGGACCAGCAATAACGTTGAACCGCCTCAGGAATTTGTCGGTCGAGAAGCCAGCGAACAGATGACGGTAGAACGAGCCGTAGTCGAGGACCACCGATGCTAATCCGTCTTCCTCCCCTTGAGCATTCTTGAGAGGTAATGATTGACTTAGATTTCGGCCCAAATCAACATGCCGCAGTTCCACGCCGTCGCTGGACCATTCTTCATAGTCCCTTCCAGGCTCGTAACGATAAACGATCCCATTGACCGTTTTCGTCGGATACTCATCAGCACTGGTAACGGGCCTGATCAGCATTCGACCATGGGTCGAGTCGGTGCTGTCGAACGAAATATGGCTGACCTTTATGATTCGAAAATCAGAATCGTAACTGTGTCGGTAAGCGGAAAAGGAAACCTTTTCCACATCTTTTGTCGCGGTCTCCCAATCATCCAGCAATGCTTTCACATCTTCGTCGACGTCCTGTCGAGGAACACCAACACCGGGCACCTCAACCTTGAATACCGACTGCAGGTCAAAATCGGGCGCACTTACGACAGCCGCCGTCAGCCCCAACATGGCGCCGATCCAGAAGATCACTCCGAAGGCCAGTTCAACAACTCCCATAACGATGCCTCCTGCAGGATTCAGCGTGTCTGACAGGTAGGAACAGTTCACTCGAACTGAACCAAGACTCACAACACCGGGTAGCGTACCCTCAAGCACAAATCCTCAGCAAGACGAACACCTGGTAGCTCGCACCAAAAAAAAGAGCATCCGCGTCAGACGATGCTGATCCGCAGATGCTCTTAAGTGAAACCTCAATTGACGACTACATCACCACGGCGACTGGTTTATCGCGGTCCCGTTCCCGGCAATCTAGCCGTTTGACTGCTCGGTCCGCCCGCTGGCTGACTATTGCCGGCTTCTTGAATGTTGTTCATTTGAGACTTTTTGAATGACGACAGCGACGGATGAAACGGATCCTTGCCAAACATGGCAAAAACGCCTCGATCTTTATTTCGCTTGGCTTCTTTAAAGCTGTAGACCGTTGTTCGATCTCCTCCCGGAGCGAGAAGTTTGATTCCAATGGGCAAAAAAGTAGTTGCGTCAAGCATGACTTCCGCTTCCGACCACTCTGCTGCATCTCCGGGAAGAAGCGGTTTGGCGACCAAGTGGATCAAACCTTTCTCGGGTTGATGCCTGTCCCCTACTTTCAGGGAATAACGATTCTTAGCCTTCTCCACTGTCAGACCGAACAGGAACGGCAGTGGGCTATCGATAATATTCTGCCCCTGCGCTTCCTGCGGAATCGGAATTTGTTCGTATTCTTTGCGAGACAGATCGATGTGTGTAATCATCTGTCCGTCGCAGATCCATGATTCTGGTGTCTCCGACTGAACCTGGAAGAGTTCGCCCGTTGGACCTTTTTCGGGAGCAGGATTCTTTCCGAGATCGACAGCGTAGAGATCGATACGTCCTTTGTCGGGCGTCTCGTAATAAAACTCGCCTTGGCTGACCTTCTTCACTTTGAAGGTGTTGTCGTAAACCAGACGAGAATGCTTCCCTTCGAGCTTCTGTGTTTGTGCCCCGAACTGTTCCCACTTCTTCAGAATCGCCAGCACATCAGGAGCAAACTCCTGTGGCTGCTGCATCACGGGTTGTTGCTGCGGGCGTGGCAGCGGTTGCTGCTGTTGGACCTGATTGAGTGGCGGGGCTGCGGGCGTCAGCATGACGTCGGCTTGGCCGGCTTGTTGATTGGGGCGCATTTCCATCGTAGAAGAGCCGATCGGGCGTACGGGAGTGGAGTTCCCATACTGAGCGAAGGCCTGGCCGGAGAGGGAAAAAGCAGACAGCGCAATCGCGCAAACAAACGTGCCGGTCCGCTGGCAACGATGAATGTCAAACATAGAGCCGATCGATCCTTGACTTGTTCTCAGTCTGCATCCTTGCCGACTGGAAACCGCTTGGAAATAACGCAGTTTTCCGAAGAATCCCGGACGTCGCCCGTTCCTCGGAACCCGCGATAAGGTCCGGGATTCTAGCCAATCACCCCACCCACACCTAGACCAGTTTCGATCTCGCAAACAGCCTTGTAACTTCGACCAAGAGAGTCGCTAACTCTTTTGACAGCCGCCCCTTAACAGGTGTGCCACGGCTGTGCCAGCCGTGCCGAACGCTCCAATCCGCAACAATCCTCGAACCACCCGTCGACCTGGCCGTGGGACATGCTCTTATTCGACGGAACTGTGCTTTTCAACGTCCTCTGTATCAATCGTCTTCGCCCGCGACACCTTCATCATGACCTTCTCTAACACCTGTCTGGCAGTCGTGATCGAATCAAGGTCATAACGAATCTGTCCATCATCGACGGCTCCATCCGACTGGCCAACCAGCTCCAGGATCGACCAGGGTTGTGTCGCGTTCGGATCGATGTAGGCGCTGTATATGATCGAAGGCTGGCCGATGAGTGGGTCGGCGTACGTCTCATTCGGATCGCGAGCGACGTTCATCTCCAGATACACCAGAAACGGCTGCTGGTCGGTTGTCAGCCGGCTGTCGATCGTGAAACTGTGATTCTCGGTCGCGCCAGTGTAGGCGTCTGCTTTCCGAGTCGGATCATCAGAAGGCTCGACGCCATTAATCAGCGTGTACTTGTGACGCCAGATCGGGAGGATGTGATGACGAGGTACGATCTCGCCCGCCCAGACCGGGTAATCCGAGTACGCCAGCGACTCGCTCAGATAAAGAGTCTCGATCATGCTCCCGTTCTGCGACTCTGCCCAGATCGCGATCGCCACCGGCTGGCTGACCAGGTTCGGACGAAACTCGACTTCGCTGATCACCGCGACATCCGGCGTCCCCGACTGTCTCACCGCTTTAACGACATTGTCCTTCTGCGCAAAACTCGCCTGCGGATTCGCGCGGAAGATCTCCTTGCGATGCTGAGCCTCGTACCCTTGCGCAATCAATGCCTTCGCAGGCTCCGTATTCTCCAGCGACGCATAGAGCAACCCGCCCCATGCCGCGAGCACCAGTCCGATCCCGACGACTTTCTGCCGTGTCTGTTGCGTTGACTTACTCGTCGTCAACAGCGTCGAGAAGTACCGCAGCCTCGACGACAGATGCAGCCCGACGAGCACCGTCGTCACCAATCCAAAGACAATATGCACCCGGGTCGTCGTAATCTCAAACGGCAGCACAAACGACGCGATCCCCGTCACGGACAGCGTCACAAACGACAACAACAATCCCACATTCACCAGATGCCGAAACACGGGAGCCTATTCTGCAACGGAGAGTCTCATAAAAGAAGAGGAGGCATCTTAGCCACAGAGTTCACAGAGATCTTAAAGGGCAAGATATCACAGGCCATGTTGTGGTGTTGCAAGAAAGGCACGGACAAGCATGCCCGTGCCCCTGATTCTCTTCTCTCTGAGCATTCTGTGATCTCTGTGGCTATCTTCTTACGCCTCATACCCCGCCAGTTTGCGAAGCTCGGCGATGTGGCTTTCTCCAACTCGCTTCGGCGTCGTCTGATACTTCTTACACAACACCGCTGCAAACCCCGTCGCAACCCCCATCTGCCCCGTCGTATTCTGCACGCGAGGGCCACCCAGCCCAATGTGACTGCAACTGAAACAGCGTCCCGCCATCATCAGGTTCTCGACGTTGCGTGAATACAGACTGCGGAAGGGGATGTAATAAACCTTGTTGGCGGGCTTGCGATAAAGAGCCGTCGAGCGGAAGTCGTACGGCGACCCTTTCTCCTTGTTCTGGAAGTGGACGTCGACGTCCCGTTTCTCCGTCACAACGGCGTCTGCAAATTCCTTGCTGTCCGCGGCGTCGCTCATCGTATAGATGTGATCCCCCATGAGGCGCCGTGACTCGCGTCGACCAGCGATGTACGCGACCCAGGTCAATTCAAGAGCGGCGTTCTTGGGATGCTTCTTGGCGTTAGCAAAGGTGCCATAAATCGCCCGCAGCATGTGATCGCGAATCTCTTCCCCGTCGTCGATCTGGTTGAGATCGTTCGACGAATACTCCCAGTCCCAGTCGCCACGGGTTTCCATATGGTCTTTCGAGACAGGAGCCGCCCAGGGAACCGCAGGAAACTCGACCCGGGTCTTTCCCATCGCCGTGTTCCACATCACGCTCGTTCCCATCACGCGATTATCTGCTTCCTTCGGCGACCAGAGTTCCCCATACTTATCCCACGACTCGCCAAATTCACTGGCAGCTTCACGACCATAGCGATACTCCGCACCGGCCCAGAAGCCGATCCAGCCGTCGCCCGTGCAGTCGATGAACGTCGGTGCAATGAAGCGACGAATGACGCCGGTCCCAGTCTCGCGGGCATCGATCGAAGCGATGCGGTTCCGATCCTTCTGCAGCGACCAAGCACGGTGACTGGCGAACTGCGCAACCCCCGTCTTGTTGAGCGAGGCCTGGCGTTTGTCATCATCCCCATGCGCCTCATCCGACCCGTTCGGCCAGTGCTTCGTATCAATCTGTCCCAGGATCCCGGTCGCGTGACCATGAATCCCTTCGGTGTGGACCCGAATCTCACTACTGGCATTCCCGCCGAATACAGGGCGATCCTGCAGCAGCGCGACTTTCAACCCCTGCGATTCCGCAGCGATCGCCGCTCCACAACCTGCGATTCCCCCTCCGATGATCACGACATCAAACGTCAGCGTCTCACTCGGATCATGCGAACGACCCGCCAGCTTGCTCTTCCACAACCACAGCGATTCCAGCTGATTGGGAGGCTGGTAGTTGGCGTCTTGTGTGAAGAACAGCGAGTCACAACGACCATCGAACCCCGTCAGATCCTGCAACTCAATCGACGCCTTGCCCCCCTTGACCTTCACCGTCCCGCCACGCTGCCAATGCCAGTCCTTCTTACTCCCCGTTCCAAACTCCGTTTCGACAGCGACCCCATCGACGAGTACGCGGAATCGCCCCGGCGCTTCCCATTCCCCCGGACACCAATTCTTCGTCCGCACCCACAGGTAATAGGTTCCCGCTTCGGGAAACGTCACGTTCGTTTTGGCAGATTCGACCGGCTTCCCCATGCCATGAGCCAGCAGGAACACGCCACCCATCTGGTCCATGAACTGAGGGTCGACCTTCCAGCCCCCTTTGTCCTGAAACATCTCGGTTTCGACCAGCAGCGAGGGAGCAGTCGTCATCGCCGGGACATCGGCCGCCCAGGCATTGCGTCCTAAAAGAGCGAGGACGGAGGCCGTCACAGCGGTATTTTGCAGGAAATCTCGTCGGTTCATGAGCGTCTTAAGTCCTTATGCAGTAACGGCATTGATGCATCGATGCTTGCTGATTCAATGGAGTCGTGTCCCCAAGTCCGAAATAGACAGGAGTTGGACACGGAAAATCGTGCTTATGCGTAGTTTTTGAAGGACAACACCCGTCAGCAGCCATTTCAATCTAATCCATCACGCCGAAATCCGTCTCCATCCAACGAGGCAAGCCTGCTACGATCCGCTCTCCTTTTTCACCCCCCAACGGCGATCATGTCCACCCTGGCTCGACTTTCCAATTCGATCCACACCGCCCTTCGCTCCCACTTATGGGGACGCGAAGCCGCTGGTCCTCCGCCGATGGACTACTGGCATCTCTCGCGGACCCCCTTCGCCAGTCTGCTGTTCCTGCTGCCGATTCTCATGCTTTACGAAGCAGGCCTGTACTTCGCCGGCCAGCAAGCCGACCAGCTGCGAAACGGTGCCGACCTCTGGCTGCGTCAATTCTTCGATCAGATGACTAGCCTCCTCGGCTTGCCCAACGCGGGCCCGTTCCTGCTGCCAGCCCTGCTGGTCGTCGTTCTGCTCGTGTGGCAGTGGCGAAGTCGCAGCTCGTGGCAATTCAAAGCCGACACGGGTCTGGGGATGGCATCGGAGAGTCTGCTGTTCGCATTCTGCCTGTTGCTGATGGCACAATCGCAACGCGCATTCCTCGAACAGGACCGCTGGTTACTCCAAACGGTGCCAACTCCCTCCACCGATCTCTGGCCTCAGGCGCTCAGCTATCTCGGTGCAGGGCTTTACGAAGAGGTTCTCTTCCGCCTTCTGTTACTCCCCGCACTCTTTGCTATCTTTCGTTTGGTTCGACTTTCCCGCCACTGGGCGATCATCTTGGCAGTCATCGTCTCAAGTGCCCTCTTTGCGATCGCTCACTACATCGCTCCCACCGACTTCTTCGCCACAACCAACATCTGGCACCTCCTGCAAACCCGCTACACCCACAGCCCCGGCGAACCCCTCGGCCTCCTCTTCCGCCTCGCCGCCGGCTTCGTCTTCGCCCTCCTCATGCTCTACCGAGGCATCGGCATCACCATCGGCGCCCACACAGCCTACGACCTGATGGTCGGGATCCTCATCAATTCCTAACGGAGTTGCGGATTGAATCAATGAATCTCGCACGGTACCGTAGGGCGGTGAAAACAGACTCCACTTCCAACTGGATACCTTATGAAGAAGACCTTGATTTGCTTGATGACTCTCTTCAGTCTGGCTGCCATGACAACCTCGGCTCTTGCTGGCAATCCTCTCCTGCCGGTGGTCAATGACTTCGTCTCCCAACGCGCCACGGAGTTCGACCAGATTCCAGAGTCCCGCAAACAGGAACTGGCTGCTGTCGCTGCCTATGTCTCAAAGCAACACCTGGCGGGCAAACCTGCGAAGTTGACCTTCATCTGCACCCACAATTCTCGTCGTAGCCACCTTTCCCAAATCTGGGCGACAGTCGCGGCGTCGTATTACCAGATTGGTGACGTAGAAACTTACTCAGGCGGCACAGAAGCAACCGCGTTCAATCCCCGTGCCGTAGCAGCGATCAAACGAGCCGGAATGCAGGTCAAGCAGGAAGGGAATCCAGCCAATCCCCATTACCTCGTCTCGTATCAAACGTCTGGCGACTCGCTGACCTGCTTTTCCAAGGTCTACAACGACCCGTCAAATCCTCAAAAGGAATTCTGTGCGGTTATGACCTGCCAGAACGCGAACGAAGCCTGCCCGATCGTTCAAGGCAGCAACTCGAGAATCGCCGTTGCTTACGAAGACCCGAAAGTCGCCGACAATACCCCCGAAGAAACCACCCGCTACGACGAACGCTCCGCCCAGATCTGCCGCGAGATGCTGTATTTGTTCTCGCTGGTGAAGAGGTAATCGATCGCTTTCGGTCGGCTTTTCTGTCCCTTGCATGATGAATTTTCAGAATCGTCTTGACTCCGCGCTTAGCGTCCGGCACAATTCAACTAACTTATTAGTTTAGTTGAATTGACGGGGCCATCATGACTGAGAATTCTCCAACCGAGCGCGAGCTCGATATCCTCAAAGTTTTATGGGAACTCGGCGAATCCAAGGTTCGCGACATTCACCAGGCCATGAATGCGACAGAGCCCTGCGCCTTTACGACGGTGCAGACACTTTTGCGCATCATGGCGGGCAAAGGGCTCGTCGATCAACGTGCTGAAGGTCGAACCCTGTTTTATCGTCCCCTCTATTCTCGCGAGCAGGTGACGTCCCGATTTCTAGACAGGGTCTTCGATGGGGCGATCGACCAATTCGTCCTGAATATGCTCCACGCCGAGCAGGTCAGCCCCGAACAGATGCGCGACCTTGAGCGCCTGATCGCCAAAGCCCGTCGTGCCAAAGAAGCGGGGGAATAAGCCATGTCGACAATCTCATTGCTCGAATCGCTGGCTCTCTCCATCGTGTCGACTTTCATCCTGCTTGGGCTGGCCTGGCTGTCCTTCCGCTGGATCAGACAGCCGGCGGATCGCATTCTTGTGATTCAGCTGGGGATCGCAGCATCCTGCCTGCTACCCGTGGTTGCTCTGTCAGCCTGGACGTGGTATCGGATTCCCATTCGCACCACGTCATCGCAGACCACGTCGGTCACTTCGTCGACGGGCGACTCTGCCCGTCAGCCCGAAGCGAATATGGCGATGGCCCGTTTGTTCGTCTCGGAAGAGAGATCTCCAGCAACACCGACATCGACTGCCGTCCCCCCGTCGTCCATGATCAGCGAACCTGTCATGCCGACTCCTGTTCGGACTCCCACCGACTGGGGCAGCGTGCTCGCAGGCTGCGTCTTCCTCCTCTATCTCGGAGCGGGCATCTACACACTGATCGAATCGCAGATCGGGCGAATCGCGCTGCGACGCTTCAAACAAAGCGCCCAGCCCGGCCATCAACAGATCGCTGCTGTCTGGCAGAAGCTGACTCGGGGACTTTCTCCGCGCGTTCAAATCCTCGTGACCAATCGACTCGACTCTCCGATCGTCTTTGGCCTGCGACAGCCGACGATTCTACTGCCCGGTCATCTTGCGAATTCAAGCGACGACAAGCTGCTCCTCTGTCTGGCTCATGAATGGTCTCACATCCTGCGGCAGGATCTGCTGACCTCGCGACTGGTCTGGATCGCGCAGGTTTGTTTCTGGTTTCAACCGGCCTACTGGAGCCTGCGACGCGAGCTACGCCTTTGTCAGGACCAGCTCGCCGATGACTTCGCAGCTTCCACCGGCTGTAACCCCATTCGCTACTCCGAACTGCTGCTCGAGTTCGCCAAACGCCAGCATCAACACTCACTGACAGGCTCGTTAGCCCTCGCTCACAACACCACTCATCTGACACGGAGAATGACCATGCTGCTCGAACCGGAATTCACGACACGACAAAAACCTCGACGGACGTTCTTAACCCTCTCCATCTGCCTCACCACCTTCCTTTCCCTAGGCCTGACGGGCATTCGCGTGAATGCTTCTCCGCAAGCCGAAAGCAAGCCAGAAGCGTCACCGGCCACAACGGACAACCAACCACCAGTCGAAGCTGTCAGTTACACATGCGACGTGGTCGACAAAATCACCGGACAACCGATTTCAGACGCCAGTATCGTCGTCCGCCGCTCAAAGCTGATGAATGCCTCCAACGACATCATCGAAGAAACAAAACACACGACCGACGCCCAGGGAAAATATTCTTTTACGATTCCTCCCGAGCAACTCAAGGAGAAGTACCTCTATATCGAACTCGATGTTGATCACAAGAACTACGCCGCCAAAAAGGGCTTCGGATATGCCATGAGCATGATCCAGAAAAACGAGAAGCTCGGCGAACGTCCCTTTTTTGAGCGGACGGAACTCCTGCCCGCCGACACCATTCAAGGCACAATTCTAACGCCAGACGGCAAGCCCGCAGCGGATGTGAAGATTCTTGCTTTCTCGATGCCTGATCGTCGTGACTTCAACAACATGTCTTTCACCGAAACAAAAACGACAGCCGACGGCCAGTTTCATTTGAATGTCATTAAGGACGCTTCCTCTGTGTATTGGGTACTCCCGCGGGACTTCGCCAGCATCGAACACTTCATTGATAAAGATCATCAAGCTCAGGGAAAGATCACTCTCGAACATGGCGTTCGTACCGGCGGCGTTGTCGTCGACGCCGCTGGTAAGCCACTCGCGAACGTGGCAGTGAATATCCGGACGATAGACAGAAACTCTGGCGGGCTCCCCGTTTCCAGTAGCCTATCCCGGGGAGCGATCACTGACAGCGAAGGGCGATTCGAGTTCCTTCCGCTGCCAGTAGGCAACTATCGACTCGAAGTCAGCGAGTTCCGCTCAGAACCAACTCAAGAGGAAAATACTCGTTACAAAATCCCGGACGTTTTTTCTGCTCAGGATGTCACGATTGCAAAAGACACGACAACGACTTCGTTTAAAATCCAGGCCGTTCCCACGGTGACTTTCTCTGCTCAGTATCTGGACAGCCAGGGCAAACCCACCTCAGGTCACTCCATTCACCTGTGGGGAGAACTCAATGGCGTCTGGTACAGCGATCGGGCAGCTCCTGATCGTGAAGGAAAAATCTCCAAGAAAATCCCTAAAGGCATCAAAGATCTTCGCGTTGAACTATCAACCAACGAGCATGGCACTTTGCGATATCGACTCACCCCTGATCAGCCCTTACAAAACCGAATGCCGAGCGGTATCGACTTCGGGACCGCCAACGAAGACATCTCAGGCCTTGAAATCATCCGCTATAAAGCGCCGATCGTTCTGATTTCTTCTGTTGATCTCAATGGCAAGACAGTCAACGGCGCCTACGTGACTGCCAAGTATGCTTGGGAGAACAATCAGCCATACATTCTGAAAGGCGATCATCGCTCCGACATGAATATTGAGCACCAGCAAGACGGCCGCTTCCGCACTTCTCAAATGCTTCCCGACGAAAACGTCACTTTCACTGTCGGCGCGGAAGGCTACGAACCCCAAACCATCGCCCCCATCAACCTGAAAGAGGGCGAAGTCAAAGAAGTCACCGTCACACTCCAACCGGCCAAGAAATAGAGCCAGCTCACGCAAAAAAAGAGGCCAACGCGAACCGCGCTGGCCTCTTTTTTTTATCCCGTAGGGTCCGCTGTGCGGACCGTCAATGCGCTCTCAAACGCAAGTCGGCAACGAGTGTGTCATGGTCCGCACAGCGGACCCGACCACTAGCTCAGCTTACGCTCGCGAATCCAATCGGTGTGGAACATTTCGCCGCGGGCTTTGTCGAGGCGTTCGTAGGTGTGAGCACCGAAGTAATCGCGTTGAGCCTGCAGCAAGTTGGCTGGGAGGCGGTCGTTGCGGTAACCATCGTAGTAGCTCAGAGCAGCGCTGAAGCCCGGACATGGCAAGCCAAGCAGAGTCGCAGTCGAAACAACGCGACGCCAGCCGGTTTGGGCTTTGTCGATGGCGTTCTTGAAGAAGTCGTCCAGCAGCAGGTTTTCCAGAGTCGGATTCTTATCGAAGGCGGCTTTGATATCGCCCAGGAACCGACTGCGAATGATACAGCCGCCGCGCCACAGCAGCGCGATATTACCGTTGTTGAGCTTCCAGCCGAACTCTTTGGCGGCTGCGTCGAGCTGGACGTAACCTTGAGCGTAGCTGACGAGTTTCGAGGCGTAGAGAGCGTCCTTGACATCGTTGATGAAGGCTTGCTTATCGCCATTGAACGGAACAGAGTCTGGTCCCTTGAGAACCTTTGAAGCACGGACGCGGGCGTCCTTCTGAGCGGACAGGCAGCGAGCATAGACCGCTTCGGTGATCAGGGTTGTGGGGACGCCCAAGTCGAGAGCATGCTGGCTCATCCACTTACCGGTTCCCTTTTGCTGGGCGGTATCGAGGATCTGGTCGACCAGGTAACCGCCGGATGCTGCATCTTTGACAGTGAAGATGTCGCGAGTGATCTCGATCAGGTAGCTTTCGAGCTCGGACGTGTTCCACTGCTTGAAGACCTGATACAGCTCGTCGTTGCTCAGCCCGAGGACGTGTTTGAGAATGAAGTACGACTCGCAGATCAGCTGCATGTCGCCGTACTCGATGCCGTTGT
>SXGT01644181.1_pt1 | contig 13673 bp, 9 predicted proteins | sample 3176221 | NCBI WGS metagenome assembly SXGT01 (sample SAMN11356862, study PRJNA531348) | freshwater metagenome | isolation source: freshwater sample F1-120 | place: China: Fuxian Lake, Yuxi | collected 2017-12-25 | reverse complement strand
GTTGCATTTCAATACCCCTTGTAGATGCTGTTGCAATGGGTTCAACGTAGGTTCGATGGCCGGCATCGTACCACACCATTCCGGTGCCACGGGCGGCTTGTCCGCCCGTGCCCCAGTGCCCGAGTTGTGAAGCTGCGCACGGCTCGAAGCGATCGGCCATTTTCTCGAGGAAATCAACCCGTAACCCGAAGCGTCAGCGAGGGATATCTGCCACGTCGGTCGCCCAAGGCGGGTGATGAATGACGCGAGCATCCTCCATTTCCTCGCGAACGGCCCTCGCGACAGTCCCTCGCTAACGCTTTGGGTTACGACGGGAATCGCCCCCAATTGTGGCCGCTTCGGAGCCTAGCCCGAATTTTGCGGTGCCACGAGCGTTTTGCCTGAGAACGAGGGACAAACAATGAAGTTCCGTGACAGAATGGCCGGAACGGATTCGGACTGATGCCGTTAACGAGACTGCGACACCTTCGCGGTGACGGGTTCAATCTTCAGCTCTTTCTCCAGCAGGCGAAAGAGATCGGCCTCGGTATTGGGTTCCCCGCGCAGCGTGACGCGAGGAAACATCAACTTGGGGATCGCCCCTTTTTGGGCCTGCTCGTAGACCGAGACATGCTGAGAAATGAGCTTGCCGATGACCGGTTCGTCTAGTGCCTTTTTCAGAACATCGGCCCCGATCAATCGCGCTGCTTCGGCTCGCGCCTCGCTCGCGGACCGCGCCGAGGGGGATGCGAACATCCAGTCGTGATACTGTTCGAACACGGCCGGTTGGCTCCGCCAGACGGCGATGGCACAACGAGTCAAGTCGCAGGCTTGAGCATGTTGGGCGTTCGTTTGACCGATGGACCGATTGCAACGTGCATCAAGTGGCAGGTGAAGCAATACGATCGCCACCTGATCCCCATATCGCTTGTGCGCGCTTTGTAGTTGCCCGTGGAGCCGCCGGCAGTGTGGGCAGGTGTAGTCGAATAGTTCCACCAAAATATGAGGCGCGTCCATGGATCCGATCACTGGGCGTTGGTACGCGTCGAGTTTTGCTCGACCACCGAGAAAACTCACGATTCGTTCCCGTGGTTTCTCCGCCGTTTTAGTTCCGGTGGTCTTAGAATCGCCCCCCGCAGTCGCCGGCGTATCGACAGCAGCCGGCGCGGTGGGCGTCGTCTTCGATTTCTCGGCCGATGCATCCGGCTGAGCATCGTCCGCATTTGATTCGCCCGGCACGGGACTCAGACTGGGAATTGGCGTTGTGGCCGTGGCGGCTTCCACCTCAGGGTCTACCGTTGGCACGTTCGTAGTCGTCAACCCGGCGTCCGCACCGCTGGAAGGGGGGACCGTGTCCACCAAGTCCAATACAAGCGGATCCCCGTTGGATTCCATGTACTCATTGTCGTAAGCATCCACCACGTATGTGGGGGGCGGGGCCACCAAAACTTGCCCCAGGATTAGGACGCTGGCTCCGAGCATCGCCAACGCCCCTCGCTGCAGTCGTCCGGCCCAGGTGGCTGCGCCATAACAAAGGGCCAAGGCAGCCAGAACGAGCCCCGCTGCGTGCACAAATAGACAATAAACGCAGAATTTCCCCACCACGAAGGCCTGCAGGCCAATGAACCACATCGCCGACAGGCCGGCGGTCAGCATCATCACGGTCGATAACAACCACGCCGTCTGTCGTACTCGCTGTGGAACGCGCGGGCCGACGAAGGCCGTCGTCACCACGAGACTGGCATACCACGCCGCGGCCGGTAGGCTGACCGGCAAGCCCATCCACTTCGACCAACGGCTGGACAGGACCTCCCCGCAATCAAACAGACCCTCGGATCCGCAACCTACGGTGTTGCCCGTTAGCATGGCCACCCAAGCAAGGTGACCGGCAATCGCCAACGCGCTGACGGCGATGATGCGAACCACCCACCTCAAGTGGGCAGGGGGACCCTGGCCCAAGTCGTGCTGGGGCCGGGAATGATCCACCAAGTTGCCGATTGTACACGTGTGCATGGCGATTGTCTCAGACCTCATTTTACTACGTTTAATTTATAGCACCAATCCCAACCGGACTAGCAAAAAAATGTTGACCTTTTTCCACATGGAAGCCGCGCTGGGATGTGGGGCATGCGGAAGGTGCGACCGTTGTTCTTTTTAGCATCTATGCCGGATGTAGCCCCTGTACCACCCAGCCCGTAGATGCGGTTCTTGCCCGTTTACCGGACACGTTTATCGGACCTATGCCCTGGCTGTCCCCGCTAAACGTTCGGGACGGAGGCTCGGGGGTGGTAGTGGGACCGCCGCCACACACTAGAGTCCGTTAGAATGCCCCTACCCATTCCGTCGTTGCTCGGGGTAACCGCGTGCCGGACGCGGGTCGGGCGCCGGCTATGTTGCAGAATCCTCCTATGAACCCATCTACAAGTAAATCCGCCCGAGCGATACGAGTCGGACTGCTGGGGGATGATCCACAGTTGCGTCCTCTGGTCGAGTTTCTGGCGAACGGCCCGGGATCCTGTGTGGCCGTCGCCGCAGAACTTGGCCCCGCGCTGGCTCCCTTGCTGGGGCCGGATGTGGTGGTCGCCGATTGGACGGAATTGCTGCATCGCGAGGACCTCGACGTGATTATCGTGGCCCGCTCTCGCAGCCGAGATCTGCGTGCCGACCAGCTTCGACAGCTGGTGCAGGGTGGTGGCCGGCTACTCTTGCAGCAGTCTGCCTGCGAGGCGATTGTTGCTTTTGAGTTGGATATGATCCATCGAGACACGGGTGCCCAGCTGCAGTCGTTTGTACCGGGGCTCTACCACCCGGCCTTGGGCGAGTGCCAGCGGTTGGTGATCGAGGCCGAGTCGTCCCCCTTGGGACCGATTCGCCAAGTGGTGTTCGAGCGTCGACTCTTGACCTTGGACCGGATGGCCGTGTTGGAGCAATTGGCTCAGGACGGTATGTTGGTCACCCAAATCCTGGGGCCGCTCACCCAGGTGGCAGCCTTTGGGGCGGACCTGGCACAAGACGGCGACTTTCGCGTGACGGCCAACCTGGGGACTTCCATGGCGATCCCCGTTCGCTGGTCGGTCGCGACCTTTGAGTTTCCTGAGGCGGCCCGTTTGTCCCTGCATGGATCGCGTGGCATCGCCACCATCTGCCTCGATGACTATCCGCAACCCTGGAAAATTCAGACCATGCCAGCGGGTCTGCTCGAGGTGGACACTTGGTCGATTGCAGATCACCCACGTTTTACACTCGACCGCCAGCTCCCAACGACTCCGCCTAAATCACTGCTGGAGATCGGACCGAACTCGCAGTCGAACCCGCCTGTGTCGCAGGGTCGGCCGGTGACTTGGGAGAATGCTTGTCGTGTTTTGGAAATGGCCGAGGCGATACCAGACAGCCTGCGACGAGGGCGGGCCATTCGATTGACGGTCGATACACCAACTGAAGAGGATACGTTTAAGGGAATGATGGCTGCCACGGGCTGCTTTGTCATCATGGCCACTATGGGAGTGATGCTGTTGGTTGGCGTTCTGGATGTGTTATTTTCCGGCGTTTCCGACGAAATCGCTCCCGAGCCGCCGGGATGGCGTGTATGGTTCTCGTTGCGAAATTGGCCGGTCTATTTGCTGGCGATACTAGCACTATTTTTGGCCATGCAACTCTTGCGACTCGCCTTCGGGCCATCTGGGAAACGTGGCCGGTCGCGACCATCAGATTCGATCGTTGAGGGTGGCGACGACCTGTAAGCGGCTACCGACAGGCCTACAAACAGATCCCACTAAACTCTCAAGTTGGTTGGCTCCCAGACCGATACAACGGCTGCGTCAATATGTAACGACTGCGCGGATGCTACCATCGCGCCGTGCTACCATCGCGCCGTACGGTCGGCCACTCAACGGGCGAATGGGCGACCGGCTGCGGAGACCACTATGAACCATCGGCTGCGGGCCAGCTTTCTTGCAACAATCGTTGGTTCGCCGACAGTGAGCCCACTGCTAGGGGCATTCTTTATTGGGTTTGTGCTGGTTGGGTGCGCTGGTTGTTGTCAGCCGATCGGTTGCATGTCTAACGATTGCGGCTCGGGCTGCATCGGTTGTTGCGCAACGGATGTGGGTTGCTCGCGCCGACTGCGAGATTTCTTTGGTCCGCCGGCCGCTCCGGTGGTTGAAAACGAACAGGCCACGTTTGTCACAGAGTCCAAATACCATCCGGTCCCCACTCGTCCCGTTTTCGCCCGCAGGGAATCGATTGTGTTTAGCGGCGAGGAGGGCCACGATCCCAGGCAGACGCCCAGCATGGAATCGATCATCGAGGGGCCTGCGTTGGGTGGTCCATTGGATTCCGTGCGGCCCGAACCGGTGCCGATGGAGACGGATCTGCTGGCACCGCGGGTTCCCGGGCCCCCGGACTCTTCCCCGGTGCCAGGTGTGATGGGGCCCATGCAGCGGGCGCCGCTGTTGGAACCCGAGGAGGATGTCGAGGTGATTGGGCCGGGGGATTCCGCCCTACCCGAAGAGGATGATGTTCGTGAAGAGGCTCCTGAGAGGATGCCAACCCCGACGCGACGCTTGCCCGGTGCCGCGTCGGTCCGGCCTCCAGTATCGTCCTTCAATGTCCTGCGAGGGGCCCAGCGACCATCTTCGCGACGCGGCTCGATACAGCAGGCCTCGGTACGGTACTGAACCGTCGAGGATCTCTCGCCAAATATCCCTGGGTGGCTGGAGCAGCTGTTTGTTTCGCTGCTCCAGCCCCCAGTCCTTAGGCTTCACTGCGAGCAACTATCGGAGCGGTGACCCAGATACCGCGGGCCCGATAATACGAGGCTCCTACCCAGGAGGGGGTAATGTTGGCATTTTGCAATGCCAACCTAAGCAGTGAAGCCCACACATGTACGTTTTTGTTTTCGCTTTCGTTTTCGTTACGTCCGTTTTTACTTTTTTCTGCGTTGAGTCAAGAAGCGGTGTTCGCGCGCGTCCCATGAGTTCACGGCATCCGTGAAGAGGCTCCACTCGCCAGACGTGTTGGGTGTTTCTGGCAGGTCCTCGGAGTTGGCACCCCAGCCGGACATCAGACTGCCAACCGTGGCGACAAGTTCACCCGGCATGACTCGAACCCATTGTTCCTGAGGCATTGGCGACTCCGCGATCGGACGATCGGCGGGAACCACAACCCAGCCGTGATCGGGCAATGCGGCCACGATCGCGGACTCGGCCGCAGACAAGCCGGGGCGACCGCACGATTGCTGAGTCATCACGGCTACATGCGGAGCAAATAGATCGGCACATGCGGCAATCACGCTTCGTTTCTTGCCGGTAACTGAGATGATGGCGTAGCGGTCTCGAGTCGACAGCCTAAGCAGCGCGGATGCCACGTCCAGCCATTCCGTGGCCATTGTCCAGGATCCCTTTACAAACCCATCGCGGCACAAGTGCTGATCGATGGTGGGGCCGATGGGCGTATGGGCCTGGGACTCGAGGACGATGGTCAACATGCCATTGAATCGACGCCGAGCCCAGGCGGCTAGTCGTCGTACGGCGAGTTTGGTGTTCTTGACGTTGACACTGAACCGACCGGCCCATGGTTCAATGGGGCGTCCCGCCGTCACGATTCCCAGGGCGCCGCGCAGATACGCCTCTTCAACCCACCCGGAGTCCCCCGGTGCCGTTGTGAGGTTGGTTTCTGCATCCTGGCCGCCCAGAACGGCGACGTCCCCCGGGCCGACTTGCTCCAAGTCGAGAACAATCCGTTGTATCGGCTCCCATTCCCCGCCTAATGGGGGCATGTCCGCCAGACGCAATCGTCCGCGTACCACGTGGGCCAAGTCTCGGATGCAAAGATCATTCATATGGGTTGGTACAGACAGGATCTGGCGACATCAGCGTCATCAAACGGAACGGTTTCATCCCCAATCAATTGGCCCCCTTGAGGTGCCTTACCGGCAATCAGGACCGTATCGCCGGGACGTGCGATCTGTAGGGCCCATTCAATGGCCTTGGTGCGATTGGCAATCAGATGAGGTTTGCCGGGATTGCGACATCCATCCAAGATGTCATGCGCGATGCGCAGGGGCGCTTCGTGGCCTGGGTCGTGAGTGGTAATGACGGGAACGTCTGCACTTCTTTCGGCAACTCGTCCCCATTGGGGCCGACTGTCGCGGTCCCGTTCTCCGGCCGTGCCGAATACGCAAATCAATCGACCCGGTGTCAATGGCCGTAATGATTTCAACACCGTCGCCAGGGCCTCGGGTGTCGGCGTCTGATCCACGAACACGCCAAACGCCTGGCCACACTCCACGCGTTCCAAGCGGCCAGGGATGCGTGACACCGACTCCAATCCGCGTACGATGGTCGGCAGATCAATCCCCAGTACCAGTCCCGCAGCGGTTGCGGCTAGGAAATCCATGATTTGGAAATCTGCGACCAGCGAGGTTCGCAGGGGCATTGAGTCATTGCCGGCCGTGATCAGGAATGTCTGCTCACTGCGATGGCTCTCCAACGGAGTGGCGGTGACTTCCGCCGGTGAGGCAACGCCCACAGTAATGACCGGTCGCTCGAGTTCCGTCAGAAGGAATTTGCTATCGGGGTCATCGGCATTGATGATGGCAACACCGGATGGTTTGAGCTGCTGAAATAGGCGGGCTTTCGCGGAGCGATAATTCAGCGTGGATCCGTGAAGATCCAAGTGGGCTCGGCGTATGTTGGTGAGGATGGCGATGTCGACCGATAAACCGGCTGCTCGGCGCTCTGCCAGGGCTTGGCTCGACAGCTCGACAATCGCGTGGTCGCAGTGATGTGCAACCATGCGTTGGAGCCAATGGGCGAATTCCGGCGCGGTGGGGGTCGACGAAGATATCGGACTGCTCTCAACGCCATCGGTATACCCGAGCGAGCTCATGAAGCCGGCGCGTCGACCGGCTGCCTCAAGTACTGCTGCGACCAGAGTTCCGGTCGTGGTTTTGCCGTAAGTTCCTGTAATGCCGATCACGCTCAGTTGTTGGCTGGGATGTCCGGCCAGCGCGTGACAGACTCGCCCCAACCCAAGACGTGTATCGTCCACCACGCACGTGGGAATCTGCCAGGGGAGTGGGCGCTCCGACAAGACGGCCGCCGCGCCCTGTTCGATCGCGTGGGGCACTTCGTCGTGCCCGTCGCCGTCGCCGTCCACCAACGCGACAAACAAATCGCCCGGCCGACAGACTCGCCAGTCGCTCGTGCAGGATGATACCTGTATGTCCTGGGCCCCCAGGAAGCGCGCCCGCGGAAATACCTCGCGTAGACAGACGCCACCTGGCCCAAACGCGTAATACGACATGATCCCAAGGCCTCCTTGCCTGAGAACCGTGCATGGGAAAATGGCTTGATGTCCCAGTGCCTGGTCCAACCCAATCATTGGGTTACTGCGTACGTGGAAAGCGGCCACCGGCACTTAGGCGAAAGCGTAACCTGCCAATTGCCCGACCGGCCATTTCCGGAACGACGAATATTGGCCATTTGCCGTTTCATGTCAAGATGATTTTGAGCGGGCGTACTTGGGGGCTCGTGCTGGCAAAAGTTTGCTGGCATTGCTGGCGGCATGCCCAGCGCTGTGCCGTGCGATTGCCACCTGACCGCGCCAGACGCAGCGCTCAACCGGGCCCAAGATTCGCGTGCTCAAATTTGAGATTTGAGATTTGAGGCGGGCGTTAGGCAACCGAAAGTGGACCGAGGACACAGGAAAACGGCAACTTCGCAGTGATCGCATTGACACTTGGCGTTCTTGGCGCCTTAGCGGTCAATAATCCGGGTCAGGGCACTAGCCTGTGAGGGGTGGCATCGGCTTCCAGCCTATAATGATTCTCGCATTATGCCAGCATCGGCAGGCAAGATGCTCGCGGCCACTTACCCAGTAGCACAACTCAAAAATACAGTCTGGACGTGTGGACTAGCTTGCTTCTCCGTCGGAGTTGCTATCAACTCGACGAATTCGTGCTAGCTGAGCAAAACAACTAGGACCGTCTGCTAGAATGCGACCGATACACTTGGTACTGCGGGCAATGAACACGGTGAGCGCGAGATGATCTCCACCTTACAGCCAAGCTCCCTTTGGATCGGCAACGTGCAATGGCCTGAGTTTCGTGCTGCAGTTCGTGAACTGCAGGCCCGCAGCAAGATGGTGATCTGCCCAAGTATCTCCCACGCGCTCGAGCACCTGGAGGACGATCCGGACCTGGTTCCTCGGCTCATCGTCTTGGCTACGGAGCGGCCGGGTATGTTAACGCGTGAGGATACCGCGCGACTTGCGGATCGGTTGCCATCATCGGCCAGTGTGCAGTTGCTGGGCAGTTGGTGCGAGGGGGAAATCCGCTCCGGACGGCCCCTTCCTGGTTTACAGAGAATCTATTGGCATCAATGGGCCAGCCCGTTGTCGCCGCTGGGTGCTGCGGACCTCGGCGATGCTGGATCAACGGAATGCCTGCCCGGTGCGCTGCTGCCGGATGGGACCAGCGATACCTGCGCGGAGCGGCCGATCGGCGACGATCCACTGGTGTTGATCCGAGCTGGGGATGCGGGAACGGCTCGCATGCTGGAAGAGGCTTGCTTGCATCTGGGGTACACGCCCTGCCAATGGCGAAGCGAACAGCCCGCGTTATTACCGGCTGGGGCCATCGTGTGGGACTTGGCCCGTTGGGAGTACGCCCCGCAAACTATCTTCGCCGAGTGGCAGCGGTTGGGGGCTCGTTACGCCTCCGCGTTGCGGATCGCGGTCGTGGCGTTCCCGCGATGGGATGAGGTAGCCGCGCTGCGTCAGGCCGGCGTATCAGCCATCCTGGCGAAACCTTTTGCATTGGGCGATTTGCAGGCGGTCTTACTTGATCAGCCGGCGACGCGCAGTCCATTGACGAACTGAAGCGTGCGTCGGACCAGGTGTTGCGCGAGCGTTTGTCGTTGGCCACGGAACGTAGCATAGGCCAACATGCCATGGCGCACGTGTTGGGCGTCGACCTCGTCGATGACAATCTTGATTTGGAAGTACGGGTGTTGCGATTCGCCTTCGGTGTTGTGAACCACGATATCCCCGCCCGCCAAATGCGTCAGAGCGGTCTCTTGTATGGTATGGGAACCGGCTTGGGCGACTTGGACCACCCGTCCCGACATGGTGTGCCCCGCCTGGCCAGCCAATCGCACTTCGACATGGTCGCCGATCCGCGGATGCCAATCCGACATGGTTTCTTCGCTGGCCAACGCCTTGACGATCCACGGCCCGGCGCTCACCAGCCCCAGCGGCTCTCCCTTGTTCACGAAACGTCCGTCATCGTGGGAATCGGAAAGGCTGGCCAAGTTGCCGGTGATCGGGGCGACGACCAACAATTCTGACTGACGGTCGCGCAGGTGCCGCAAGTCTCGGTCGGCCTGGGCCAGTTGTTGCTGGATTTCAGACGCAGCGACGGGGTCGTGGGTCAGTTGCCAATGCAGTTGGACGGTCCAGTCCTCGATGTCAGTCTGTTTCTTCCGAACGGCTTCTTCCATGTCGAGATTGGTGAGCTGGCACAGGACATCCCCGGCCGCCACGGGCTGGCCCACTTCGATTTGGGTTCGTTGTAGAAAGCCAGCCGCTTGGGCACGCACGACGCGATCCGCCTCCCGCCCCACTACCCCCATCGTTTGCAGCGATCCGGGTGCGGGGAGAAGCAGCAGACCGGCAGTTGCTGCGGCCAGCAATCCTGAGGTGACCCACACGGCGCGGCGTCGGACCGAGGCAAGTTCTTCGGATCTCCAAACGTAGTGGTGCAGCTGCCGCAGTGATTTCCAGAGGCTCGTGCCGATGAAGACCGAGGCGGCTACCAGTCCAACCACCGGAATCTTGTAGGCGATCAACATGCCAATGCCGACCAAGACCAGCCACTTGTAGCCGGCACTGATCAGGCCGAAAGTCGCCAGGCCAATGCGAGAAGCAGTCGTTCGGGCCACGTGCCGAGTCTTCAGTCCGAAGAGCCATTCTTTGGTGAAGACCTGCAATTGCTGACCGGCCACCGCACGCAGATTGGGGACGTTGACCAGATCGCAGAGCACAAAGTAGCCGTCGTATTTCATCAAAGGATTCACATTGAACCCGATGGTCACCACCGTGGAGAGGACGACCACATACTGGGCCATGGAGTGCAAGAACGTAGGCCCTGTCATGGCCCAGACCAATAAGGCCACCATGGCGATGATCGATTCGAAGTACATGCCGGCCAGTGACACCACGATGCGTTGACGTCGGCTGGGAAAACCCCAAGCGGCCGTAGCATCCAGATAGGCACATGGCGTGAACATGATGAAGTACGCCCCCATCTCGGGAACCTTGCCGCCAAAATGCTTGCAGGCGTAGGCATGGCCAAATTCGTGGATGATCTTCAGGCCTACCAATAGGGTCCAGAGCAAGGGGAGGTTTTGGAACGCCAGCATCGTCCCGAGTGGATCGCAGAACGACCGCCATTGCAGGCTGATGATGACCAGTGATATCAGTACGCCCAGTGACCACAGCGCAAAGGCGCGTGTCGAAAACAGCGGTGCGAACCACGATCGAGTACGATTCAAGAATCCGTCAGGATTCCACAGCGGTACTCGCAGAAACAGAAACCCGCGGACCGCACTCTGTAACTGTGATTTGCGCTTTCTCTCGAATCGCGCGTATAGGGCCTTGCCATCGGTCACGGGGAGATTCAGCAAGCCGATCTGATTGAGTTGCAGGATGTATTGGTAAAATTCGTCTTCGTGCTCGATGTGCAGAACGCCTCGTTCCACCAGTTGAGCAAAAGTGTCAGCTAGTGGCCGATTGTCATCCAGAGAAACGAAGATTTGGTAGTCACGAGCGCTCAACTGGTGCGCGCGGAAGGTTACCGGGTCATGAACGACGTATGCCGCCCGTCCGCGCATCACATGCCGGCTGATTTCGAGTTCATGACGCGTTCCGATATGGACCTGGCGCAGACGCTGGCTCAGGCTCTGGCTTTCGGGAGCGGCGGGAGACGTTGGTGCAGTGCTCATAGTTTCCACAGCTGCAGGCGAATCGAATCAATCAAGCGATGCAGGCCGACCCACCAAATCGGCTGCCGGCCGGCATCCACGCGAGCCACGCCGGTCATGCCCGTGCGCAGCCACTCGGGCGTGGCTTGCAGATTGGCCTCGGCCACAAAAACATTTTTTCCCTGGATGATCTCCGCCGCAACCTCCACACGGTGCAAATGACAGCGGTGCTGCTGGTCCGGTCTCGCATTGGTGGTAAACTCGACCACCTGTCCGGCTTGCAAGTAGGTGGCGGAAAATTCTGGTGCGTGCAACTCGATTTGCATATCGTCCGCGGGAGCGAGCTGCACCAACGGCTCGCCCATCGGGACGATCTCGTCAACCCGCGGCACGACATCCCCGAGCAGCAGGTATCCGGTCGTCGGCGCGCAAATTCTTGCGGCGGCGATACGCCCCTCGACGACCGCCAGCTCGCTCGACGCCATCCTTGCACGCGCGGCAGCCTGGGCCGCGGGTGCATGTTGATGCGATTGCAAGGCTCGCGTCATCTCCAACCCGGCGATGCTCTGCTGTGACTTCAATTGTGCTCGTTTCAGCTCCAACTCACGTGTATCGAGTTCCAAAAGCAATTGGCCCGCCTCGACGCGATCCCCCGGCCGCACGTGGGCCGCCATGATGCGGGCCTCAAATGGCGCGGCGATCTGCCGTAGGTGACGCGGTACGACTTCGCAAGGAACCGTGACGTGGTGCGTGGTGGTCCCCAGCAGACACCATAGACTCAACACGCCGACGGTCGCGGCCACCGCACGCCGCACCCGGTGGTTCGGACTGATCCAGCGGGCGATGGAAGTTCGTGCACTGTCCATCAAGTGCTGATGCAATCCACGGCCGGCACGGGCCAAGAGAAGCAGCCCAGGGACCAGTGGCAGGACCGTCTGCTGGATCCGCTGCAGTTCGTCCGCTCGAAAGGGCCGATTGGCGCCGCGACGCAGACTCAGTATCGCCACACGTTGGCCCTGTTGCTCCAAGGGAACGGTGGCCACACAGGAATTGCCGGTGGCGTGGTGCCATTGTTTGTGTAACAGGTGCCTCGTCGACACGGGATTCGCGAGCTGGTCGGATTCGAGCTGGTAGCACACCATCTCCCCAGCATCCAAGCACTCCTCCATCGCGTGATGGATCAAGCGACTGCCAGGGGTCCGCGGATAGAGGTCGTCGAGTCCCGAGATGCATAGCACCCGTAAGTGCTGCTGATGGACCAACCCAAGACTGACCTGGTCACAACCGACGCGGGACTTCAGGCCGTTGACCAGGGCAAAAGCCAGCTCGTACACGCTTTGATGTTCGGCAACTTTGGTTAAGCCCGACCAGCCGGCCGAGCCGTTGGACGCGGAAGAGGATGTGTCCGCTTCCGACTTGCGTTGAATGCTGGCGGCCAAGGTTCCCGCCAACGCCACCAAGGTCTGAAACTCCGTCAACTGGGCCTGCGCCGAGTTTTTGTCGGTGGTCTGGGTGACCACCAGCAGCGACCCAATGGTCGAACGGGCATCCTCACCGACCGGCGCGGCTAGTGCCGCAAAGCTCTTGTTCAGGGCGATGGAGTCGTAGAGTTTGGCCACGGACAGATTGCGATAGCGGGCGTCCAGCAGCATGCCCGAGCAGAGCGGTTTCCAACGCTCGTCGGCCGACGCATGGTGTGAGACACAGTCATCCATCGTCCCCGACGGACTGTCCAGATTCATCAAGGCAAACGGGGCGTCGAAATGGGTGGCCAGCTTTCGCAAGGCCGTGCGGTAGAAGTCCTGCTTGCTGGAGGCCTGCTCGGCCGCCGCGCGCAACGCCGTGACGATGGGCGTCTGCTCCGCCGCCGGCTCGCCTACGCGCTGCGGGTTGGCCGTGGAATCTTGGGATGGATGGGAACTTTGAACCATGGCACTCTCAATGTTGTTGCAGCGTCAACGGTCCTTGGCACTCGTTTTGTGGTCCAGGCGACACACGTCATTTCCTGGGCCGCTGACTATCGATTGGCCGCACTGGCCAGATCGATGTCGTGGAAAAATCGTAAGCCGATTTCAAAGGTGTCCTCGCGAACCATGCGACAGCGCGTGCAGCGAGCCAGTAACGAACCAATCGACACATGCTCGTTCGAGAACGTAACCCAAAATGTGTCACCCGCCAGCACTGGTCGGGGGAGCAACACGAGCGTGCCACCGTTGGAAATATCTCCGGTCAGGCCATCGATGGCATCCGTGTGTCGCTGACTAGAATTTCCGGGCTGCAGTCGCACTCGTGTGCGAATCACCATGCGCTCGCTCGATCGTTGCTTGAGAATGGCCTGCGAGTTGTTGGCCTCGAGGTCCCCCAACGCCGCCAAGGCGTCGGTCAGGGCAAACACATCGTTGGTTTGTGTGTTGACGTCAAACATTCGTAATCCCTCCCGGGTCGGACCGGCCTTAGCGCCACATCGCGCGATCGGCCCCATGGAAAATGCAATCGGTTGCCCGCGGTCGGCATGGGCCACGCGCGACGGTGGCGGACGCATGGCGGGGTCCCGCGGTGAGTCCGTGCAAATGTAGGTCATTCCGTGCGCAGGGGGGCGTCGTCGCGACGACGGAGGCGGGGGGGGCCCGGAGTTTGCTGGGAGGGATTGTATCAGCCGTTTCGATACTGCGGCCTGATGCGATGCATCGTTCACGAGTGCTTTTCGCTATG
>SXGT01254836.1_pt1 | contig 13673 bp, 12 predicted proteins | sample 3176221 | NCBI WGS metagenome assembly SXGT01 (sample SAMN11356862, study PRJNA531348) | freshwater metagenome | isolation source: freshwater sample F1-120 | place: China: Fuxian Lake, Yuxi | collected 2017-12-25 | reverse complement strand
TCGTGACTCGGTCTCCGGGGAGGAACGAGATGTGGTTTAGGCCTCCAAAGGCCGCAGCATAGTGGTCCTGCCGACCCATGGCCCGTTTGAGCACATTCAGCTCGATATGGGCGGCCTCCTCAGCCAGCTGGCCCGCGGAAACCTCTTCCCCCTTGAAGAGGTGCAAGGCGTTAAGCAGGCCGACAGCGAAGCTGCTGGAAGAGCCGAGGCCGGAGGCTGCTGGAAGGTCGGCAATGGTACTAATGTAAATGGGGGGTGTCGCGTCGATGTACCTTAGGCACTCCCGAGCGATACCGTTTTGAATTTGGTCCAGTTCCTGGGCGTGCTCGCTGATGGAGTAGTTGAGACGGTAATTCTCGCCGAATACGTGGCTGTGCCGTTTCACCGTCACATAAATGTACCGATTGATGGCTGTGCTTACCACAGCGCCGCCCTCCGTGCCGTAGAACGAAGGGAGGTCCGTACCCCCTCCTAAAAAGCTAATGCGCAGGGGAGTAATGGTGGTAACGATAGGTTGAATGCCGCGGCGTGCCATCGTGGAAGCCCTTCCTAAGCTGGGGTGCGGCCGTGGTTAGACGATCTTGACGTGTGGAAGTGGGATGATGAACTTGCCGCCACGTTTTCGATATTCAGCTTGCTGTTCGAGGACTTCATCGGCGAAGTTCCAGGCCAACAGCAGGACATAGTCGGGCTGGTCTTCGAGCAACCGAGCCGGACTTACCACTGGAATGTGCATTCCGGGGCTGTAGCGGCCTTGTTTGAGCGGACTTTTGTCGGCGATGTACTCAATTTGGTCAGGCCCAATGCCAAGAAAGCAGAGCAAGGTGTTGCCTTTTGCGGGAGCGCCATATCCAACAATCCGTTTGCCTGATCCACGAAGTTCGGAAATGGTGCGGCTGACTTCGTCCTTGATCCGGTACACGGACTGGGCGAACTTTTTTGCTCCTTCAACGCTTGGGATCTGTAGGTGGGCCTCCGCAGCCAAGAGTGCATTCATGCGCTCCGATGGCGCATGCGTGCCCTGCTGAATCACCAGCCTAAGTTGGCCGTGATGCTCTGGAAGGCGCTCGGCGTCCACCACCGACATGCCGAACTCGGCGAATAAGCGGCGCGCGGGACCCAAGGCCCAGTACGACACGTGCTCGTGATAAATGGTGTCAAACGCCCCTTGCTCCATCAGGTCCACCAAATAGTGAGCTTGGATGAAGCACGTGCCATCGGGTGCTAGCAACCGCTGCAGGCCTTTCACGAAGTCAGGCAAGTTGGGGATGTGAGGAAAGACGTTGGTCGCGGTGATGACTTTGGCACGTCCGTATTCCGCTACGACGCGTTCAGCGGTCTGTTCCCCGAAATAGGCCGTAAGCGTTTGAATTCCGTTTTTCGCCGCGAGCGCGGCCAGATTTTGAGCGGGATCGATTCCAAGGGTGCGGACGCCAAAGCGAGCGAACCAACTCAACAGAGTGCCGTCATTGCTGCCAATGTCCACAACGAGGTCCGCAGCAGACAAGGCCACCCGTGCTGCAGCTTCATCAGCGAGTTTCTTAAGATGCTGCCTTAGAGTTTCCGACATCGAGGAAACGTACAGGTAGTCGTCGAACATCAATGGTGGAGCAACCGCATCCAACAATTGCATATGCAAACAAGACTCGCAGATACCCAGATGTAGCGGGTAACTCGCTTCATCATTGGCGAGTTCTGCCTTGGTCAGAAACTTGTTGGCCAGGGGCGTGAAGCCGAGGTCGAGGACCGAGAGGAGCGGGCTTGACTGACAGAGAATACAATGGGACATCAGTCCTCCTACGGTAACGCCGCTTAACCGTGCTTCAGATCCCAGGTGTACGGAATCTCCGTCGTGAAGGGCTCCATGCGCAACATCTCAGTCGGCGAATGGGGTTCTGAAGCGCAGTTCGCAAGAATAACCATTTTGTCACCGTAGGCTTTATAGCCGTTGGCGATCCCGGGAGGAATTTGCACCAACACATAATTGTCCTCTCCCAGGAAGACCTCCATCAGCTCTCCCCGGGTCGGTGATCCCTCCCGCAGGTCGTACATCACCAGCTTTGCACGCCCCGATAGCACCGCATTGCTGACGGTCATCGTGGTGTGGATGTGCCAAGCCTTCACCACCCCGGGCCATGCACACGAGAAATAAATCTCTCCGAACGAGACGAAATGCGGATCCGTCGCCTTCATCATGTGCATGATCTTTCCGCGTTCATCGACGATCTGCCGCAGCGGAACCACCTTTACTCCGTCAATCATGCCGACCTCACTCTTTGGCGTCTGTCCATCGCAATTCTGAATTCAGTTGTGAAGCGTCCAACAATCGTCGAACTTGCTGCAGCCGGTTGACGGGAAACCCCCGAAACTGGGCTTCGGTAAAACCGACACGGTCGAACAACGCCACCAACTCGGCGCCCCCCGTATCCAGGGTCCAGTTGGGCCGGTAATACCCGGCCAACACTGAAAGGATCTTCCCAAAGCTAATACGATAGGTCCTCGAATCGTTACCGTGCTCGCCCGTAAAAGTAAGTGTGCTCCCTGGCACAACCCGTTGGGCCGCTTCGGCCAAATCCCTCACCGTGAAGTTCCCATCGGGGATCCCGACATTAAACGATTCACCCGCGACGAGCTCAGAGGGGGCTTCTAACCCTGCAATAAATGCAGAGGCCACATCCCGGACATGGACCACCGGACGCCAGGGGGTGCCATCGCTCTTTATCTCGATTCGCCCGGTTGTATAAGCGCAAGCTACCAAGTTATTGAATACGATGTCGCACCGAAGCATGGGACTCGCGCCGAACACCGTCGAGGGACGCAGACACACCACATCAAAGGCGTCAGAACCTAACTTTTTTAAGGCCAACTCGGCGTCCCACTTGGTGCGCGCATACACTGTCAGAGGGTTTTTCTCACTCCCATCCTCTTCCAACTCTGCTTCCGTGGCTGCAACCCCGTACATGCTCTGCGAGGATGCATACACGAACCGTGGAATTCCCAAACTACGCGCATGCTTCGCCAAATTTATCGTACCAAAGAGGTTGATCTCCTCGGTCAATCCGGGCCGCAGTTCGCCTAACGGGTCGTTGGAAAGAGCAGCCAAGTGAACAATCGCGTCGATGCCCACCAGGTCCGCCGGTGTGACATCACGGATGTCTTTTGTGATCTGGCGATTTACCTCACGAAAGGACGACAAACCACAACCAGAGTAGTACCCAGTATCCAAGCCAACCACGTCGTAGCCCCGCTCAAGCAGCACTTCCGACAGCACTACGCCGATATAGCCCAAATTCCCTGTGACCAAGACAGTGTTCATTCGGGGCACCTATCGCACCAAAGTCAGCATGCAACTCTCGGGCCCAAGGACCTATGCCCGCAACATCACGCGTCCGGCCAAGAAACTTCGAACGACGCTCAGGAGGTCCATGTCGGAGTTCGCATCCAGCACCCAATACGGGCATCCAGCGGCACTCGCCGCCTGACCATCTCGCTCATCGTCACCAATGAGGGGAGTACGCGACAAATCCAGATGGTACTTCCGTTGTGCTTGATACAGCATCCCTGGCTGGGGCTTTCGGCAGTCGCAACCGTCGTTCCAACCGTGAGGGCAATAAAACACGTACTCGATATGCCCGCCCGCCGCTGCAGCTTCGTCGGTCATTCGGCGATGGATCGCTAAAAGGTCGTCTTCCGACATCATTCCTCGAGCGATGCCCGGCTGATTCGTTACCACCAGGATTCGGTAACCGGACGTGGTGAGAAGTCGGAGCGCCTCCAACACTCCAGGAAGCCACTCCCAATCCGCCCATGAGCGAACATATTCCGCCGGCGGCGGTCGCCGATTCAGGGTGCCGTCGCGGTCCAAGAAAATTGTCATCTTCCTCGCCAAAAACTGCTCGGTCAGTGGCAGTCGCTCGTGTGAGCCCACGCTGTAGTACCGATGATCGGTCTCAAAGGCGGCCAATTGTCCCCCGGCGACAAGTTTCGGGTAAACACTCGCTTCAAAGGACGAGTTGCCCTCGTCGAGCAAATCGAGAACCGCGCGATGCAGGATCAAAAACCCAATGTCCACGCCCCGTAAATCCGATAACGTACGTGATTTATCGTACGCCGTGACGAGGCCGTTATGCACCCGAAGGTTGTGCTTGGTATGAGCGTCCGCGTTTCGGTACACAACGACCTGAGCAAGCACGGAAGTTCGCTGGAAGCTCGCCCACATTTGTTGGAGCGGCATCGGCCAATAGTTGTCACAATAGACGAGAACAAAGACCTCATCTAAAAGAGGCCTCGCACGGGCCATCCGAGTACCGGTATCGTCCTCCACCGGTCCCTTGGAGTAGGTGATCGCGACCCCAAATGCCGCCCCATCCCCAAAATACGCCTCAATCACCTCGCCCAAGTACCCCACCAACAAGACGATGCGTCGGATGCCTTCGGCCACGAGCATTTCGACCAAGTATGCCAAAAATGGCTTCCCGCCAAAAGAAAGCATAGGCTTGGGCAAGGTGGCGGTCAAGGGCATCAACCGCGTCCCGCGACCGCCCGCCAGGATAACCGCCTGTTTTGGGGTGCCTGGATTGGGCACGACAACTCCGGGGAACGAATTCTATTTCGCGGCCCAAAGCGGCCGAACGAACAGCGGAAAGGGTCACTAATCCGAGACGGCCCGCCCAGTGATTGCCTGGATCCGCGCCATGATCTCGCTATCGTTCGGAAACCGACGCAACAACCCTTCAAACGCATCGATCGCTTGATTCACATTACCTTTCGCCAGCGCCACCATCGCCCAATTCATGGTGTAATCCCGATTCCCCGGAGCAAGCTCCAGCGCTTTGTCGAGTGCATCCAGCGCCAAGTCCATCTCGCCAACCTGGTGGAACACCACGCCCATATTGCACCAAGCCTCTGCATTATACGGGTCCTGCTTCAAAGCACCTGCAAACGCGCGGGTTGCGGCATCGAAATCGCCCATCTGAAACGCCTTTTCACCTAGCTGAATCTGGGACCGTGCATCTGGGGCCTGCAAATAGTCGTACAGAAACGCGTCGTGGTGTGCACTGTGGTGTGGATCGGTGCCGAAGATGTCCGGTCCCCGTGCCGCTGCTACCGCCGCTACCGCGGCCGAGCCGTGTTCCTCCCGCACAAGCTGCTCGAACCACGCAGCGTTGTAAGCGTTCCCAAAGTAGAACGCGTGGCTGATGTCGAACATTTGAGGATCCAGCGGCCCTTCGCACGTCTCAGCGCCAAAGGTCAGCACCAGTTCTCGGTACTTCATGTAGTGCTCGAACACCCCAAGCGGATCGTGGCTCAACCAAACGATGGGATTGCCGTAGCGAGTTGGCGACATCGGAGTCACGATGTTGCGGACGTAGTAGTGCCGCTCCAACCGTTTTACTTTGCCGCGCATCACTGTACCAACCGCCTGGGCCAGTTCGACGTAGTGAGGCATTTCGCACTGGGTCGCTAGAGCCAAGGAATCTGCTAGCACCTCTCGGCGGAACACTGCGTAAATAAGTGCCTGGAACCTTGACACCTGCTGCAGCACTCGATCGGCGATCGTGGTGCCCTCGATCGAAGGCGCTACGTAGCACGGCGGGAAAACGGGCCTCCCGTGTTCATTTACATTGTAGTATGTATAATAGCCATGGCACGCGGCGTAATCGCGGTTCGCCTCCAGAAACTCGACTGACGCCACAATCGCGTCGACAAACACCACGTCGTCGTCGGCGCAAAACGCCGCATACGGGGTAGGCACCCCGTCCGCAGCACGTTGCCATTTGTCGCCCGGAGGGGTATCCGACGGATATTCTACGTAATGCAGGTTCAGAGCCAACGCCCGCACCAAGGAACGGTTGACCTGCCGCGTCGCTTCCTCGCTCGAGTCATGAATTTGAATCGGAAATGGCGCTCGCTGACTAACAAGGAACAACAGTAGCCGCTCAAGCAGATCCGGCCGATTGTACGTCGGGATCAAAAGCGTGAACGAATTCATAGGCGACCCCGTGGATGGTCATATCGAAGCGGCAACACGCCTACCGTGGGGGCAAATCACCCATTCGATCGAACCTGTCAATAAGATGAAACGTACCCATCATCGATGCGGCTCATCAGCGACCGCCCCCTTGCGCCGATGACGCCGCAAGGTTGTTGGGGAGTTTCAGGCACGATATGACGCCCCACTGCTCCCCTCCGATCACCCTTCCACTGGTGTAGACATGAAAGCGAACGTGTTCCACAGGAACAACTGTCGGCTCTGCGGACACGACAAGCTGGAAATCGTGGTGGAACTCGCCCCCATTCCGCTCGCTGAAAAATACACCAGCGTTGGCGAGCCCATTGCGGTGGACGAGTTCTACCCCGTCAGTCTGTACCTGTGCCTCGCGTGTGGTCACGTGCAGCTGCTGGACGTCATCGAGTCTGAAAAACTCTGGGACGACTACACCTATCACTCTGGGCAAACGAAGGGAATCGTCGAGCACTTTCAAGTGGTGGCGGACCGACTCATCCAAAAGTACGCCCCTCCCCCAGGAAGTCTAATCATTGACGTCGGCAGCAATGACGGAAGCCTCCTACGGCCATTCAAGGAGCGAGGATTTCGTGTTCTTGGCATTGATCCTGCAAAACAAATAGCTCACCGCGCGACACTTTCTGGAATTCCTACGGTTCCAGAGCTACTCTCCGCCCCGTTGGCCGAGAAAATCCGGGCCGAGCATGGTCCCGCTGCGATCATTACGGCGTTTAACGTGTTTGCACACACGGATGATATGAACGCTATGGCTGCAAATATCCGTCTAATGTTGGCGGATGACGGCGTCTTTCAGTTTGAGGCCCAATACCTCCTGGATATCCTCGACAAGTGGCTCCTGGGAACGATTTTTCATGAACACATGTCTCACCATTCCCTCGAACCGCTGGTACCTTTCCTTGCCCGCCACGACATGCATCTGATCGATGTGGAGCGCGTAAGCATCCAAATGGGCTCGATCATTGGCACCGTTCAGGCGTCGACCGGCAAACACCCGGTCCAGCCTGCAGTCTCCGAGCTTCTGGCCCTGGAGTCTCAAAGACACCTGACCGAGCCGGGGACGGTTCAAGCGTTTGGCACCCGTCTTATCGAACTGCAGCAAAAACTAGGAGGACTCATCACAGAGTGGAAGGCAACTTCCGCCAAGATTGCCGGGTATGGAGCAGCCCGGAGCGGCCCCACCTTGATTGTCCAGTTTGGGCTTCAAGACCAAATCCAGTATATTTTCGACGATCATCCTCAGAAAGTCGGGAAGTTCTCCCCGGGCCACGGAATTCCTATTGTTGCAACCAACGAACTTTTGGACCGCATGCCCGATTACGTCATTATTCTGGCCTGGATTCACGCCAAGAAGATCATCGCCAACAATCGCGAGTATCTGAAAAGAGGTGGGCGTTTCGTCCTCTGTTGCCCCGACGTCGTGGTAGTCGACAGCAACAACGCCGATTTGTTCGCATAGTTGTTGTCTTCGTGGAGGACGGATTGCATGTCTGGAACGGTCAATATTGGCATGATCGGCGCGGGGTTCATTGGGCAGATCGCGCACCTCATGAACTACGTGGAGGTCAAAGCATGTCGAGTGATAGCGCTAGCGGAGTTTCGACCTGAACTTCGACGCAAGGTTGCGGACAGATACTTCATTCCACACCGCTACGCGACCCATGAGGAGATGCTATCGAACCCAGAGGTCGATGCCGTGGTGGTGGTGACGCCACGTCCCCACACCGCGCCAGTTGTGCTTGACTGCTTAAAAGCTGGAAAGCACGTCATCTCCGAGAAGCCCATGGCCGGCACAGTGGCGCAGGCGAGCGAACTTGTCGAGTGTGCACAAGCAAACCAACGACACTACGCCGTTGGTTACATGAAGAGATATGATGAGGGCGTAGAACTGGCCAAGTCCATGCTCGACCAGCTCTTAGCTTCAGGCGAGCTCGGCCCAATTTTGTTTGTGCGGGCCCACTGCTACATGGGCGATTCCTATTGCAAGGCCGATGGCCACGTTGTAACGGATGAAGTTACTCTTTACCCACATGACGGCCTACCCATGGCACCCCCCAGCATTGACGCGTCGCTTCATGGCGCATATGCCAGGTTCGTCAATTGTTTTTCGCACAACACTAACCTGCTGCGATACCTGTTTGGAACCAACCCGCGCGTTGACTACGCAAACCTCAGCGGTAAAACTGGGCAAATAGCGGTTTTCGACTATGGCTCGTTCCGAGCTACACTTGAGACCGGATCAGCAACCTGTCGGGGTTGGGACGAAATCACCGAGATCTTCTTTGCAGACGGCCGGCTGACCATCAAGACTCCGCCGGCTTTGCTGCGTAACGTGCCGGCGAGCGTCGAACTCTACAAAGCCGGGACCATCCAGCAAATAACTCGACCGCAGCCGTCATGGACGTGGTCGTTCCGGCGGCAGGCCGAGGCATTTGTTTCGGATATCCTAAATAATACACCTTCGCGAAGCCCTGGAGCAGACGCGATCCTTGATCTGCAGCTCGCTGAAACGATGTGGCAGGTCGACTCGGTTCGGGCACTACGGGCACCCCAATGAATGAACAATGGTCTTTGATCCTCGGTGGCACGGGCGTCGTGGGACGATATTTGCGGCGACACCTCGGCGTCAACAACGCTGTAAGCACGTATTGCCAACACCCGTTTGAGCAGGGGGAGTATTTCGACGCAGCATCCATGCGGGTTGGAGACTTGCTTGCTCGTTATCCCCGCATAACCCACGCATTTGTACTCTTCGGTATGACAAACATCGATGACTGCGCGCGCCGGCCGGACGAGTCCACCAATATCAACGTCACCTCAACGCTTCGGGTGCTTGCCGACCTGGCGGCCGCAAACGTAGTACCGGTATTTACGTCTTCTGACGCCGTGTTCGACGGGAGCAGCGGGAATCGGACCGAAAGCGACGTCCCTATGCCGATTTTGACATACGGCAGGCAAAAGCTCCATATCGAGCAGTATCTGCTGAATCACAGCTCGCCATCGATTATTGTACGGCTTTCCAAGGTGGTTGATCCTGAAATACCGGAAGGCGATTGGCTTGGCGACTGGGTACGAAGATTGGTACACGGCGAGGAAATACGCGCGGCCCGTGACCAAGTATTTTCCCCGGTGGATGCCAACGATGTCGCAAGCGGGTTGGTTACGCTCGCCCAGCAACGAGCATCGGGTTTGTTCCACATGGGCGGGCCAGAGTCCTGCAGTCGACTCGACTTCCTGAAGAGTTGGAGTCAAGCAGCAATGCCGCACATCGCAGGGAGACCCCTGCGCCTTGAGTCATGCAGCATACGGGACTTCCCGTTCGTAGAAAAGCGACCGTTGGATACCTCGTTATCATCCACGCGGCTATACCAGCAGCTTGGACGTCCGTTTATTGGAATCGACGCGATGTGTGCGCGAGTTGTGCAGAATCAATTCCGGCAAAAGCCACGGTAGGAGAAGGAAAATGTCGGCGGAAAAATGTCACTTCTGCGGGTCGAACTCCATCACCGAGATCCATGAGTTCGCGACGCTGCGGCGAGTGACCTCCGACTGCAAACCTTGGCAGGAGCCCGGCCGTCTAGCATGGTGTTCGGAGTGCGACGGTGCCCAAGCGATTCTGGACGCTCATTGGTACTCCCAAGCCGCTGAGATTTATCGTTCGTACGACCTCAACCAAATTGGCGGAGGTCTTGAGCAAAATGTCTTCGACGCCGTCACTGGACAAGCCACCGCGCGTTCATCCCGCCTACTTCAGCAGCTCGCTGAGGAGGTCCAACTTCCCCAGCGCGGTAAGCTGTTGGACATCGGCTGCGGCACGGGTTCGCTGTTAGCGGCGTTTGCCAGAGCTCACCCGGATTGGCAGCTGTACGGCAGCGACATCAATGAGCGCTCCAAATCAGTGGTTGAGGCAATACCAGGAGTCCAAAAACTCTTCGTCGGACCATTCGAGGCCGTCACCGGCTCTTACCAGTTCATCAGCCTCATTCACTCGTTGGAACACATCCCCAACCCGGCAAAGGCTCTGAGACACGCATGGGACCTCCTTGCTGACGGAGGCCTGCTCCTCGTACAGGTTCCTAATTGCGAAATCAATCCGTTCGTGTATTTAGTTGCCGACCATTCCGCCCATTTCTTCCCCTCCTCCCTGCTTGAATTGGCCGAAAGTGAAGGATATCAGAGCGTTGTTCCAGCTCAGGACTGGATTGCGAAAGAAATTACATATGTAGGGCGCAAATCGATACATGCAGCGAGCTCACGAGCGATGAGATCCACTCGGTCGTCTCTGGCGACGATTCGCCGACAGGTGATGTGGCTGAAAGGGGAAGCATCGCGAATCGAGCAAGTGCAAAATCGACCGTCCGTGGGAATCCTGGGAACCACTTTTGCGGGGACTTGGGCCTATGCGCAAATGGACAAGAAACCCGCATTCTTCATTGATGAGGACCCCCACAAAGTTGGACGCTCACTGTTTGGATTACCAGTCATCCGACCAGAACAAGTGCCACCTGGTAGCGATGTCATCATGCCCTACCCCAGACAATTCGCCGAGAGCATCGTAGCCCGTCTTGCAGGCTACGACATAAGGTGGCATTTGCCCGCGGATATCACTGACATTGCTCTCCACGAACAATGAGTCCTTCAAAGTCCGCAAAGATGCAGCTCGATTATTGACACGGCACCCAGAAAATCCGTGGCCTCCCAGGTCGGGCGCACGCGATGTGCCTCCTGAACGTGCGGCCCGGAAGCGATCCACACGGTCTTCGCGTTCATCGCAGCTCCTAGCTCCACATCACACGGTCGATCACCGATCACATACGATTCCGAAGCTTTGAAGGACCAACGAGCCGCGGCCTGCTCGATCATCCCAAGCCCAGGTTTTCGGCACCGGCATCCCTCGTCGGGGTGATGCGGACACCAAAACAGCGCATCCACCTGCCCCCCCTCCCTCGCGAGAAGGTCTTGCAATCGCTGGTTTACCGCCAACAACTGAGCTTCGGTCAGGTGTCCCCGAGCGATCCCGGACTGATTTGAAACGACAAAAATGGCAAGCTTCAGCTCACGAAGGCGCCGAATACCGGCCGCAACGCCAGGAAGGAGCTCTACTTGATCGGGATCCGACAGATAGTGCACATCTCGGTTCAATGTGCCATCTCGGTCCAAGAAAACCGCTTTCATCGCAACCGTCCCGACCACACTCACGCTTGGTGAATGTATTCCAAGGGTTGTTGGCGGATTTCGTCCCAATGGGATTCCACCCATTGTACCACCCCGGAAAGACCCTCGTTCAAGCTCACTTGCGGTGCCCAACCGAGTTCGTTTCGGGCTTTGCTGGAATCGATCACATAAGCGCGATCCTGACCCAGGCGCTCTGCCACCGCCGCCGTCGCCGCTGCAAAATCTCGGCCGGTCAAGTCGCAAATGCGGCGAACGACTTCGCGCACTTCCACCCCAGCGTCCGGTGACAAGTGATAGATCTCGCCCGAACGACCTCGCTCCATCGCCAAAAGTTCGCCGCGCGAAACATCCCGAATGTGGATGTACGATTTCGTGGCCACGCCGCCGCCATGAAGCTCGATCGTACGGCCTTGCTTCACATAAATGGCCGATCGCGGAATGATCTTGAACAGTTGTTGGCGTGCTCCGTAGACATTCGTCGCACGGATCATGACCATTGGAAACTGGAAGTTCTTCACCAGGGTGAACAACATAAGGTCCCCCGCGGCCTTAGAGGCGGCATATGGGGTAGTCGGGTTCAACGGCGCACTTTCGAGTACCGTGCCCTCGCACGTGCCGTACACCTCCGGGGAAGAGATGTGGACGTACCGCTCCAGCCAAGGCTGGTTTTTTAGAAAGTTGCCGAGGGCGGCGATCGCCACCGCATTGGTTTCGAACCAATGTTCCGGATTCTGCCAACTCGGAGCGACCTCGCTCTGAGCAGCAAAATTCACAATATACGCCGGCTTCTCTGCCTCCATGAGTGCAAACAAGCGGTCGCGATCGTGGTTCAAGTTCACCTGATGAAACTGGAACCGATGCCGAGATGGATTATCCAAATAGGGCAGAAACAACCTACTCTTCTCCGGAGATCGACTCGCGCCGATCACCCGATATTCGGTCTCCGACAGCAGCAGATCAACAAAGTCTGCACCCGAAAACGAATTACTCCCAATCACCAATACCGTTTTCATAGGCAACCTCACTCAAAATAAATGAACGAATGATCGCCGGTGTAGCCGCAATGTTTAAACCACCACTCCCACTCGGCGGGGGTGCAGAAACTCTCGCAGGTCAATTGCCAGTACAAGAGATTGGCTTTCTCTTCTTCGTTTCGATAGGACTCAACGACCAAGTACTTATTCTTGCGTCCCACCCTTTCCATTTCTCGCAGGGCCAAATCCAGATCATAACAATGCAAGTTATGCAATGTGTTGATCGAAATCACTAGATCAAAGCTATTGTCTTCGTATGGAAGCTTTGCTGCGGTACCCAAGTCCAAAAAGGGGCGAACTTCCTCTTTTGCGTGCTCATTTGCATAAGCAGAGACGTCGATTCCTCGCACGATCAGACCTGGAACGGCCTGGGTCAGATCGTACAGCAAGAAAGCTTTGCCGGACCCCACATCCAGCACTCGATCGCCAGCTTTCAACCCGTAGTGCGCCGCCAGCTGATCCGCCACCGCTCGCCATCGGCCATCGTAACGGTAGCCGCCGTACCCCAATTTCCGATCGCCGTCCCAATACTCTTGCCCAAACTTCTTCGCGATCGTCGCCGCTTCCGCTTTGGGAAACTCGTTGACCCGCCCCAAATAGTCTCGTTGCGTGCGGCGGTGCACCGCAGAAAGGAAATCGATCTCAGCCATTTTCGTCTCCCCCAGCTTCATTTCGAACCAATGATAACCACGCTTTGGCCTTATCCAACTGCGCGCGCAGGCGGGTGGACGTATTTTCGGCGGAATACGCTCGCCGCGCCCCGGCAACCGGCAGGAACTCATTCAACAGGATCGCGAGCCATTTCATCTCATATATCGGTCGGAGCAACCGAATCCGGTGTATCACCTCCTCAGGATTCGGTGAAAGCGAGGCGACGGAATGCGCAAATTCATCGAAAAACCGCCGCGGCACCGGCACCGCCGGCTGACAAAAGAAGTCGCAGACCAACTTTGCAGGGTCGTCCCAGCCTGCATACTCAAAGTCGATAAAATAAAACTGCTCGGCCGACCGCAGCGCGTTGTGAAAACCGAAGTCCGACGGAGAGATACAGCGCTCGCCCGGAGCCAGCACGCGATCGGCGTCAATGCCGAGTCGCTCCGCCTGTTTCTCGAACCGTTCGAGGGCTCGTCGCCAGGCCAAGATTAATTCTCCGTCTACCCATGCTTTTGCTTCAGCGCGTATCGCATCGCTGGTTTCGATGCCCCTCAAACGCTCGACCCTCGCGCCCACCCGAGCGCAATGTTCGCCGACCGAAAAGCATGCTTCTGATGCAGGCTTTAGCTCCGCCCCGCCTTGCAGTTCCTGGATGAATTGCATCGCAGCTCGAACCGCCAATTCATCGACATCACCCGGTTGCATGCGCACACCGGGAACAAAAGAATAGAGTCCCAACTGCCAAATGGGGTCTTGTGCGAGAGGTTTGGGGACACTTACAATCC
>SXGT01066697.1_pt1 | contig 13673 bp, 12 predicted proteins | sample 3176221 | NCBI WGS metagenome assembly SXGT01 (sample SAMN11356862, study PRJNA531348) | freshwater metagenome | isolation source: freshwater sample F1-120 | place: China: Fuxian Lake, Yuxi | collected 2017-12-25 | reverse complement strand
CGTCATCCGCACCTGCCGCGAAACGCGCGAGAGCCTGGCCGACACCGAGACCAGCATGCAGCGCTGTGTGGTCGCGGCCCAAGGCGATGTGGTGGCGGTGGACACCGTGGCCCGCTACAGCGGGCCCAACGGCGTGACGGCCGTCGCCGGCTGCGACATCATCGAGTTCACCGGAACCCAGATCAGCGCCATCACCTCGTATGCGGTGCAGGTCGACCCCGATTGTTCGGGTGCGCCGCCGCGTTAGGCCGCTGATCCGGGTTCGGGTGCGATCAGCGCCGCGCCGCGATGGCGTTTCGCTCGGCCAACGAACGCAACTGTTTCAGCGCGAATTGCCGGCTGCGCCCGGCCGGCGGCAGCACGATACCGGCCCACAGACCCTCCGCCCCCGGAGTCACGCAGGCCTCTTTGGCGCACTGCCAGCGGCGCGGGCAGGCTCGGCACAAGGCCTTTGCCCCTTCATCCGCCGTCGTCGTCCATCGGTCGGGATTCTGTGTGCACGGTGCCGTCCACACTCCGTCTTCGATCGATATCGGATACACGTCCCCCCACCATCCCTTCCGTCTCGATTCGTCGAGGTGCTGGACCATACGTTTGTATCGTACTTACGATACAGACGTATCGACCAGCCGTGGTGGAGTGAGATTGACTACGGTGGCAATTGTGAACTCTGAGGCCGGCGGGACGGGCGCTGAAGTACCACGCAGCGTCGAGAAAATCCGTACCGCGGCGCTGCAGAGTTTCGCCGCGCACGGCACCGCCGCGACGACATTGCGCGGGGTCGCCGCGGCGGCCGGGGTGTCACTCGGGCTGGTGCAACACCATTTCTGCACCAAGGCCGGATTGATCGAGGCCGTCGACCAATATGTCGTCGACGTGGTGATCACCCCGTTGGCGCGGCCCATCCCCGAACTCACCGCCGATTCGGTCTCGGAGGTCGGCAACCGGGTGAACACGATCTTCGCCGAGCACCCCGATGTGGCGGCCTACGTGGGCCGCGCCCTGGTCGACGGGAGCCAGTTGGGCACCACGATCTTCGACAGCCTCTACCAGATCGGCATGGTGCGCTGGCAGGAGCGCGCCGAGCGTGGGGAGACCCGCGCGGATATCGACCTGCCCTGGGCGGTCATCAACGCGCTGATCCTGCCGCTCGGCGCAGTCAGCATGCGCGGCCATATCGAAAGGCACCTGCCGGGGTCGTTCACCGCTCCGGAGCAACTGCACCGTTGGCGGGACGCGGTGAACGAATTGTTGCGCGAGGGTCTGTTCCGCAGGCCGTAGCGATATCAATCCTTCTCGCCGGCAACTCTTTTGCGGTAGGCCGATGGCGTCTCGCCGCAGAACTGGGCGAAGCTGCGGGTGAACGAGCTCAGGTTGTCGAAACCCACCGCCGACGAGGTCGCCTGTACCGACTGGCCGGGGGCGGCCAGCAGTGCCATCGCGCGCAGCATGCGTGCGTGCAGCAGATAGGTCCGCCAGGACAGCCCGAGGGTGTCGGAGAACAATCTGCGCAGCGTCCGTTCCGAGACCGCCACCGCGCGACTGACATCCTCGGCGGTCACCGATGCGAGGTGCTCCTTGGTGTAGGCCAGCGCCGCCGCGACGATCGGATGCTCCGACGTCGGCAGGCTCAGCGGCGCCTCGTGGTCGAGTGCCTCGGTGACCAGGTGGGCCATGGTGCGGAAGAAGCCGTCGGACATCTGATCGCTGTGGTCCCGGTCGATCGGCCAGCGCAGGGCGTAGATCATCATCTCCCGGATCAGCGGCGACACCGCGATGATCCGGGCCCGATCACCGCTGTCGGGGATCATCTGCGCGTCGAACATCACCGCGACGGTCTTGACGTCCGGGTTCATCACCGCCTGGTGTTCCAGCCCGGCCGGGATCCAGGCGGCCTGCTGCGGTGGCAGCAGATAGTGCCCCGCGTCGGTCTCCACCTCGACGACACCCTGCAGGGCGTATTCGATCTGATGAACCTCGTGGGAGTGCCAACCGGTGATCAACCCGTCGCCCTCGTAGAGGTAGCTGCCGGCGAGCGCGTGCCCGCCCCGGCGCAATTCGATGACCGGCCGGCCGGGTTCGTCCAGTTTGGCCGAAAAGGTCAAACCTCTGTCCGATAGCGCAGAGACGGTCACGGAATCCGAGGGTACTAGTTAGGTATGCAGACCGACGACCTGATCCTTGTGAGCATCGACGACCATGTTGTCGAGCCCCCCGACATGTTCCTGAACCACGTACCGGCCAAGTACAAATCAGAGGCGCCGATCGTCGTGACCGACGAGAAGGGCGTCGACCAGTGGATGTATCAGGGGCGCCCGCAAGGGGTCAGCGGCCTCAACGCCGTGGTGTCCTGGCCCGCCGAGGAATGGGGCCGTGACCCCGCCGGGTTCGCCGAGATGCGCCCCGGCGTCTACGACGTGCACGAGCGGGTCCGGGACATGAGCCGCAACGGCATCCTGGCCTCGATGTGCTTTCCGACCTTCACCGGATTCTCCGCACGCCATCTCAACATGCACCGCGAGGACGTCACCCTGGTGATGGTGTCGGCCTACAACGACTGGCACATCGACGAGTGGGCCGGCTCCTACCCGGACCGCTTCATCCCGATCGCCGTGCTGCCGACCTGGAACCCGGAGGCGATGATCAAGGAGATCAAGCGGGTCGCCGCCAAGGGGTGTCGCGCGGTCACGATGCCGGAACTGCCGCACCTGGAGGGACTTCCGAGCTACCACGACGAGGAGTACTGGGGCCCGGTCTTTCAGGCGCTCTCCGACGAACAGGTCGTGATGTGCCTGCATATCGGCACCGGCTTCGGAGCGATCAGCATGGCGCCGAACGCCCCCATCGACAACCTGATCATCCTGGCCACCCAGGTGTCGGCGATGTGTGCCCAGGACCTGCTGTGGGGACCGGCCATGCGCAACTACCCCGACCTCAAGTTCGCCTTCTCCGAGGGCGGTATCGGCTGGATCCCGTTTTACCTGGACCGCAGCGATCGGCACTACACGAACCAGAAATGGCTGCGCCGCGACTTCGGTGACAAGATGCCCAGCGACGTCTTCCGTGAGCACTCGCTGGCCTGCTACGTCACCGACAAGACCTCGCTGAAGCTGCGCCATGAGATCGGCATCGACATCATCGCGTGGGAATGCGATTACCCGCACTCGGACTGCTTCTGGCCCGATGCTCCCGAGCAGGTGCTCGCCGAGTTGAACGCCGCAGGCGCCGACGACGCCGACATCAACAAGATCACCTGGGAGAACTCCTGCAGGTTCTTCGGCTGGGATCCGTTCAAGCTCACTCCCAAGGAGAAGGCGACCGTCGGCGCGTTGCGGGCCACCGCCACCGATGTCGACACCTCGATCCGGCCGCGCGCGGAGTGGGCACGGCTCTACGACGAAAAGCGGTTCGCTCAGGTCTGATCGAGGTGGCCGGATCCGATCCCGGCACCCGCGGCGCTTGATCTAGGCTTGGCGGCATGACCGATCTGGATCGTGCCGCCGCCCGCCGTGAAATCGCCGAAGCCTTGCTGAAGGCACTCGACCGCCGGCACGAGGTGCTCGACATCATCGTCGATGCCACCGACCGGGACGCGGCAGTGGCGGCCATCGCCGAACTGCTCGGGACCACCCACCTGGGCAGTGAGGCGGTCTTCGGGCTGTCGTTCCAGCAGCTGACCAAGGATGCCCGCCGGGGGATTGCGGCCGAGCTGGAGGACCTCAACAGCCAGCTCACGTTCACCCTCAACGAGCGCCCGGCATCATCGGCGGAAACGCTGGTGCTGCGCGCCTTCTCGGGGGATACCGACCGCGACATCTTCGCCGCCCGGGTGGACGAGTTGCACACCGCGGGCGACGGCACGGGCGGCCCCGCAGGCAGCCTCGATGACGAGATCACCTCTGCGCTGGGCCGTTTGGACGCCGAAGAAGCGGCCTGGTTCGTGGCGCTGGAGGGCGAGGAGAAGGTCGGTCTGGTCCTCGGTGAGCTCGTCGACCATGAGGTCGAGGTGCGTATCTGGATTCGTCCCGATCTGCGCAAGAAGGGCTACGGCACGGCGGCGCTGCGCAAGTCACGCTCGGAGATGGCGATCTACTTCCCGGCGGTGCCGGTCGTCATTCGCGCTCCCGGAGCCGTCGCCCGGTGATCGATCACCTTCGGCAGTAATGCCTTTCGGGCGCTGATCACCAGTCGGCGCGGCCCGCGCCCTGCGCCGTGGGTGCCGCCGTGCCCGGTTCCCCTTCGGGCGTGGTGGCCGACCACGCGGTGCCTTCGCACACCAGGTCGGTCGGCAGCGAGATCTCACTCGGCAGTGTCACCGGCAAGCCGGGCACGGTCGGCAGGGCAAGTGGGGGCGGCGGTGTCGCCGCCAGCACTGCCGGGGCCGAGGCCAGCATCGGCAGAACATTGCCCGCCGCCTCGGCGACGCCTGCGGCGGCGGGTGCCCCGATCGCCACGGGTGGCGCGACCGCGGCCTCGACCGGCGCGGCGGCCGCAAGCGGTGCCGCGGCGTCCACCAGTGCGACATCCGCCGGTGGCGGCGGCGCGTCGATCGGCGCGGGCGCCCCGATCTCGGCAGGCGGAACAACGGTCTCGATCGGCGCGGGCGGTGCCGCCTCGACGGGTACCGCGGGCGGTGCCGCCTCGACCGGCGGTGGCGGTGGTGCTGCGGCGGCCGGCGGTGGCGGGGGAGCCGCGGCGAGCGGTGGTGGTGCGGTCTCCACCGGATTGACCGCGGCGGCCTCGATCAGCGGTGCGGCCATCGGAGCGGCCGGTGCGGCCATCGGGATCCCCGCAGGGACGGGCACCGGGACCGGCGGAACGCCGGCGGGCAGCGGCGGGGTGACGATCGGTACGGCCGGGGCCGTACCGACCGGCGCCGGCACGGGGAGCGCGGCGGGCACCGGTGCGGCCATCGGGGCCACCGGCGGTCCGGCCATCGCGCGCTCGAGCACCGACATCGCCGCGGGCGCCGCAGGGGCGGCTTCGATTGCGGCGGGCACCGCTGGGGCAGCCGGGGCCGCGATCTCCGCCGGGGGCCCCGGGACGGCAGCGGCCTCGATCAGCGGTGCCGCGACCTCCGTGGGTGCCGGAGGTGGAGGTGGTGCGAAGGCTTCGTTCAGCGCCGCGGCACCACCCTCCAAGGACTGCGGGATGATCTCCGGGGAGGCGGCGAGGTCGGAGACCATGTCCAGGCACGGCACTCCAGGGCTGGGCTCAGCAAAGACCGCCGGGCTCAACGCGAGCACACCGCAGTACAGACCTGCCGTCGCAAACGATGTCAGCATGATCCGATTTGTGCTGCGTGGCATAGATTCCCGGTCTCCCTGCGACTGACGACGAGGGGAACCTATCGCGATCTCGACAGTGCGCAAACCGCTGATTTCGGCCGACACCGATCCGATACGAAGCGGTGGCCGTCCTGTGACTGCCGCGGGGCATGCTGTCGCGTCGCCACTGAAAAGTGCAGCGGGCGAGCCCATTTCTCCCACCCGCGGTGGGTCAGAGTCCGGCGGCCTGTTCCAGCGCCGCCAGCGAATCCTCCAGGTGGGTCAGCAACCTCTGCAGATGCGGCACGCTGCGGCGGCACCCGACCAGTCCGAAGTCCAGGTTGTCGGCGTTGTTGGTCAGGGTGATGTTCAGTGCCTGTCCGTCCAGGGCGATGGACATCGGGTAATTGCCGTCCAGCCTGGCGCCGTTCCAGTACATCGGTTCCCGCGCGCCGGGCACATTGGAGATGACGATGTTGAACGGCGGTGGTGCCGAGGACACGAATCCGGGCACCAGGCTGAGTCCTAGTCCGGCGACCAGGAAGCCGGACAGCGCCAGCGCCTGGGTGCGCGGTAGCTCGCTGAAAACCCGCTTGTTGTCCCGCATCGACGCGCCGATCGCTTCCAGGCGTTTCATCGGGTCCACGACGTCGGTGGCCAGATTGCACAGGATCGTGCCGACCATGTTGCCGCCGGCGTCCTGCTCGTGTTCGCCGCGTAGGCTGACCGGAACCATTGCCACCAAAGGTGTTTCGGGCAGCGCGTGCTGCTCGTCGAGGTAGGCGCGCAGCGCTCCCGCACACATCGCAAGCACCACATCGTTGACGGTCGATCCCGGGGCAGCCTCTTTGACCGACCTGAGCCGTGCCAGCTTCCAGGACTGGGCAGCGCATCGGCGCGCTCCGCCGATCGGCACGTTGAACATGGTCTTCGGTGCCCGGAACGGCAGCGTCAACTGTTGTTCGAAGAGGGCCGCGCGGGCCAGCGAGATGGTCGAGGGGGCGATACCGGCCACCGCTCCTGCGGCACCGGTGAGCGTACCCACCAAGGAGGAGCCCGGACTGACGGACTTCGCTGCCCGCTTCTTGGCCTGCAGCGTCCAGGGCACCCGGACTTCGCGGTCGGCCGGATCGGATGCCAGCGTGCGAATCATGAGACGCTGCGCGGACACCCCGTCGATCAGGGAATGGTGGATCTTGGTGTAGACCGCGAAGCGCCCGTCGTTGAGCCCTTCGATGATGTAGGCCTCCCACAGCGGTCGGTGCCTGTCGAGCAGCGTGCCGTGCATCCGTGAGATCAGCTCGAGTAGGTCGCGGACCCGGCCCGGACGCGGCAGCCCGGAACGGCGCAGGTGGTAGTCGACATCCACGTCGCTGTCCAAAGTCCATGCCACATTGGTGATTCCACCGAAGAAGCTGGCCGGATGTTTGCGGAACGTCGGCTGGAAGTCCTCGTTGCCGGCTATCGACGCATACAGGTCGGCGACGAAATCGGGTCCGGCGTCGGCCGGCGGTTCGAACAGTTGCAGCCCGCCCACATGCATCGGGTGTTCCCGTGACTCGCCGACGAGGAACAGCGCATCGGTCGGTGAGATCAGCTTCATGCCGCCACGCTACCCATACCGTCGGCGGGTGGTAGGCGATTCCTCAGGCGGGTCGGGTGGCGACGGGCACACGGGCCACCGGGGCCGGGACGACCGGGACCCGCACCGCAGGTGCCGGGACGACGGGGGCCGCGACGGCGGGGGCCGGCACCGCGGGTGCGACGGCGGCGGGTGCGGGCGCAACGGGTGCCGCCGCCGGCGGCGGAGCGGGCGGGGTGACACCGAGCACGCGCAGTAGGTCCGGCTTCATCGCCTGCAGCTGTGAACCCCAGTAACCCCAGCTGTGGGTGCCGTCCTTGGGGAAGTTGAACACCCCGTTGCGGCCGCCGGCTGCCAGATACCGTTGCTGGAAGGTCTTATTGGTGTTCAGCGTGATGTTCTCCAGGAACTGGGAACTGAACATGCCACCGAAATCGCCCGCGTTGTCGAGTTCGGACGGTGTGCCGTCGCCGCAGTAGACCCAGACCGCGGTGCGGTTGGCGGCCAGCATGGCGACGTTGACCATCGGATCGTTGCGGCGCCAGGCCGGATCGCTGGTCTGTCCCCACATATCGGTGGCGTTGTAACCGCCGGCATCCCGCATCGCCAGTCCGATCAGTGTCGGCCACAGGCCCAGTGACGGGTTGACGAAACCGGACAGCGAGGCGGCGAAGATGAACTGGGCGGGGTGCCAGATCGCCAGCGTCAGCGCTGAGCCGCCCGACATCGACAGGCCGACAACGGCATTGCCCACTGGGCTGACTCCACGGTTGGCGGCCAGCCAGGCCGGCAGCTCCTGGGTCAGGAAGGTTTCCCACTTGTAGGTGATGGGGCCGGCGCTGCCCACCGCGGGCTGGTACCAGTCGGAGTAGAAGCTCGACTGACCACCGACCGGCATCACCATCGACAGCCCGGAATCGTGGTACCACTCGAAGGCGGCGGTATTGATGTCCCACCCGCTGAAATCGTCCTGCGCCCGCAGACCGTCGAGCAGGTACACGGCATGGGGCCCGCCGCCCTGGAACTCGACGCGGATGTTGCGTCCCATCGCCGCGGAGGGAACGTCCAGTTGTTCGATGGGCAGACCGGGGCGGGAGAACGCGGCGGCGGGTGGCGCGCTGGCCAGCGACCCGAGCACCATCGTCGCGAGAGCGGCGGACATGCCCCGGCGCAGCCACCGACGCATCGTTGTCGAAGGCGTCATACCCGGCAAGTTAACAAAACCACGAGGGCCACCGGTGCTCCGACGCGGGCTGTGATCGCGTTGTGATGTAACGGTTTTGACTCAGGCCGGCACGACGACGACGAGATCGTTGCCGGTCCGCTCGACCCGCATACCGGCCTTTCGTGCGACGGCGGCGACCTTGGCCGCGTCATCGGGTTCGGACCTGCTGCTGACCAGCGCGCGAGCCAGTTTGCCCTTGTGTGCCTTGTTGAAATGGCTGACGACCGTGCGGTGTCCGTCGGCGTGTTCGGCCAGCACGTTGACCCGGACCGCGCCGTCGAGCCGGCCGAGTGCGGCATAGGATCCCGATCGCAGATCGACCACCAACTCGTCGGCGGCGATGTCGTCCAGCGCCGGCTCGAGCACGGGCTTCCAGCGGGCCGCCAGCGTCGGTCGGCCGGGCAGTTTGGCGGACGCGGACAATCGGTACGCCGGTACCGGATCGTCGGCCCGGAGCAGCCCGAACAGCGCCGATCCGACGGCGAGTCGGGCCCGCGCGCGGGACGCGCTCGCCCCGCGCAGCGATCCGACGTCGAGGGCGTCATAGAGCACGCCGGTGTAGCGGTCGATCGCCGGCAGCGTCGGTGTGGTCATCAGAGTGGCATTGCGCTCGATCTCGGCGTCCTGTTTCGCGGTCAGGCCGAGGGCCCGGCGGCAGGCGGGAACGTCGGCGGCCAGTGCGGCGACCTCGCCGGTGAGTTCGGTACGCACGCCGGTCAGTGCGGGGAAGCTGAGTCGGTCGAGTCGCAGCGGTGGACCATCGCCCCCGGATCGCTTGGTTTCCGACGGCGGCAGCAGCACGATCACGCTGAGAGGTTAGCCGAGCCCGGAAAGCCTGCCGACCGCACAGTCGGAGCAAGCGCTTGGTTCGGCGCACGAAAGAAAATGTCGACGGGTTAGCTGAATTACGCGCATTTGCGCGCGGGCGCGAAAACCTTGGGTAAGCGCTGGGGTAAGGCATTGACAATGGTGCATTCGGTATTCGACGATCGGCGTGTTCGATCAGGTGAGGATCGGTGCGGGGGTCGATCGAGGTTTGTTGCAACTGCGGTCCGGAAGGATCGCAGAAGCATTGCAGAAAGATACAAAGGATCGGGTTGTGGAGTCGACGCGCAGAATGTCTGCGATCATGGGCACCGGACGACGCGCGGTTGCTCTGCGCGGTGTATTAGCTGCCGCCGTTATTCACTCGGCCAAGCGGGTTGACTCCGCACATTCCGTGTCCACGATTCGATCGCACGACGACCGCTTGCCGCGGTCGCCGCAGATGACAGGGGAGCTCCCGTGACAGCTCAGGACATTGTCGGCGCCGAGCCCGGCGGCACCGACGACCATGGAATCGCGGTGGATGTGCGGGTACGTGTGCATGCCGGGACCGACGACGAGGAACTCGGTCTCGTGGTCGACGACTTCGGGGACAGTGCAGGTTATTCCGTGGACATCGGTGACAACCACATCGCCGATCCCGCTCGCCGTTGGGCGGTGCTGCTCGACACGGGCTCGTTGACCTTCGTCAACAGCGACGTGCTGACCCCGGAGTAACCAGGTCAGGCCTTGTTGGGCAGCCGGTCCAGCAGTTCGTCGAGGAAGCCGCCGGCTTCACGGCCTGCCCGTGCGGTGTCCTGCGCGGCGATCGCCTCGATCAGCCCTCGGTGTCGGGCGAACTCGGCGACCGGCTGTACCTCCTGGGTGGTGATGACACTCGCCGACACCACCTCGGTGAGACCGCGGTAGAGCTCGGTGAGCACGGGGTTGTGCGAGCTCTTGACCACCGCGAAGTGCAGTTCGGCATCCGCTCGGGCGAATTCGTCGCCGCCTTCTTCGCGCAACGCTTCGCTGCGATCCAGGAGCTTCCAGAGTTCGTCGAGGTCCTCGGGTGTCCGAGCCGTCGCGGCCAGCCGGGCCCCTTCGACCTCCAGGCAGCGACGGACCTGGAGGACGTCGCGAAATTCGGTGCCGCACAACCTGTGAAGTGCTCCGGAGACCTCACTGGTCGCCCGGACATAGGTCCCGTCACCTTGGCGGACTTCGAGGATGCCGCTGTGCGCGAGTGCTCGGACGGCTTCGCGCACGGTGTTGCGGCCGACACCCAGCGTCTCGGCCAGTGCGGGTTCGGTCGGAATCCTGGTGTCGACGGGCCACTCGCCGGCGCTGACCGACGAGCGCAGCTGTTCGATGACCTGGTCGACCAGGCCGGTGCGGCGCGTGGTGGCCAAAGGCACAGAAACCCCTTTCATCCAATCATGGGATGTATGGCAGGGTAGTTCAGGTGAATGGAAGTCGCCACACGAGCGCGCTCGACGACCTTGAGCCCGACCTCGATGGATCGGTGGAGCTGCGGCCCTCCGAGGTGGCGGCCGGTGGTGCCCTCCTGGTTGTGGCGGTCGTCCTCACCGCACTGAATCTGCGGCCCGCGATCACCAGCGTGGGGCCGCTGCTCGGGGACATGCGTGACGATCTGGGCACCTCGGCGCTGTGGGCCGGGCTGCTGACGACCCTGCCGGGTCTGTGCTTCGCCGCGGCGGGCCTCACGGCGCCGTGGCTGGCTCGTCGCTTCGGCATCGGTTCGGCGATCGCGGCGGCGCTGCTGGTCCTGACCACCGGGCTGCTGCTGCGGGTGATCGACGGTCCGCATGTCGTCATCGGCGGCACCCTGGTCGCCACTGCGGGTATCGCGTTGATCAACGTGCTGATTCCGGTGGTGATCAAGGGCTCCTTCCCCGCCCGGATCGGCTTGATGACGGGTATCTACACCGCGGCGCTGCAGGGCGGCGGGGCGGCAGGTTCGGCCGTCACACCGGCGCTCGACGAGATGCTCGGTGGCTGGAGATTCGCGCTGGGTGCCTGGGCCGTCCTGGCGGCCGCGGCGCTGATCGTGTGGTTGATCGCGATGCAGCGCCGGCGGGCCGCGGCCGGGCCCGTCCCACGGATGACGACGGTGGTCCCGCACGGCCGCTCGCTGCTGCGCAGTCGGCTGGCCTGGATCATCACCGGATTCTTCGGCTGCCAGTCCTTGCTGGCCTACGTGGTGATGGGCTGGCTGCCGCAGGTGTTCATCGACAACGGCATGAGCAAGGGCGATGCCGGTCTGCTCCTCGGTCTCAACGCCGTGATCGCGGTGCCGATCAGCATCGTGGTCGCCCCGATGGCCTCGCGGCGACCGAGTCAGAGCGGCTGGATTGTCGGGCTGGGCCTGCTCGGCATCACCGGTGTGGCCGGCCTGGCGATCGCGCCCGCCGCCGCGCCCCTGCTGTGGACGGTGTTGTTGGGACTGGGCATGAGTGTGTTCTCGCTGGCGCTCGCGGTCATCGCGTTGCGGGCCCGGACCGCCGAGGACACCGCGCGGTTGTCCGGCATGGTTCAGGGTCTGGGATATCTGCTGGCCGGCGTCGGACCGTTCGCCTTCGGTCTGCTGCATGAACTCAGCGGCGGCTGGACGGTGCCCTGGGTGATGTTGATGGTGGTCTATGTCATCCAGATCGTCCTGGGGGCCCTGGCGGGCCGGCCCAGGTACGTCTAGACGGTCGTTACAGCGGGAACGGCGGCGGGGGAGCCTGCGGAGCCGGCGGCGGCGGCACATCCAGCGGAACCGGCGCGATCGCGTCTGCGGGCGGGGGTGGCAGTTCGCCCGGGGCCGGGGGAGCGAAGCCGGGCGGCGGAGGTGGAATCACGCCGTCCGGTGCGGGCTGTGCGGGCGGATCCATCGGCAGGTACATGTGCTTGGTGAACTGCGACTGGTAGGCGCCGCCGCCACCGATCTTGACGCCACCACCCTCACCGGAGGAGACGGGTGTGCCGTCGGGCAGGGTGACGGCCGTGTGGCCGCTGTTCCAGCCGATGACGAGTGCCCCGGGCGCAGTGCCGTACCGGAAGCCGCGGGCCAGCAGGGCGCTTTCCTGGTTTCCGGTGTTGAACCGGTCACCGAACACCGGTCGATTGGTCGCGGCGTTGCTGACCCATGATGCCAGGCCCGAGCAGTCGGTCCCTGCGGGGGAATCCCCGCCCGAAATGTATGGCGTCCCTGACACCTGGCTCACAAGCGCCAGAAGTGAAGCTACAGCAAACATGCGGACGGACGTTAACAGAGCAGTTTGTAGGCGGGCAAAATTCTGTGACCCCCTTCACATCTCGCCAAAGGCCCAGTACAGCTCACAAAAAGGTGCCTGAACGCCTTTGTCCGAGGGCGTAATTCAAGGGTGGCTCTGCACCGATCTTGAGTTTTCGCAAAGTTCTTGTGAGCCTTGCAACAAGGGTCGCGCGGCATGAGATTTGTTGAGCTGCTTCATCATTCAAAACTGCTGGGATGCAACGTATTCCGGACCGCTGGCAAGAGTACGCAAAAGGGCTGCCCCGAAGGCTCCGAGGCGGCCATCCTGTGTGATTCGCCGGTGGCGCTGCTCGATCTCATGACCAACCCCGGTCTGGTTCGGGTGCACCGGCGGCGACCGGCTGCTGGGGCCACGGCTGGGCGACCGGGCGCCGGCGCACTCGCTGCGGCCACCAGAACCACTTGCCCAGCATCGCCGCGATGGCCGGTGTCATGAACGCCCGGATCACCAGGGTGTCGAACAGCAGACCGAGACCGATCGTGGTGCCCACCTGTCCGATCACCGTCAGCTCGCTGACCGCCATGGACATCATGGTGAACGCGAACACCAGACCCGCCGAAGTCACCACCGAACCGGTGCCGCCCATGGCCCGGATGATGCCGGTGTTCACGCCCGCGTGGATCTCTTCCTTGAGGCGCGCGACGAGCAACAGGTTGTAGTCCGCGCCGACGGCCAACAGCACGATCACCGCCATCGCCAGCACCATCCAGTGCAAGGGGATCCCGATGATGTGCTGCCAGATCAACACGGACAGCCCGAATGCCGACCCCAGCGAGACCGTCACCGTGCCGACGATCACCGCGGCCGCCACCACGCTGCGGGTGATGATCAGCATGATGATGAAAATCAGTCCGATGGAGGCGATTCCGGCGATGATCAGATCCCATTTGGATCCTTCGGCCATGTCCTTGAACACCGAGGCGGTGCCGGCGAGGTAGACCTTGGACCCCTCCAGCGGGGTGCCCTTGATGGCCTCCTTGGCCGCCTGCTTGATCGCCTCGATATGGGCGATACCCTCTGGGCTCATCGGGTCGTTCTCGTGGCTGATGATGAAGCGCACCGCGTGTCCGTCGGGGGACAGGAAGTTCTTCATCCCGCGCTTGAAGTCCTCGTTCTCGAAGGTCTCCGGCGGCAGGTAGAAGGAGTCGTCGTTCTGCGCGGCGTCGAAGGCCTCACCCATGGCCGACGAATTGTCCTGCATCGCCGACGTCTGATCCTGTATCCCCTTCTGGGTCTGATACATGGTCAGCATGTAGGTCTTCATGTTCTTCATGGTCTCGAGCATCGCCGGCATGATCGCCACCATCTGCGGCATCAACGCATCCAGGCGTTCCATGTCCGGGATGAGATCCTGGATGCCGTCGGTCATCACGTCGATGCCGTCGAGGGTGTCGAAGATCGAGCGCAGCGCCCAGCAGCCGGGAATGTTGAAGCAGTGCGGTTCCCAGTAGAAGTAGTTGCGGATCGGGCGGAAGAAATCGTCGAAATTG
>SXGT01065825.1_pt1 | contig 13673 bp, 15 predicted proteins | sample 3176221 | NCBI WGS metagenome assembly SXGT01 (sample SAMN11356862, study PRJNA531348) | freshwater metagenome | isolation source: freshwater sample F1-120 | place: China: Fuxian Lake, Yuxi | collected 2017-12-25 | reverse complement strand
CGCCTTGGTCTGGACCGCCGCATCGATGGTGGCCTTGAGCAGTTCTTCCACGCCGGCTTCGCCGATGGCCGTACGGAATCGACCAACCTGTGTCGCATCGCAGGGGAGCTTCGGCTCGTAGTACGCCATTCCGCTGAAGTACTGCCAGACAACATTCTCTGACCATCTCTCGACGACGGCTTCATCACTCAGGTCATGCGCGTGCTTGAGGTACTGCAGCGAGGCCATCAGTCGGATCGACAACCGCGGCCTGCCTGCATTGCTCACCCCTCCACCTGCGATTACTTGAGTCGGACCAAACAGGTCTGATCCCTCTATCGGCTTCCCGTCACGATTCTTGGCAGCAAAGCACGGAAGCAACGCCTTCTCGATTTGCACCCAAGGCATCCGTTGTGCCAGCACCGCCAATGGGTGCTTCAGGTCGATCATCTGGTCCAGTCTGGCTCGAAAAAAGTCATCAGTCATGGCAGCATTTCCCTCAGGTTTCCCACTCTATTATCGCGATTCCTGTGAGTTTCTGATGTCAAATTTCCAATGATTCTCCTGTGCTCTTGCGGCTTTTAAGGGTTTTGCAGGGCCGACTAAATAGCATTGGGACTCTCCCTTTAGCGGACAAAAAAGGGGGAGTCTCTGCGCAAGGTAGCGCTCGAATCAAGCTGAGGCGCAGTCGGACACAACCTGTTATTTCTGACAGCTGTATTTTCTCGTTTCTCCGGGTAGCCTGTTACTGTCAATCATCACCAGAAAGGAAAACGAGATGCCCGACAACAAAAATATTACGCATTCGCTGGATGCTAAGCGGACCGACATCAATGATCTGGCCGAGATTCGCAATTGGTGCAAGTCTTTAGGATTTGGCAAGTCCCTTAGACCCCTTTTCTCTGTGAGGTGACCGATCTATGTTAAAGCTAAAAATAATGCTGTTGGCGCTCTGCTCCTTGCTTTTTACGGCTGAAGCATACGCCCAGTGGGCTCCGCAAAGTGTATATCCCAAAGTAGCACCAGTAGTTTCTGCTGGCGATGAGAATGTCCAGAATTTCTTGGGCTCACTCAAACTTCTGTCCCAACGTGAGAGCAATATTCAGATAGAAACAATTGACGCTGTAAGTTCTCAGCAAGCAGTTGGGGTAGACGCAATAATTCCTTCGAGAATGTATCTTGCAGCAATTACCTCTGATATTTACAACCCCCAAGCATGGCAAGATCCATTTACTCAGTTGAACTGGTATGTTATGGAGTCTAATAATACGGTAGATGCCACTAATCCACTCTACCCAATGAGGAATAGCTGGATAGGGTTTGCTTTTCTTGTAAATGACTATTTCTTTCCCACAATTACCGCCACTTATAAAGGGCAACCATTAACACGTTATGTTGCTCCTCCAACACTTACGCAAAACCCGGCGGTATTTGGCGTTGATGGCTCTGGCAGGGTGAATCAATGGGTAGAACTTTGGTATTGCATAAACTGTACTGGCGCGGGATCTCTTAACGTCACAGCCGATTTTGGACTAAGTGGTAGTCCAAGATACACTACGCAACAAGTTTGGGTTTATTAACGCCTTATGTGACTTTTGATACGGTACATAATAAGCTAGTGTCTAGTGTCAGTCACGTTTCATGGTGACTGACTACTGGATTACTGCTGGCAAGTTTGTCAACATGTGACACTTCTCAATGCTGTATTTAGATCCGCATATGCAAAGTTGTGTGATGTTGCGCTAATTAAATTATTTAAAAAAACTTGAGCACTGAAATCGGGCTTTGAAAATGCTGAACTGAACGTAGGTCCCATCACGGCAAATGCCCAAGCGGTGTTCTTGGTAGCCATCGAGATATTCGGGTCATCAAGAATCTGTCCAACCAATTTCTTCATTGATTCCGGATAGCCCGGTGGATACAGTGGCGGATTCTGTCCGCCGTAGCCCAGCGTTGTAAATCCCGGTGGTGGCGTATATTCTGCCGATGCGATTTCTGGCTGGGCGGTTAATGCGGTTTCTGTAGAGCCTAGGTTACCTTCGGCTGCAGAGTCTCGCTGTATTGATGCCAGAACCTCGCTAAACGGATGATTCCTCAATACCGGTCTCTCTGCAGGTCTCGGTGCAAGCGCCGAAACCGTTGTTCGTCCTTCCAGTTGCTCGATTGTCATGCTTTCCTCCATGAATTCACCTTGAATCAGGAAACTGCAAGCGAACGAAAAAATTAGCAAGCAATTTCATGATTTTTGCTCTTCGTGCCCGAGCCCACCCGTGCTGATCGCTACGCTAAGTGAAAGCATGAGTCATACCAGTCAACCCGATTGCCAAGTTCCTTGCCTGCCGCGATGGTAGGGCAATTGCAAATTGTGGTTTTTCGAGAAAATGCGGTGATCCGGCGTGTCTGGCCGGTAGAAATTGCCGGCCGTGCTTGTTATTCGCCCTTCAGCATCCGTAGAACAGAAAGGGTCTTACGGAGTCGGCCCTGCAAACGTGTTCGAGGTCGCATGGATACGAGAGAATCTTTGGAAACTCGAGAAAAATATCTGTCAGAAATGACGGGTTTGAGTCATTTCTTTAACAAAACGTGGCTGTCGGCCGTAGCGCAGGGGAAATCGGTGTTCGAGATCGCTCCGGACGGCATGGTGGTGGCAAAGGAAGTGCAGGCCATGCTCGACGAACTGCTGCAGGAGCATGCGCAATGACCGCCAGGAAAGTCCCTAGCCCGCCGTGTCGCCGGACGCCTGGGTGAAGACCTCCAGCCCAAAGACGCCGAGCCCAAGCGCCTGACGCTGGCTTTCCCACCGAGCTGCACGCCAGGATCAAGGCGGCGTGCGCGCTCAGGGGGGGGAGATTCGGGGGGGGGGGCTGGAGGAGCGGTAGGTGGCGTAATTGCTCGGCATCGTCATGAGATGCCTCAGCCGTTAATGGGGCTATGGCCTTTGGTCTTCAGATAGTCGTTCATGGCCGCGCCAATGCGCGGGTATTTTGCCGACAGGGCGGAAGCGTAATTGTCCAGAAGCCGAAGCGGGTCGAAATTCTCGGAACCGAATCCGGCGTTGCCGGATAGTTGGCGACGGAATTCCGCCGGCCCGTTGTTCATCAGGTCTATGCTGACAACGGTGGTTGCCCATAGCGCATTCTTTTCCTCACTCGACAAACTGGAATTGCGCATAAAGTCGGTCAGTTGTTTCTTTATCTCAATGGGAAAGTTCGGCGGAAAGAATAATTGCGGTTCGTCATCCGGTTGGCGGGGCTGAGTATTCGGCGTGGCACCCTCGTTCCGGACCGTCATCACGCCGGTTTCGGCCATGGCGTTTCCCAGTGTAGCGGCAAAGTTAGAGTGCGGACTTTCGCCAGGGGTGGCTGTCCTCGATGGGGCGGATATGCCGAAACCAAAGCTGGTTGGCGTGTGTGCTATATGCATGGTCGTCTCCTGTCGAGATTCAATCGCGTGGCCTTATGGTCGCGGCCAGATCTTCCACACCGATGTCGGAGTGAACACCTTGGAGCCCAGGGGGCTGATTCCCACATAGATTTCGCCGTCCTCCGGTAGTTCTGTTAGGTCGGCGCCGTGATAGTTAAGGCCAAGCTGCAACTGGAAAGTATTGGCGTACGGTGTCCTGGTATCGACCGCCAAGGAGGGTGCCGGCGCGCGCCACGGAAAAGATGGTCGAGCTTCTTCGATGCCGTCCGGCAATAACTGCCATCCCATTTGGCCAAACAGATAAGACTGGCCCCGATACAGCGCGACAACATAGGTTTCGTACCTGGGCGCACAGAAACGCTCGGCAACGCATTGAAACGCGAATTCGTCGGGTTGTGTCACGATGGTCATCGTGAACGTAAGCGGTCCCCGGGCTGCCAAGCAGGCGCCAGCCAATGGTCCGGCGGAAATGGCCATGTCGCACACGAACGCCGGTGTTGATCGATCCTCAATGAATATATCCGCCGCACTTGCCGTTCCGCCGCTCAGGCAAATCATGGCGGCGATGGCTCCAGGGATGGCACTTGGTTTCATGTCTGATCCTTTGTGAATGAATGACGAAGCATAAGCATATTGTGTGCCATAAATATGCTTGTTGGATGCATCACCGTGCCTGGAGGAAGGTGGACAAAGAGCCTGTCATAAATGACAGGTATCTAAAAATACACAAACTAGGTAACCTCCTGCATATGGAAATTGCAGGATCTAAAGGTGCTATAGGCGTACAAATAATATATCGGTAGCCATGCCATGTGTCCAACATCTATTGAAGGAGTTTGTCTATGAGAAAAATGCTCTTGCGGCTAATGATGGTTCCTTTCTTGTGTTTCTATGCGGCAATCAGCCATGCCGCGCCGGCACCTAATTTATGGACTTTGTGGGTATACGGCGTTACTTCCGAGGTATACAACCCGACATTGCCAGCGGATTATCGTAATGCGAACTGGGACATTATGCAGAGTCCGTCATACAGCTCCTCGTGGCATCAGTCCGGTAGCTGGATCGGTTTCTGGACGGTGGCCGGTGGTTACTACTCCTCGATATATGCCTCCTACAAGGGTAGTTCGGCGACTTTCCTGACGCAATATCCGATTGTCGATCAAGGCGGCTCCGTGATTGGCTGGAGCGATATCTGGTACTGCGTTTCGTGCACCGGCGGAGGAAGTTTCTCGACCACCGCATACGGAATCAATGGTGGGTCGCGCTTCTGGAGCACTTACGTTCCTTAAGCGGACGGACACTGGCGGTTGGCCAGTATGTTTAAGAACGATCAATTCTGTATTCCATTATCGGAAAGGCAAATCATGCAAAAACTGATGGCTCTTGGCGGTCTAATGATCGCTACTTTATTCCTGCCGTTGTCCGCATCTGCGGAGAAGATCCATACCAAAGACATTTCAAATGTGGTTGCTGGATGCGGACAATTCAAGGATCATCCTGATTGGTGTATCAAGTTCCCAGAAGGCACGGTTAATCTCGACATCGAACTGGACGACGCGGATGCGGCGGCGGATTCAGACGCCGTCTTTATGGTCATGCGGCACAATGGTAAACACTATACGTACAACGCCCGGACCACGGACCCGAAATTGCGTCTAGTGGAGGTTGACGTGGAGGACGCATTGAGAGTACCAATATTTGTCAAAGCCCCATTTGAAGGACGTAAGTTCTCCCGGCCGTTGTATCTGGGCGATCATTCGAAGTTGGAGGGCATGGAGTTGTATGTTGGTGTAGGGCCAAAAGGCAAAGCCATTTCCACCGCAAAAATGAAGCAGGCTTGGGCCAATCCGTAATTCAAAGAGTTGAGCCAACGACAGGGTGCAAATGGGCTTGGATTCCATTTGCGCCCTATGCATCACGGTGCTGTTCCTGCGCACTCTCACAGATCCAACCGCCCCTGAGGATCCAAACTAAACCGAAACGCCAGCCCCAATACCTTTCTCCCGGCCAAAAAGGAATGCAGCTATGCCAGATAACCTAAACTTCCACGGATCTCCAGACAACAAGCGTATAAATATCAACGAACCCTATGAACTGCGTGATTGGGCCAAGCACTTCAATGTAACCCAACAGCAAATCATCGATGCAGTGAAAGCTGTTGGTGACTCAGCTGCCAAGGTTAAGCAGTATCTTGGCAAGTAATTTGTAGCATCCTATGTCAAGGGCTCCGATGCCTAAACAGACCTGCGAGTAATGCTGCGCAGGCTGGTCGGTATGGGGCGGGAGTTTGTTTCTACCGTGTCTTAAGCGAGACATAATGACGCGTCACCTTGGACTCTAATGCATTCTTAATATTCTGATAACTGCGAATTATCGAGGCCGAGTTGAGATACTTTACCAAGTACGCTGATAGCGAACTAAATAGGCTTCACGAAATTGTAGACCTGCAGTGGGGCGTGCTCGGCAGTCATGTTCATCTTATTGCCAGTGCCTGCTATCCGTTCCCGTCGGTCTTAGAAGCTCTTGCCCAACCCTCATTTGTCCTTCCTGCCGAGGGCATGCCCGGGGCTCGCTACCTTCCAGGCTCGCAAGTAATGGACATAGTGGAAAGCACGGGAGAGGATATGGTGCTTCGAGCGTTTGGAAGTCCGACCGAATATTCGGCGACACTTCAGCCACATTCTGGAACGCAGGCCAATCAGATGGTGTTCAATGCTGTCCTCAAGGATTCCGATAAAGTCTTGTGCCTGCAACCTAGGGACGGTGGTCACGTATCCCATACAGTGTTGATAGGACGCCGGAATCAGTCTATTTATTATGGATTGACGAACGACGGAACCCTCGATTACAACGAACTCCACGAACTAGCAATCGCCAATTCTCCAAAGTTGATTATTGTGGGGGGCAGTGCCCTACCGCGCCAGATTGATTTCCGTCTGTGCGGCGAAATCGCACAAGAATGCGGTGCATATCTTCACGCAGACGTTTCACATACGGCGACTTTTATTGCAGCTGGCCTACATCAATCCGTTTTTCCACACTGCGACTTCGTCACGTTCAACACGGTCAAGAATCTTCGTGGGCCGAATGGCGGCGTTCTCATTTTCCGAAGTGAACTTGAGAAGGTCGTCCATCGGTCAGTATTTCCAATGACGCAGGGCGGGGCTAACGAGACAAACATGCTGGGGAAGTTCGTTACGTTTCTTGAATGGGAGCGTCGCGATATTCGCCGGTACGCGAACGAGATTGTTCGCCAAGCTCGTTGTATGTCGTCGGTCCTGGAATCCGATGGGATAACGCTTGCCACTGGGGGAACCGACTGCCATATACTCTTGCTAAGCTTGGTCGACAACGACAAAAGTGGAGCCGACTGGGAGCGCACGTTTGAGGAACAGGGCGTGTTGGTCAACAAGAACCTCATTCCAAACGATACGAGATCGCCTAGCCGTACCTCCGGAATCCGGATCGGTACAGCCAATCTCGCGATCCTAAACTACGAATTGCAGGACACGATGGCGCTCGCCGGATGGATAGGGCAGCAGTTGAGGGGCGAGCACGCAGACAATGAACTAATACCGCATCTGATCGAGAAGTACCATAAAGAATATCCGTGGCTTCGACAGTAGGTCAATACCGCCAGTGCGGCGACAAAATATACGGAGCAAGGACAGTACCGCCGGCGATGTCGAGCTCGGTGAATACTTCAATTCCAGCCATTCCGGACTCTCGGACACGTCTGATCATTGACTCTGCATACACGCCAGTTTCAGTTCGTCCCAACCTTCTTTCGACCTGCGCCACAAACCAGCCGACAAGATCTCTGAAGCGCAGATCCCTTGTCTTTGAAGCCCTTGCGTAGATTTCGCGCAGTATTTCCAGTGATGCAGATGGGCTCTCTGCGTCAGCTTTCAGAGCCAATATGGTTTCATTGAAGTCCAGCATAGCCAGATCCATAGCTAAGGACCTTGGCACATATTCCCGTGCGGACTCAATATGTCGTCGCGCACTTGCCAAGTTGCCGCCGACCAACTCCAATCCACTCAGATTCACCAACGGCTGGTATACCTCTTGCGATCCTAGGGAGTAGAGCTCATTCTTCGCGGATTCGAGATTCCACTTGGCATCCAAGCGTCTGTTGGATGCCAGCTCGACAATGCCAAGGTTATTCCGACTGGTGGCGACTCCAAACCTACTTCCAAGTCTGCTAAAACCTCTGATGGCCGCATTGACAACCGCGCGAGCCATGTCGGGTTGAAAAAGATGCCCCGAATTTCGCAATATGACGAAATCAAATTCCCCGGCGGATGGTGCCAATTCGGTTGCGTGAAATACATTCGAGGAAATTGAGGCGGCCTTGTCGTCCTCGCATAAATTGACAAGTATGTTAAATTCGATTGCGTCGCGCTCTCTCGATGGTGAAGCTCTGCTTAGAGATCGGTTTGCCTCGTCATACCGAAACAACTGGACTAAATACTTGGCTTCGTACAGCGCGGCAACATCCTTGTATGCTGGATAGGTGGCAATCTTTTGTGTCGCTACCAACCCCAGCGGAAAGAGTGAGCATTTCTGAATGGCATTCAGCAGAGTCCGGATGCTGTCGGTCGGCAAAATATCTATCACATCCCAACACACAGAGTCGGAGCACAGGTGTGTCAAGTACGTAAATCGTTCCTCTGCATCTTGGGCATTGATAAAAGCCACAAGATGACTCTGAAGGCTAGGTCGTGACCGCACTTCCTTCTCGTGAACAATTCCGAATAGCCGGTCATACAGGATGTCTTTGTTTTCTTGAGTACGCCCATGGGAGAGGACTTCGGACAGCGCTTCTACCAAGTGAGATCTTAGCTCAAGCTTCTCGTCCTCCGGCGTTATGGCCGTTACGACCGACGAAACGATTTCGTGCTCCACTCGAACCTTATCATGGCGTTCGCTATTGACGATGATCAGACCCAGTGCCGTAAGGTCCGAGATGGCTGAGCTAACGCCTTCGGCTGTTAGGCCAAGGTGGGTTGCCTTGAACAGCTCAACAACCGTCGAAATAGACAGTCCACCTAGGACGAACACGACTAACTGCAGCACGAGTTGGTCGGCCGGACGAAGAGATTGGATGACGTTCTCGTAAGAGTCGGTAGTTGCTTCGCCCGCTTGGGTGGAACGTCGGTCGGCAATGAGTTTCAGTTGGAACCAAACCGACTTGAGGTTTCCTTCACTTCGGCGGAATATTGCGTTAGCTAGTGCGTCACCGCTAACCTCTCGAGGTAATACCGCATCGACAAGGGTGCGAACCTCTTCTGGGGATACTAGGCCTAGAGGGATGTGTGCTTCGTTCAGCTCGGTAATTGCTGGACGCCAGGCCAGTCGCCGACCGCCAATCGTTCTTTCAACCATTACTAGCCTTAACTGGGCGCCGTAATCCTGCAGAACGCAATCTAGTACGTCACGTGTCGATGGAGGCAAGAACTGAATATTGTCTATGGCGACAACTACTGGCTGCGTATGTGATAATTTGAGCAAGTACCGTAGCGCGCCTGTGCCATCGCCTTCTTCAAGTTCTGGTTCTTGCTTTGAAAGCACCGGAGGTAAGAATGCCTTGATAATTTGTCCGACGCCCTGAATAACTACAACCAGTTCGCGAAGTACCCCATAGAGATACTGCGCTCGCCCAATCGCCGGAGGCCTTTTCCTTCCTCGCCATTTGTCGGCAACAGCCTTACAGACGAAGTTTGGCGATGATCGATCACCGCAACGCGGAACGGTAATGATTGCATCAATCCTCTTGAAGATGTCACTTGCTTCTAGGTCTGATGGCGGCGAATCAATATATACGGTAGTGCAGCTTGGCTGCACCCCGGCATACCTTACGAGCAATTCCCGAGTAAGGAACGATTTGCCACTCCCCGAGGGTCCATCCAGATAGAGTAAGCGGGGTCGATCTTGGCCTTTGGCCGATAGAAAACGAAGACAGTCGTCCAAGATGCCCTGCCGCACCAAGAACGGCCACACGTTCTCAGAGTCGAAATACTTGTTTTCTCCTAGCCGCATCATTTCGGTGCAGATAATTCGCAGTTATCGCATTTGCCCTCCTGTGGCCCTCAAGAGGGCCTCTCGCAGCCCTTGGTCTGAGACATGGGTGTATATCTCCGTGGTGGAAATACTTTGGTGTCCCAGTAATTTCTGGACGTAGCGGATATCCAACCCGGCTTCCAGCCATTGTGTTGCGCAAGTATGGCGAAGCATGTGTGGCGTCAGGCGCCGATCAATTCCGGCGGTGGTAGCGATTTCGTGAAGCGACGTGCGTACTCGTTGCGGAGTTAAATCTAGTCCTGCTTCGGTTACAAAGAGCAGTTCGCTCTGGCTGCCGAGTTTCTCTCTCCTAGAGAGGTAGCGCCCCAAAGAGCGATAGAGAGGGTCAGATAAGAGATAGACCAGTCGTTGCCTGTTTCCCTTTCCATGAACCTTCAGGCAACGATCCGGTAGAGATAAATCCTCGATCCGAACATTTGCTAGTTCGCCAACGCGTATTCCTGTGTCAAGCAGCAGTTGTATTGCGGTCTTTCGACAGAGCGCATCAAAACTCTCGCTTCTTGCCGTCGGTGTTATCGCTTTCCTCAGAAGACGAACATGGCCTCGATCAAGTGCGCGCGGTAGTCGCTTGGGGAGTCTGATTCGTTCGTTGAGTGTGTCGAATGGATTTGTGGCAATGATGGACTCTCGGATTGCCCATCGGAATAGAAGCTTCAAACAAGCGACTCGGCGCTTAATCGAGGTCTCCTTGAATTTTCGTTCTTCCCGCAGATGGCGGATGTATTGACGTAGATCTTCCTTCGTGACGGCTTTGATTCTTTTCTTCGAACCGAAGTACTTCCCCGCATCCTTTAGGTCGCTTCCATAGGCTCTATGCGTGTGTTCGGACAGGCTCATTGCTGAGCGGCAATGATTCAAGAACTGCGTACATGTGTCAGAAACAACCATGATTCCCTCTCTATCGATGACAAAGAGGGATAGTGTCCTAGCAAAAATGCAGTCTTGGCTGATGAGTTACAGAGCCGTGGCTGGAAATCAGGTTGTCCAGAGGGGAAGTCATCGCACCAGGAGTGGTCTACGATTGCACATTAAGCGGACGCTATTGCAAACGAGGCAATCTATTCAACTATGAATGCTGATACTCCATATCTAAAGTCATAGCGCAAGGCTTCGCCAGAACTCATGAAACAAGCCAGAGCAGGTAAGAGCATTCCTTACCTGAACCTCATGCGATGGGATGCAACCAAAGTTTGCAAGATGTGACTTGATGATGGAAAGATCGCTATCCGAAATACCTTTGGCTGTAGCAAAGCACTTTTTGGCACCATCTGTTTGCGTCTCGGCATCCCATAGCAATTTCATGTTCAGCGGGTGGAATGCGAAGCCGAGGAACACCAATTTCGTTGCATCACGCATCACCTTTCTGATTGCGACAATTTCGCTTGAGTTAGGATCGGTACCTTCCGTGAAAGTCTTGATCTGGCGCGACAGATTCAGTAACTGCTGAGGACCTGGATCAGCACCAAATTGAATTACCGCATTACCAGGTACGCATTGCCAAGGCAGCTGGCCAACCGTTCCATAAGGGTGATATATCGCCAGCTCAGCGACCAGACTAGCTGCGTCTTGCGGCCGAATACCGTAATAGGTCTGGAAGGCGTGAAACAGATAATGCTCAATGCAGCGGTCGTAATTAAATACCACCATGGCTGCCTTGGAAAGTCTGCCGGAAAGATCGCCGCCCCGACAGTTCTGAGTCAGGTTCTGAAAGAACTTGGCAAACCAAGTCTGTTCTATCTCGGCGAAATCGATTTGTTCCCGACTGGATCTGCTAGTGTTCTAACGCCATGCGAGCGATGAAACCTGAGCGCGATTCTCCTGCTGCCTTGGCATGCGCATCAAGGCGCAGCAGTATCCGGCGAGGGAGACTGATGTTGACCCTCTCCATCGTGTCATCAAGGATCGCCGGATCAACTTGGACAAGCGCCCATACCCAGGACTTGTACGCCTTGTGTGCCTTGCGCAGGGAGTCTATGTTGGACGGTCGGGGAATCTCCATGCCAGAATCAAGCGCGGCCTCAATCCAAGCCGTGATCGCTTCCTCGGCATTGGTCAGTGCCTCATCCATCGTATCTCCGGCAGAAAAACAGCCGGCCAGATCGGGCACAACAACGCCGAAAGCTTCAGTATGGGTTCCGGGTTCGATAGCAACGGGATAGCGCATGGCAATTACCTCTCAACGATTCCAGCCTGCCGCCTGATGGCCTTTACCAAGCCAGCCCCGAGATCCTTCTTCGGATGTGGCAGGACGACAATACCTGGCTTCGCGGGATGCTTGAAAACATGGTGCGAACCGCGTATCCGGTCAAGCTGCCATCCAGCTTGTTTCAGTTCGCGCATCAGGGTGGCGCTGTTCATGTGTGTATGATACACATCGATTTACATTGATTCCAATTCCTTGTCCTTCCAATGAAACATCCCGGACGAAGCAGAGGGATGGTTAAACCAGTTCCTTGAACACCTCAGTGGATATCGCCTATTTTGATTCCTGCCCCTCGATGAGCGTCTTTATTGGCTCGATAGTTTCGGCCAGCGCTTTCACTGCATTAATCCGCCATGCAAACTAAGCCTCTGTTGAATCATCTTCTGGGGGGGCTCGGCTGATTAGGGGTACTCGCCCATTTCGAAAAGAATCCGCAAAGTGTGCTTTTCGTCCCGGAATTTGAAAGCTTGTCCGCTATAAGGGATGGATGAATGATTCCTCCCCGCAACTCGATATACCTTTCGGGACAACAGAGTCCGACAGCAGTATCGGAGTACCCCAGACCCTAGATCGCATGCGTCAGCGGCGGGAACAGACTGCAATCGCCGCAGGACTTCCCGATTGGCCTGAGAGCAAAAGGGGGCTACCGAACGGCGCCTTGAGATCGGCGCTGTTCGGTATCTCTCCCAAGGAGCGGCGCACCTACGCATTCGAGCGCCACGTTGCTTCGATTGATGGCATCGAGATCTTTATCACTCGCGGTCCCAATCTCATGCAGCACCACCTGGACGTCTGGGAGCAATGCCTGAAGCTCGGCAAGGATCAGGGCACCGGGCGACGGATTGAATTCACCGCCTACGCATTCTTGAAGTCCATTGGTCGCAACACCGGAAAGAGTGACAACGAATGGCTCAAGAATTCCCTCTATGACTTGGCAGCGTGTGTGGTGCGGATCTCGGATGGCTCCAAGACCTATTTCGGCCCATTGATCCATGGTGGAACGCGGGATGAGATGACTGGACGATACGTCATCGAGATCAACCCCAAGATTGCGTTGCTTTATGGGTCTGGCCAATGGACTCAACTCGATTACGTGCAGCGCGAGCAGCTTCGGCGTCATCCCCTTGCTCAGTGGCTGCATGCCTTTTACTCAACTCACGCATCACCCTACCGGTACCGTGTCGAAACGATCAGACGCCTTTGTGGAGCGGATGTGGAAGGGGAACTGAAGAAGTTTCGTCAGGTTCTGCGGCGCGCGCTTGAGCGCCTCGATGTGGCGACAGGTTGGCATTGGCGCATCGACGAAAGCGACTGTGTTGTCCTGCAAAAGCATCCGCCAAGCAATGGCGAACGCGGGATAGTGGGTACGGTTTCTGAGCGTGTTTTATCCACAGATGCGTCCAGGGCCACGGGATAGCGGGTGCCAGTGCGACCTGATTCGCGGGATAGCGGGTGCGACATAGCCCAGATTGAGCGGGATAGTGGGTTCCGGGTATCGGGATAGTGGGTTCCAAAATGACGGGATAGCGGGTACTGAAATGACGGGATAGTGGGTGCCAAAAATTACCAACGAATCTGGCTCAATCGCAGTCCTGGCAATGGAATTCTCGATTCATGGGAAATTGCATAATCTTCTTTTAATCATTTCTTTAATAAAACAACGAGGGTCGCAACAACCTCAAGCATCAGATAGTGCCATCTCACGATAATAGGCCTTATAGAAAGCTTTGCATAAGGCCGAGCACCTGCCTCATACAGATCGCATCAGGCAACAACTCAGCTTTATGGAAAGCTTCACATAAGGCCGAGAACCGGGAAGTCAGCGACCCTACCTCAATACCGACTAGGGAAACACTGAACAAGCCACCGAGATTTTTCCCAGTGGCGAAGAATTGAGGCGAAATGCCGCGAAGCGGACAAATTTCATCAGCGGTTGGCCCCTGCGGGCGAGATATTTGGGGTATTCCCCCGTATTTCGCTCATG
>SXGT01857074.1_pt1 | contig 13674 bp, 14 predicted proteins | sample 3176221 | NCBI WGS metagenome assembly SXGT01 (sample SAMN11356862, study PRJNA531348) | freshwater metagenome | isolation source: freshwater sample F1-120 | place: China: Fuxian Lake, Yuxi | collected 2017-12-25 | reverse complement strand
GCGCCATCGCACACCTCCGTGCAATCGTTCACCTACTCGGAATCGCCGCTGCAACCCGTTCCGCCGGTGGTTACCTGAAACGGCGAGGAGATAAGCCATGGCCGATCCCAATCCCCAGGTCAATCCGCAAATCACCGACGCGATTACCCAAGTCAATGTAAAAACCGTCGGTGAATCGCCATGGGAAGCCTTGGCGGTGGCCTACCAGGCGCTGGCGCACTCGACCAGCTTGTCCATGCAAAACGCCATGCAGACCCAGGGCGGCATGCAGCAGGTCGGCAATAGCGCCACTTCGGTGATCTGCACCATGATTCTGAAGATAGGTTCCTGAGGGAACGGCGCGAATTCGCGGACACGGGGAAGACGGACGTTCACAAACGCGGCGCCGGCCCGTCAATAGCATTGATCGATAGTTTCAACACGCGATGATTCGCGGAGTTCCGGAGAAAACCCATGGCATTTCCGACCGCCCTGAATGGACAGATTACCGATTCCGTGACGCAAACCGGACTCTCGGTTCTAGGCAGCGCCCCCGCCATGGCCATGGGGTCTCTGTATGCGACGATGGCCCATTCGCTGGGCATCCTTTACCAGAATTCGACGATGGCCCAGCAGCACGCCGCGATTTCCAGCCAGGCGGCGACCAACCTGGGCGTGATCCAAATGTATAGCGTCAACACCATGGCCGGCGCGACCGCCGCCGCCAGGATCGGCGGGAGCAACAACTCCAACTCCGATGTCCTGTTGGCGTTGTTGGTGGCTCTGGCCGTGAGCAAACGCTGACGAGGGAACCCGTCCCGCCGTCCGGCCGTTCTTAACCCCATAGGGATCGAACCATGGCAGACAATACACCGGTCAATTCGCAAATCACCGACGCGGTGACCCAGACCAACGTCAAGGTGTTGGGCGAGGCGCCCGCCCAAGCCATGGCCGTGCTTTACCAAACCCTGGCCCACTCCATCAGCCTGTCGATGCAAAACTCCATGCAGGCGCAAGGAGGCCTACAGCAAATCAGCAACGCCATCACCTCGACCGCCTGCAAACAAATCCTGGAAATCTCCGGCGGCGGCATGGGCGGCGGTTCCAAAGTCTAGAACGGCTCATGAAGCGCGTGGGCTGGCAATCAAGCGAGGATATGGGATATGAGCGAAGACAATATTTTTAGCCCCGATTCCCCGCCCGAGCCCGCCACTGGGGTGCAAGTGAACTCCCAGATCGTCGACGCGGTTCGGCAGACCCGCAACGCCGTCCGCATCGACGCCAGCGACACCTCGAAAGTCGTGGATGCCGGCGTCGCCTACCAGAAGGCCAGCCAAGCCGTCGCTTTCGCGGTGCAGGACGCCACCGACTACCTACGCAACATCATGACCATCGCCTCGACCGCCCAGGGCATGGCCTTGAAAATGGCCCTCGAACAACAAAGCCCCACCCCTTGGAGCGAGATCATCGCGCTGGCGCAGGGAGCCGTTACCGCCGCCGCGAACAATCTCAAGACGGTCGGCGATCAAGCGGTCGCGGTCGCCAAGGAATTTCCGCGCTAAACACCGTGCCCCATCCCAGCGAAAAACCCAGAGCGGAGTTAGCCATGCCACTTACCGATGAATGCCCCGCTTCCCCCGAGGAAACCGCCACGGCGATCCCCGCCGACGACGAAGCCGTCGAGGACCGCGGGTGTCCCGACTATTTCGCCGAGCTCGTCACCGAAATCCTCGCCGGAGCCCAACGGGTACGCTGCGAGGCGGAAGACATGGCGGCCGAACTGCTCGCGCTGGCCGAAGCCGATACCGGCGGCGACGCGGACTCGATCCATCCCGAGGATGCCGCTTCCGTCGAGCACACGCTAGGGTCCGACGGGGAAAAACCGGCGGAATTCCTCCTTGCCGATGAAGAAGCCGAGGAAGGGGCGGGCTTGGCGGAATTCTCCGCCGTGGTTATCGAGGCCGATAAGGTTGTCGCCGGCGCCCTGCGGGTGAGCAGGGAAGCGGAAGCCATGGCGGCCGAAATACGCGCGCGAACCGAAGCCGAAACGGCTGGCGGAATAGCGCCGCGGCCGGAGCCAGAGGAAGCCGCCGTCCCGGATGAACCACCGGCGGAGCCGCCCCTGGGAAACATGGCGCCCCCGGTGGAAGCGGCGGCGGAATGTTGCCGCGACGACGAATCCTCCGAACCCCCGGCGGCGCCCAACCTGGCGGAAATTTGGCCCGAAAACGAGGGCTGCGGCAATGCCGAGAACGATCCATCCGACAACGCCGGCACTTCCGAATTATTCCGGCGCATCGCGCGCGGCTCCAGAAAGCGTCCGTCCGGCGCGGATTCGCCGGCGGCGCCGCGGGAAGAAGAAGAGGACGGCCATGGCTGACGGCAAACCCACCCAGGAAGAACTCGTGAACCGGATACTGTACGGCTCGCCCGGCGTGAAAGCCGCCGAGGAAGCCGTGCAGGCGGCGCTCAAATCCTTCACGGACGCCACCGCCAACGAGATCGCGGTACTGGTCAAGAACAACATACTCTACCCGGAAATGCGGGAAGGCATGTTGAATCTGGAAAAACGGGTCGTGGAAATGACCATGGAGGCGATCAACGCCGTGCAAGCGCGGATTCCGGAGCCGCCGAAGGCTAAAACCAAGGATCAATCCTGAAGGAGCGCCGAAACCATGACCGCTCCCACTCATCCTCCCGAACCCAACGCCGCCGCCCAGCCCGCGCCGCCCAGCCCCTATCCGACGGTGCAAATCCTGCAAGCGGCGATGGCGCACCGGGACTCGATCCGGCGATCCTTCGAATCGCAACGGGCCACCCTGGCCGAGGCCATCGCCGCCCAAAAACAGGCGGTCACCCAGGCGGTCGCCAATACCCGCCAGAGCGCTGGCGTTCGGGAAAACCAGGGCTTATCGGCTCAAGAAGTCGCCTTGGCCCAGGAAATCGAAGCAAGCATGGCCGCGGATATCCAGGACACCGCCACCGATACGCAAGAATTCCGGATTCCGCATGGCTCCACTCCCACCGAGAAACTCATCGTCGCCTTGAGCCTCTTGACCACCCCCGGTTCCGTCGCCGCCAAGAGCGCCGCCGCCCAGAGGGCCATGGCCACCCAGCAATTCCTTGATGCCTTGAAAGTGCTTATCGCCGAGGAAGTCGCGCGGCAAACCTCCACCGGACACGGCGACGCCGAAAACCGGAATGCCGTCGAAGCCCGCCCGGAAACCCCCTCCGAAAATCCAGAAAGCGGAAATTCCACCGCCTCCGCGGAATCCCCAAACCCGGCGTAATCGTCTCGGCCGGTTAGAAATTCGTGGGCGAGAGTCCTAGAAGTTCGGCCAGGCTATCGCGCAAGCGGCTGGTGCGCAGCTGATCGCGCGCCTGTTGGACACGCTTGCGGACATTGGCCTCGGTCAGCTTGAGGCGTTCCGCGATCTCGGGATAGGAAAGATGCTCCACCGTCCGCAACAGGAGCGGTTCCCGCAAGGCCGGGGGCAAATCCAGTATCAAGCGATATAAATCCTCCAGGGATTCCCGGATTCTCACGATATCCTCGGGAGACTGCCCGCGGCCGCCGTATTCGGAAGATAGGTTCTCGAACTCGGAACCCTCGGTTTCCATGAACAAATCCTTGCGACGCTTGGCGTTGCGATGGCCATCCATGCAAGCGTTATAGAGTATGGTGGTCAACCAAGCCCGCGTGTTGACGACTCCTCCCGAGGTTTCCACGAAATTTTGCAATGCCTTCAACATCGCCGTGCTCAAGGCGTCCTCGGCGTCGTCGCGATTGCTGTCCAGCAGATGAAAGCTTTTTTTGCGCAGATACTCTTGATGCTTCATCCATACCTGCCAGAAGGAATACTTGAGCAAATCCTCCGTCGGCCCCAAACCGGGTGGATGCAGAGATTCCGCGATAATCTCGACGGGGGTTTTCGATGGGTTGCCGGCCGTGCCGAGAAACGAATTGGAACCGCCTAGGGAGCGGGCGATGATATCGGCCGGGGACAAGCCCTTTTTAGGCTTTGGGGAGGACTGGCGCGTGGACTTATTGGGGGGATACGGGCGTTCCGCGCCATAGTCGGCGTATTCGGATTCCCGGATCGAGGTATCCGGTATTTCCTGGCCGTATCCCTGAGAATAAGCCCCCTCGGTCCACTCGGCATCGTCATACTCCGCTTCTTGTGGAGCCCTCCGCCGACCGGGAAATTTGATTACGTTCATATACCCCAACGAGCTTGCTGGCCATAACGTGCAAGGGTAAAGACGTTTGTTTGGTGTGTTTGTGAATCTCCGTTATCCGCGTGGCGCCTTGAAAATTACGCCACGCGGTTAAATCCACTATATCGAGAAGGGATAAAGGCAAACCGCATCTTCTCATGAGGAAATGCGTTTATGTTTGTCAATCAAGGCATTAAAAAAATATTAAACAGTCCGGGCGCATCGAAACAAGGATTTAAAGCCTCATTGAAAATTTTTACTGTAGCTCATAAAAGGCTATTGATAAATGTAAAAATTGCCCATTTTACTGGCGCGGAATTGGCTTTAACACGAGGAATAATATACTGCTACATTTAATCAAAAAACGATGGAGAAGAGTTATATAGAGACTGGTGTCATGAGGTATATGAGCAAATTTCCAGAGGCATTTATTTCCTCCCCGGCGGCGGCCCGGAATCGAACTGTCTCCAGTGCTTGAACAGCTATCGGGCCGGACCAAGACCGGCGAATCCAAGCAGGGACATCGAAGCCATCGGCCGGAACGGCGATCCCAACGCCGCGCGGGACATTCGCAACCTCCGGGTGGCCGATGCCTTGGTGTTCTCCGGGATTCCGGGCGTCTTCATCGCCAGCGCCGGCTGCATGGCGGACGAAAAAGCGGCGGACGTCATCAGTCCGCCGAAGCGAGGGCGGGACGGAAACAGTTTTCCGTGGAAAACTGTCGTCGGGCCTAATCCATCCCGGCGCCGCGCAGCCTGGCCTCGATCAGATCGCCGATATCGCGCATCAAATCCTCGCCGATTCGCATGGAAACCTCGGGGTCGATCCTGATGAGCCAGCCGCGGGCGGCCTGGTTGTAAGTGAACAATTTGAGCCCCGCCGAAGAAACGAAGGTCTTCCTAAGCCAAGATTCCCGCGCGGAACCCGCCGGCTCGGCCATGGCCGAGCCCCCGGATTCCCGCCCCGGGGATTCACCCGGAACCTCGGAAGCTTGGCGATCGCCCTCCTCGGCTGTACGCCCGGTTTCCCCAGCCGCGGCAGCGCCGCTTCCGGCCTCGGAATCGGGAGATTCGGCGGATTCGCCATCATGCTCCGATCCGACGGGTCTTCCACCATCCATCGCGCTTACCGTGGGCGTCGCCATCCGCTCCAAATCGTCCCGGGTGATTTCGCCCGCCTCGATTTTCGGAACCAGGCCGATGAGCGCCTCGGCGCCCAAAACCTTGCACGCCCTGGCTATCGCGTAGCCCATCCGGTAGGAAACCTGGGCGATGCGGCCGAAGGCTTCCGCGACCGGATCGGGCAATTCGGCGAAGCCCAGGTACAAGCTGAGCCTGGATTTCGAGATTCCCTCGGCCTCGGCCAGTTGCCCGGCGCCCGCGAAAATCCCCAATTCCAGCGTCCGCCGATAACTTCTGGCCTTCGCCCAATCGGACAGGTTCCGGCGGTGCCTGTTCTCGACCGACATCACGGCGTAGGCCTCCCGGTCGTCCAGTTCCCTCACGATCGCCCGCAAGGGAATGCCCAGTTCCCGAGCCGCCATCCAGCGCACGCAGCCGCAGATCACCTCGTACTCAATGCCGGGAACGTCCGCGTCTTTCACGGGGCGCAAGATCGCCGGCTGCAACTGGCCCACGCCATCGCCCCGGAAGCTCTCCACCAACTCGGCCTTGTGCTCGGCCTCGGCGAGCGGCCGATCCGCGAGTTTCCAGGGACGGCAGGCCGCCGGGGAAACCTCGACGGGAACGCCGTTCCTGAGGTTCGTCACCGCGTTGCGGGACAACACGCTGCCTTGGGAAATCGCCGGCTTCAAGGCATCGCTTTTGACCAGCAAATCCATGGCCGACAATTTCTTGGGTTTGGCCGTGGTCATGGCTTGGATTCCCCCTGTCTGGCGCCGATTCTTTTCGCGCCCCGGTTCGCCGCCACGGTATCGGAATCCCACAAGGATTTGGCGTGTATCAGGATTTCCTGGTTCACCGAATCGAAGGCGCCTAGGGCTCGCCGATAGGTTTCCCGCGAACCGCGGACCTCGGAGATTTCGTAAACGGACACCATGTCGTTGCCGGATTTCAGCAATTCGGCGCTCTCGATCATCTGGTTCGTCAGGATGGTGTCGCCGTAAATGCTACGCAGCATGGAGGCCGCCCGAACATGCTCCGCGCCGGAATTGAACCGGGTAATCAGGATGGAGAGCCGGGCCAGCCGCAAATTGTCCAGGCTTTCCAGGATGTGGAAAAACTGGATGCTGGAACTGATGTCCACCATGGTCGGGATAATGGGCGTCACGATGTAGTCGGACGCGCACAATACGTTGATCGACAGCAATCCCAGCGCCGGCGGCGCGTCGAGCACGACGATGTCGTAATCGGCGCTCACCGCGTCGATGGCGGCCCTGAGCCGGGTGGCGTTGCCATCCATGCCCAGCAAGGCCATTTCGGCGCCCACCAGATTCAAATTGGACGGAATCAGATCCAGCCTGTCCCAATAGGTCGCGCGGATCGAGTTCCGGATTAGCGCCGGCGCGCCGGTAATGGCCGGGCCGATGGTTTGGTCCGCCTCGATATGCAACTGCGGGTTATAGCCGAACATGCCGGTCATGCTGGCCTGCGGGTCCATGTCGATCAACAGCACGCGATAGCCTTGCCTGGCCGCGTATTGCGCGAAATGCGAGGAAGTGGTGGTCTTGGCCGACCCCCCCTTGAGATTCGCGAAGGCGATGGCCAGGGCGGAATCGTTGCTTCTCGCGGGCAACCTGCCCAGGGACTCGCGGATTTTATTGATATGCGCCATCGTGTAAGCGCGCCGGCCGGTTTCGTCTTTCTCCGGCGGCGGCAAATCGCCGCTTTTCTCCAGATTACGGAGGTAGACCGTGCTGATGCCTATGAGCCGGGCGGCATCGCTGATGCCCATGAGCGGCAAGGATTTTTCGGTCGAGGCGGTATGGGTGTGCGCCATGAGCAGATCCAGCGCTTCACCGCCGCGTTGCGCCAGACTCGAGAAAAACCCGGACGAGTCGAGATGCAGGGATTCATGCAACATTCCGATGTTTCCAATAATTTTGGAAGTAAACCAAAATTATAGAAACAACCGCGAACGATGCAAGCTTCGTCTTTATTAAGTAAAAATCCGTTTTTCCATGCCAGGCCGATAGCCGCTATTTCGGCCAGGACTTACCCAACGAACCGTTCGCGCCTAGGTATCGGGTTGTTGCCACACCCCTCGATAGCTCAGCGCGAACGGCGAGACATCGGCATATTTTACGTAACCCCTGTCGCTACCGGACACCATTGCCAGCGGGGATGCCGTTTTCCGAAACAGCGCCGAGTCTATATGCCCCGACGGTTTTCCAGGGAAAACCGTTCCGGAAAAATCTCAAGGCCGGGCACAAGGGCGATAACAGTTTTCCGTGGAAAACTGTTATCGCCCTTGCATCGACTTCGGTTCGATTTCAGCGTTACGGCGCCCCGATAGCCAGCGAGAACCGATGGCACTCCAGCGAGTAGGGCAGGGCTAGCGGGATTCCGGCCTCGGAGAGAATCGGTACACCTTGTGCTCGGTGCGTTCCGGGGGCAGATTCGGTGTTTCCGGGTTCGCCTCGAACACGCTTTCGACATGGGCTAGGTCGATCTCGAAAGTTTGCGAATACAAGGCTTCGATTTCGTCGGCGACCGCGAAGGCTTGGTTCTGGGTTTCTCCCGCTTCCGGTTCCTCGGTGGTCAACAGGAAAACCTTGCACGCCGCCGGCAGAATCAGCCTCAAATGGGCAACGTAGGCCCTTCGAGTATCTTCCGGCAGAGCGGTGAGCGCGGCCCTATCGTAAACCGCGTCGATTCGCCCCAGATCCGCCCGGGCCAGCGAAAAGTAATCTCCGCACAGGATGCCGAGCCTCCCCTGTTCCCACAGGGTGAAGTCGCCCACCCGCCGCCGGTCGGGCCGCAAGCGGTTCTCCCGGAAAAAGGCCCGAACGGCGATGGGGCTCAACTCGACGCCCAAGACTTCATGCCCCTGGCCGGCCAGCCAGACCATGTCCAGGCTCTTGCCGCAGAGAGGCACGAACACCCGGCTTCCCGGTTTCAAATCGAGTCCGGGCCAGAAGCGGGGCAGCAGCGGATTGACCGCTTTCTGGTGGAAACCGGTGTTCCGGTCACGCCAGCATTGCCGCCAGAGGGAATTGTCACGGCTACTCATGACGGCTTCCGCGTCCGTGATCGCGTGAATGTCAGGAAGCGCCCCTTAAAGGCATCGCCGTTTTCGAGAACACTGTCGGCCGGCCGCTCCGCGTAGCGATAATCGAGGGCCGCCATTTCCCGGCGAAAATCCACCCGGTTGCCACGATTCGGGTCCACTATGACGATCTGGGCCGAGGGCGCGGCGTGGCGATGAATGAAAGCGGCGAGCTGGCCGGGCTGCTGCCGTTCATAGAGAACATCGCTGCCGATGATGAGATCGAACTGGCCCAGTCCGGGATTGCTTCCCTCCCAATTTCCCTTCCGGTATTTCAGTGGCCCCAGTTGGTTCAGCCAGAGGTTTTCGAGTAGGAAAGCCTGGCTCAAGGGATGCCAGTCGCTGACGGTCATGTCCCCCGCCCGGCGATGGACGACCAGGCTCGCCAAGGCGAGGCCGGCGCCGATTTCCAGAATGCGTTTCCCGGCTAGATCGAAACTGTCCATGGCCAGGGCGAGCACCCGCGCCGACGGCCATACCTGGCCGAATAGCGGCCAACTGGCCGGTGGGATGCCGGCGAGTTCCGCTTCGCCTAGAGGGTCGGAATATTGCTGGAGGTCGAGTAGCGAACGGATTCGGTAATCCGTGCCGCCCACGGTAATGGTTTCGTATTTGACTTGGTAACCGGGCATGGTGGTCTCTTCTCATGGAAACGAGGTTGTGCATCGGGAAAATGTTCTGATCGAACGGGCACAACACTTCGCGCGAAGAGGCATGCAGGCCGAAAAGGCACTCGCGGGGGCCGCGCCGCGGTTTAATTTGGGCGGGCGTGGCTAGAGTAGCACCTCGGATGCCGGGATTGCCGAGAAATGGTGAGTATTCCGGATTGCCGCGCCCTCCCTCGATCGTGAAGCAAACCCCGGCCATTCCTTAGGCTTATTTCCGTCCATCCCCTTGATGGATAATGCTTGGGCGGCGAGGAACACTCGCCGGGCCGCCATCATGCCGCGCCCAGCCATGTCGTGAACGCGAACCGGGTTAATAGAAGAATCGGGGGAAACTATGTCGAAAACAGGGAACACAGAACATGAAAATGCCGTTGTTCCACCCAGCGAGACCGATTTTCAAAGTAAGCAGCTTGATTTGTTCCGCTTTTTTCTGTGCAACAGCGAGGAGGAGCGCAACCAGCTTTCCAATACCTTGGATATTTGGGACAGCGTGCCTCGCTATTCGGTTTCACGCCAAGCCATGGATAAGGAACGGAAAGCGCGTGGCTTCCTCGATTTGATGGAAATCAATTTCCACTACCGGGGCAAAACCTTGCAAGCGATCATCCAGCCCGCCCGCATCCGCGACAAGAAAAGCGGCACCACCAAGGATTATTATCCCAGCGCCAATGAAGAACTCGTGGAAGACGCATTGCGCAAGATCGCCACCGAACAGCGCAACGCCTTTTTCGATAAGCCAAATTACCGTAGCGGGGTTGTATTCACGCTTTACATGCTACGCGAGGAATTGAAAAAACGCGGACATGCCCGGTCTTATCAGCAAATCATTCTGAGCCTCAACATCTTGGCGCGCAGCACGATTGAAATTCGCACGGTGGATGGCAAGGACGGGGAAGGATTTACCGTCAGCCCCTATTTTCCCGGTTTGTCGGCGGTATCGAGAAGCCGGCTTGCCAGCGATCCCCAAGCGAAATGGATCGTCCAGTTCCATCCCTTGATTACCCAAGCCATAGATGCCTTGACCTATCGGCAATTCAACTACGCGCAAATGATGGGCCACAGCACGCAACTCGCGCGCTGGCTACATAAGCAACTCTCCCTCAAATTCACTTTCGCCAGCCTCATCGCGCCCTTTGAAATGCGGTACAGCACCATAAAACGCGATAGCGCCTTGCTGGAAGGCTACAGCCGCGCGACCGCCGCCGTTGAAGCCGTCGACGCGGCCTTTGCCGCGCTCAGTGCTGGCGGCGTACTCATGTATTTCAAGAAAGAGATCATTGCTGGCTCGCGCGGCAAGATCGAGGACGTTGTTTACACCCTCACTCCCTCTAGGGATTTCGTCGCGCAAATGAAAGCCGCCAACAAACGACAGGCATTAACCCTGGAAAAATCCGCCGTGCCCGCGAATCGCTCTATAAACTCGCCGAAAAAGCGGTAGTTATAGGTGGAGAGTCACGGCTATTTCCGGTAGCCATGGGTGGAGAGTCATGGTAGCTATAGGTGGAGAGTCACGGCTATTTCCGGTAGCCATGGGTGGAGGGTCGCGGTAGCTATAGGTGGAGGGGGTTTTTTTTAGGCTTTTGGCCGAGCATTTTCCGGTAGTCATGGGTGGAGGGTCGCCGAAAAAGCGGTAGTCATGGGTGGAGGGTCGCCGAAAAAGCGGTAGTCATGGGTGGAGGGTCGTCGAAAAAGCGGTAGCTATAGGTGGAGGGTCGTTCGGTTTCGACCAATTTCGTTGTGAAATCGGTAGTCATAGCTGGAGGATGAGATTTACAAATAACTGTTTTTAAAGATAAAAAATTCCATTTTCGGGGCCTTATCCTTTTATCCTTAAATTTATCCTTCTTCTTAACCGCCCCTTGAAGCTTCTGTCGAAGGCTGTTTCCAAGCGAGGCTGATTTCCAGTCATTATTATTGGGCAGCAAAAAGGCCGCACCCTGCATAGGACAGGTTCGGCCTCTTGCCCCGCCGTGCCAGTTATTGAAGGATGGCGCGGTGAGATAAAAATAATCCGGCGGTGACGCGCGAACGTCAATGCCATAATAAAAATCTGGTTTTATCCACTTCCGTCAGTCGGTAACCGGCCAAGGCCTTGAAACCTAGATCGCTAGGATGGAAAAGAACCCGTTCGTGGAGCATCTCCGGTTTCCAGCCAAGCTCATGGGTTAACTCGAGTGATTTTGGATCCCTGCAAGCCGAGTCCCGCCATCAGCCCCCTTTGTCCGAAAATGAAAGCGTAGACATCGTCCTTCGCGGTGGTGGTAGTCAGCGACCTAGCCACGCCGGCATCCACGACCACGACGCTAGGCCCCACGCCGATTTCGAAGCCATCGCTGCGATCCAGATAATCCAAGGCGTTTTGGGTCATGAAAAACATGGCGTAGTCAAAGGACTGCACTCCGGCTTGTAGGCCATAGGAACCCGCGACCACGTTGTAATAACCCACTGTTCGGCCGTTCCGGACCAGCGCGCCTTTTCCATATTGCGCTCCGCCGATAAAGCCGGCCTTGACGACTCCGGGAAACACCAAGATGCCCTTGGCGCGTTGGGCCAACATGCGGGCCTTGGGCGTACTGCTGTAAAGGTTGCGCAGGGCCGCGTCGACATCGCGATCGATCCGCGCCGCCGATTCCATATCCATCGATCCCGTACCCGGCGCTTGGCAAGCGGCCAACGCCAGCAAAATCGCCAATAACAAGCCGCGGAATAGCTGTACTTTCATGATTCTCATTTACTCACCTATCGTCATGGTTAAACCTCGAACCGCCGAGGCCAAACGCGGAATCGTCTCCATTTCCCAGCCTAGTTCCTTCATGACAATTCCGCTAGCGTTGTCCACGTCCATTGCGATCAAGATAGGCCAAAAATACCGATTACCTCAAATTGGAACCGCTGGTAGTTTTTCGAGTTCACGAATCAAGCACAATCTTGTCTAATGCCTCTTATGCTGTTTCCCGATCCGATTGTCCCCGCGTCACTCATACCGCATTAATCCGAATAACACCCCAATCCCTGAAGGAGAAGCTTAGATGGCCGCGAATCCCGAACTCCAATCCGAACCCGAGAGCATCACCGCCTTCGGCCCCGCCCGTTCCACCGTGGCTGGCGCGCCCCTAGGAACCGACGAACTGCGCCAAACCGACGCCTTCTGGCGAGCCTGCAATTATCTGGCCCTGGGAATGATTTACCTCCAGGACAATCCCTTGCTACGGGAACCGCTCAAGCCCGAGCACATCAAGAACCGCTTGCTGGGCCACTGGGGCGCCAGCCCGGCGCTGTCCTTCGCCTACACCCACATGAACCGGGCTATCAAGAAATACGACATCGACGCAATCTTCATGGCCGGACCCGGCCATGGCGCGCCAGGCGTCCTTGGGCCGGTCTATCTCGAAGGCAGTTATTCGGAAATCTACCCCGATAAAAGCCTGGACGAGGAAGGCTTACTAGCCTTCTTCAAGCAATTCTCCTTCCCCGGCGGCATCGGCAGCCATTGCACCCCGGAAACCCCCGGTTCCATCCACGAGGGCGGCGAACTCGGCTACGTGTTATCCCACGCCTGCGGCGCGGCCTTCGACAATCCGGATTTGATCGTGGCGGCGGTGGTGGGCGATGGCGAGGCCGAGACCGGACCCTTGGCGACTTCCTGGCATATCAACAAATTTCTCAACCCCGCCCGCGACGGGGCGGTACTGCCCATCCTCAACCTCAACGGCTACAAGATCAACAATCCGACCCTGTTGGCCCGCATCAGCCACGAAGAGTTGGAAAAACTATTCGAGGGCTACGGCTGGACGCCTTATTTCGTGGAAGGCTCCGACCCCGACACCATGCACCAAGCCATGGCGGCCACGATCGACCGCTGCGTCGAGCAGAGTCGCTTGACCCAACTCGCGGCTCGCCGCAACGGAACCGCCCACCGCCCACGCTGGCCCATGATTGTCCTCCGTAGTCCCAAGGGCTGGACCGCCCCGGAAATGGTGGATGGCCACCACGTGGAAGGTTTCTGGCGCGCCCATCAGGTACCCATCGCCGATGTGAAGAAAAATCCGGCGCATCTCAAGCTGTTGGAAGACTGGATGCACGGCTATAAGCCGGAGGAACTGTTCGACGCCAAAGGCGCGCCAATGCCCGAAATCGCCGCGCTGGCGCCCCAAGGCCGCCGCCGCATGGGCGCCAATCCCCATGCCAATGGCGGCGTGTTGAAGAAGGCGCTACGAATGCCCGACTTCCGCGACTACGCCTTCAAACTGGACAAACCCGGCCGGGTCGAGGCCGAGAATACTCGGCCCTTGGGCGTGTTCCTGCGCGACATCATGAAGGCCAATATGCGCAATTTCCGGGTGTTCGGCCCGGACGAAAACACCTCGAACAAGCTCAACGCGGTGTACGAGGTATCCAAGAAATTCTGGATCGCCGAATATTTCCCCGAGGACGCCGACGGCACCGAGCTAGACACCAACGGCCGGGTCATGGAGATGCTCAGCGAACACACCATGGAAGGCATGTTGGAAGGTTATCTGCTAACCGGGCGACATGGCTTCTTTTCGACCTACGAGGCCTTCGTCCACGTCATCGACTCCAT
>SXGT01689746.1_pt1 | contig 13674 bp, 12 predicted proteins | sample 3176221 | NCBI WGS metagenome assembly SXGT01 (sample SAMN11356862, study PRJNA531348) | freshwater metagenome | isolation source: freshwater sample F1-120 | place: China: Fuxian Lake, Yuxi | collected 2017-12-25 | reverse complement strand
GTGGCTGGCCGACCGAACCGATGTTGATCATCGCCGGCTCGGACACCTGCCACTGCATGCCGATGTCCGACGGCATCAGGAACGCACCCGACTTCAGGTAGACGCCGGGCACATGGCTGTGGCCGACGAAGCACAGCTTCGCGTCCCCCATCTTGGCGAAGCACTCCGCCATCTTCTGGGCGTCCTGCGCGTCGCGCGGCACCAGGTACTCACGCACCGGATCGCGCGGCGAACCGTGCACCAGCAGCAGCTGGCCTTCGCGGTGCTCCTTCCGCATGCCGTCGAGGTAGTTCCAGAACCGCATGTTCTCGTCGCGCGGGCAATCGCGCCGGCTCAGCTGGTCGCGGGTCCAGTCGATCGCCGCGCGCGCCCGCGGGTTGAAGTCCGACGCGTAGAACATCGCCCCGTGCTCGTGGTTGCCGAGCAGCGAGAACTCGGCCTTCTGCATGATCGTCGCCAGCGCGTCGCGCGGCTGCGGCCCATAGCCGATCACGTCGCCGAGGCAGAGGATGCGTTTGCACCCCAATCGCTCGATCTCCTGCAAGCACACCGTGAGCGCTTCGATGTTGCTGTGGATGTCGGAGACGAATGCGATCATTTGCCGGGGCGAGGAAGCTACGGGCAAGGCCAGCGACGCGGAAGGGCGGAGACGCTAACTTCCCGGCGCTCGTGACTGCCGTTCCGCCTTCTGCTCTGCCCTGGGTCGTGACCGGCCCGACCGCGTCCGGCAAGACCGCGCTGGCGCTCGAATTGGCGTCCCGCACCGGGCGCGAGATCCTGTCGATGGACTCGATGGCGGTCTACCGTCGCATGGACATCGGCACCGCGAAACCGACGGCCGACGAACGCGCCCGGGTGCCCCACCACCTGATCGACCTGTGCGAGCCCAGCGAGTCGTTCGACACCGCGCGCTGGTGCGAGGCGGCGGCGGCGGCCCTGGCGGCGGTTTCGGCGCGCGGCCACGGCGCAATCTTCGTCGGCGGCACCCCGCTGTACCTGATGGCGTTCTTCAAGGGGATGATGCAGGGGCCAGGGCGCGACGACGCCCTGCGCCAGGCGCTCGAAGCGCGCGAGGACAAAGAGCCCGGCTGCCTGCACGCCGAACTGGCCGAACGCGACGCGACGGCGGCGGCGCGGATCCACCGCAACGACCGCCGGCGGCTGGTGCGCGCGCTCGAGGTGCTGGCGCTGACCGGGCGCCCGATCAGCGAGCAGCAGGACCACTTCGACCGCACCGACTGGCTGCGGCCATGCCGCATCGTCGTCGTCGAACGCGTGCGCGACGACCTGCACGCGCGGGTGAAGGCGCGCACCGAAGCGATGCTGGACCAGGGGCTGCTGGCCGAGACGGAAGCGATCGAACGCAGCGGCGGCTTTTCGGAGACGTCGGGAGCGGCGATCGGCTACGCCGAATGCCGCGACTTCCTGCGCGGTCGCTACAAGGACCGCGAAGAACTGCGCAACCGGATCCGGCGCAACACGCACCAACTGATCCGCCGCCAGTCGACCTGGCTGCGCCGCCTGCCTGGCATCGCACGGTTGGCGCCCGAGGCGGGTCTCGACGCGCTGCAGGCCGCCTTCGAATCTCCAGAATCGCGCCCGTAGCACCGATAGGATCCGCACGACTTCGCGCCCAAGCGCCCCATTCCACCATGTGCGGTTTTGCCGGGATCTATCTGCTGCAGCCCTCGTCGTCGCGCGACGAATTGGCGGCAATCGCTACCGCGATGGCGGCCAGCATCGCCCACCGTGGCCCGGACGCGCAGAACGTGTTGGCACTCGACCATGCCGCGGTCGGCTTCCGGCGGCTGGCGATCGTCGATCTCGTCACCGGCGACCAACCGGTGCGATCGCGCGACGGCCGCATCGCGGTGTTCTTCAACGGCGAGATCTACAACCATCTCGAACTGCGCGAGAAGCTGCGCGTCGAACACGGCATCGAAGTGACCAAGGGCAGCGACGCCGCGGTGCTGCCGCACCTGTACGAGTGCTACGGCCCCGACTTCGTCGAGCTGTGCAACGGCATGTTCGCGATCTGCGTGCTCGACGGCCGCGACCGCTCGTGCCGCGTCTACCGCGATCGCCTCGGCATCAAACCGATGTACTTCGCGCAGCAGGGCGATGCGGTGGTGTTCGGCAGCGAGCTGAAGACCCTGTTCGCCAGCGGCCTCGTCGAGGCGGCGATCGACGAACGCCAGTTCGTGCCGTTCCTCGAACTGTTCTACGTGCCCGGCAAGACGACGCTGTGCCGGTCGGTGCAGAAGCTGCTGCCGGGCGAACGCCTTGTGCTGCTGCCTGGCCAGGCGCCGCGCGTGGAGCGTTGGTGGCGGCTGGCAACGCGCGTGTCGCAGAAGCCCGGCGATCGCCTCGAAGAACTCGATGCGTTGCTCGCCGATGCGACGAAGCTGCAGTTGATGGCCGACGTGCCGATCGGCATCAGCCTGTCGGGCGGCCTCGACTCGAGCTTGATCGCGCACTACGCGCACCAGGGGGCGGCGCACGTGCGCGCCTTCACGATCGCGTTCCCCGACACCGATCCCGGCGAACTCGCGACCGCCCGCGCCGTCAGCAAGGCGCTCGGCATCGAACAGGTCGAACTGACGGCGCCGGCCGGCGACTTCCTCGCCGCGCTGCCCGACACCACTTGGTACAACGACGAGCCGGTCGCCGATCCCGCCTTCTTTCCGGCGCTGTGCGTGGCGCGCGCCGCCGCGCAGCACGTGAAGGTGTTGCTGGCGGGCAGTGGCGCCGACGAATTGTTCGCGGGCTACGGCCACTACCGGCTGTCGGCGCGGGCGACCGCGTATCGGCTGCTCGCCACCGTGCTCGGCGACGGGCTCGCGGCGAAGGCCACCGGCATGCGACGCACGACCGAAGAACGTGCGGCGTTGCGCGCCTTCGGCAACGATCGGCTGCCGTGGCACGGCCTCGCGATGACGCACCTGACGCCGCACGATCGCGCGGCGCTGCGCGGACTCGCCCACGGCGACCACCTGCACGAACTCGCCGACAGCTTCCGCAGCGCCGCCGCCCTCGATCCGCGCAACCGCCAACTCTGCGCCGACACCGAAACCTACCTGCCGCACCAACTGCTGAGCCTGCTCGACCGCACGACCATGGGCGCTTCGGTCGAAGGCCGCGTGCCGTTCCTCGACCACCGCGTGGCCGAGTTCGCGCTCGGCATCCACGGCGACCACAAGTACGGCGGCAAGGACCAGAACAAGCAGCTGCTGCGCCGGCTCGCGGCGCGCCATCTGCCCGGCGACGTCGCCACGCGCAAGAAGCACGGCTTCCCCAACGCAGTGACGAAGTGGCTCGGCGCCGCGCAGTTGCCAGCCGTGCGCGAGCAGTTGCTGACGCCCGGTGAGTACCTCGCCGACACGCTGCCCAGGGCGTGGCTGCAAGGTCTGCTCGCCACACCGGAGACACTGCAACAGAACGCGCTCACGGTGCATTCGCTGCTCGTGCTCTCGACGTGGCACCGACTGTTCGTGCGCGGCCAGAAGCCCGCGCCACAGCCCGCTGTCGGTGCCGTACGCGCATGATCCACGGCGGCAGCGAACTGCGGCGACGGACCCTGCACAGTCTCTTCTGGCAGTTCCTCGGCGTCGGCGGCCAACGCATCGTCCAGTTCGTGGGCATCGCGGTGCTGTGGCGCGTGCTCGAGGAACGCGACATCGGCCTGTTCGCGATCCTGTTGTCGGCGATCGGCGTCATCGAATCGTTGACCACGTTCGTCGGCGACCAGACCTCGATCTGGTCGCAGCGCGGCGCCGAACGGCGTTACCTCGACACGGTGTTCACGGTGCGGGTCGCGCGCAGCCTCGTGATCAGCACGTTGCTGTGTGGCCTGGCGTGGCCATTCGCGTGGTACTTCGCCGATCCTGAGCGCGACGCCCGCTACTGGCTGCCCGGCCTGTTCCTGGTGCTCGCCTGGAACGGCCTCGTCGATGCCTTCCAAAGCCCGGCGCGCGCCGCCGCGATGAAGGGCCTCGCGTTCCGCAAGGTGGCGCTCGGCGACTTCGTGGCCGCGCTCGCGGGCATGGCGCTGACGATCGGACTCGCCCTGTGGTTCCGCGACGTGTGGGCGCTCGTCGTCGGCCACCTCGGGTCGACGGCGTTGCGCACCGTGGCCAGCTACGTGGTGGCGCCGCATCGCCCGCGCGTGCACCTCGATCGCGGGGCGCTTGGCGAGCTGTTCCACTACAACAAGGGTGCGGCAGGCACGCCGTTCCTGCTGTTGATGATCTTCACCGCGCCGGCGTTCGTGCTCGGCAAGGTGCTCGGCGACCGCGCCGTGGCGTTGTTCGACGGCGCCGCGCGGCTGGCGAAGCTGCCCGAGGACCTGTTCTTGCGGGTGCTTGGGCCGGTGGCGATTTCGACGTTCTCGCAACTGCAGCACGACCGGCCGCGGCTGGCGCGGGCCTGGTCACGCGCAGTGCACGCGTTCCTGCTGATCGGCGTGCCGATGGCGGTCGGACTCGCGTGGTGTGGCGATGCCTTGCCGGAGGTCGTGTTCGGCGCCAAGTACGTGGCGGTGCCTGGCGTCGTCGCGTTGCTGGCGGTGCATGGCGGCCTCGCCGGCCTGACCTCGGTGGTCGGCCCGTTGTTCTGGGCGATCGGGGAACCGCACCGCGACCGGCGCGCGCAGTTCTTCCGCTTCGTGCTGATCTACGCGCTGGGCATCCCCGCCACACTCACCTGGGGCATCGCCGGCTTCGCCGGAGCGTCGTGCGTGGCGATCGCCGTGGCATTGCTGGTTTCGCTGGTGCAGGCCCAGCAGATCCTCGGTCTGCGTTGGGGCGAACTCACGCACGCCGCGCGCGACGGCCTGATGGTCGGCCTCGTCTTGATGGCGACGCTGGTCTGGGTCGACAACCTGTGGGCGCCCACCGGCATGATTCGCATCGTCGCGACCGGGCTCGCCGCCGGGCCGGTGCTGGTGGTCCTGATGCTGCGCCTGATGCGGCACCGCAACGCAGTCGCCGCCGCCACGCCCGCCGTGCTGCCGCCCGACGTTCCGTTGGCGTAGTCGTTGCGCGGCTGCCGGCAGCGGGCAAGATCCGCTGGTGACCGCGACCGACAGCTCGACTCTGGTACTCCGCGCCAAGGCGCTCGACATCGAACTCGACGAACCGCGCGCCGCGCGGCTGCTCGCCTATCTCGACGCGATGCTCGTGCTCAACGAGCACATCAACCTGACGGCCGTGCGCGATCGCGAGGCCGCGGTCGTGCTGCACGCGCTCGACAGCCTCATGTTCGCCCGCACCGGCCTGCGGCCACGCCATGCGCTCGACATCGGCACTGGCAACGGCTTTCCGGGCGTCGGCATCGCGACCCTGCACCCCGGCGCATCGGTGATGCTCATGGATCGCACCGGCAAGAAGGTGCGCGCGATCGGCGGCTGCCTCGTGCAGGCGAAGTTCGACAGCGTCGAGACGTTGCTGATGGACGCGCAACAAGCGCCCGCGCTGCGCAAGGACCTGCGCCACGCGTTCGACCTCGTCACTGCGCGCGCCGTCGCCAAGCCCGAGGAATGCGCACTGCTCGCCGAACCGCTGCTGCGGCCGGCCGGCCATCTGGTGCTGTGGCTCGACGCCGACGCGCCCGCCCCCGAGCGGCTCGGCGAGTTCCGCCGCACCGCGATGCTCCCGTACGAATTGCCCGAGCCCGCGGTTCGCAAACGCGTGCTCGGCGTGTGGCAGAAGCGATGAGCCCCTCTCCGCGTCGTCGCCGCCGTCGCCGACTGCTCGGCGCCGTACTCGTGATCGCGCTGCTTGCGACGTTCTTCGGCTGCAGTTCCACGATCACGCCGCCGACAGGAATCACCGACCCCGCCCGCGTCTTCCTGCTGCGCGAAGCGATGCACACCGGCATCGTCTTGCCGCCGCGCGAGGCCAGCGAAGAGTACGTCGAGTTCGGCTTCGGCGACTGGAGCTGGTTCGCCCTCGGCAACGAAGCGTGGTACCGCGTGTTCCCCACCGTGCTGTGGCCAACGCAAGGCACGCTCGGCCGCCGCACCTTCGGCGCCGCCACGCCCGAAGCCCTGCGCGCTCGCGTCACCTGGGCCGAGCTCCAGGAAGTCCCCGTGGCCCGCGACAAGGCGGCCGCCCTGCGCACGCGCCTGCAGCAACTGCACGACAGCCGCGGCAAGGAAGCCGTCACCCGCCCCTCGCTGGGCTGGACGTTCGTTCCCTACGACCGCTCCTACTGGTTCCCCCAGAACTGCGCCGACGTCGCCGCCGAGTGGTTCCGCGAACTCGACTGCAGCGTCGGCTGGCTGCCGATCCGCATGGGCCTCACCGTCGCGCACTAGCAACCGTCAGCCACGGCAACTCGAGCTGGCCACAAACAGCCAGCGAAAGCGAACTCCAGTCGGCCGCAGCCAACGAATTCGCGGAGGGCTTCAATTCGCCATTCTTGGCGAAGCAGCGGGGCTGGCTGCGTTCCGTCGCGGCCATCTCACCCCGCGTTGCTTCGCCACCAGATCACCGATTCGTGACTTCGTCGACGAGCGGCAGGCTGCTGGCCGTCATCAAACCGAAGCGACCGACGTGCTCGAGCTTCGTCGTGTCGGACGGGTAGTTGATGTACGGGTCGTTGGCGTTGTAGTTCCACAGGTGACGATCCATGAAGTCCTGGATCGCCATCAGGTCACGACCGAACGCGTTGTTGCGGCCATCGCTGCGACGGCGCACCTGGCGGTAGAAGTGCTGCTGGTTGTATTCGCTGCTGAGGGCAGCGACGTCCTTGATGCCGCGGTCCTTCTGGTCATTGCTGAGGCCGGCGCCCTGGCCATCCCAGCCAAAGGTCGAGCAAGCAGCGAGGGGCAGCAGGGTGAGGACGAGTGCGAGCTTGCGCATTGTTCGTGCGAAGTAGAGGGGTCGGAAGTTCGCGCGTCGGGAGAGAACGCGAGGACGGCAGACGCTAGCGACCGACCGGGTCGGGTCAACGGTGATTTCGCGCAACTTCCGCAGCCAGGGGTGCCTCGGCGTTTCCGACCCGGGGCCGGTTGGCTAGCCTGCGCCCAGATGCCCCCCGCGAACCATGACCAAGGCCCGGCCACGAAGACCGGCATCGGCATCCTCGGCGGGTCGTTCAATCCGCCGCACCGCACCCACCTCCGGCTGGCACGCACGGCGCTGTTGCACCTGCCCATCCGGGAAGTGCGCGCCATCCCTGCCGGTGACCATCCGCACAAGCGCGCGCTCGACATGGCGCCCGCCAAGGACCGCCTGGCGATGTGCCGGCTGCAGTTCGCCGGCGAACCCGGCGTCGTGGTCGACGATCGGGAGGTTCGCCGCCAGGGCCCCTCGTTCACCGTCGACACGCTCGCCGAACTCGCAGCCGAACATCCCCACTGTCCGCTGTTCTTCCTGATCGGCAGCGACAACCTGCCGCTGCTGCCGACCTGGCGCGACGTGCACGGCATCTTCGCGCGTTGCACCGTGGTCACCTGGCCGCGCGCCGGCCACCCGATCGACCGCGCCCAGGTCGACGCCTTGCCGCTGCACCCCGACGAACGCGCGTCGCTGCTCGCCCACGTGTTGCCGTTGGCCGCCGACGCCATCGCCGCCAGCGACCTGCGCCGCCGTTGGCAGCAGGGCGAACGCGAACTGCCCGAACTGCTGCCGGCGGTGCGCGACTACCTCGCCGCGCACGGGCTCTACCGATGATCGCTGCCGCGTGGGCCGCACTCGCCAGCAGTGCGCTGCTGCTGCTCGGCGACCTGGTCAATCGCCGCGTGCGCGGCTGGATGCCGGACGATCCGCCGCGCCCCGGCCGCAAGCTGCACGCGCGCCCGATTCCGCTCGCCGGCGTCCTGCTGGCCCCGGCGATCGCGCCATGGCTGGTCGCCGAACGCGACGTCCCCGCCCTCGTCGCCCTCACCGTCGCCACCGCCGTTGGCTTCCTCGACGACCACGGCAAGGAACGCGGCCACGACCTCGATTGGCGCTGGAAGGCGCTCGGGCTCGCCGTCGCCGCCGCCGCCGCCGCCACCGCCATCGTGTCGCCGGCGCGCGATCCGGTGCCGTGGTGCGTGCTGTTCCTGTTCGCGTTCGTGCTCACCAACGCCACCAACTTCCTCGACAACACCGACGGCGTCGCCACGGGCCTCGGCGCCGCGATGCTGCTGTCGGCGAACGGCGGCGTGCACGGCACCAGCGGCATCGCCGCCGCGGGGTTTGCCGCCGTGGGCTTCCTGCCGTGGAATTGGCCGCGACCGCGCCTGTTCCTCGGCGATGCCGGCGCCTACGCGCTCGGCGTGCTGGCCGCCATCGCGATCGGCCGCCTCGTCGTCGTCGACGTGCGCGCGCTTTGGCTCGCCGCCTTGCCGCTCGTCGACTTCACGCAAGTGGTCGCCGCGCGCCTGTGGCTCGGGCTGCCGCCGTGGGTCGGCGATCGTCGCCACCTGACCCACGTGGTGCAGAACCTCGGCCTGCAGCGCTGGCTGTGCGCACCGCTGTTCACCGCCGCGGCCGTCGGGCTCGCGCTGCTGGCGTGACCGCAGCAGCGCCCCCGCTCAGCGCGCGGCGCGCGTCGCCTGCAACTCGGCCATTGGCCCCGGCCCCAGGTTGCCGTTCAGCAACAGCCAGTCGATCTGGGCGTCGCGCCGCGTGCACCAGCGCTCGCGGTCTTCGCTGTCTGCCGCGCAGCCGAGCGCGCACGAGTGGAACACCGCCACCGCCACCGAACGCAGCGTGGCGACGCCCGGGCCGCGGCCGAGGGCGCGCTCGGCGACCGCAACGGCGCCCGGCAAGTCGCCGGCCTGCAGCAACGCCGCCATGCGCATCGCTTCCGCTTCGATCGGCGGTGGCACGACGCCGACCACCGCGGCCTCGATCGCATCGACCCGCTGCACGCCGGTGAAGGCCCGGGCGAACTCGACGAAGCGCGTTTCGGGACTGTCCGGGTGGTCGCTGCGCAGTTGGTTCGCGGCGGCAGCCGAGCGTTCGTCCCGCGCCAGCCGCGCCGCCGCCTGCCACGCCATCAGCAGCACCGGCGCCGCACGCAACTCGGGGTAGACCGAGTCGGACAACTGCAGGACCTGCTCGAGCACGCCGTTGGCGCGCGTCTTGTCGGCGACATCCGCTTCGTGCTGCCGCAACAGGATCTCCATGCCGATGCGCTGGTCCTTGGCCGCGGCACCCGGAGCGGTAGCGAGTTCGAGGAACAACTGCTGCGCTTTCTCGGGGCGGCCGCGCGCGAGTTCGATGCGAGCCTGGGCTCCCAGCAGATCGCGCGCGGTTGCGTGGTCGGCGAACTTCTGGATCAGCGCCGACAGGCGCGACAGCTCGCCGCCGTCGAGGCCTTCCTTCTGCAGCGTGGCGTCGACGTCGGCCAGCACCTGGTTGCGGCGCTCCGACTCGGCCATCGACTCGGCCACGAGCATGCCGCCGTAGGCGAGGCCCGCCACCAGCACGAGCGCGCACGGCCCCCACACCACGGGGCGCGACCAGGGAGAACGGGACTTTGGCGCAGGTTGGATGCGGCTCACGGCGATGGGACGGCAGCGGCGCGCCAAACCTTCGTCATTCGGCACGCCAGCGGCGAAAAGTGGGGCCCGACGGGAACGCGCGAGACCACGGTTGGGAAGGAGGGGAAGGTGCCGCCGCCCGACGCTGCGTCGTTCGCCGGCAACCACGCCTCCGGTCTATCGCTGGCGAGCGGCGGGCGCAACGAAGCAGGCGCCGCTCCCCCACCTACCGCCGGCCAGGTCAGGCCAACTTGACCGCGATCATCGTGTAGTCGTCTTCGACCGCAGCACCCGCGACGTGGTCCTTCAGTGCCTTGTCCAGGCTCTTCAGCACGTCTTCGGCCCCCAGCGCCTGCGCCCGCACCTTCGCCACCACTGCCTGCAGCCGGCCGCCGCCGAACACTTCGCGCTGCGGCGACATGGCTTCGTCGACGCCGTCCGTGTGCAGGAACAGCAGGTCGCCGGCGCCCAACTCGATCGGCGGACTCTCGCGGTAGACCTGGTCGCCGACGACGCCGAGCACCATGCCGGTCTTCTCCAGCACGGTGACCTTGTCCTTGTGCGCGACGACGAGGCCGGGATGGCCGGCATTCACGTAATGCAGGGTGCTCTTGCGCGGATCGACGATCACCAGCAGCAACGACATGAAGTTGCCGGTCTCGACGCCGGCCACGAGCCGCTGGTTGATGCGGGTGACGATCGTGGCGACGTCGTCGATGAGTTCGAGGTAGCTGCGCAGCGCGGCCTGCACGGCGTGCGTCAGCAGCGCGGCGCCGACGCCGTGGCCGGTGACGTCGCCGATCATCACCGCGAAGCGGCCGTCGCGCAGCGGCACCATGTCGTAGGTGTCGCCCGACGCCTGCTCGGCCGCGACGTAACGCACTGCCACCTGCAGTCCGGGCACGTCCTTCGGGACCGGCGGCAACAGGTGCTGCTGGATGCGGCGCGCGATCTCGACGTCCTTCTGCAGGCGGACCTTGTCGAGCGAATCGGCGTGCAGGCGGGCGTTCTCCACCGAGATCGCCAACTGCGCCGAGATGGCGCCGAACAACGCCAGGTCGCGCGCGCTGAACTCGCGGCGGACGGCGCGCGAATCGACGTAGATGACGCCAACCGTGCGGTTGCGGGACCGCAGCGGCGCACACATCACCGCCCGCAGCTTGAGGTCGTAGACCGACTGGCCGAGCTCGAGCGCTTCCTGGTCGGACTGCACCACGGAGCGCACGGCGACGCCTTCTTCGAGGCAGCGGCGCACCAGGCTCTTGCTCCACTGCAGGTCGCCGGCCAGGGTCCGGCCTTCGCGGTCGAGCGCCACGCGCACCGCCAGCTCGTCGGGCGAGCCCCCGAGCAACAGGATCGCGCGCTCGGCCTGCGTCACGTGCAGCGACCGTTCGACGATGTCGCGCAGCACGCTGTCCAGGTCGATGTTGCTGGTCACCGCCGCGATGGTGTCGAGCAGGATCTGCAGCGACCGCGAGTCTTCCGTCGCATCGCCGGTCAGGATCGTCGACGGTTCGCGTTCGGGGCGTGAGCCGGCCCGCGCGGGGGCGGGATCACGCTTCGACTGCTCACGATTCCAAGGCCAGGTCCACTTCATCGGGCGGCCAGACTCTAGCGAGCCGAACGTCGGAAGCACGCGCACGATCACCACCGCCCCCCCGGTCCGCACGAGAAGGAGCCGGTCTCTCGTTGCCAACGCCCGGGGGCTCGGCCAGAATCGGCCGTCCCCTCGAAACGCTGCTGCCACGAAGCCGCATCTCTCCCATGAAGATCGACAAGTCCCTCCACGACGACTTTGCCACGCTCACCCTGAAGGGCGAGTTCGACACGTTCTATTGCCCGGCCCTGATGCAGGAAGTCGAAGCGCTGCTCGAGCGCGGCGTCCACCACCTGATCCTGGACATGCGCCTCGTCAAGTTCATCAACTCGACCGCGCTCGGGGCGGTGATCAAGGCGCACAAGCGCTGCCGGGCCGAAGGCGGTGATCTCGTGGTCGCGCAGCCGTCGCCGTTCGTGCGCGACGTGATGAGCAAGGTCGGCATCGACAAGCTGATCACCCTGCACGACACCGAAGCGGACGCCACCAAGGCGATCATCAAGCACCTGAACCAGAAGGAACTGACGGGCACGGCGTCGGTCGACCACGAGAAGGTGCTGATCTCGTTCGCCGACGACATCCGCAACAAGATGATCGGCGGCAAGAAGTCGCTGCTCGGCCAGATGGCCAACGTCGACGGCTACAAGGTCCAGTTCCACTGGAGCGGCACCAAGAACGGCATTTCGGCGGACGCCGCCAAACAGCTGTTCTTCGCCGGCGGCGAGGTCGACCTGAAGTTCCAGGTGCGCATGATGAAGAAGAGCTTCTTCGAACTCAGCGCCGTGGTGGAGAGCGTCGAAGCTGCCGGTGACGGCATCCGGGTGACGGCGAAGTTCAAGAAGATCAGCGAGGGCGACCGCTCGGCGCTGACGCAGTTCGCCGACGACATGGCGTTCTTGAAGAAGCAGTTGCCGGGCAAGTAGGCCCGGCGGAGCCGGGCCAGCTTGCCCGGCAATTGCGTTTTCCGGCGGCGTGGCTCGTTTCTGCAATCGGCGAATCACGCAACGGGCTCGCACACGACGCCGAGGCGCGCTTCGCGCGCGGGGCGAATGAGCCTTCACAATGGGACTTGCGTTGGGCCTGCCCGTCACGATTGGCCAGCTTGCCGGTGCCATCTGACGACCAAGTTCGTCGCTCACGATCGCGACGAACGTCCGCCCCCAGGGCGAGGCGACCAGCTGTTGCGCACGACCCGGTATCGACCAGGACACCAGGACAGCGCGAGCTCACGGAATCCGCGTCTTGTCCCATGCTACCGTCAACGGCGACGGCTCGGTGAGGCCGAGTTCGCCGGTCGGCGACAGCACGAGGCTCTGCAGGCAGAATGCGTAGCCGTTCGGAACGGTTGGCGGACAGAAGAACGTCCAGCCAAAGAAGCCGTTGGTCGACGATAGCTGCGCCAGATGCACGATCTGGGCAGTGCCCGGGTCGATGCCGAGCAGCCCGAGTGGGGTCGTGATCGGGGCGGTCATGTCGCCGACCATCAGGCCGGCGAAGCCGCCGACCGGCCCCATCACGCGCACCTGGTAGAACTCATCGGCGACGACCCAATCGTGGAACGTCTCGTGCACCGGCGCCGACACAGGCGGCGGGGTCGGTGGGCCGAAGAGAATTGGTGCGCGAGGGTCCTTGTAGACGACGCTCGGGCCGGTGCCGACGAAGCGGTAGACCGGGGCATAGTCGGTCGGCCACGGCGGGCTCTGCGCGTTGGGGCCAAGGCCCCCTCGGACGAAGGTGCTCGCACCGATGCGCATCGTGCTGGTGTCCATCACCACCGCGTTCTGGGGTGGTTGGCCGCCGATCGCCCGCACTAGGCTGGCGACCATCGTCAGCTGCGAACGCTGCAAGAAGATCGACTCGGTGAAGGTCGTGTAGCCGACCGGCCAAGGCCATATGGGTGGAGGAGGCCATGGTGGGTCGTACTGAACCAGGGTGTTGGTCATCAGTACTGTGGAGTCGACGATACGAAGCGGATCGCCACCGATGTAGAAGTCGCAGCCCCGGATGACCACGTGGTCACTGCGCTCGATGCGAACATCCTGGCCCGACGACCCGAGATTCCTATAGAAGACGTCCTCGAGCAGAACCGTTCCTGCGCAGTCCGTGATCACAATCGAGGCAGGGCTAATCAGTATCGGCGCGGGCGGCTGGAGGTTCGCGTGTTGGAGAAAAATGTTCGACAACGTCACCTGCTCCCCAGCGGCGATACCTGTCACGAAGAGCGTACCGAGAAGAGGAACTTGCGTCGGGACGTTGTTGCCCGGCTGCTGCCCTACCTGGAACCCCGAGATGTGCAACGGCTTGTCAATTGTGGCTGCACTGTAGTTAGCACCGCAGGGGCCTCCAACTACACCGTAGATTAAGATAGAGTCACCGGGCGCAGCGGCAGCTACCGCCGCCGGCAAATCAGTGAAATGTGCGCCGTAGTTACCACTACAGTTCACCTTCCAGGTTTGCTGGGCTTCAAGGGAAGCAACCAGAAGTGTCGCCACGACCAGGATTGCCATCGTGTTCATTGGTTGTGCTCGTCAGCTCAGCCCCGCGGCAACGAACGCATGCAGCAGGTTGCCGGCACTTCCTTCCTTCTTTCCTTCCTTCC
>SXGT01044424.1_pt1 | contig 13675 bp, 13 predicted proteins | sample 3176221 | NCBI WGS metagenome assembly SXGT01 (sample SAMN11356862, study PRJNA531348) | freshwater metagenome | isolation source: freshwater sample F1-120 | place: China: Fuxian Lake, Yuxi | collected 2017-12-25 | reverse complement strand
TGCCCTGCTGGTCCATCACCGAGTCGCCGAGGAACAACACGCTCGGGGCCCGGCCCGTGCGCACGGGTGCTGCGGAGCGCAGCGGGCCGGCGGCCGGTTCGACGGTTGATGCCGCGACGATGCCAGCGCTCGAGGCCGCGAGACACACGCTCGCAACGAGGAAACGAATCAGACGGCGAGAACCCACCCTGGGGTTGTCGGCACATCACGCTGCGGTGTGAAGGGCTCGTCGGGCGAGCGACACCACCCAGCGGCGGGGTCAGGCCGGAAGCGAGCTCTGACCGTTCGTCCGCCAGTAGTGCGCCGTCACGTTCAGCTCGGGCTTGCTCTCGATCTCCTCGTACACCCGCTTGTAGCCGGTGTGCACGATCTTCCACTCGCCGTCGACCTTGCGGTACGTGTCGTCGTAGAAGCAGCAGCCGCGCACGACCAGTTTGAGGTCTTCCATGATGACCCGGTCGTCGAGCGCCCAGGTCGCCCGGGCAGTGTCGGGCCCCGTGATCTCGATCTCGGGGTGGTGCATCTTGTGACTCGACAAGAACGTCTCCGCGCCCATGCCCTTCCGAATCCAGGCCACGATGTTGTCGGCGCCTTCGTGGTGGTACTTACCGCCGCTGTAGTCGCACACCGCGTCGTCGACGAACATCGTCCGCAACTCGTCCCAGAGCTTGAGATCGAGACAACGTGCGTAGCGATACTTGAGCTGCTTGATTTGTTCGATCTCGACGAGGTCTTCGGGGGTCATGCCTCCGAGGATAGAGGCGCGTCGCACTCGCGAGCCAGGCCGCAGCGGGTCCCCGCACGCCTTCCACTTGGCAGTAGGAGCCAGCTCGACGCGAGCGACCCTGCCTCAGCTGGCTTCGGTGCCGCTTCCGATGACCGGAAGCGACGACCAGGGGAAGTCGATCCACCGATCGGTGTGCTTCCAGACGTAATCGGCGTTCACGACCGAACGAGGCTTTTCGTACAGCACGACCGAACGGATGTCTTCGACCGCAGGACGGCACTTGTCGAGCACGAGCTTCAGGGTCTCACCCGTGTCGGCCACATCATCGGCGACCAGCACGTTGCGGTTCGCGATGTCGTCGAGGTTGAGCACCGGTGGTAACTCGACCGGCACGTCGAGTCGAGCGTCGATACCGGTGTAGAACTCGACGTTGATCGTCGCGATGTTCTTGTGGCCGAGCGCATACGCGATCGCCCCGCCGATCACCAGCCCTCCGCGCGCGATCGCGAGAATCCAGTCTGGTCGGAACCCGTCGTCGTGAATTGCTTGCGCGAGTTCGCGCACCGCGACTCCGAAGTCGGCGTACTGCATCACCTCGCGTTCGGCACGTACCAAATCGACAACCTCGTCCGTCTCCACCACTTCTCCCCTATCGGTCGCCGACCCTAACGCTCGTCGCGCGCGTAGGGCACGCCGAGGGCTGCGGGCGCACCGAGTCGCCGTTGCGCCCGAGGTGACGAGGTCAGGATCAGCACGAAGATCGTCAACAAATACGGCATCATCTGGAGCCACACCTGCGGCGGGAACGAAACTTCTTGCGCCTGGAAGGTGAACTGCGACCGCAGTGCGAAGCCGAACACCAACGCGCCGACCAGCGCTCGACCCGGTCGCCAATTCGAAAAGACCACCAGTGCGAGCGCGATCCAGCCGAGGCCGTTGATCGTGAACTCTTGGTTCCAACTCGGAGCGCGAGCGACTGCCTGGTAGGCGCCGCCGGCACCGGCGAACACGCCCCCGGCGAGCACATGCACATATCGAACGGACACGACGGAGATGCCCTGTGCATCAGCGCTGGACGGTGACTCGCCGACCGCGCGCAGCGCCAACCCGGCGCGAGTGCGGTACACATAGATCGAGGTCGCTACCGCGAGCGCGAACGTCGCGTAGACGAGTACGTCCTGTCGAAAGAGAACGGGTCCGAGGATCGGCAGATCGCCGAGCCCGGTGATGTGCACCGAATCGATCGTCACCGGGCGTTTCAGACCGTTGACGGGCTCCCCGAGGAACTTCGCGAGCCCCGTACCGAAAATGACGAGCGCGAGCCCGGTCACGATCTGATTGGCGCGCAGCGAAATCGTCAAGAGGCCGTGGACGAAACCGAGCGCGCCGCCGGCGAGAACGCCGCAGATCAGCGAGAGCCACACGTTTCCCCACGCGTCACCAGCGAGAAATGCCGCCATCGCGCCGATGAGCATCATTCCCTCGACGCCGAGGTTCAAGACGCCCGAACGCTCGTGCAAGATCGCTCCCAGCGCCGCGAGCGCGATCGGCGTCGCGACGCCGATCGATGCTGCGATCGCGAGCACCCACGCGTTGTCGTTCACGTCGGCGCTCCGACCGCCGAACCGACGCTGCGGACAACGCGAAGCCGGTGGGTCCCGAACACCTGACCGCCGAGGAAGCACAACAAGATGAAGCCCTCGAGCATCAGCGCAACCGACTTCGGCAGGTCCAGATCGGCAACGGCCTGGACCGACTGTCCGGCATTGCGCAATCCGCCGAGAAACATCGCGGCCACCAACACGCCGATCGGGTTCGAACGAGCGAGCGCCGCGATGACGATCCCCGTGAAGCCCAACCCGAGTCTCAGCCCGTTCGGCTCGAGTTTGTAGAGCCGCGCGCCGATCTCGACGGCGCCGGCCATTCCGGCGAGGCCGCCCGAAACCAAGAGCGTGAGCAGCACCGTTCGCCGTTCCGAGATTCCCGAGTAGCGAGCGGCGTGGGGTGCGTCGCCGATGACGTCTTGCGCGTAGCCGAACGACGTCCGCTTGCACACGAACCACACGACGACGACGGTGAGTGCGGCGATCGGCAACGCGACACTGATACGCGAGTCGAACCACCGGGTGAGCTGCGCTGCGTCAGGGATCTCGCGGCCTTGCGGGAACCCGAACGTCAACGGATCGCGCCAGTACGACGTCGATCCGGAGATGAGGTAGTCCAACACCACATCGCCAACGAGCACCATCATGAGCGTCGTGACGATTTCGGACGTTCCGAGGAACGCGCGCGAGATCGCCGGGACGAGCATCCATGCCATGCCGCCGACCGCGCCGGCCAGGAACACGATGCCGATCGCAATCGGGGCGGCCATGTCGGCCGTGAGCGCGAGCGCCGCGCCGGCCGATGCGATCGCGCCGGCGTAGAGCTGGCCCTCACCACCGATGTTGTACAAACCCATCCGCATCGCGAACGCGGCGGCGAGGCCCGTGAAGATCAACGGTGTCGCACTGACGAGGGTGTCCTTGCGGCCGTTCCAATCGCCGAACGCGGCATCGAACATCTCGGAATACACACGCAACGGCGGACGGTCGGTCAACACAAAGAAGGCGGCGGCGAACATCAACGCTGCGGCGATCGACAACACGGGAACCGCGACCGGAAGCCATTTGGGAGCAGACGTGCGCCGTTCGAGCCGAACCCGCATCATGCGACACCTGCCATCGCTCGACCGATGGCGTCACGGTCGGCTGACCCCCCGGTACCTTCGAACGAGATGCGCCCGCGGTAGAGCACGATGATCCGGTCGGCCATCGCCAACACTTCGTCGAGGTCCTCCGAGATGAGCAGGACCCCAGCACCGTCGCGACGCGCTTGATCGAGCAACCCGCGGACTTGCTCGATCGCGCCGACGTCGAGACCGCGTGTCGGAGCCGCAGCAACGACAACCTTCGGCGCATTCCCGTCGCCACCGAGTTCGCGCGCAACCAAGACTTTTTGCGCATTGCCGCCCGACAACGATCGACACTTGGCGTCGGGTCCGGTTGCCTTCACCTCGAACCGATCGATGATCCCGGCCGCTTCACCCCGAACGGTTGCGCGCGAGATCACCGGACCGCGACGTCGAGTCAGCAGCAGGTTTTCGGCGATCGTCAGCGACGGCGCGAGCCCGGTGCCCAATCGCTCCTCGGGTACATACGCCAGGCCCGCGATGCGAGCGTCGCGCACGCCCTTCACGAGTCGTCCGTCGATCTCGACCGAGCCGCGAGACGGTCGCGCGACGCCACACAGCACATCAGCCAGTTCGCGCTGGCCGTTCCCCGAGACGCCCGCGACGCCGACGATCTCGCCGGCGCGGACTTCGAGGTCGATGCCATCGAGCAACGTCTGATCGCCGTCGACCAACGTGAGACCCCGCGCGACCAAACAAGCCGACCCCGGTGCGCCACCCGAGAATCGTTGCGCGTCGAGGTCGATATCGCGCCCGACCATCATGCGGGCCAGCTCGTGGCGGTCAGCGCGAGCGCCGTCGACCTCGCCGGTGACGACGCCGCCCCGCATCACGGTCACCCGATCGGAGATCTCGACGACCTCGCCCAATTTGTGGCTGATGAACACCACCGACTTCCCCGCAGCCGTCATGGATCGAACCGTGACGAACAACGTCTCCGTCTCTTGGGGCGTGAGCACCGCCGTCGGTTCGTCGAGCAGCAACACGTCCGCGCCGCGATACAGCGCCTTCACGATCTCGACTCGTTGACGTTGTCCGACGGACAGATCGTTGACTCGAGCGGACGGATCAACAGGAAGCCCGAACTCCTCGCCGACCCGGGCGACCTCGTCGTCGATCCGTCGACGCGATACCCAGCGACCGAGACGCGGGTCGCCCAACACGACGTTTTCCGACACCGTGAATCGCTCCACCAGACGAAAGTGCTGGTGGACCATGGCGATCCCGTGGGTCAGGCCGTCGCGTGGGCTCCGCAAGTCGACCGATTTCCCGTGGCGCGTCACCGAACCGAATTCGGGTTGGTACGCACCGCACAACACCGAGGCAAGCGTGTTCTTGCCTGCACCATTCTCGCCGAGCAGCGTGTGGACTTCGCCGGCCGCGAGGTCGAAGTCGACCCCGTCGAGCGCCAGCACCCCAGGGAACTGCTTGACAATGGCGCGAGCTGAGAGCACTGGTGCGCCCGGTTGACCCGGGCGCACCATCGTGTCGTGCGTCATGTCAGCTCGTCGTCGGTGATCAGGACTCGGGGATGTCGCCGATCACGCCCTCGACGAAGTAATCCATGCCGAGCAGCGTGCCGAGGTCTGGGGACTCACCGTCGGGAACGACTTCTTCACCAGCCTGGTTGTTGATCGGGCCCGTGAACGGCTTGAAGGTCCCGTCGATGATCGTCGCCGCAACTTGGTCGATGTGGTCGATCCATGCCTGGTCCATCGATGAGCCGTACGAAGCGAGTCCGACCATGCCATCGGCCATGCTGCCGTAGTACTGGTCGGTCCGGCACTCACCGTCCTCGAGCAAACGACGGGTGGTCTCGATGTAGTAGGGACCCCAATCCCAGACCGGTCCGGTCAGCCACGCTTCCGGCTGGAAGCTGCTCATGTCGTCGTTGTATCCCAGCCACTTCGCGTCGGCTTCGGCTGCAGCCTCGCCGGTCGACGGAGTGTCCTGGTGCATCGCAAGCACGTCGACGCCTTCGGCAGTCAGCGACTCAGCCGCCTGCTTTTCGACATCCGGGTCGAACCAAGTGCTCGTCCAGACGACCTGCACGGTCGCGTCGGGGTTCACCGACCGCGCTCCGAGCGTGAACGCGTTGATGCCGCGCAACACTTCGGGAATCGGGAAGGCGGCGACATAGCCGATCTTGCCGTTCTGCGTTGCGTGACCCGCAGCGATGCCGCTCAGGTAGCGGGCCTCTTCCGCAGCACCGAAGTAGGTACCCATGTTGTCAGCCGTCTTGTAACCCGTGGCGTGCTCGAAGCACACGTCCGGGTTCGCTTCGGCGACCGCAAGCATCGGCTCCATGTATCCGAACGACGTTCCGAAGATCAGGTCGTTGCCCTCGTCGACCAGCGTTTCGAACGGCTGCTCATCGTTTTCGGGAACCGTCTCGAGGAACGTCACTTCGACCTTGTCGCCGAACTCGGCTTCGAGTGCCTTGCGACCGTCGTCGTGCTTCTTGGTCCAGCCGGCATCCCCGAGTGGACCGACGTAGACGAACGCGACCTTCAACGGATCGTCGGAGCCACCAGTGTCGTCCGTCGTGTCACCCGTGTCAGCCGACGTGTCGGTTCCGGTGTCGTCAGTTTCCTTGTCGTCGTCACCGCACGCAGCGGCAACCAGTGCGAGGCTCAATGCCATCGCGCCGAATCGAAGCGAACGCTTCACGAATCCCCCTCATTAGCCAAATGGTGTCGACGCGCCGTGGCTGGCCCCGGCTCCGCCGCTTGCTTTTCTAACACGTTGCCCACCGGCCGTGCCGACCCCGACCCACGATTGCCACACCGCCTTTACAGAATGTAAACACAGATCGCGGACGCGTGCACGCGTCACCACAGGCGAGTTGCACGCCTCGCCAAGTCGCGGCGTGCCGCGACGGCATCGAGACCGATCACCCGATGGTCCTCGACCACGCGCCGACCTTCGACGAACAGGTCACGAACTCGCCGATCGGGGCCGAGCACGAGACCTGCCAACGGATCCGAGATGTCGGAGAGGTCGCCGATGTCCCACACCGCGAGATCCGCTCGCAGCCCGACGTCGATGCGGCCGATGTCGTCGCGTCCGAGGCACGCTGCGCCGCCTTCGGTCCCTCGTGCAAGTGCGTGAGCAGGATCGAACACCCTGGCGTCGCGGGCGCGTTGGCGCGCGGTGTAGAGCGACTGGCGAAGCTCGGGAAACAAACCGCCCACTTCGTTCGAAGCAACCCCGTCGACCCCGAGTCCGACCGGAGCACCCGCCGCGACGAGGTCGACGACCCGACACAATCCCGCGCCCAATCGAGCGTTACTGCTCGGACAGTGCGCCACGCCGCAACGCTGTGCGCCCATGCGCGCGACTTCGGAATCGTCGAAGTGGATCCCGTGCGCGACCCAGACGTCGGGCGCTATCCATCCCCATTCGTCGAGCATTTCGACCGGTCGTCGCCCGAAGCGTTCGAGACAGTGATGTTCTTCCTCGATCGTCTCGGCGAGGTGCGTGTGCAGTCGAAGGCCATGCCGGCGCGCGAGCGCGGCCGACTCGATCATCAAGTCGCGGCTCACGCTGAACGGCGAACACGGCGCAATCACCACGCTGATCATCTCGCCGTCGTGATGATCAGCAATGACTCGTTCGGTCGAAGTCATGATCGCTTCGAGGGACTCGACGACGTGGTCCGGCGGAAGCCCACCGTCCTTCTCCGAGAGATCCATCGACCCCCTGGACAGATGGAGCCGGATACCAACGGTTCGCGCCGCCGCGACGATCGCATCGAACACCGCGTCGTCGCCGCGCGGGACGAGATAGTGATGGTCGCTCGCCGTCGTGCAGCCGGTCGCAGCGAGTTCGGCGAGTCCGACGAGCGCGGCGGCGTGCACGTCTTCGACATCGAGTCGACCCCACACCGGGTACAGCTCGGTGAGCCATCCGAACAGGTCACACCCGATCGCGCGGGCTCGGGTCATCCACTGGTACAGGTGGTGGTGTGTGTTGACGAGTCCCGCGGTGACGACGCAGTCTCGGCAGTCGACGACGACATCGTCGGCGAGCGGCGCGACCTCGCCGACCGCGACGATCTTGCCGTGTTCGATGGCCACGTCGCCGGGTGCGCGAGCGCCCCGCAGCACCGTTCTCATCCGACGAGATCTTCCGGACGGACCGGTACGCGAGTGACGGCTCGACCGGTCGCGTCGCGAATCGCTGCCGCGACGGCGGCGACCGAGCTGATGCAGGGTGGTTCTCCGATTCCTTTGGCACCGAAGGGAGCGTTCGGTTCGGGCTCTTCGATGAGCGCCGCGATCGTGACGGTCGGCATGTCGAGCGCCGTCGGCAACAGGTAGTCGGTGAAGCTTGCGTTGAGGATGCGACCGTCACGAACGACGAGTTCCTCCATCACGGCAAGCCCCACTCCCTGGGCGATCCCGCCCTCGATCTGGCCGATGGCTTGTATCGGGTTCATGAGTCGCCCGACATCCTGCGCCGTCGTGATCTCGACCACCCTGACCAGACCGAGGTCGACGTCGACATCGACGATCGCTCGATGCGCCGCGAACGCGAAGGCCGCGTGTGCGTCGCCTTGGCCGTTGTCGTCGAGGGTCGTCGTCGGCGGATGATGATGTTCGTAGGTGGCTTCATAGCGACCGTCGGTCGGGCGGCCGCCAGCCCGGTCGGCGTCGATCTGCTCGCGGACGATGCGGCATGCTCCCTCGACCGCACCCCCACTCATCATGGTTTGCCGCGACGCGCTCGTGCTCCCCGCGCTTCCGACGGATGTATCGGCCGACGCGACGACGACGTCGTCGATCTCGAGTACCTCGCGAGCGATCTGCTGCGCCACCGTCACGAATCCTTGCCCGACCTCGGCACATGCGCTGTGCACCGTCGCACGGTCGCCCTCGACCTCGACGCGCGCTGTCGAATAGTCGTCGAAACCCTCGGAGAACATGAGGTTCTTGATGCTCACGGCGAATCCGACGCCGCGCACCACGCGATCGTCTTCGCGGTCGGCCGTGCGTCCGGCTCCGCCCGGGCGCGCCATCGGCACTGCCGGAGCCCGTTCGACCATCGGCGCGTCGGCGCACGCGCGGATCACGGCGGCAACGGGAGCTGCGCCGGTGAGTTGCTGATTGGTGATGATGCGGTCACCGGGTGCGAGCGCGTTGCGCAACCGGAGCTCGACGGGATCGATTCCTAGCGAAACCGCAAGCTTGTCCATCTGCGCTTCGTGCGCGAAACAGGCTTGGACGTTGCCGAACCCGCGCATCGCGCCGCACGGCGGGTTGTTCGTGCGGACCGCGAAACCCTCGATGTGCGCGTTCGGTACTCGATACGGTCCGGCCGCGAAGCACGTTGCATTCGCGAGTACCGCCCTGCTGGTCGAGGCGTATGCACCGCCGTCGAGTACCAGACGGGCTTCGACCTTGACCAGGTTCCCGTCGAGCGTCGCGTGATGCCGATACCACATTCGTGCTGGGTGACGATGCACATGACCGACGAAGCTCTCGTCGCGCCGGTACTGCATCTTCACGGGCCGACCCGTCCGGAGTGCGAGCAGACAGACGTGTACCTGCAAGCTGATGTCTTCGCGGCCCCCGAACGCTCCGCCGACACCTGCGACCGTCGCCCGAAGCCGATCGATCGGAATACCGAGACACGCTGCGGTCTGTTCGACGTCGACATGGAGGAACTGCGTGCTGACGAAGAGTTCGACCCCACCGCCGTCGGGGTCGGGGATCGCGAGTCCGCTCTCGCAGCCCAAGAAGGCCTGGTCCTGCATGCCGACTTCGTATTCGCCTTCCACCACGATGTCGCCCGTTGCGCTCAGGTCGCCGTGGCGGATGGTCAGCGTGCGGAAGACGTTGCCATCGGGGTGGATCGGCGCCGCATGCATCGCGGCTTCCGGGTCGACGACCAACGGAAGTGGTTCGTAGTCGACGACGATCGCTCGCGCGGCTCGCCGGGCGGTGTCGGGATCGTCGGCGGCGACGATCGCGATCGGTTCACCGACATAGCGCACGACGCCGATCGCAAAGACGGGTTGGTCGGGGTGCTCGAGGCCATAGATCGGTCGACCGGGCACGTCGTCGTGCGTCAAGACGGCGTGCACGCCGGTCATCGCGAGCGCCGGAGCGACATCGACTCGACGGACGCGCGCATGTGCGTGCGGTGACCGGAGTGTCGCGCCGTACAGCATGCCTTCGGCCCAAAGGTCGTTGCCGAAGGCGAAGCGCCCCTGCACCTTCGAGGGCGCATCGGGCCGGATCGCCGATTCGCCAACCCGCGCGCCTCGTTGACTGGTCGGCGCCGAGTTCGATCGGGTCGTCGTCACTGCCGACCTCGCTCTGCGATCACTCGCGCCACCGCGTCGAAGATCCGGCCGTAGCCAGTGCAGCGACACAGGTTGCCGCTGATCGCCTCGCGAACGTCGAGGTCGTCCGGAGCAGGTCGATCAGCCAGCAGGCGATGGATCGTCAGCACCAAACCGGGGGTACAGAAACCACACTGCACCGCGCCGGCTTCGACAAACCCGCGTTGCACATCGGTGAGCGTGCTGTCGTCGCCGAGGCCTTCGATCGTCGACACGTCGCGACCATCGCACGCCGCGGCGAGGACGAGGCACGAGCACACGAGCTCATCGTCGAGTACAACGGAGCACGATCCGCATTCGCCTTGTTCGCACGCGTTCTTCGAGCCGGGTAGTCCGAGCCGCTCGCGCAAGACGTGTAACAGCGACTCCCCGACCCAGCCGTCAGCAACGGTGTGCACCGTGCCGTTGACCCGAACCGAATAGCTCATCCGAGAATCCTCCGAGCGGCACGGGCGGCGCAGACTCCGATCGCACGGCGACGGTACGCAGCCGAAGACCGATGGTCGTCGATCGGGCGGGCTTCGGCCGCAACCCTCGAGGCGAACTCGTCGATCGCGAGGGTGTCGAGACCGCGTACGGCGAACCAGTCTTCGGCGTTTCGCGCGCGCAACACGGTCGGACCGACGCTGCCCAGCGCGACGTTCACGCGATCGCCGACGTGCACCATCGCAAGATTCGCAACCGAGATCACCATGGCGTTGCGGGTACCGACCTTCAAGAACTCCTGCGGGCGACCGAGTACCGGTAGCCGCACCTCGGTGACCAACTCGCCGCGGTCGAGCGCGTTGCGCTTCGGGCCGACGAGGAACTCATGGATCGAGAGCGAGCGTTCGGCACCCGCGCGCGCAGCGATCACGGTCGCGTCGAGCGCGCTCAGGACGGGTAGGAGATCGCCGGCGGGCGACGCGGTGCCGAGGTTGCCGCCGATCGTCGCCGCGTTTCGGATCTGGGGCGAACCAACGGTGCGCGCGGCCTGGGCGAGCGCCGGCGCCAGCTCGGCGAACGGCGGTCGTTCGAGCGTCGCGCACGTGACCGCCGCGCCGATGCGGAGTGTGTCTGCGGTCTGCGTCCACGCTCGCAATTCGTCGGCACGATGCAACGAAACGACTGAAGTTGGTCGCCGGTGATCGAAGTTGACCTCGACCATGAAATCGGTTCCACCGGCGATCACCTGCGCGTCTGGGTCGGCGGCGAGCGCCGCCAGCACCCCGGCCAGCGATGACGGTGCGTCGACGGTGTTCACGCACTCTCCCGGATTGCGTTCAGGTAGTTGTAGATCGTGATCCGGCTCACGCCCATCGCATCAGCGACATCCTCGATGCTCTTTCGAAGATTGAACGCACCCCGTTCTTCCAGGAGGTGTACGGCGCGTTGTTTGTCGACGCGCGACAGTTCCGCGAGCATGCCCCCGAGTTCGCGTTCGACCTGCTCGATGAGACGGGCCAGCGCGTCCTGGAGATCGGGAAGCCGTAACCCGCCAACGAGCGCTCCTTCCCAATGCAGCGGAATATCGGATTCGCCCACGTTGCGCACGCTGATCAGCTCGGCACCGAGCCGCTCGGCCACCGGTTCGAGCGCCCGCAACAAGGGATGACGAGAGGCCATGTCGGTTCAGATCCGTTCGGCCGAGACCGACACTCTGCTCGCCCCAGCTGCAAACGCCGCAACGGTGACGGCGTGCAGCGCTTCGGCGACCGCCTCGGATGCGCCCGTGATCGTCGTTGCGAACGGGCCGATGTGCGGTTCGAGCCCAACGAGTCGCGCGGCGTCGATCGCTGCCTTCACATGCTCCCCGAGCTCGCCGGCCGTAAACGGCTCGACCGTGAACTCGGCCCGGACTTCTGCCATGACGTCGGATTGTACGGATCCGGCAGCGGGCGAGACGGACATTCCTTGACATTTTGTAAAGATGATGCCGATGATGTCGACAATGACCACCACCCCTGGGGCGCCGCCCGATGCCACGACCGGCTCACTCCGGATCGATCGCGCTCGGCTGCTCGACCGTATCGACGCGCTCGCACGCGTCGGGGCCATCGAAGGCGGCGGTGTGTGTCGACTCGCCCTGACCGACGAGGACCGAGCGGGCCGCGACCTCGTCATCGCCTGGATGCGAGACCTCGAGATGGACGTGGTGATCGACGCCGTGGGCAACGTGATCGCAACCTGGGGTGGCGACCGCTCGCGGGCGCCGGTGATGTGCGGATCCCACATCGACACCGTGAGAACCGGCGGCAAGTACGACGGCAACTACGGCGTCATCGCAGGGCTCGAGGTGGTCGAGACGCTCGCCGCTGCGGGCCAACCGCTCGACCGCCCGATCGCCGTCGCGTTCTTCACCGACGAGGAGGGCGCCCGGTTTCATCCCGACATGCTCGGTTCGCTCGTGTACGCCGGAGGGATGAGCACCGAAACCGCGCTCGAACTGCGGGGCATCGATGGAACCCGACTCGGTGACGAACTCGATCGCATCGGATACGCGGGCCCCGCGCCGTGTCCCGGAGTCGTGCCGCACCGATACGTCGAGGTGCACATCGAACAGGGTCCGGTGCTCGAGGCCGCTGGCATCACGATCGGCGCCGTGACGAGTGTGCAGGGGATCCATTGGGAGGAGATCGCGATCGTCGGTCGGTCGTCGCACGCGGGCACGACTCCGATGGCGATGCGTCGAGACGCAGCATTCGCGGCCGCGTCGATCGCAGTGCGAGTCCGGGAGATCACCGCCGCTGTCGCGGGCACGCAGGTCGGAACGGTCGGCGCGATCGAGGTGCACCCCAATCTTGTCAATGTCGTTGCCGCGAGCGCGACGATCACCGTGGACCTTCGCAACACCGATCGCAGTGCGCTGCGCCGCGCGGTCGACATGCTGGGCGTCGCATGTGACGAGGTCGCGTCGTCCGAATCCGTCGACATCACCCGTCGGGTCACAGCCGACTTCGATCCCGTCGAGTTCGATCCGTCCATGATCGACTTGGTCGAGCGAACTGCTCGGGATCTGGGGCACTCCGTTCAACGGATGCCGAGCGGCGCTGGCCACGACGCGCAAATGCTCGCTCGCGTCTGCCCGGCAGCCATGATCTTCGTCCCCTCGGTGGACGGCCTGAGCCACAACGTTGCCGAGTTCACCGATGCGGCCGACCTCGAAGCCGGCGCCAATGTTCTCCTCCACGTGGTGCTCCGTGAAGCCAACGGAGATCCCGCATGAGCCGAGTGGTTCCCGTCGCAGGTGCGCAGTTGGGGCCGATTGCGCGCGAGGAGTCACGCGCTTCGGTCGTCGCACGCCTCGTGGACCTGCTGCGTTCGGCGCACGACCAAGGAGCGCGTCTCGTGGTGTTCCCCGAACTCGCGCTGACGACGTTCTTTCCTCGCTGGTATTTCGAGTCGTGGAACGCCGTCGACGAGTTCTTCGAACGATCGATGCCGTCGCCCGATACTCAACCGCTGTTCGACGAAGCCGCACGGTTGCAGGTCGGCTTCGCGCTCGGTTACGCGGAGCTCAGCGACGACGGTCATCGGTACAACACGACGATCCTCGTCGAACGCGACGGCTCGATCGTCGGCCGCTACCGCAAGGTGCACCTTCCCGGCCATGAAGAGCACGAACCGTGGAGGCCGTTCCAACATCTCGAACGCCGATATTTCGAGCCGGGGAACACGTTCGACGCCTGGCGAGCTTTCGGCGGCATCGTTGGTGTCGCGACGTGCAACGATCGGCGTTGGCCCGAGACCTATCGCGAATTCGGCCTCCAGGGTTGCGAACTCATGCTGATCGGCTACAACACGCCCATCCACTACGCGCCCGATCCCTCACAGAACCGCCTCGCCGGTTTCCATAACGCGCTGGTGATGCAGGCCGGCGCCTACCAGA
>SXGT01014550.1_pt1 | contig 13675 bp, 11 predicted proteins | sample 3176221 | NCBI WGS metagenome assembly SXGT01 (sample SAMN11356862, study PRJNA531348) | freshwater metagenome | isolation source: freshwater sample F1-120 | place: China: Fuxian Lake, Yuxi | collected 2017-12-25 | reverse complement strand
GCGGGCGGTGAGGGCGCGGGCGGTGAGGGCGCGGCAGCGAGCACGGGCGCGACGGCGGGCGCGGGGACCGGCGGGGCGACCTCGGGCGCGGGCGGAGACGACGGCTCGACGGGCGCGGGCAAGACGATCACCATCGGCAGCGCGAACGACGACTCGAGCTGCCGCGTCGCCGGGCCCGGGCGTCAAGGTGACGACCGCCTCGCGTATACCTTCGCGCTCGCGGCGCTCGGCGTGACGGCGCGGCGTCGTCGACGCGACGCGGTGTGAGGCTTCGCTCGGTCGCGACGTGTGCACAGAACCGCGGCGCGAGGTCGCTCGGTCGCGAATTGCTCAGGAAATCGCGGCGCGGAACGCGGCGTGAGGCTGCGCTTCGTTGCGAAATACTCAGGAAATCGCGGCGCGAAACGCTGCGTCCACGACCTGGGCCTCGTCGACGCTGATGTCGCCGTTGGCGGCGACCTCGCAGTAGTAGTGCTCGAGCGGCTTCACGGCGGGGCCCATGAGCACCGCGCCGTTGAGGTCGAACTTCGAGCTGTGGCAGGTGCAACGCACGGCCCCCGGCGTCATGGCGCCCTTCACGACCATGTCGCAGAACTTGTGGCTGCACAGCGAGGTCATCGCCCAGACGCCGCCGGCGTCGCGCCCAAGAAAGAGCGACTCGGCCGGGACCGAAGCGAGCGCGCCCTCGGGCACGTCGGCGACGTTGCCGACCACCACGCGCGGGCTCGGCGTGCCGCCCGCTCCGCCCGTCCCCGGCGCGCCGCCCGTCCCCGGCGCGCCGCCGGCAGCGCTGGTTTCGTTGCCGCCGCCGCCACCCTCCGCGCCACTCGCGGACGAGGCTCCGCTGCTCGCGGACTCGTCTTCGCCGCAGCCCGCGCCGACGCACATCGCGCCGGCAGCCGAGCCAATCACCGTCAAGAAACGTCGTCGATCGCGCATGGTTCGCGATGGTGCCTTTGCTCGTTCCCGTTGTCCATTCGCGATCCGCGCATGCCCGCGCGAACCAACGACGTCCGCTCGTGCCTCGAGATCGCACGGGGGGGTTTACAAACCGAGACCCGCGCGATACTTCCGAGTGCTGACGGCATTTGATTGCCACGCTTAGCCGGGGGGCTCAGGCGCCCGACTCTCTTCGCTTCGCTGCGGGTCAAGAAGGAGGGTCCCATGCATAGTGAACAGTTGCGGGAACGACGCGCGCAGGGCCGCGTCGACTTCGTCGGCACTGCTTTCGTGGTGCGCCAGGTGGGCACCGCGGAGACCTACCGACTCGAGAATTTGAGCGCGGGTGGCGCGCTGCTCTCCGCTGGAGCTTCGCTGCTCCTCCGCGAGCGCGTGCGCCTCGTGATTCGCGTGGCCCCACTGCCGGCCTTCGAGGTCGAAGCCCGCGTCGCGTGGACGGGCGAGGGCGCGGGCGAGTTCGGCGTCGAGTTCATCGACGCGAGCCGCGACGTCGAGGACGCGATCCATGACGCGGTGGTCGAGCTGCTCGGAGGGGCTCGCCCGAGACGACGCGGTTGGCGGCAGCCGGCACCGAAGCTCGAGTCCTGGCTGCCCTGAACGCGCGAAAAAAATCCGGGGCGACGAAGCTTGGGTGCGCGACTCGGCGGGCGGAATCGCCTGGAATGGCGTGGCGCGGGGTCGGCGTTGTCTCTGCGTGCGCGGCGACCGAGCGCCGTGTTATCGACGCACGCCATGAGAACTCGACGGGCTTTGTGTTGCCTCGCGGTGTTGCTCGCGATGAACGGCTGCGCTGCGCGGGCATCCGGCGCCCCGGCCGTCCCCGGTCGCGATCGCCCCGTTCCCAGCGACGTCCCGCGCGCGGAGCTCGAGCTCATCGTCGACCTCGAGCCCGAGGCGCGCTGCGAGGAGAGCTTCGACCTCGGCCTCTACCGCGACGCTCGCATCGAGCTCGTGAGCTGGGACGACAAGCTTCGCACGTGCAGCGGCCGCGGCATCACGGTCCGCTACTACGCGAGCAAGCTGCGCTCCGAAGAGGTCATCGCCCTCGTCGCCAAGCTGGCGCGCACCGCCCGCGTCGCAGGAGTGCCGCAGTGAAGCGCGCGTGGCTGCGCGGGGCTTTCGGCCCAATGCTCTTGTGTGCAGCGCTCGCGCCTGCGGCGCTCGTCGTGCCCGGCGTCGTCGCGCAGCAGCAGTCGGAGGCGCGCGAGGACCAGGCGAGCGACGCCGAGAAGCTCCTCGCCCAGGTGCCGAACGACGCCTCGGTGCTCATCAACGTCGGCTACCGCGATCTCCCCGCGAGCCCCGATTTCGTCAATCTCGGCAAGCGCTCGACGAAGGCGCTCGAGCGGTGCCTCGCGGACAACATCGACCTCGACGCGCGCGCCCGCTGCGCTGTGGTGCTCGAGGCGCTCGGCGATCACCGTGCGCTCGCGACGCTCCAGGGTGCGCTCGACGACTGGGAGCCGCTCGTCCGCTATCGCGTCGTCAAGGCGCTCGGCGCGGTGCCCGACAAGACCAGCGTTGCGCCGCTCATCGCGCTCTATCAGCGCAACGACGAGGAGCTTCACGTTCGCGAGGCTGTCGTCGAAGCGCTCGGAAACATCAGCGACCAGCGTGTCGTGTCGTTCCTGCGCGCCGAGCTCGGCAAGAGGCCCGGCGGCGCCGACCTTCGTCCGGCGCTCTTCGAAGCGCTCTGGCAAAATCGCCACCTGCTCGCGCGCGACACGCTCATCGACGACGCCAAGAAGGCGCTCGCGAGCGACAACGAGGCGCTCGTGCTGGCGGCGACGCTCGCCGCCGCCGAGCTTCGTTCACCGCGGCACGTCGCGGCGCTCGTCGCGCTCATCGACCATACGTCGGCCGAGATCCGCAACAAGGCCGTGTACGCGCTCGGCCGCGTCGGCGACAAGTCGGCGACGAAGGCGCTCTTGGCCACGATGCCCAACGTGCGTGACTCGCGCATGTTGAACAACATCGCGTTCGCCCTCGAGCGGCTCGACAAGAATGCGTTCTACGCGGAGATCGCCAAGACGATCGAGCACAAGCAGGCCGTCATCCGCTTGAACGCCGCGTACGTGCTCGGAGACGTGCACCACGCGGAGGGACTCGCGCTGCTCGAGAAGGCGCTGGCCGATCCGAGCGACTTCGTGCGTTCGAGCGCGGTCGCGGCCATCGGCAAGCTCGCCCTCCGCGGCGACGAGCACGAGCGGGCGCGGAAATCGCTCGAGGCGCTGGCGACGAGCCCGAGCGTGTCGCTGCGCGAGGAGGCGATCTATTCGCTGGACGCGCTCACCCCGGGCGGCGCGCGCGATCGCATCCACGCCGCCCTCTTCAAGGGCCTCGACCCACGCAAGCACGGCGCCGCGATCCGGCGTGCGGCGCTCGCGCTCGGCGACGCCGGCGACCCGCGCGTGCGAAGCCACCTCCTCGCTTGCCTGCTCGGCTACGAGTGCGGGGTCGAGCGGGTGGGCTCGTACTTCACGCGGGTGCCCGACGAGGCGGCCTCGGGCCGGCTGCTCCTCGGGTGGACGCGCGGGCGCAGCGACCTCACGCGCGTCGTCGCCAAGCTTCGGCCTGCTGGGACGCTCCCGATCGCGATGAGCACGCTGCGCGACTCGTGGGCGAGCCCCGAGTCGCAGGAGACCCTCACGTCGCTGCAGATCCTCGGCAGCCTCGGCGACGAGAGCGCCCGGGAGCTCGTCGTGTCACGCGCCACGACGGATCGCACCTTGCCGCGCATCCTCGGCGTGGTCGCCGCGGGCAGGCTCGGCTACGCGGACGCTCCGGCGAAGCTCGTGCAAGAGCTCGAGAGCTGCGCGGCCGAGTGGCTCCCCGATTTCGTCCGCGCGACGATCGCCATCGAGGAGCCCGCGCTGCGTGCGAGCCTCGACGCGCTGCTCGAGCCGAAGGCGCGCGACGCCGACGTGCACGTCGCCATGGCAGCGCTCGCCATTCGCCTCGCGTGGTTTCCCGACAAGGCGATCTACCGCATGATCGACGCGCTCGGCTCGCAGCTTGGCTTCGAGCGCACGCTCGCGGCGAGCTACCTCGCGCACAACGTAGATCGGCGCGTCACCTGGCTCTTGCGCCGTGCGCTCGCTCGCGAGGGCAGCCCCGACGTGCGTGATCGCCTGCGCGCCGTGCTCGACGAGCGGAGCTGATGGGCGCGGTTGGCAGCCGCGCTGCGTGGGTCGTAGCGGGTCTCGTGGCCTCGAGCGCGCTCGGCCTCGATCCGCGCGTGCCGAGCGCCGTCGCCAAGGCGCCCCTCTTCCTCACGGCAGCGCTCGCGACGCTCTCGCTCGGCGGGCGGCGCGCGCGGCTCACGACGGGCAACGCATGGCTCACGCTCACCGCGGGCTGGCTCATGCTGTCCTTGGCGTGGGCCACGCACCCCGATCCGCTGCGGTTCGCGCCGCTCGTCGCGTCCCCGCTGTTTGCGCTCGCGCTCGCGGGACTCCCTCGGGAAGACAGGCTCTCGCTCGCCTTTCGCGTCGCGTGCGTCGCGTGCGTCGTCGCGGGCGCGGCGGCGGTGATCGAGCTCGCGCTCGGTCTCGTTCCGCGCGGCGTCCAGGGCAACCCCAACTGGTCGGGGCTCGAGCTCGCGGTGGCTTTTCCGCTCGTCTGGCACGGCGCCAGGCGATCCGAGACGCCCACGTGCGCGCGCATCTTCGCGGCCGCAGCCCTCGTCTTCGCGGCCGCAGGGCTCGCGCTCTCGGGCTCGCGCACCGCGTGGCTCGCCACCGTCGTCGCGCTCTTCGCGCTGGAGCGTTCGCGCGTTCGCTGGCTCGCCGTCGCGCTCGGTGTCGCGATCGCGGTTTACTCCGGAATTCGCGGGGATCTCGGCGCGTCGCTGCTCGGACGCGTGTGGATCGCGCGGGCGTCGCTCGCGGCCGCGATCGATGCGCTGCCGCTCGGGACGGGGCTCGGCGACTTTCCGTTCGCGTTCCTCGACGCGCAGGGCACGCTCCTCGAGCGGCTCGACGTCGCTGATGCTGCCACGCGGTTCTCGAACGCGGTGACCGCCCACGACGACGTCCTCGAGCTCTTCGCGACCGGCGGCCCCGTCGCGCTCGCCCTCGCCGTGGCGACGCTCCTCGCGTGCGCTACCGTGCGTGGCCGCGACGCACCGGTCGTGCGCGCCGTGATCCTCGCGACGGCGACAGGCGCGCTAGGCGACAGCTCCCTCGCGCTGCCGCTCGTCGCACTGGCGCTGGCGTTCGCGACCGCCGCGACTCCCCGCCTGCCTCGCCTCCCACGCGACGCTGGGCTCGTGTTCGGCGCCCTCGCGCTCGCCTCGGTCCTCTTGGTCCTCGGCGTGCGCCGCTACGCGAGCCAGGTCCTCGTCGCCGACGCGCGGCTCGAACACACGACCCGGCGCGCGGCGTTGCTCGAGCGGGCGGTCCTCGCCGATCCCGGCGACGGCGAGGCGTGGCTCGAGCTCGGGATTGCTCGCCACGAGGCCGGCGACTTCGACGGCGCAGCCGCCGGTGTCGAGCATTCGCTCGCGCTCCTCGCGAACACCGGCACCTACGTCGCGCTCGGCAACGCCGAGGCCCATCGTGAGAGGACGCGCGCCATCGCTGCCTACCGCCGGGCCCTCTCCTGGCACCCAGGCTCGCTCCGCGCCCGCACGAACCTCGCTCGCGTGCTCCTCGACGATGGGCGCCTCGACGATGCCGCCCGCGAGGTCGAGCACTGCCAGCGTCTCGCACCGACCCACGCGAAGGTCGTGGATCTCAAAGAGGCGCTCCGACGCGCACGCATCGACGACGCCTCGAATTGAGCGCGACTACGCGAGCTCGAGGCCAGCCTGGATGTCGTTCGTGGCCTCGACGGCCTCGAAGATGAACTCGAGCTCGTCGTCCTCGATGCCGAGCGCCCGGGCGAGCTCCGCGATCTTGGTGCGCTCGGCGTCCACGATGACGCCGTCGATGCCCGCGAGGATGATCGCCTGCGCCATGACGAAGCGTCGCTCGACCTCGTCGGCGATGGCGTCCGAAATCCCGTCGAGCAAGGCGCCATCGTGCCTGAGGGATTCGCACAGCTCCGCGCGCCGTTCGTGGGGCACCTCGAGCGCGTCCATCACCGTGGAGAGCATCTCGCGCTCCTCCGGCGCGAGCCGATCGTCGGCCCAGGCGACGAAGCCGAGCGCTCGAACAAGCCCGCAGTTGCTGTCGCCGACCATGATGCCTCGCAGCGTCGCACGACCCGGGGCGCACTGCACGTCGTGAGAAGCAGCCTTCGTGAGCCGCGAACCGTGGGAGGCGAGCCAACCTGACAAGGAGGTTCTCAAGACCGCGCGCCGTTGGTAAGGGTCGGTACCATGCGGAGAGAACTCCCGAAGAGAGCGCCGCGCACCGCGCTTGCCCTCCTCGCGCTCGTGTGTTGCAGCTCCGCGTGCAAGAGCGAGGTCGTCGTGCTCGACGCCTGCCAGAAGGACCGCGAGTGCGGCGACGGCTATCGGTGCGACCACCTGCGCTGCATCCCCGACGGTAGCGCCATGGTGTCGTCGAGCTCGTCCGGCTCGAGCGGCGCGGGGGACAGCGCCTCGTCGAGCTCGTCCGGGAGCGCGTCGGCGACCACGGGCGAGACGCCGGAGTGCGCGGGCCCCACGTGCGTCGAGTGCTTCTTCAGCGACTGCGCCATCGCGGCCTGCGCCGCGCCGCACGCCGCGTGTCTGGCGGACGCGAGCTGCAGCGCGCTCTTCGCGTGCTACGCCGCGTGCGACAAGAACGACGCCCCCTGCTTCGATGCGTGCTCGCGAATGTCGAGCGACTCCGACCTCTTGACGGAGCTCGCCTTGTGCATCGAGTGCAGCCCCGGGCCCTGTTTTTCGGCCTGCGACCTCGAGGCCGACTGCCCGAAGTAGCGGCCAAGCTCTGCCGCCTCGAGCAGCGGCGCGACGTCAGCTCGGTAGCGAGAAGGCCGCGCGCGCGAGCTCGGCGCTTGGACCCGCGCTGTTCATGACGACGCGGATGAGCTCGTTCCACATGGTGCTCACGTAGGCGAAACGATCGTCCGGCTCGATCGCCAGCGCCTTGGCGACCCAGGCGTCCGCCGCCGGTCCAAGCTCGGGACGAAACTCGCTGAGCCGCGGCCGCTCGCCCATCGTCGCCGCCATCAGAATGTCCACCACCGACTCCGCCACGAAGGGGGGGCGACCGGCGAGCGTGCGGAACACCACGGCGGCGAAGGAGTAGACGTCGATGCGATGATCGAAGGGCTTGGCGCGCCAGAGCTCGGGCGCCACGTAGCTCGGCGAGCCGGCGACCATGCCGACCTGCGTCAGCTGCATCGTGCCGTGGAGCTTCGCGAGCCCGAAGTCCATGAGCCGCGTGCCCCCGCCGCAGTCCTCGTGCACGAGCACGATGTTCGACGGCTTGACGTCGCGGTGGATGATGCCCTTCGAGTGCGCCGTGTGCAGCGCGCGAGCGACCGGATCGAGCACCTCGAGCACGGCGAACGCGCTGAAGCGATCGCCAAACTCCTCGAGGTCGCGTAGGCGTTGCGCGAGCGTCTCGCCCTCGAGCAGCTCCATCGCCATGTAGACGTGGCCGTTCACCGTGTCGGTGCCGAAGCCGTACACGCGCACGACGCTCGTGCCGAAGAGCGCTTGCAGCGACTGGGCCTCGCGCCAGAGCCGCACGGTGTATTGCGGATCCTCGGCGATCTCCTGGTTCAGGATCTTCAGCGCGACGTCGATGCCCTGCTGGCCATCGTGCGCGCGAAACACGAGCCCGTGCGCGCCGCGGCCGAGCTCTCGATCGAGTCGGTACCGGGCGTCGATGATGTCACCGGCTTTCGGTTCGCCTGCCGCCATGCGCGTTCGGGTGGCGCAGCATACACCAACTGCCCGAGCGATCCGGCGCTCGGCTCATGTGACCCCGGTCACGCCGTGGCGCGTTCGGGGGCGACGTCCGGCTCCCGTGCCGGGCTCGGCGAAGCGTCGGGCGGGGGCACGGCGAGCATTGGGTAGCGCCGCTTTCGAGCCAGCACGGGGACGACGACGAAGGACGCGGCCGCGGCGACGAGCATGGCCGCCGCGGTCAGTCCGCCGACGTTGCGGAGGGGCCGCGCCTCGCCGAGCGTCAGCACGAAGAAGCCCGCGCCCACCATGAGGGCGTTCGTCCAGATCCCGAGCCCCGCCTCGTCGGCCGACGCCGCCGCGGCCTCTCCGAGCGGCTCGCCCTCGCGTGCATGCCACCCCGCCATGAGCTGCGCCGTGTAGTCCACGCCCTCACCGACGATGATGCTCGCGAGCATCGAAGTGCCGATGTCGAGGTAGATCCCGAGCGCCTTCATCGCGCCGTAGATCAACAGCAACGTGAGCGCGGTCGGCGCGACGCCGATGAGCCCCGCCGTGACCGAGCGAAACATCACGCACAGGATGACGAACACGACGACGCACGAAGAAATGAGGCTCGCGATCTGGTTCGACGTGACGCTCGCGGAGAGCCCGCGATGCAGCACCGGGACGCCGCTCACGAGAAACGCGAGCGTTCCCTGCGCGGCCCCCGCCTCCACCGGGGCGAGCGCCGACGGGTGCTCGAGGTCGATGAGCGCGTCAGCCATGCGGCGCCGAAGCCGCTCTCCTTGCGGCGTCGCTGCGATGTCGATGCCGGCCGCGCCCACGAGCGCGTCGAGCTGTGCCGCCCCCTGCTCTTGACGCCACGCCTCGTCGATCGCGGTGCCGAGCGTGAGCGACACGTCATCGACGAGGTCGTCTTCTTCGCTCCTTCCCGTCGCCAGCGCGATGGCGCGCGTGAGGTCATCGTCGTCGAACTTCTTCCCGAGCTTTGCTACCGCGCGCGCGATCGGAGCCGCGAGGTCCCTCTGCGCCTTGTCGAGGACCGACTCTTCCGACGCCAGGAACTGCTCGATGCGCTGCTTGACCTTGGCCTCGTCCGGTTTCGTCGCGGGACGCTCGAGCTCGCTCACGAGCCGCTTCGGGTCGGGCGCCGCGATGCCGCCCGTGTGCAGCAGCGCCACGAGCCGCGCCGCGACGACCTCGCGCATCCGCCCCTTCGCGAGCGCGCGGTCCACGTCGCTGACCTTGGTCGAGCCCGCCGAGGCTTTCGCGAGCTCTGTCGTCGCGTCCGCTGCGCCTGCGCCCGCTGCGCCTTCGCCCGATGGGCGCGCCGCCGAGGCCGATCGCCCGACCACCCGGTAGCTCGTGACGCTCGAGTCGCGCACCACCGCTTCGACCGCGCCGAGCGTGCGTGTGACGGCGTCGTGCTCGTCCGAGTCTATTTTGACCTGTAGCAGCGCGTGCTGCCGATCCTCGGTCACGAGCTGCGTCACCGAGGAGCGCCCGGCGAGGAAGCGATAGAGCAGCCGCGCCTGCGCGCTGGTCGCCGGCAGGCGCCGCTCGCCCACCATCGACTCGTAGGTCATCGAGAGCACGTCCCCGATGTGGATGACGCTCGTCACGTGCTCGATGAGGGAGACCGCGTCAGCCACGCGCTGCACCTCGCGCAGCACATCCGGATCGTTCATGTCCCCGTCGACGCCGATCTGGATGAACTGCGAGCCCCCGAAGTTCTCGCGCAAGAAGCGGTTCGCCGTCGCGGGCGGGCTCTCTTCCGAGAAGAACGCCGCGGTGTCCATGCGCGCCTCGATGCGCCCGGCGAACGCGGCTCCGAGCGCGGCGAGCCCGGCGACGACGACGAGGAGCGGCCGCTTCTTCTGGTGAATCGCCCGCGCCGCTTGCACGATGAAGGCGTTGAAGCGGCTCGCCTTGAAGGACTTCGCGTTCGGCCGGTAGAGCACCACCACCGCCGGCACGAACGTCAGCGCGAGAAACATCGACGACAGGACGCCGAGCCCGCTGTAGAGGCCGAAGTCCTGCATCGGCACGATGTCCATCGAGAGGAACGAGAACATGCCCGCGACCGTGGTGAGGCCCGCGCCGATGACCGGCGCGACGACGCGCTCGAGCGCCTTGGTGATCGCCTCTTCCGCCCCGTAGCGGTGGCGCAGCGAGTAGTAGGCGACCATCACGTGGGTCGCGTAGGCGCTGCCGAGCGCGAACAGCACGACCGGCATCGAGCCGAGGACGATGTTGGCGTTCACGCCGCGCGCGCCCATCAGGCCGTATGAAAATACGATCCCCATGCCCGTCGCGAGCAGCATCAAGAGGACGCCCACGACGTCGCGAAACGACCACATCACGATGGCGAGGATGACGGCCACCGCCCACGGCATGAGGCGGCGCATGTCGTCCTGCGTGATGTCGAAGATGTAGGTCGAGATGAACGGCGCCCCGCCCCAGAACTTCGGCTCGTTCGGGAACTCGCGCAGCACCGCCTCGCGCACCGTCGAGGCCACGGCCCTCGGGTTCGCGCCGTGGTGCGCGAAGCTGTAGAGGATGACGCTCTTGCCATCCTTCGACACGAGGTTGCCGACGATGTGATCCTTGCTCATCGCGAGCTCGCGCAGCGCCGCCGCCTCGGCGTCGTTCGTGGGCAGGCGGCTGACGAGGTAGTCGGCGCGGATCCCCCCGCCCTTCTCGGGCGCGAAGTCCTCGACGTTCGTGAGGCTCAGCGTGTAGCTGAGCAGCGGATTTTCATTCAGCGCCTTCGTCGCCCGCCGCAAGCGCGTGAGAAATTCGGCGTCGAACGCGTCCTCCGCGGTGATGCCGACGATGGCGACGTCGAGGCCGCCGAAGCGCTCGTTGATGGTGTGAAAGCTCGCGACGTCCGCGTTCGTGCGCGGCAAGAAGGCGAGGATATCGTCGTCCTGGCCGACGCGCCGCGCTTGCCAACCCGCGAGCGCGACGAGGGCGAGCGTAACGACGACGATGGCGAGAGCCACGGAGCGGTTGGCGATGAAGCGTGCGTAGGCGCGGATCATTTCAGCTTGTCGAGTGCGGCGTCGAAGCGCGCGACCCCTTCGATCACGTCCTCGATCGGGGTCCCTGTGAAACAGAGTCGCGCGTGGCACTCGAAGGAGCGCCCGAAGGCGTCGCCCGGCGCGAGCAACACGCCCTCGTCGATGGCAAGCTCGAGCAAGCGCGTCAGCGGCGCTCCGCCGAGGCGTTCGGCGAGGTCGAGAAACACGAAGCTGCCGCCGCGCGGACGGTGGTGAACGAGGCCGCGCCGATCGAGCTCGCGGGTCGTCCTATCGCGCGCCTCGAGGTACGCGGCCTTCGCGCGCCCGAGCCACGCGTCTCCGTCGGAGAGCGCGGCGATCGCGGCACGCTGCATGGTCACCGGCACGTTGTAGATGGTGTGGTTCGAGATGCGCCGCGCGGCGTCGATGACGCGCTTCGGCCCGGCGATCGAGCCGATGCGAGCGCCCGCGAGCGCGTGACTCTTCGAGAGCGAGTGCGCCGTGATCGTCCGGTCCGCCATCGCGGCGAGGTTCGCGATCGACGTGTGCGCTCCCTCGTAGGCGAAGTCGGAATAGACCTCGTCCGCGAGCACCCAGAGGTCGTGCGCGGCCGCAAGCTCCCCGAGCGCCGCGAGCTCGCGCGCACCGAGCACATAGCCGTCCGGATTGTTCGGCGACGAGAAATAGAGCGCGCGCGTCCGGGGCGTCACGGCGCGCTCGAAGGCATCGCGGACGTCGAAGTGCGGGTCGGCGTAGAGCCTCGTCGTGAGCGGCACCTCGACCGGGACGAGGCCGGCCGCGCGGAGCACGCCGGGGATGAGCGGCCAGTACGGCACGGCGACGAGGACCTCGTCCCCGGGATCGAGCAGCGCGCGCGCGCCGCAGAACAGCGCATGCGTGCAGCCCGCGCCGACGAGGACGTTCTCGGACCCGCGCACGGACGAGAGGCCCCTCTTCAGCAGCCGCGCGGCGACGGCCTCTCCGAGCTCGGGGAGCCCGGCGACTGCACCGTACACGCCGAGGTCGTGCGGCTCGAGCCCGCGCGCCGCGTCAAGCGCCGCGGCTGGCGGCGCGAGGTGCGTGTCGCCAATCTGCAGCGGGATGAGGCGGCCGTGCTTCGTGCGTTGCGCCTCGATGCGTCCCGCGAGCGCAGCGAACACGCTCGTGCGCACTTCGGAAGCGGAGCTCGACAGGCGTGGGCCGGGGTCGCTCATGAGAAACGGCGTTCACGGTTTTCGCACGGCCGGGCGCCGCGCGTCCACCGTCGGCCCACGATTTCGCGTCGCGCTCGCTCGGCGTCACGCGCCGGGGGCGCTCAAAGCCCGAGCCAGGGTCCGGGATCGAGGAGGCTCTTTCCGTAGCGGAGCTCGAAATGCAGCGTCGCCGGCTGGCCGCGCCGTCGCTCGATCCGCCCGACGCGCCCCCGCTCGGGCAGCGGGTCGCCGACCTTGACGTCGATGCGCTGGAGGTTGCCGTAGACCGTGTAGTAGCGCTCGCCGTGGTCGACCACGACCGTGAGCGTCGCGTCGGTCTCCCCGGCGAAGGCGACCGTCCCGCCGTAGACCGAGCGCACCACGGTGTCGCGCCCAGCGCGCAACGCGACGCTTCCGCGCCGTTGATCGGCGTCACTCGCCACCTCGGCTCGTCCGGCGAGCGGGAACGAGAGGCGACCGCGCATGGACGTGAAGCGCGCCAGTGGATCTCCCGCGACGGGCCCGGTGTCGGCGCCGTAGACGGCGAAGTGGCCATCGACGCCGTCAGCGTTCGGCCCCGACCCGAACGCCCGCGCGAAGGCGTCGCGTCGCTCGTCGGCCTCCTGCATCGCTGCGCGCGCACGCCGCATCGCCTCGCGCTGCACGACGAGCGGGGCCTTCTCGGCGCGAACGCGGCGCAGCTCCTTCGTCAGGGCGGCTTGTCGTTCGTGCAGCTCGCGCTCTTCCGCGATGTCGCCGAGCAGCGCCGCGCGCGTCCGCTCGACCTTCGCGGCGTGATCGACGAACGCATCGAAGCCGCCGCCCACGGGGAGCAGCCCGGCGCGCACATGGCGAAAGTACTGCCTCCCCCGAGCGTTCATCCGCTGTTGCACGGTCGCGAGCTTCGCCGCCATCGGGGCGAGCTCGAGGTCGAGTTCCTTCTCCTCCACGTCGAGCCGCGCCAAGAGGCGCTCGAAGTCGACCGTCGAATCGAGCGCGCTGACCGGCGACGCGGCCCGCGGTTCTCCGAGCTGCGCGCCGGAGTTCGCCGTCGGTGCATAGGGGACGTACGCGCCCGCGGTGCCCGCGAGGAGCAACGCCGTCGCGAGCGCGAGCGCGCCCCGTCGCTTGACCGGCACGCGGCGAGCCTCGAGAGCTTCGGTGCTCCGTGCACCTCTCGGCGAGGCTCGATTCATCTCAGATCCGCACCGCCTTGCGCAGGCTGAGCCAGGCCGCCGACGCACCGAGGAGCCCTCCCACCGCGACCATCACGGCCATGCCGCTGAGCGGCAGGAACGTCGGGCGCACGCCGAGCAGCGTGCCCAGCTGCTCGTCGAAGCGACCTCGCACGATGCTGTAGAGGATGCCGAGCATGAGGATCGCCGCGGCCGCGCCCGCGATCCCCTGAACCGCCCCCTCGACCACGAACGGTCGGCTCACGAAGCTCGAGGTGGCACCGACGAGCTTCAGCACCTCGACCTCGAGCTTTCGCTGCTCGAGCAGGAGCCGCATCGTCGAGCCGACGACGCTCACGACCGCGCCGAACACCACGAGCGAGAGGAAGATGCTGGCGGTCACGCCGCCCTCGAGAAAGAGCGAGAGCTTCTCGGTCCATCGCGGGTAGGTTTCGACGGTGTCGACGCTGCCGAGCGCTCGGAGCTTGAGCGCGATCACCGAGAGCATCTGGTCGT
>SXGT01135603.1_pt1 | contig 13677 bp, 11 predicted proteins | sample 3176221 | NCBI WGS metagenome assembly SXGT01 (sample SAMN11356862, study PRJNA531348) | freshwater metagenome | isolation source: freshwater sample F1-120 | place: China: Fuxian Lake, Yuxi | collected 2017-12-25 | reverse complement strand
CGCGCGGGTGCCGATTTCAATGGTCCAGGCGCGCGCTTCGTTTGGTCCGACAGGGAAGTAGGTGATGAGATGGAGTAAATCATAGCCAGCGCGAATAACGCGGTTCATGCCCGGCTCTTCGAGGTCGACGGCCTCGAGATAATCTTTCTGTTCCTCTGCGGGTAAAACAGCAATCTCGCTTTCAATTTTAGCTGAGACAACAACTGAAACAGCCTTCTCTTCTGCAGCGCGCTTGGCGACAAGGTCGGAGTTAGCGTTGCCGCGTTGCGCTGCCGCCTCTTCAACATTGCAAACATACAGCACGGGCTTTGATGATAAGAGGCCCAGCGTATTGAAGAGGGTGCGTTCCTCCGCCTTCACGTTCAGGCTGCGGGCGGGCTTTCCTTCACGTAATAAAACAAGGCAGCGGTTCATAATATCAAGCGTTTCTTTTGCTTCCTTATCGCCGCCCTTAGCTTTTTTCTCCAAGGCGAGGACACGTTTTTCGAGGCTTTCTAAATCCGCCAACATTAATTCAGTGTCGATCGTTTCAATATCCCGGATGGGATCTACGCCGCCTTCAACATGCGTTACATCGCCATCTTCGAAACAACGCACGACATGAGCGATGGCGTCGCATTCGCGAATATTTGCAAGAAATTGATTGCCTAATCCTTCGCCTTTTGACGCTCCGCGCACGAGACCGGCGATGTCGACGAAGCTCAGGCGCGTTGGAATGATTTGTTTGGAGCCCGCAATCGCTGCAAGCGCATCGAGACGGGGATCAGGTACGGCGACTTCGCCAACATTGGGCTCGATTGTGCAAAAGGGATAATTTGCCGCTTGCGCCGCCGCTGTTTGCGTCAGTGCATTAAAGAGGGTCGACTTGCCAACATTGGGCAGGCCAACGATGCCGCACTTAAAGCCCATTTTATCCCTGCTCTTTGAGAAGAAAATCGTTTAACGCCGGCGGGTATGCGGGTGAGCGCGATAAAAGGCAAGTGTTGACGCGCAGCCTACGTAAAGAAATCAGGCGCTCTCCTTGACCCAGTCGTAGCTTGAGCTCAAAACGCTGGGAAGCAATCCCTTTCGTCGCCCCCAAAAAGACTGAAAATCATCATGACTAAGAATAAGCAAAGCTTAATTTTACACTGGTGCTTGCTTGCGGGCGGCGTTCTGATCGCGCCCTTAACGGCGATCGCGCAGAATGCGCCTGCGCCATTAATGAGCGCGCCCGTTCCGCCGCCGCTTGTTCCGCAACGCGCATCGCCCGAGGTTGCGCCAAATCTTCCAGCGCCAGCTACAGCAACGCCATCGCCTACCACCTCCGAGCCCCTTCCCAACGTCGCACAAACGCCAAAACCAAAAATAAAATCTCGACCAGCGCCGCAGCCGCATGAGATGGCGCTTTCAGATGATCCAATGCCTGTGCTCCAGCCAGAAACTTTTTTTACCACTGCTAAGGCTTCTGAGCGATATTTACAGATCGTTGATAAGGGCGGGTGGCCAAAAATTGGCGTGAACCTGCAATCGAGCGCTAAGGGCGCAAGCGTTATTGCATTGAGGCGTCGATTGGCGGCGGAAGATGAGCTGGTCAAGGATGTGGCTAAGCCTGTTTGGGATAATGATCTGACCGCCGCCGTGAAACGGTTTCAGTTTCGGATGGGGTTAAAACAAACGGGCGTTGTTGCGGGCGCGACGCTGCGAGAACTTGATATTCCTGCTAATGTTCGTTTCAGACAGCTCGCTTCCACAGCACAAAGATTGGCGGGCGTCGAGTTTCCTTTTGGCGCGCGCTACGTCATCGTAAATATCCCATCAACAGCAGTGGACGCTGTCGATAATGATCGCGTGACGCGGCGCTATGTGGCGATTGTCGGCGATCCAGAGCACCCATCGCCTGAGATCAGCGCAAAAATTGGCGCGGTTAATATTAATCCGACATGGACGGTGCCAACGTCAATTATCAAAAATGAAATCGCGCCAAAAATTTTGAAAGATCCAAATTATCTTTCAAAGTCGCATATGCGTGTTCTTGACGCGCGAGGCGAAGAAGTTGATCCGCGATCAATTAATTGGGCAAGCGACCGGGCGACAAGTTATACGTTAAGGCAGGACTCAGGAAAGAATAATTCTCTTGGCTCAATTCGTATTTCAATGCCAAATCATTATTCTGTTTATATGCATGATACGCCATCAAGGAATCTGTTCGCTAATGATTATCGATTTCTCTCTCATGGGTGTGTCCGAGTGCAGGGGGTCGTTGATTTTGCCGCATGGCTGCTTGATGGATCGCGCGGGCCAAAATTGGATAAAGATCAGATTGGAGAAAAAATCGCCTCAGGTGAAAGAGAAGAGGTTCGGCTTACGCATCCCGTACCCGTTGTGTGGGTTTATATGACGGGATGGGCCTCTGCTGATGGGGTCGTGCATTTTAGGGACGATGTTTATCATCTTGATGAGGTCGGTGATCAATAAATGATCTATTCTGTTTGTTCTCGTGCGCTTTCGTGCCAGTTGCGCAGGAGATAATGCGTCAAAACGGCAAGCAGACCATAAATAATCAGTCCAGTCGCTGAAATGAGCGTTAAAGCAGCAAACATACGAGCGATATCAAGACGAAATCCTGCTTCAACGATACGAAACGCAAGCCCCGTTCCTTGTCCCGCCGCGCCGGCGGCGAGCTCGGCGACAATGGCGCCGATTAAGGAGAGGCCGCCGCCAATCCGCAAGCCGGTCAGAAATTGCGGTAAGGCTGCAGGCAGGCGCAAATAAATAAGCTTTTGCCAAGGTGATGCATGATAGAGCTCGAAAAGATCGCGTAAGCTTGAGTCAACGGAAGCTAATCCGAGCGCTGTATTAGAAAGGATGGGGAAAAACGCGACAAGAAATGCGCAGACCAAAACGGCTTTAGCAGGCTCCAAATAAACCAGCAGTAAAGGCGCTATTGCGATAATCGGGGTTACTTGCAAAATAATGGCAAAGGGCAGGAGCGCTCTTTCAATTGCTTTCGATTGGGCCAACAGGAGCGCAAGACCTGCGCCAGAAATTGTCGCTAGGGCCAGGGCTTTTAGCGTAACGCCCAGAGTGACGAGCAGGGAGCTAAACAAGAGCGCTCGGTCCTCGACTAATTTTGTAAAGATCGCGCTCGGCGCGGGTAAAATATAGACCGGTATATTTTTGATGTTCACGATTGCTTCCCAAGCCAAGAGCGAAGCAATAAAGACAGCGCAGGGAATAAATACGTCAAAAATTTTGTTTTTTTCTTGTATGATTTTCATAACATCAACTCTCTTGGCGAGAGATGCATTGCGTGATTGAGTGCGGTTGAGGCTTGCCGTGATAATTCATTAAAGCGCGGACTGAGTCGAAAATTTTCATCCCGTTGTATGGTTGAGTCTACTTGAAAATCTTCAACAATTGCACCCTGCATCTTCGACATAACAACAATACGCGTTGATATAAAGACGCTCTCGAAAACGGAATGCGTTACAAAAATAATTGTCGCCTTAAGTTTTTCTTTAAGGCGAAGCAGATCGTCGTTCAGTCGAAAGCGGGTTACTTCATCGAGTGCGGCGAAGGGTTCGTCCATCAAAATCAAAGAGGGTTTTGTGACCAGCGCCCGCGCAATGGCGCAGCGCATTTTCATGCCGCCTGACAATTCTCGTGGGAGCGCTTGAGCGAAGTGGCTTAATCCAACATTCTCAAGGCTTTCTTCAACGGCGGCTTTCGCGTTGATGCGCGAGTATCCTTTCAGGCGCAGGGGGAGATAGACATTGTCGAAGACAGTGGCCCAGGGCATAAGCGTGGCTTCTTGAAAAACAGCTCCAAGATTATTTTTTATCTGTTCATCATGCCAGAAAATCTCGCCCCCGCTGGGCTGAGCCAGCCCTTCAAGAAGCCGGAGTATAGTAGATTTTCCACAGCCTGAGGGACCAAGAAGCGTTAAGGTTTCGCCTGCGCATACGTCTAGATTAATATTCTCGAGAGCTGTGACGCCATTTGGATAGATTTTGCTGATGTTGTGAAGAGAAACAAGGCGTTGAGCGCTCATGGAGTTGGTTTGGCCTCCATGCCGACTTTTTTGCCAATGAATTTGAGCGTATAGCCCTGCTGATACTCAAGAGTGCTTGTAACAACTCCAGCTTGGGTCATTTTGTCAAAGAAGCTTTTCATCCGCGCATCTGTCATGACGCCTATGCCAGCTATTTTCGCATCGCCAGAGTCAACAATGCCGCGTTCGCGCATTTTATTAACAGAATAAGTTAGCTGCGCATCTGTCATCTCAGGATTATCTCGTTTGATGGCGAGATTAGCGCCTTCATTTTTTCTGTAAAGATAATGATACCAGCCGATAATTGAAGCGTCGACAAAACGTTGTACAAGATCGGGGTTGCGGGTGATTAGATCTGCGCGAGCGTCAATTGTTGTTGAATAGGTATCATAGCCATAATCGGCGAGGAGAAAAACATTAGGCTTAAATCCGCCCATTTGTTCGATGGCGAAAGGTTCTGAGGTGAGGAAGCCTTGCTGAATTGATTGCTTGTCTGCAAGGAAAGGAGCTGGATTAAAACCATAAGGTTTGATCTTCTCATCTCGAAATCCGTGTGCTTGTTTGAGCCAGCGCCAAGCCGAAACCATAAAATCACTCGCAATGAAGGCGGTTGCATTGGGTAAATCCTCAAATTTATCCAAGCCAGCTTGTGGATGCGACAGCAAAACGACAGGATCAATTTGAAAAATACTGGCAACTTTCACAATTGGCGTTTTTTGCCGCACGGCTTCGAACATTTGAAAGAGATTTGCGCCCAGAGCAAAATCAACTCGACCTGCTGCAAGTAAGAGTTCAGCATTTTGCTGTGGTCCACCTTGTAAAATTGTTACGTCAAGGCCGTATTGCGCATAAGTGCCATCGACCACGGCTTGATAGAATCCTCCATGCTCAGCTTGGGCGCGCCAATTGGTAGCGAGGCGAATTTTATCAAGCGCCTGAGCGGATGATATTGGCGCGAATATGAATGGCGCTAAGCAGGCGAGTAGGAAAAAACGATAAAAGCGCATCAGATCCCGCTTGATTGAGAAGAAAAAAGAAAATCTTTGACGAGTAAGGCCGGAGCGGCGGATGCGCCTGTGCCAACGGCGCGCCAGGTGCGTTGCGTTGGGCTCAGGGCTTCGATGGCGGAAAAGAGCATGCCCAAAGATTGATTAAAGCGCATGTTGCCTGCGGGCGCGGTAAGGCGACCATTTTCGATGAAAAAATTACCGTCGCGCGTGAGGCCAGTAAGCACCAAGGCGCGAGGTTCAAGTAAATTTGTATACCACAGCCGTGTGATCAAAACGCCTCGCTTTGTTGCGCGGATCATCTCTTCCAGAGAAGTTCCACCGCCTTCAACAATAAAATTTCGGGCAAAGGGAATTGGCTCGGCGTTTGTCTTATGCGCCCAGGCGCGTGAACGGTAGAGGGCGGTTAGGACGCCATTTTTAATAAATGCGCGTGAGCGGTGCGGCACTCCCTCATAGCCGGCGCTGCTTTCAGGTGCGAGCGGGTCGCCAGGATCAACCCGGATCGTTAGTTTTTCATCAAAGAGTTGCTCGCCAATCCTGGATCCGCCGCCAGGGCGGGCGTAAAAACTGCGTCCTTCATCGGCTGCGCGGGCATCCATTGCGCTCATCAGCCAAAAAGCAAGTTCAGCAGTCGCTTCAGGTTCCAAAATTACCGTATAGGCGCCTGGCTCAAGATCTTTTGGCGCGGCTGAAGCAGCGGCTTTTTTGCAGGCGTTCAAGGCGATCTGAGCTGAATTAAGACGGGGCGCAAAAAATTCATGTGCGCCGGCCCATCCAGACCAGCTGTCGGTACGAGAGCGAGCTGTGACGGAAAGATCAATCTCACTTCTGCGTTCAAAGCTAAATAGTCCATTGCTTGTCGCTAGCGCATCAAAATGTCTAGCGCCGTTGACGCATCCATAGGTTTCAACATTCATCAATTGACCTTGCGCGATCGCTTTCTGAGCGTGTGTGACAAGCGCATCAAGTTGCAACAGCTTAGGATCATCATGGTAGCGGACGCTATTGTCGTAATGCTGTGGTCCAAGGGGACGAACATATTCGGGATCAGCAGGCAATAGACGGGCTATTTCCTCAGAACGGCGTTGCGTCGTCTCCAGCGTTTTGGCGTCAAGACTGGTGGTTGTTACGGATCCGACCCGGCCATTGATATGAGAGGAAATTTTTAAACTTAAGCTCGTTGCGCTAGTATTTGTCGTCGCGCTGCCACGCGAAAAGCGCAAATTATGATCTTCACCGCCATCTATTTTGATTACGCAAGCGTCAGCCCGCGTTCGGGCGAGGAGTTTTTCACAAATATCTCTGGCATCATCGCGAGAAAGAAACATGTTCTATTTCTCGTTGCAGGGGTTCAGGACGCTGATATTCCTAAAACGGGCAGGCGGACTGCCGTGAGAGACCGGCGCGACTTGAACCGGCTCGGCTTTTCCGCAGGTAAATGTGCCATCAAGATGGTATGTTGATTTGTCGCCTAAACCATCAAGGCTACGCCAGAATTGCGTTGTGCGTCCCTGGTAGGCTCCATCCCGCAGTAGCGCGCCTAATTGACCATTTTTGATTTCATAAAAAAGCTGACCGCCGAATTGAAAATTGTCTCGTTGTTGATCGATGCTCCAGCTGCCAGCCCCAACAACATAGATGCCGTTTTCAATGTCTTTGAAAAGATCTTGTAGCGTGCATTTGTTTGGATTGGGCGCAAGCGAGATATTAGGCATGCGTTGAATGGGGAAGGCCGTTGGACTATCAGCGTAAGCGCAGCCATTGGATTGGGGTAGTCCGATGAGATGCGCTTGTCCTAGCGCCATTTGAAAATTACGAAAAATACCCTTTTCTACAATTTTGAAATCAGCCGCATCAGCAGGGGCGCCGTCATCATCATAACCAATTGTTGATAAGCCGCCAGGTTGTGAGCGATCGGCGATAATTGTCATAAGCTCAGAGCCTATCTGCAGATTATTAAGCATCTGTGGTTTGATAAAGCTTGTTCCTGCGAAATTCGCTTCCCAACCTAAAACGCGATCAAGCTCTGTAGAGTGTCCGATTGTCTCATGTATTGTTAGCCAGAGATTTGTCGGATCAATAACGATGTCATAAACGCCTGGCGTAAGATGTTTGGCGTTAAGTTTATCGCGCGCTTCTCTTCCAGCGCGACGGGCATCTTCTATCAGTCCTGCCTGTAAAATATATTCCCAGCCAGCGCTGCGCGCTGGCGTGAGGCTTTCGCGTGAGGAAAATTGTCCTCTTTCCTGGTCGATGGCGATCGCTTTAAAGCTTGGGAAAATGCGGGTGCGGCTTTGTGCAATACGCGCGCCAAGACTATTGGCGAAAAGTCGTTCTTCGCGCGCAAGGGACAAAGAGGCTGAGCAAAAATCTGCGCCTTCATCGCGCGCCGCGGCGCAGATTGAGAGGAGAAGCGCTGATTTTGTCTCGGCGCTGACCGCAAAGGGATCTTGCGCCATGGGCATGATCCAAGTGGCTTCTCTCGCTGGTAAGCTTTCCAATAAGATCGGTTGATTTTGAATTGGTTGGGTCGCGCGTGCATTTTCTAATGCACGCACAACGCCGGTTTCTAAACTCGCGCGGTCGAGGTGATGGGCTCCATAAAATCCCCAGCATCCTTCAAACAACACACGCACGCCAAAGCCATGAAGCGCGCTTTCATCAAAATTTTCCAGGCGATCGTCTTTAGCTTTAATATACTGACGGTGAGTTTCACCCAGACGAATATCTGCATAGCTCGCGCCAGCGCGTTTTGCGTGATCAAGAACAATTTGAGCCTGATCTAAAAGCTGTGTGTGGTTTAAATTTATCCGCCCCGCGTTGTGTTCTAACGCGTTTTGCGTCGTCACCGGATCTAACACAGCGCTATTCACCAAGGCTCGCTCCTATTCGCTGTGGGATATGTTGGGGGTTTCTTATGCCATTAGCAACTTGTTATAGCCACATAGCGTTAGCGCCTCCAGCATATGCTCTGGCGGTGGGGCTTGCGCAATAATTGGCGCTTTATTGTCTTGAATTGGCAGGCAGATCGCGCGCGCGTGAAGATGCAGTCTCGACGTCGCTGTTTGCCCCGCCAAGCCATAAACAGGATCGCCTAGGATCGGCCAGCCCATGGATTGGGCATGAACGCGGATTTGATGGGTGCGACCTGTATGGGGCGTGAATTCCATGAAGCTGAGACGATGATCTGGGCTGCGGCCAATCACTTTCCAAGAGGTGCGAGCTGCTAGGCCCAAGGGATCAGGTTGCATCCACCATCCACGGCTGGCGTCTAGGCGTCCCAGAGCAAGATCGATCTCTCCGCTATCTGCTTCTGGTGCGCCCTCGACCACGGCCCAGTAAGTTTTGCCTACCCGTCCTGATTTGAATAATTGTCCCAATCGATCTAGCGCTTTGCGGTGGCGTCCGAGCACCAGGCAGCCTGAGGTGTCTTTATCCAATCGATGGGCCAGAGCCGGCGCGCGCGGCAAACCAAAACGCAGCTGAGAAAAGCCATCCTCGAGATTTGGCCCGCCTTTCGGTCCGCGGTGTACCGGGATGCCAGCGGGTTTGTCTATGATGAGAATTAGGCCGTCGCGATGGAGAAGGCGACTGAGTAGGTCAATCTGAAGCATAGATGCTTTATACAGCCATAAGACGATATCGCGTACATGATTTATAGAAGAGGGATAATGGAAATTTCGTCGACATCAAAATTACGTCTTGATCTTAATTCTGGCGTAGCACGCGTGCTGATCGATAATGCCAGCAAACGCAATGCTTTTGATTTTGAGATGTGGCAAGCATTGCCAATCTTAATCCAACAACTGGACGCTGCGCAGGAGGTTCGGGTTATTTTGATCAGTGGGGCGGCTGGATTACCCTTTTGTTCAGGCGCGGATATTTCTGAATTTTCGAGCGTGCGTGCAACCAGTACTGGTGGACGCGCCTATGAAGCAATAAATGTTGCGGCCTTTAACGCGATCTCAAAAGCGTCCAAGCCAACGATTGCCGTAATCTCTGGGTTTTGTATGGGCGGCGGCATGGGTCTGGCGGCAGCATGTGATTTGCGGATAAGCGACGAGAGCGCCGTTTTTTCGATTCCAGCTGCAAAACTTGGCGTAGGCTATCCGCCAGAGGCAATGCGTTATGTCGTTGCCGCAGTTGGGCCGCAAAAAGCATTTGAGCTCTTTTACACGGCGCGACGATTATCAGCGCAAGAAGCTTTAGGCATTGGTTTTCTAGCCCAAGTCTATCCGAAAGCGCATTTTGAGGCTGTTGTTTTGGAAACGGCGAAACAGATTGCGCAGAATGCGCCTTTGACATTACGCGCTGCAAAGGCGGCTATTCGTATGGTCGCCGCTTTACCGCAAGCGCCTTCGCTTGCAGAATGTGATGTATTGGCGGCTAGTTGTTTTGATAGTGCAGATTATGCAGAAGGACACACAGCTTTTTTGGAAAAGCGGAGCGCTAATTTTACTGGACTGTAAGAAAGCGATCACACGTAGTGAGCAGTGTTTTAAGTCACTCAGAGAAAGATTGTAATAATTTTTTTCTGATAAAAAGAATTTTGTTAGATACCATAGTCAAAGGCGTCATAGGCAAGACCGCGCAAAATCTGATCCATGTCGCGGGCGGGAAGGAGAGATGTCTCCTGGCCAATGACTTTTGCTGGAACGCCTGCGACAATCGAATGGGACGGAATAGCGTCAAGCACAACGGAGCCAGCGGCAATGCGTGAACTGGCTCCAATTTCAATATGTCCAAGAATTTTCGCCCCAGCGCCAATCATGACGCCCCGCCGAATTTTGGGATGTCGGTCGCCAGCCGCTTTGCCTGTGCCGCCAAGCGTAACGCCATGAAGAATTGACACATCATCATCGATGATTGCTGTCTCTCCCACGACGAAACCTGTGCCATGGTCGAGAAAGATTCCTTTTCCAAAGCATGCGGCGGGATGAATGTCGGCAGCGAACGCATCTGATGCGCGGCTTTGAACGTAGAGCGCAAAATCACGTTTGCCAGCTTGCCATAGGGCATGAGCAAGCCGCGCTGATTGAATGGCATGAAAGCCTTTATAAAAAAGTAAAGGCTCAATGAGGCGTCGACAGGCAGGGTCGCGCTCGACGTAGGCAGTGATGTCGGCGCGAAATTTGACGCTAATCTCCGGATTATCGGCAAGGGCTGTAAGGAAGGCGTCTGCGATTGCCGCTGCATTCAGTGCAGAGGCTTCAAGGCGATTACTGACACGATGGATCACTGCTTCTTCAAAAGATCCGCGGTGAAGGATCCCGTCTAACAACAAGACGGAGAGTGTGGGGTCAAGCTTAAGCGCCTCTTGGGCCTCGACGCGCATATGGGACCACAGAGCGTCCTCGCTCATTTTTTACACTCCAAAATATCAATTTATTTACTTTCTAGCATGAAAAGTTTCTTCAAGCGCTAGCCAAAAGATCAGAGAGGCGAAGGAAGATCAGAAAATTTCCCTGGCTTGGCGGATTGGATTAGACTGAGGGAAGAGAGGGCGGTAGGCTTATGCAGCTTGACGAGATCATCAGTAATTTTGACTATTTAGAGGAATGGGAAGACCGCTATCGGTATCTCATTGAACTTGGTCGTACGCTCGAGGTTTTGCCGGAAGGAGCCTATACTGAGGAAAATAAGGTGCGGGGCTGCGCAAGCCAGGTCTGGCTTGAAACCAAACGCGTTAAGGATGCTGACGGGAAACTCATTTTGCTTTTTAGGGGCGATAGCGACGCGCATATCGTACGAGGTCTCGTCGCCTTGGTGCTTGCGCTTTATTCAGAGCATACGCCTGCGGAGATCCTCGCTACTGATGCGATGCCGCTTTTTGAGAAATTAGGGCTTGCCGCACATCTAACCCCACAACGCGCCAATGGGCTACGTGCGATGGTTGATCGAATTAAATCAGAGGCTCAGGCTTCACCTAGTCAATAATTTATCGCGTGTTAGACAGGGCGCTTTTCAGGCGCGCTGACTTTGCATAAAGTTAAAAAATCTATTGGGTCCAGTTAGGGCAAATGATGTTTTTCCAAAAATTATTAGCGCTCCTTACGGCTGCATTGATTTTTGTTTTTATCGGCTTGACCTTGTTGACAGTAGATCTTTCTCCGCCGTTTCAAGGGCTCGGCATTGCATCAGCCGGGCTTTCATCGAACAGGATGGACAAGGGGCTGGCACGACAAGAAATTGAAGCTTCTATTTTGGCCACGCCAGATTATGCAAAATATTTTGCCCGATTGCGTGAAGCCTTCACGCCTGATTACGAGGGGGTCCTAAACGACTTTGCTTCGTTGCGAGCAGAAACGGGAGAAAAGCAAAGTGTAGATTATTATCTTTCAGAAACTGTTCGCCGCATGCGTCAAAAGCATGGCGCATTGGCGGCTGCGGCAGAAAATGGTCCGCTTGCCGACGTCTTTACCAGCCAACTGAATGTTTTGCGCGCCTTAGCAGTGGCAGACAAGAAAATGTGCGTATCGTTTTTATACGGCGTAACAAATGCTGATTTTCAAAGTTTTGCGGCGTCACGGCGCGAGTTAGTTTCGGAGATGGCTTTGGCTGGATTGGAAGCAATGCTAAATGGTCGCGCAAAAAATATTCTTCGCGATAAGCCAAGCGATACAGATTTTCGTGTACTAGAAGTAGCCCTGGGCGATCATGGATTGAGTAAAGCTGAAATTGACGCCTTGCTTGACGGTAAAACACCTGATCCGCCAATTGAGGATGCGCGTATGTGCGCTGCAGGGCAAACCTATCTTGATGTGTTGGCGACTTTGCCTGAAGTTGCGCGTATGCGCATTTATGCGCTGGCGGTCCAACTCATGGCTAATAGTTAACCTTCTTTTTCATCCATTTCTTCGCACCTGAAGGGTCCGCTCCAGCGCGCATAACGCCAGGGCGTTAAGGGAGAGATATCGAAAGAATGAAGAGGCGGTACGGGGTCAAATCCCTCGCCGCCTCCTGGGCGACATCGGCATAAACGTGCAAAACTCATCCAGCCTCCGATCCATAGGCCATAATCCTGGATAGCTTGTCCGGCATATTCTGAGCAGCTTGGCGCATATCGGCAGCTGCGCCCGGCGATGGCTGAGAAGCTTAAGCGGTAGGCAATTATCGCTAGTCCAGCTATTTGCGCCGGTAATTTCGCTAAAGTCTGAGCAAGGCTTTTGATCAACGTCACCCTCTAAAAAAGGCCGCCCAGATGGACGGCCTTTTTCAATTCTTAATTTTCGCTCTAGGTTATTCCGCAGGGGGTAAGGCTGGAAGCGCTTCTGCGGTTTCGGCGCGCTGCTCGATAATGAGATCGTCTCGTCCGGAAGCGATGCCTCTGTATTTGGACATTGCCGCTCCAGTTCCTGCTGGGATCAATCGACCAACGATCACGTTCTCCTTCAAGCCAACAAGCGGATCGACCTTACCATTAACCGCAGCTTCGGTAAGGACGCGCGTTGTTTCTTGGAAGGATGCGGCTGAGAAGAAGGAGCGCGTTTGTAGCGACGCCTTCGTGATGCCCAGCAATACAGGTGTGCCACTTGCTGGTTTGCCGCCATTCTCAACCGCTTTTGCGTTGGCTTCGTCGAGTTCAAGATGATCGACTTGCTCACCTTCAAGGAAGCCTGTGTCACCCGGATCAACAATGTCGACCTTCTGCAGCATTTGACGAACAATCACTTCGATATGCTTATCGTTTATGTGCACCCCTTGCAGACGATAGACCTCTTGAATTTCATTGACGAGATAAGCTGCAAGCTCTTCAACGCCTTTGATCGCAAGAATATCATGCGGAGCAGGATTGCCGTCGACGATATAGTCGCCCTTTTCGACAACGTCGCCATCTTGAAGATGGATGTGTTTGCCTTTTGGGATGAGATACTCGACAGGCTCTGCATCTTCCTCTGTCGGAATAATGGAAAGGCGCTGTTTGTTTTTGTAATCTTTACCAAACTGCACTGTACCTGAGATTTCTGCGATGATCGCATGATCTTTCGGTCGACGCGCTTCAAACAATTCAGCACCGCGCGGCAGACCGCCGGTAATGTCGCGGGTTTTCGCGCTTTCAACGGAAACACGCGCAACGATATCGCCAGCTTTGACCGTTGATCCTGGTTCAACAGCGATAATCGAGTCGACGGGAAGCAAATAGCGCGCGTCTCCGCCACGTGCGAGCTTGGCGATCTTGCCGCCGGCATCTTTGATAACGATAGCTGGTTTCAGACTTGCAGAGCGCAGGTTAAGGCGCCAGTCCATAACCATACGCTTGGTGATGCCAGTAGACTCGTCGACCGTCTCAGCCATGGATTGACCTTCGACGAGATCTTCAAATCCAATAACGCCATCAACCTCACTCAGAATGGGACGGGTATATGGATCCCATTCGGCAATACGCTGTCCACGTTTGATCTTGTCGCCTTCGTCAACTTTGAGTCGCGCACCGTATTGAATTCGGTTAACCGCGCTTTCGGTTCCGTCCGGCCCCATAATCACAACAGCAACGTTGCGCGCCATGACAATCAGATCTCCATCTGAGTTGCGCGCGAGATGGCGATTGCGAATATGTATTTTGCCGTCAAAGTTTGATTCAAAGAAAGACTGATCCGCAAGCTGCGCCGCGCCGCCAATATGGAAGGTGCGCAT
>SXGT01253630.1_pt1 | contig 13682 bp, 13 predicted proteins | sample 3176221 | NCBI WGS metagenome assembly SXGT01 (sample SAMN11356862, study PRJNA531348) | freshwater metagenome | isolation source: freshwater sample F1-120 | place: China: Fuxian Lake, Yuxi | collected 2017-12-25 | reverse complement strand
TTTTTCTTATTATACATGAACCAGTCATCATAATTCTCTTTTCTGTCTATTTTTTTGATTAATTTATGGATTTTAAACTAATCTAAATAAATGGGGGTCTTTTAGAAAAAACATGAAAAAAGTTTTTGTTAATGGTTATGGTTCTATTGGAAGCAGAATCACATCATTTCTAAGAGATGATCCTGAAATTACTGTAATTGGTGTTGGAAAATACTCTCCAGACAATGACGTGAATGTTGCAATTTCTCGAGGATTGAATGTTTATGTCCCAGAAAGAAAATTAAATGATTTTAAGAATTTTAAAATATCTGGCACAATAGAATCTGCCCTTGATGACTGTGATTTAGTAATTGATGCTGCTCCTGGTGGACATGGATATAAAAACAAGAAGAATCTCTATGAGCCAAAAGGTCTAATGGCAATCTATCAGGGCGGTGAAACCACAATGGGTAATGAGGCTGTATCTGATTTATTGTTTAATTCCAGAGCAAATTATGATTTAGCCATTGGCAAAAAACATGTCATGCAAGGTAGCTGCAATGTAACTGGTATGGGACGCATTTTAGAACCGTTAAGAGATAGATTTGCTAAAAGATTGATTCGATTCGATGTAACACTTGTACGTCGATGGGCAGACATTGAACAAACAGAAAAACATGTGCCAGATACTATTGAAATGACTGAATCCCCACATCACGGAGATGATGTAAAGATGTATTTTGGAAAAGATGCACCACTTTTTGTTCGTGCAATTAAAGTTCCAACTAGACAGATGCATCTGCACATAATGGACATTCGTTTTAATGATAAAGCCCCAACTCCTTCTGAAATACATGATGTTTTCAAAAATGAATTCGGTGTAGCAACTCTGTGGACTGCTAAAGGAACAAAAGACATTCGAGACTATGCTAGAACCATGGGGTTTAATTTTACAGATACTAACATGATCCATATTCATGCAAACATGACTGTTTCAATTGGAGATACGGTACAAATGATGTATTCTGATGATCAAACTGGAATTGTCATTCCTGAAAATCATATGTTGATGCAGGCAATGTTGTTTGGAAAATCATATGCAGATGCATTTTCTCATACCGAATCCATATTCAACATGAAAGAAAAAAAGCAAAAACTAGAAGATCATTTTGCAAGAAAAAACTAGTATTATTTTTTTATACGCTCTATTCTAATTCTCTCAGGTGTGTTTTTTATTACCTTCTCAACAATGATTCGAATATTGTCAATTTCCAGCTTGTCTCCCTCTCTTGGTATATCTTGTAATTTTTCATGTAATAGTCCGTTAAGTGAGGCATAGTCATCTCCTTCAGGTAGTTCTGACTTGAAAATTTCATTAATGCTCTCAATCTTGATATCGCCATTTGTAATTATTGTATCTTTATCAACTGATTCAAATTCTTTTGGCGGTGTATCATCTGTTTCATCTTCTATATCTCCGACTATCTCTTCTATTAGATCTTCTAATGTGACTAGTCCTTCCACTCCACCATGCTCATCAATTACAATGGCCATGTGTGTTTTTCTTCCTTTCATTTCTTTAAGTAATGAGCTTACCATTTTTTCTTGAGATGCAAATACTGGTTTTCTTGATACTTGTTCCAGTGTGATCATCTTGTTGTCTTTTTCTAAATGTGTTAAAATGTCTCTTACATGCACAAATCCGACAATATCATCATGTGTTTTTCCAAAAATAGGTATTCTTGAATGTAGATTTTCACTAATCAAAGGAAGAGCATCAAAGAGAAGCATCTTTGCAGGCAGCATGAACATTTTTGTTCGTGGCGTCATTACCGTCCTGATCACCGTATCATCAAATTCCAAAGCACTGTGAACAAGCTCACTTTCGTCTTTCTCAAGTATGTTGTCTGCCAACCCTTGAGCTACTATTCCTTTGATCTCCTCTTCAGTTATCGGTGGTGGATGATAACTGCTTCCAGTTAACTTGATTATCGTTTTTGTAATTATCTCAAAAAATCTCACAATTGGCCATAATGCATAGCTAAAAATCAACAGTAGGGGGGCACATCTAAGTGCAGTTTTAGTAGAATTGGCATTGGCATATATTTTTGGAGTGATTTCACCAAATACTAAAATCACGAATGTCATAACTCCTACCGTAATTGCCACTGCAATTTCTTCTGAAATTTCCAATCCATAGTTTTCAAAAGTTCTGATTGCAATACTTGATGCAAAAACCGATGCGGCTACGTTTGTGAGATTATTTCCAAGATTGACACTTGACATCATCCAACTTGGATTAGATGTAAATCTGTGTAATGCCTTTGCACCTTTCACTTTTTGTTTTAATAATTGAGTTACGGTTGATTTTCGAATTCCAACCATTGCAACTTCCACTCCACTGAAAAATGCTGAAAGTCCTATGAGCCCAGCTAATACTAAATACTCAACCCAAATTTCTACCATTTTATCCTCCAAAAAAGTTTGCCAGAACAACACATGTTCAACATTTTATATTTTATGCACCATCTCTTGGTTGGTAATATTTTGTAAAACCCACTTTTAAGGCTTAAGATATGAAGGTAATCCACAATTAAATAAATTGCTTAACTGAGGCTAATTTTTAGGTGGAATTGCAAATTTATTTTTAGGGTTATTATGATACTCAACTGGCAGCATTGCATCTTTTTGCCTGCCTGTGAGAATGCCTACTACCACATCATCTTTTTTGATTATCTCTTCATTGATTAATTTTTTAATTCCAACAACTGACGCTCCTGATGCCATCTCACAATCAAATCCATTCAAACCAACAACGGACATGCCATCTAACATCTCTGAATCAGACACTGTGGTTACCACACCATTAGTGAATTCTAATGCACGTAGTCCCTTCAGTATGTTTGCAGGTCTTCCAATTTGAATTGCCGTAGCTTTTGTTTTTGGTCTGATTCCTTCTTTGTCTAAATGATCATAATATCTTGTAATTAATTCTGTATTTGTATTGCCCTTATTCCATCTTAGTTCTTCTCCTTCAAATTTACCATTGTACAAATCAGATAATGTACTGGCACCTTCAGAGTTAATCACAGCAATTCGAGGTATTTTTTTTATCCATCCCCATTGGTATAACTCCATCAATGCCTTTCCGCAACTAGATGTATTTCCTAATGCTCCTCCAGGGTATACAATCCAATCTGGTGACTCCCATTTCAAATATTCTAGTGCTCTGTATGGAATTGTTTTTTGTCCTTCAATTCTAAACGGATTTACAGAATTTACCGTATATCCACTATGATTTTTTGCATCATCAAGGGACTGTTTTAATGCATCATCAAAGTTTCCATCTACTTCAACTATCTGAGCTCCAAATTGATATGCCTGACTTAATTTTCCAGGTGCGATTTGGCCGGATGGAATGTACACATCGCAACGTATTCCTTCGTTTGCTGCAAACATACCTGCAGATGCCGATGTATTTCCAGTAGATGCACAGACAATTTTTTTTGCGCCAACCATTTTAGCATGTGTTACAGCAGTTGCCATACCGTTATCCTTGAAGGAGCCACTTGGATTGTATCCTTCAGGTTGTAACCATAATTTATCGTTAGAAATTCCTATGAACTCTGCTGCCTTTGACATTTGATATGGTTTTGACTGTCTACCTTCTGCACCGTCTAATGAAACTAAATATTTTGAACACTCTTCGATATTTTCTGTATCTATTTGACAAAAATTAAGTAATTCTCTAAATCTCCACACCCCGCTTTCATTGAAGATGTTTCCTTGTGGATTTCTTCTCTGATAAAATATCTCTTTTAGACTATCTGAGGGCTTGTTTTTGTATTTTACATCTAATAGGTGACCTTTTTCACATTCAACATTGGTGCTTTTTATTGGATATTCTAATCCACAGTGAGGATCAATACACTTGAGATAAGCGTCACCTTGCATTGTGAGTTAGCGAAAGTAATGATAATTTAAAGTTAGGATCAAAATTATAACTGCTAACATTATCTCGGATAGTTATTTGTCTGATTCTTTTAACATTGTTTCATTTGGCAATAATCTTTTAGGTTATATGTGGGACTTTGAAATTTTGCATGTCTTCATGACTATGGTCATTATTGGACTTTTGACTACGGTCATCAAGACATTTTTTAATTATCATGCCTGAAATCTTCCATGAAATTCCAACACCAGATCAAACGAAATGTTTTGACATAATTGTCAACACATAGGTATGAACTTAATAAAATCTGGAAAAACTGATTAATATTGATTTTCAGATTTGGGCATAAATACTGGCATCCTCAATGAGAATGAAATTATTGAAAAACTCAATAATAAAAAATTATCAAATTTAAATTCTAATATGCAGAGTTTTGTTAATTTTCTTTTCAGCAATGTAAACAATCATACTATAACCTGTCAGAAAATAACTGGTAGCCCAAAAGGAGATATAGCAATTTCAATAGGTACAAACTCCAAAAACATCTCACTCAAAGTTGGAAAAGGATGTTCAATTCATCAAGAAAGTTTTTATGATTTTCGTGATGAATTTTTATCTGCCCATAATGCTTCATCTAGTGTAATTAATGGATTAGAACAATTCATTGTACATTTAGGAAAAAATGAATATCGTGATTTTTTTGCTAAAAATGCAAGATTAAAACAAGAAATACAGAATTTTTTAGATTCTCAAAAACGAACAATCTTGGAAAGATTTTTAAAATTTGGAAGAAGTAATAGTAATAGTGCTGACGTGATCTATTATGGGACCTACAAAGAAGGTCACTGGATGAATATTGATGATTTTATAACAACTGTGATGTCGTCTACAAATAGTTCATTTTTTCATATAGGTGGAATAACTCTCCAAGCATATTGTAGGGATTGTAGTACAAAGACATCTAATGAAAAAAATGATCTTCAATCAAAGATTGATTTTCAAAAAATCGGATGGTCATTAATCACATTTTAACCATAAGATATACATCTAGACCTTCATAATTTGATTGTACCCCTTGAGCGAATATGTAAAATCTGGAAAAACAGCTGAAGAAGATTTTGTTAAAATGTTAAATATGAAAAAGACGTCAAATGTGTGGAAATCCCTTTCTAAAGACGATCCTCAGACTCTTTTTGCTATAAGAGTAATCACAAAAAAATTCTCTAATATACATGAGAAAAAAATTTCGTGTAAGTCTGATGTATTTATTGCAAAAGGAAAAATAAATAGTACTACTTTGAAAGAAAAGAGATTCTTTTTGAATGAGAACGATGTGCAAGAACTTAAACTTACTCCTGAAATTGGAACTGGAATCTCAATAAAAAAACCTGATGCTACTGCAATTCAATGGCAGAAGCTCGGCATCAAAGGAGTTGAAAAATTTTTTGGATATACCGAACTTGGAGCTGGAGTCTCTTTATACCGTCAAAAGGGAGCAAATCATAATTCAGTAGAATACTCTCTTGCGCAGAATGAATTAATTGTGACAAAATGGTGTGGTGGTTGGGAACGATTTGAAAAATTTTTTTCTAAAATAAATGAAGTTGAACTTTTGAAGAACAAACAAGTTGATCCGGATAAAAGATGCGATATTGCAAAAAAAGTTGTCAAATTTGCTAATGATACAATGATGAAAATGATTGATTCAAGTAACACAATGCAACAAAAAATTTTTTGGGGTAGAGAAGTTTTTGAAGAGCCATTTTGTGCTTCTTGGGTTTATGAAAATGGGAGTCTACAATCTACAAAAGATTATTTTCCAAAATATGCTATAACCACAGGAAATAGCAGAACTGAAAATTTTAACATTGCAATAAAGGGTGCTTAATCTTTTTTAACACTTGACGAGCTATGTTCTCTGCTACTGGAACCGGTATGCTATTCCCTATTTGCTTGTAGCTTTGATGATAATCTCCTTTTATCTTATAATGTTCTGGAAATCCCATTAGGCGCAGACATTCTCTTACTGTAAATTTTCTTTCTAATTCTACTATTACGGGAACATTGTTTCCCCCAGTTCCCATTTTAGCAGTAAGACAAGGTGAAATTCCGTTATTTTTCATTACGCATCTTGATGGTCTTATCTCTGATGCTATTGTCATAGTGTTCGGCTTAGAAGCAAATTGTGCATAGTGATTTTTCACGTGCATGGCTGCAATTTTTGTCATTTCATGACCCTCAACGTTTTGTTCGAGAAGATCATATACTGTCTTTCTCAATGCTTTTTTTTTCGGAAATTCAAAATTTGAAACCCTCAATTCTTTTCTAAACCCCACACAAAACCAGCGCTCTCTATTTTGTGGAAGCCCGTGATCTTTTGCATTTATGATGCTTTCAAAAAAATCATAACCTAAAGAATTAAGAATATCTCGAATTGTTTTTATGGTGTTTCCATGATCATGGTTTAATATTCCACGAACATTTTCTAAGATAAATGCCAAAGGCTTTTTCCCTTTAAGGATTCTAGCCACTTCAAAAAACATGGTTCCACGTGCATCATCGAACCCTTTTCTGTATCCTCCTATGCTAAATGATTGACATGGAAATCCTGCACATAGAATATCATGATCAGGAATTTTAGATGTGTCTATTTTGACAATGTCTCCACTAGGAATTTCTCCAAAATTTTTGTTATATGTTTCACAAGCCCACCTATCTATCTCAGAACTAAAAACACATTTTGCACCAGCTTTTTCCATAGCTATACGAAAACCACCTATGCCTGCAAAGAGATCAATAAAATTTACTGTTTTATTATTTTGATCTTTCAATTTGCAGTACCCGTTTCTGTTTTAGAAATTGTTTGATATGTTTTGCTAACACATATCCTAAAAGAGGAGGAACTGCATTAGCAAGTTGTTGATGTTGATCTGATTTTCCACCAAAAAAAACAAAAGAATCATCAAATGATTGCAAACGTGCAGCTTCTCGTACTCCTATAACTCTGTCATATTTCGGATGAATGATCATTGATTTTATTGCATGTTTGATTGTAACTGCTGGTTTTGATGGATCAAGTCTTCTGTAATTATTACTGTGTTCCCCTCCGACATTATAGTATTTTTTGGGGATGTCTTTCCAGTTTCCTCCTGGTGGAACAAGTGATATTCTTTTTAAAACATCTTGATTGTGATTCATTCCATCATGATTGAAAATTCTCTTCTCTTTTGCCATCATTTTTTGGTATTCTGTTTTTGGAGGCATGTATGTATGCTTTCCAAAATCGGGTATGTTTCCAAGGGCATCGCCTACCGTGACTTTCTTTTTTAGTTGAAAACCTTCTAAAGTAACAAGTGATTTTTCTACATGGGTGGGCATCGGAAAGCCAATTCTTCCAACTTTTGAACAAATAAAGATCACTCTTTTTCTAGACTGTGGAACCCCATAGTCACTTGCGTCTATAACTTTGAATTCTACATGGTATCTAAGTTCTTCAAAACGTCTTACAATTAGATCGCGAACAAGATTTCCTTTTGAGCTTTTCATAGATAAAAGTCCAACCACATTTTCTAATAGAACAATTTTTGGCTCGATAATAGATACCGATCGTGCAACGTCTTCATACATGGTATTCCTTTCATCACGTGGGTCTCTTTTTCCAGACATTGAAAATCCCTGACAGGGTGGACCGGCTATTACAACATCAACTTTATTTTTATATTTTTCAAAAAATGTGTTGTCAAGTTTTGTAATGTCTGAGAGTATTGCATCTGCATTTTTATGAGCATGTTTGAAAGTTTGTAGTGCCACTTCCCATAAATCCACTCCAAACAAAACCTTGAACCCCGATTCCTCAAATCCTTTGCTAAAGCCACCTACACCACAAAATAGATCTACCACAGTAAGACTCATCTAATCACCAAACGTCCAAAAGAATACTACCAATTTAAAGAATCCATACATCTCTTTTTGGATATTATGTTAGATCTGTATTTATCTTGTAATAGTTGCCAATACATTCATTTTTCATAAAATTCTCTCTTTTAGATATATTTTAGAATATGTGTTTTAAAATTATTACTTGGGGTCAATAACAAATCATATTTTTGGTGTGCGATTATCTCCAGGATATTTATAAACACCTGGTTGTAATCTGATAATTCTACCTTTTAGGGTCAATCTTGAGAGAAGTGAATCTAGATTTTTTCTTTTCATTCCAAGCATCTTTTCTAGTAATCTTGCAGATTGTGGACCTCCAAAAACATCATGGCTTTTCAAAACATAAATTATTTTGTCTGCAGGATTAAGACTTAGAAAGTACGCACTTTCTTTTTCATCCATAATCTAACGTCTATACACTGTAATTTTTACTTAACCCTATAAAATTTTTAAAAATTCATAAGATAGTGGATTTCACATTAAACATGGAAAAATTTTCATTTAAAGCAGTTGCATTTAAACAAGTAGATTTTTTAGGTGAATGGAGATTAGACTGGAGCACACATGGACAACCTAGATACAAACCTAGGGCTTCTGCTAGCTTGAAAATCATAACTCATGATGGGGATATCATAGAAGTGATCCCTGCTAAAGAACAACCTGTGACGATAGCCGAAGGTGCAATACACGTGCCTATTGATTTGCTTTAATATTAAATCAAAAAATTTGTTAAAATTATTGAAAATCAATTCGGTATTCTTGTGATCTTCATATCTGTTCCATCAAATGTTATCGTGCAACCTTTAATTTTACTATGGTATTTTGTATCTTCATCGGAATTATTTTCCCTATGTATAATTTCTAACAAATCATATTTGATCAATCTATTCACTAATCTTGAAAAAGAACCATCAGGTATGTGACCCTCCTCACATATCGCAATTCTGGATTTAGGTGAATTTCTAGTGATATTTAGAATATCTCGATAGTGAGGATTTATAAAAATTGAAATAAATTCATCGTTAGGATCCATAAACAATATTCAGCAGTGATGAATTTATTTTCTTCTTCAATCCACGAATACGTCCTTCTTGATTATCCAAAATTCTTTGATAAATTAATCATATATTTTATTATGTCTTAAATGGAAAAACATCCTTTCACAAAACCTGAATCATCCTGATCGCGCCTAATTAATTCTTGCAATATTTGAAACAAATAATATTGATCAAAGAAATAGATCATTTATCGCAGTTCAAATTCCAGAAAAATGCCCTGAAGGTAGTATTGCTAAGAAAAATGGATATTTTACAATTGCTGAAATTTCTAACGAAAGAATTAGAAAAGTAATTCAAAAATGTTAGATGAATCAAAACAAAAAACAATGGATGGCAAATCACACCTTGATCTAGGTTTCGAAGTTTTCAAACTTGCAAAACCAAATTACAAAGTTTGGGAAGATGTTAAAGATGAGACAAAACTTAAAGAACAACTAACTAAAATTATTTGAAGATCCATTAATTGAAAACTACAAAGACATTGATGTAATATATGAAATTATAATCAAAGGTGAATCTTTAAATTTAAAAATTGAAGAAATATCTACCAAACCTAATAAAATACATAAAATAGCAGATGAATGATTTTTCTTTTATATTACACTAGACAAGCAAGTAAAACCTGAATCCATTGAAACACTCAAACTAGATGAAATGCCATATTTGTATGTCTGGTTCATCTATTAATAACTCTCAAAAGACAAACTTGTCAAAAATTTTCAAATTAAAAACAATCTGATTTAGAGTATTTGTATCCAGTGACAATACTCCTTAATAGAATTAACTTTAAAGTAATTCCAATTCAACAATCACAACTTTACCAATCTTCAAATTCCTCTTTGATTTGATTAATAATACCATAATGAGGATCAGATCTGGGAACTCTGGATTTTATCAATACATCAATGTCATTTTTTGGCTTGACGACATTTTTCTTCCACCATTTTTCATCAATTAATTCGCCTACCACTCCAGGATCAATTACCAGTTGAAACTCTGATTTGTTACCTTTCTTGCCTCTTGAGCTGGTATCTGATTCTAAAAATCCGGTGTTTTTAAGATCAACTAGTAATTCAGAAAAGCGCCTATAACTTACAGGCTCTATATCGAGTAATTTCTTGTATGTATTATACAACTCCATAGTGGTGTGCCATGGCTTGTCCAGACGAAAAGTCTTGGCAGCCAATACAAGGCAAATTACTTTACTGTGGTGAGACAAGCTAGTAATTACTTCACCCACTCTATCTTTTTGAATTTTTTTTGAAGCGACATTAATGTGCTCCACGGCAATCTCTTTTTTTTCTTGAGTGGCAAGCTCAGCTGAGACTCGAAGTAGATCAACTGCTCGTCGAGCATCACCGTGTTCCAAATAGCTAATCTTTGCACATCTTTCTAAAACTGCATCAGGTATTTTTTTACTAAATGCTTCTTCAGATCTCTGCTGTAATATTTTCAGAGTCTCCTCAACAGTATAAGGCTTGAAAAATATTTCATTGTTTCCAATTCGAGAGCGTATTCTGTCGTCTAGTTCATAGTCAGATAAAACATTGTTAGATATTGTAATTATCATTGAAAGAAAACCATGTTGTACCAACTCTGATTGCATTTCTACTAGTTTGTAAATAAAATCAGAGGGATTTCCACGTTTGTCGTAAAATATAACATCGAATTCATCTAGTGCAAGTATGAATAATTTTTTTCCCTCTACATTCATTACATTTACAATCGCTTCCTTAATTTTCTCCATTCCTAGATTCATTCCCTGTGCACTGGTAAGACTTGGTTGATCTAATTCATTTAAAATAAGATTGATTCCACCAAACACTGTCTTTGTTTTTCGAAGATTTACAAAACATAATTTAACTTCTGGAAGATAATTACAGACATGTTTGACCAGTGTTGATTTTCCAGTACCACTTCTACCATAAATTGAAACTAGTGGTACTACAACTCCTTGCTTGTAGTCAATTACATAGCGAACAATTTTTTCAACCTCATTTACTCGACTGACAATTTTTGTCGGCAAAGTAGAAGTGTCTAGGGATGATTTATTCAAAAAAGCCTTTTTTTCTTTTTCTACTTTGTTGATTATCTTATCTAATTCTGCATCATACATACATGTTTTACTGGAAACACATATAATAATATTTTATAGGCGCAGAATTGGCAAAAATTACCCTATTTTTGGGCTAAAAATCACCATTTTGAGACAAATTCTAATTTTTCTCAGTTAGGCTTCAATATGACTAATTCATTCTAGAAATTTTTGATATTCCATCTTGCTTTGAAATCTGGAAAATATTATCCACATACGTCTCCAATTCTTTCTCATGAGAGACCAAAATGATTTGCTCTGACTTTAACTCATCTAGTACCTCACGAATCTTTCCTAGCTGATTCTTTGAAAATCCATCTGTTGGCTCATCTAGTATCAGCAAATTTGATTTCATCGAGTCTGTCTCTTTTCTCATCAAAGAATTCAAAGTCAATCTGTATGCAAGTGCTATGCTTGTTTTCTCCCCACCAGACAAAAATCCAATCTCTTGTTCATACCCATCTTGATTCACAATTGGTGTGAAATTCTCATCAATCCTGGATTCTTTGCTTTGATCCTCAACTAAAATGGAATACCATCTACGATACGTCTCATTGAAATTCTGCAAAATAGACAACAACACTTGCTTTTCAATTTGAATAACTGTTGGAATAAAAAACGATTCTAACCATTCTTTATACTGTGAAACAAGATTGAATTTTTTCTCCCATTTTTTAGACTCTTCAATGTTTTTCTTATTATGCACCATTTTTTCTTGCTCGTTTGCTAGTTTTTCCTGGGATGCTGCAAGGTTATTGGATGTATTTGTGATCTCTTTTCTTATTTCATACAATTCATATTCTTTTTTAGAAATTATCTTATCCAAATCCTCAAATGATTCTAAATCCAGTATGATCTGTTTTAATTCTGTTTGATTTTGTGATTTTTCTAATTCAATTTGCTCTACTTCAATTTGATTTTTCTGAATTGACTTTTCAATTCTTTGTTTTGTATCTACAATCTGCTTGATTTTATCTAGCACGCTTTCATATTGCATCAAATTGTCTTTTAGTTCTGAAAAATACTCTACAGGATTCTTGCCTCCAAATTCTTTTAAATCCTCGATATTGGTGCTAATTTCTTTGATTTTAGCCTCAATTTGGACCAATCTTGATGATTTTGCCTCATACTCTTCTATTCCTGGAAGAATCTTTTGAATCTGCAAAATTTCCATTTCATATGATTCTATTTTTGAGGCAATCTCTTTTGATTTTGACTTTGATTCAAAAAATGAATCTGTAATTGATTTTAACTCCAAAGATATCTTTTCAATCTCTTTTCTTTTTGTATCCACCAAATCATGATGATGGGTAGCAGTAATTTCCTGCTTGCAAGTAGGACACGCATTGCCTAATTGTGAAAATTCAGCAACCTCTTTTTCCAAAGATTGAATTAGAGTTTGCTTTTGAATTTTCTGATTATTCACTTTTTCTAATTTCTCTTCAATCTCTTCGGAGAATCTCTCTAGTGACTTTTTCTCCAATTCCAAATCTCTGGAAATATTTTCTAATGTTTCCTTGTCGGAATTTATCTTGTCCCCCAGAATGTTTTTTATCTTTGAGATGTCATTTGACAAATTCTCTTTTTCTGATTTTAGTTTAATTAGTTCATTGTTGATTCCCTGGTATTTTTTTACCTCCAACATAATTTCTGGCAGAGTCTTTGTTGTCTCTGGCTTTTGTATCTCTAATAACTGGCTCAGTTTTTCAGTATTGTGAATCAGCTCTATTTCATATTCTGCAAACTCGCGTTCGATTTTTGATATCCTGGAATTGAACGATTCTATTCTCTCTGCAATATTTTCTTTTTTTGATTCCAGCTTGGTTTTCTCATTGTTTTTTATCTGCAATTCTTTTAATTCCAAACTTTTGATATTCTCTGTGTTTTCAAATTCCTTTTTCTTTACTTGCAGTTTTGCAATATCTGAATTTATCAAATCAATCAATCTCTGAGATTCATTATTTTGTGATTCCAATTCAGAAATATTGCTAAATTTTTGCTGCAAGACTGCCATGGATACTCTAAACTCATTTGCAATCTCCCTGGCATTTGTCTGTGCAATGCTATAATCTTCTACCCCAAATGCTCGTCTTATAGTTGCAAGACGGTTTTTAGAATCTAGTACCTCTTTCATGGCTTCCTGGGGCGTAAATATGGCATATCGGAATATTCTGCTTACTGCAGTAGGCTCTACAGGCTCGTTAAATTTTAGAATCTGCAGTACTCGTTGCTTTAGTTCAGATGGCGATAACGGCTCTACTGAATCACCTATCTTTATCCAGGAATTCTTTGGATCCTGGTTGACTCCAATACTCTTTCTTCTCAAAGTTCGTTTTATTTCATATTTTTCTCCATCGACTGAAAACTCCAAAATAACATAACCTGATTCTGATTTTTTTGCCAACAGCGACTCTGCTTTTTGAGAACCCAATCCAAAGAGTGCAAACTCAATTGCCATCAGTATGGTGGATTTTCCAGAACCAATGTCTCCTTCAAACAAAGAAATTCCGCGAGGAAATATTACCTCCTCATGCAAATAACTGCGAATATTTTCAATTATCAGAGAATTAAGAAGCATCTGAATCTATTCCCATTATGCCAAACGCATTTTCTTTAATCCTGGCAGAATAATCTGCAGTTTTCTCATTTTCCAATTTTT
>SXGT01408004.1_pt1 | contig 13683 bp, 11 predicted proteins | sample 3176221 | NCBI WGS metagenome assembly SXGT01 (sample SAMN11356862, study PRJNA531348) | freshwater metagenome | isolation source: freshwater sample F1-120 | place: China: Fuxian Lake, Yuxi | collected 2017-12-25 | reverse complement strand
TGCCCTTCCCGGCCGCGAACCGCGACCCGGAGATGTTCCCCGACGCCGACCAGGTGTTGATCGATCGCGCCGAGAATCGCCACGCAGCCTTCGGGCTCGGCATCCACCGGTGTCTGGGCTCGAACCTCGCCCGGATGGAACTGCGGATCGCGATCGAGGAATGGCTCGCCCGCTACCCCGAGTTCGAGCTCGTCGACGACGCCGAGGTGACCTTCTCGACGGGCCAAGTCCGCGGCCCCCGCCAGATCCCCGTCCGAGTGCGGTAGCTGCTCGTCGTCCGTTCGGCTGGACGCTCACCGTTCGTCGGCAGTATCGAGACCTGCGTGGTGCCTTCCTCTCCGAGGCTCGCCACGACGATGACATCACCGACGCTGGCGACCCCGGACGTGTCGGGGCTGACGGGGTACCCGTCGAAATCGACCAGCGATCGATCAGCAGGATCGAACATCACGAGGCGGGCCGGCACGCCCGCCACGAGGAGGAGTCGACCGTCCGGCATCGGACTCGATTCGACAACCGCGTCGAGGGTGCTGCCTCCGCGCTCGATGACTCCCCAGGTCGACGCGTTGAACGAAGGGGCATAGAGAAGCGAAAGCGGAGCGGCGTTCGGGTCTGCGGGCACGACGAGACCGGTCGATGCCACGCAGTGGAGCTGCGGCTCGAGGATCCCGAGCCAGGCATCGAAGCGGGGTGATTCGCCTGTCGCCCACCGCCCGTCGGTTGCAGCGAGTCGGAGCCGGTCGATCCGAGGCTGGACGAACCCATCATCGGGGAGACGGGCGGCGTCGCGGTATCCGTTCGGTCCGTGGGGGTTGGCCTCCGAGATCTCGCGGCCGGTCCTCCATCGGACGCTCAATGCCCAGACCTCGTCCCCCTGCACGCAGGCATCCACCACCGACGTCGGTGTGTCGAGTGCTTGCCATTGCCAGTCAGACGTGTCGAGGGCCCACAACTCCCGACCTCCCAACGACCCCAACGCGAACACGGCGTGCTTGCTGGTCGCGCCGACCGGAATCGGGCCGCCCTCGACCGCGGTCGATCTTGTCGCCGGTGAGGGCAGTTCCCGCCACTCACCGGTGTCGATGTCGAGGCGAGCGGACGCGTACCGCCCGGGTTCGCAACCTTCCTCGTCCACCCAACCTGTACAGGCGAAGCCCACAGCGATCGCCTGCCGCTCGAACGCAACGACGGCGGGGACGCGTGGTGGCGGTGCGAACGGAGTCGGGTCGGTCTTCTTCGCGATTCCAGTGCTGGGGTCGAACACGATCGCTTCGCTCACCCTGCGACCATTCGTGTCGCCCCCGATGATCAGAACGCGATCATCGAAAGCGATCAGGCTCGATCCGTACGGCACCTCGATCGGTTGATGATCGGTCGATCCCCGACTGGAATCATCGCCACGACCGGAAGTCGCCAACCAAGCGACACCGCCAGCCAGGAACGACGCGACGATCAACGCCACGCTGAGCCGCAAGGGATTCTTCATCGCAAACACCGTCGCCCATCTCTGCCCATCTGCGCCAACTCGAAGCCGAAGCGACTTTCTCCTCGGAACTCCGCCCGTTCGACGTCGCCCGAGTACCGACTCGTCGGCTCGCCGAAGGGTCTCGTGGTGGGTTACCCGCGCAGCAGTTCGAAGTGGGGGTTCCACGGGGTGCTGCGCGCCGCGAGGATGGGTTCGATGTGCGGGAGGCCCTGTTCACCGAACTCCAACGCCATACGCGTCGCGGCGCGCACATTCAGGTAGACGGCTTCGTCGTCGAGCGCGGCGGGGTCGATCCACACCGACGCGATCAGCATGAGTTCGTTGCTCTCGTGCGCGGGGATCACTCCGTCGGCCACCGCGTCGGCCACGCCTCCCGCGACGCCGGCCTGCGCCGCGCCCCACACGAGGCGGTCCTGCGCGGGGCTGTCGATCGCCAATTGGTTCACGAGCAAGGTCGGCGGCTGCACCGGTAGACCTGGTTGCACGATGGCCGGAATCGCGACGAAGCCGTCGCGCGGAGTGGCGAGTGCCGTTGCCCACGCCGCGGCGATCGGTCCGTCGCGCCGGCCCAGCACGGTGTTCACCCGGACGACATCGTCGCCGGCACCCGCACGACCTTCGCCGACCTGGATCGACCCGCTCACCATGAAGCGCGCAACCTAACAAGGTCGCACCCGGACGTGCACAAGTGCTGGTGCGCGCCCTACCGTGCACACATGCTCAACTACCACTCGTCGCTGTCGTCCTGGGACGACTTCCCCGTTCACCAAGTCGCCGAGACGATCCGCCACGCCGGCACCAGCGATCGCAACTTCTACGACCGCTACTACTTCAACCTGCACGGCAGCAGCGACGAGTTGTTCATGGTCATGGGGCTCGGCGTCTACCCGAACCTCGGCGTGATGGACGCGTTCGCGTGCGCGCGGCGCGGCGACTTCCAGCACGTCGTTCGCAGTTCGAAGGTGCTCGACGATCGGATGCACACGAGCGTCGGGCCGATCCGAGTCGAGGTGATCGAGCCGTTGCAGAAGGTGCGGTTCATCTGCGACCCCTCTGCCCCCGGCGGCGCCGCTACCGATGGCAGCGACTTGCAGATCGCCGCTGACCTCTTGTGGGAGGGGACGATTCCCGCGTACGAAGAACCACGCCAGTTCGTCCGCAAGTACGGGCGGGTCATGTTCGACACGATGCGCTTCGCCCAGACCGGCAGTTGGTCGGGCACGATCGAGGTCGCGGGCGAGACGATCACCGCGACCCCCGATCGATTCGGCGGCACCCGCGACCGCAGTTGGGGCGTGCGACCGCATGGCGAGCCGGAACACCCGGGCATCCGCCAGGGCGAAGGTCAGATGACGGGCATGTGGAACTACGACCCGATGCAGTTCGCCGACCACTCGATTCTCTACATGCTGAACGAAGAGGCCAACGGCGAGCGGGTACTCGAAGAGGCCGTGCGCATCTGGAGCGACCCGAGCCGCGGCGTCGAGCATCTCGGTCGGCCCGAGTACGAACACGCGCTGAAGCCCGGAACCCGCATGGTGACCCACTCGACGATCAAGTTCCCCGAAGCGCCCGAAGGCAGCCTCGAGATCGACGTCGAGCCGCTGCTCCCCGCCTACATCGCGATCGGTACCGGCTACGGCATCGAAGACGATTGGCGGCACGGCATGTATCAAGGTCCCCTCGCTGTGCAAGGTCGCGAGTTCAAGATGGCCGACATCGAGCCGTTCGGGCACTTCACGATCGTCGACCAAGTCGCGCGCTTCGCCCAATCAGTCGACGGTACGCCGACCGGCATCGTCGGCCACGGCCTGCACGAACACGCCTTCCTCGGGCCGTTCCCGAAGTACGGGATGGACGGCCCCCACGACGGCGCACGGTGAGCTGATTCGGCGTGCTCGACTACGCGCGCAACGCTGACGGCGCGCAGGTCGCGTTTCGGGTCGTCGGCGACGCGTCGACGGCCGCGACGCGCACGATCGTGTACATCCCGGGTTTGCTGTACCCGATCGAGGTCATCGATGACGACCCGCCCTACGCGCGCTTCGTGCAAGGCCTGACCGCGATCGGACGGGTCGTGATCGTCGAGCGCCGCGGCATCGGCGCGTCCGACCCCATCGACTGGGACGGCGACGTCTTCGCGGCGTGGGCCGACGATGTCGTGTGTGTCCTCGACGCCATCGGCGTCGAGATGGCGTCGATCGTCGGTTACGCGAGCGGCGCGCGGGTCGCGCTGGCGGTGGCCTCACGACATCCCGAGCGAGTCGAAAGCGTCGTGGCGCTGCATGCGGGCGTCGCGATGGGTGACGTCGGACGTGAGGAACGCGACGCGCTCCGCGTCGGGCTCGCGGCGGCGGTCGACCGTAATGCGGAGGCCGCCGCCTCGATGCGTGCGGTGACCGACCCGAGCCGGGCCGACGACCGCAGTTACCAGGAGTGGTTCGATCGGGGCGGCCGTCTCGGTGCCGGACCGCACGCGGCCGCGAGTTTCTGGCGCGCCGTGCTCGCTGACACCGACGACTACGAGGCGGTCCTCGGTGCGATCGTCGCACCGACCCTCGTGCTACATCGCTCGCAGCAGTTGCTGCTACCGCTCGACGCGTCACGCGCGATGGCCGCGGCGATCCCATCGGGTGAGTTCCGCGAGATCCCCGGACCCGACCTCAGCCCGAACTGCGGCGACGTCGACGCGCTGATCACGGTGATCGCGGAGTACCTCACCGGCGAGGCTGTGGTGCTCGCGACCGACCGGCCACTGCGGGCGCTGGTGTTCACCGATCTGGTCGGCTCGACCGAGACGCTGTCGGAGGTCGGCGACGTCCGTTGGCGCCAGATTCTCGACTTGCACGACGGTCTGGTCCGCAAGGCGCTCGAACGACACGGCGGACGCGTCGTGAAGACGACCGGCGACGGAGCGCTTGCGGTGTTCGACAACGCGTCGCGGGCACTGCGCGGCGCGGCCGACCTTCGTTCGGCGATCGCATCGATCGGGCTCGAGGTTCGCATCGGTGTCCACGTCGCCGAGGTCGAGATGCGCGGTGACGACATCGCCGGGCTCGGTGTCCACGTCGCGGCTCGCATCATGCATCAGGCCTCCGCCGGCGAGATTCTCACGTCGAACGCCGTCGTGCAGGTCTCGATGGGCGCGGACGCGAGTTTCGAGTCCATCGGCGTGCACGAACTGCGCGGGATCGACCGACCGGTCGAGCTGGCGCGCTTGATCACGCCCCGGTGATCGAGCCCGATGCGATCAAGTCGTGTGATCAAGTCGGTGTGATCAAGCCGACCACGCGGCGAGCCGTTCCATGAGCGCGGCGGGAATCGCCTGCTCGGCCCACGTCATCGCCGACGCGATCTCGCTCGGACGACGAGCGCCGACGAGCACTCGGTGCACCGCCGGGTGCGCCAGCGCGACCTGGATCGCCGCGTGCGGGAGGTCGACGCCGAACTCCGCACACGTCGCGGCGAGCGCGCGGGCCCGGGCGACGAGCTCGTCGGATGCGGCGACGTAATCGAAGGTCGATCCCGGCTCGGGTCGCGCCAACAGGCCGCTGTTGAACACACCGCCCACGTACACCTCGACCCCGTTCGCCGCACACGCAGGCAGCAGTACCTCGACGGCTTCGCGATCGAGCAGCGAGTATCGGCCGGCCACGAGGACGCAGTCGAGATCGACCCGCTCGACGAAGCGCGCCGACATCGCGCACTGGTTCAGTCCTGCGCCGACGCGCCCGACGGCCCCTTGGTCCCGCAACTCGATCAGCGTGGGGAACGCGGCGGAGAGCGCTTCGGCTTCGTGGTCATCCGGATCGTGGACGTGGACGACATCGATCCGATCGACACCCAGTCGCGCCAGGCTCGCTTCGAACGATCGGAGCACGCCGTCGCGCGAGAAGTCAAAGACCGGGTCGACGGGTGGCAGATCGTGGAAGATCGTCGGTGCGTGTTCGACGACCGGCACGAGCACCCGACCGACCTTCGTGCACAGCTCGTACTCGTCGCGCGGACGAGCGCGAAGCGCTTCGCCGAGCCGCCGTTCGGATTCACCGTGCCCGTAGAGCGGAGCCGTGTCGAAGCAGCGGACGCCGCAATCCCACGCCGCGTCGACTGTGGCGATCGCGTCCTCGTCGGACACCGAGTCGAACAGGTTGCCGAGCGGCGCGCACCCCAGCCCGACACGGCCGCCCACACGATCGATCTCCGCCATGCGCGCGGACGTTATGCGGCGAGTGCGGTTTCGGGTTTCGGGTCGGGGATGAGTTGGAGGAGGACGTTGACGACGTGGTGGAGGTCCATGGGCCCGTGGTAGTGGCGGGTGTCGATCGTTGATCGGCCGGCTCCTCCGGTCGCCGCGGAACCAAAGCCGGGGAGCCGTTGGAGAAATTGGTCGATATACGACCGATCCAACCGCTCGGCGCATCGGCTGTTGCGGGTAGATCGCGACCCCGACCCAGCGCAGCGCGACACTGACAGCCGTCACGACGAAAGGACGACGGAGTGAGCTTGCGGGTCGCGCTGGTGGGTGGGCCGATGTACGACCACCTGTATCGCATCTTCGTTGGTCATGACATCGAGGTCGTGGTCCACGCCGATCACCCGACGCTCAATCGCGAGGTCGCGGCACTCCTCGCCGCGGGCGAACGCATCGACGTGTTGGCGACGCATTCGAAGTACGCACCGTCGCAAGCGCAGTGGTTGCGGCCGCTCGACGATCTCGTCGACGTCGGCCAACTCGCACCGCTCGCCGTCGACCTGTGTCGCCACGAGTCGACGCTGCTCTGTGCCCCGCGCCTCATCGACGTTCGCATTCTGTGGCTGCGTTCGGATCGACACCCGATCGCACCGGACACGTGGAGCGACATCGTCGACCAGGAGGTTCGGTTCGGCTTTCCGGGGCGCGAGTCGGGATTGTTCGGCACGTTCTACGAACTCGTCGTTGGCGCGGGCGGCGCGATCTTCGACGCCGACGGTCGGCCGAGCTTCGAGTCCGACGAAGCCGTCTTCGCAATCGAACAACTCGTCCGCCTCGCCAACGGCGCGCCCGACGACCTCCCCGAATGGCACTACGACCAGGTCGACGCCGCGTTGCTCGACGGACGCGTCGACGCGGCGGGCGTGTGGCCGGGTGGATGGGGGCCGATCCGCGACAGCGCGCTGGCGCCCGTGCTCGAACCGCACCCCTACCCGGCGGGTTCGCAGCGCCGCGTGAGCTACGCCGGGTGCCACGCCTGGGCGATCCCCACCACCTGCGGCGACGTCGGCGCGGCCGCGGAGCTCGTCACGATGCTGAGCTCGTATCGAGCCCACGAGCTCGACGCCACCGGCGGAACTGTGTGCGCGCACGTCGAAGCGTTCGGGTCGGTCGAACCGTCGAGCGACATCGACCGCCGTCGCCTCGACATCACGAAGCAGACGATCGCCGAGTCGATGATCACCTACCCGCCGCACCCGCGCTTCCCCCAACTCGAGGACGCGGGTTGGGCATCGATCAACGACGCGCTGCGAGGACGCCGCAGCCCACTCGACACGGTGACGAGCATCCAGCGAACCGCACTGGAGGTGTTGACGGCCCGCGCTTGATCGCGTGTCGTTGGTTCGTCAGCCCATGTCGATGTGCGCGTCGCGACCGTTGCGCGGCTGCACCGGACGGTTGTTCGCTTCCGCAAAGTGCGACGTCAGCTCGTCGAGCTGCGCGGCGCTCATCGTGATCGGTTCGGCCATCACCCGCCACGCGACACCTTCACTGCACGGCGGGGTCGTGAGCGACCCGCGGTAGTGGAAGAAGTCGAGCGATTCGGGCAGCAGCATCGACGGATCGAACTCACCGGCGTCCGACTCGACGGTCGGTTCACCGATGGCGTCGAGAATCGGGTCGAAGCCTTCGAGCGCGGCACCCTCGTCGATCATGATGCCGACGACCGCCAATTTGCCGTCGGCGTCGGCGTGCACGAGGTGCACTTCGGCCGCGTGGTGCTCACCGTCGATCGTGTGCTCGCTCGGCGCGTGGAAGTGGAACTGCTTGAGTTCGTACTCGTGTTGTTGCTGGCTCACCGACCCCGCACCTTCGGCGTTCACCTGAATCGTGTGGCCGTTGTCGACCACGCTCACCGGTACCGACTCGTAGCCGAGTTCGGTCGTGCTCTCGACCTTGTCCCACTCGGTCGACAGATCGATCGGGCTCTGTTCGGTTCCCTCCGCGCACTCGATGTACTCGTCGGCGAGCGCACCCCAATCGTCGGCTTCGGCGTAGGTCCAGTGCGGTGGCTCGTCGCTGTGCGCGGCCGGTTCTTCGTGTCCGTCGGTCGTACCGTGAGCGTCGTCAGCGGGCTCCGACGACGCGTGTCCGTCGGTCGTTTCGGTGGCGTGGCCCGAGTCGTCAGTGCCGTCCGATGTCGGCGCGTGGGCGTCGGCGGCCGGTTCGTGCGACGCGCCGCCACCCTGCAACACCGCGAGGTCGGCTCGGAGTTCGGCGAGGTCGGCCCGCAGCGACTCGACCTTTGTCTCGGCCGCCGACGACGAACCGGTGTCGGATCCCTTGAACACGGTGCCGCCGGCGTAGAAGACGAGCGCCCCGACGAGCGCACCAGCGAGGAAACGGCGCGTGTCGGGGTTCGCCGACACCCGCTTGGCGAGCGCCGCGGCCTGCGCGACGGGCACCTTGTCGAGCGGCGATGACTTCGCGATCGGGGCCGACTCCGGCGCAGGGTCGTCGGTTTCGGTCGCGCTCGTGTCGGTTTCCTCCGCAGCCATGCCTCTTGCGTCGGCACGGCCGAACCCCGACTGAACAGGGGATCTACAATCTGACGGTCCGTCAGATTCGGTCCCGAACCCGCGAAAGGGCTGCCACCATGATCGACCTCTTGTTGCGCCGAGGCACTGTGGTCGACGGGACCGGCACATCGCCACGCGTCGCCGACATCGCCGTACGCGACGGCCGCATCGTGGCGATCGGCGAGATCACCGAGGAGGCGGCGGTCGTCATCGACGCCACTGGCCTGCTCGTCACCCCCGGATTCGTCGACCCCCACACCCACTACGACGCACAGTTGTTCTGGGATCCGACGGCCTCGCCCTCCAACGTGCACGGCGTGACGTCGGTGATCGGTGGGAACTGTGGTTTCACACTTGCGCCGATCAAACCCGTCGATGCCGACTACCTGCGCAAGATGATGGCGAAGGTCGAAGGGATGCCCCTGGCTGCGCTCGAAGGCGGCATCACCTGGGACTGGCACACCTTCGCCGACTACCTCGATCGGCTCGACGGCAACCTCGGGGTCAACGCGGGCTTTCTGGTCGGGCACTGTGCGGTCCGCCGGTACGTGATGGGTGAAGAGTCGGTCGGCAACGCGGCCACCCCCGAACAGATCGACGCGATGGTTGCGCTGCTACGCGAGTCGATCGCGGCCGGCGGGCTCGGCTTCTCCACCACGCTCAGCAAGACGCACAACGACGGCGACGGCAAGGCAGTGCCATCGCGGTGGGCGACGCACGACGAAGTGCTCGCACTGTGTGCCGAAGTCAAGGACCACGCAGGCACCACGCTCGAGGCGATCGTCGACGGCTGCCTCGACATGTTCAGCGACGACGAGATCGACCTGCTGGCACGCATGTCGGCCACCGGGCAACGGCCCCTCAACTGGAACGTGTTGACCGTCGACTCGTCGGTTCCCGAGCGCATTCCCCGTCAACTCGAAGCGTCGTCCCGCGCACGCGAACTCGGCGGACGCGTCGTCGCGCTGACGATGCCGGTGCAGGTTCCGATGAACATGAGCTTCGGCACCTACTGCGCGCTGTTCATGATCCCGGGTTGGTCCGACGTGATGAACCTGCCACGCGACGAGCGCCGCGAGAAGTTGCGCGATCCCGCGGTGCGGACCGAACTCGACGCGCTCGCGAAGTCGCCGACGGCGGGAGTGTTTCGTCGACTCGGCGACTGGCACAACTACGTGCTCGGCGATGTCTATGCGCCCGAGAACGACGGGCTGAAGGGCCGCAAGGTCGGCGACATCGCGAAAGAACGCGGCACGAGCGCGTTCGACACGCTGCTCGACATCGTGATCGCCGACGACCTGCGCACGATCCTGTGGCCCATCCCGCCCGACGGCAACCCCGAGAGCTGGACGTTGCGGGCCGAGTTGTGGGCCGACGACCGCTCCATGCTCGGCGGGTCGGATGCCGGAGCACACCTCGATCGAATGTGCGGCGCGCCCTATACGACGCGCTTCATCGGCGACTGTCTCAACGGGCGCAAACTCGTGCCGGTCGAACGCGCGGTGCAGATGCTCACCGACGAGCCGGCCCGCCTGTTCGGGCTGCGCGAGCGTGGTCGCATCGAAGTCGGGTGGCACGCCGATCTGTGCGTCCTCGACCCCGCGACGGTCGGCGCCGATCACGCGACGCTCGTCGAGGACCTCCCCGGTGGCACCGCCCGCCTCACCGCCGACGCGCAAGGCGTCCGGCACGTCTTCGTCAACGGCGTCGAGACCGTACGCGACACCGTCGCCACCGGCGCGCTCCCCGGCACGGTCCTGCGCAGCGGCCGCGACACCGAGACCGTGCTCCCCTGACGTCGAACGCCTCTTGGCGCGCCCTCTAGACCAAAGCTGCTCGGGGCCTAGCGTGCAGAGGAATGCACGTGCTGGCAGTCGACGTGGGTGGGACGAAACTCGCCGTGGCCACCGTGCGCGACGACGGTGTTGTCCTCGAGCGCTACGACACACCGACACCCGCGCACGCCGACGCCGCGACGATGTGGTCGACCGTGGTCGGTCTCATCGACCGGCTCGACCACGGGTCCGATGCCACGGCGGTCGGATGTGGCTGCGGTGGGCCGATGACGCGTGGCGGCGACACCGTGTCGCCGCTCAACATCCCCGCCTGGCGCGACTTCACGTTGCGCGCGCATCTCGCGCAGCACACCGGGCTGCCGACGTTCGTCGACAACGACGCCAAGGCGCTGGCGCTCGGTGAGGGCACGTTCGGTGCGGCGCGGGGCGTGGAGAACTTCATCGGGATGGTCGTGTCGACCGGGATCGGCGGCGGCATCGTGCTCGATGGCCGCCTGCTCGACGGCGCCGCGGGCAACGCCGGTCACATCGGTCACGTGATCGTCGAACCCGACGGTCGGATGTGTGCGTGCGGCGCGCGAGGTTGCGTCGAGGCCGAGGCGAGCGGCACGGCGATCGCGGCGATCACAGGCCACCCCGCCTCGCAAGCCGATGACGCAATGCGAGTGCGCGCCGGCACACTCGTCGGGCGGGCGATCGCGAACGTTGCCACGTTGCTCGATCTCCAACTCGCGGTCGTCGCGGGTTCGGTCGCGCTCGGCTACGGCCAGACGTTCTTCGCCGCCGCGCAACGCGAGATCGACGCGCGCTGCGGACTCGGTTTCGCCCGCGGCACCCGCGTGATCGCCGGTGCGCTCGGCACCGACGGCCCGATCGTCGGCGCCGCCTGCGTTGCTTGGGCGAACATGCGCCAGAAACCGTTGTGGGAGCCCGGTAACTAGCGCAAGTTCGGGTTGCAGGCGGGGAGTCCGTTGAGCATGCCGGTGCGGAGGGCTTGGACTCGGTCGAACGCCAACAGCTCGCCCGACGCCTCTCCCTCGGCCACTCCGACGTTCACGGCGAGAAACGCTCGCACCACCTCGTCGAGGTCGTCGGGTGTCAACGTGATGTTCTTGCTGTTCCCGACGAGGATGTTCGCGACCCAAGCGCCCGACAAACAGTCAGCGTGCAGCTGGAGGTCGTCGACTCCCGCGGCGACATCCGTTCGCTGCTGCACCGCCTGCGACCATCGGGTCGCCAGCAGGATCGCGCTCCCGAAGTCGCCGATGCGCTCGTGCACGCGCCGCAAGAACTCGTCGTCGAACGCCACCGTGTTCGACGCGCCGCAGTACAACACCGCATTGTCGAGCAGCTCGCGATCGGGATCGTCGGATCCGCAACGAGGGAGGCCGTCGGCCGAACCGTCCGGGTCGTAGGGAACGACTTCGTCGACACCCGCGAATTGGCCATCGAGCTCGGCCGACCAGTACTCGTCGAGATCGGTCACGATCAACGGGATCGCCTCGACGTACGGCAGGTTGTTCGGCACGAACTGACCCTGCTCTTCGAACAACGCCGACAACACGATCGGCGGGTCGTCGGGGTATCCGGCGCAGCGCTCGCTTCCGGCCTCGAACCCGTCTTGGAACGCGCCGACCCGATCGAAACCCAGACCGTGCGCGCTCGGATCACTCGCCGGCGTGCCCGGCTGATCACTGAAGAACAACATGCCGGCGAGAGCAGAATCGAGCGAGGCATCGCCCAACGAGACGGTCTCGCTCCCGCCGGCCGCGAGCCTCGCCGTCCACGCGCCGGCGAAACAGTCGGCCTGTTGTTCCATCAGAATCGTGGCGCCGCGAACGTTCGCTCGCGCCTGGATCGCGTGGCCCCATTCATGCGCCATGACGAGCGCGATCGACAACGGTCCGAACTCGTCTTCGAGTCGAGGCAACAACTGCTGCTCGTCCCAGGCGATGAGATCGTCGATCGGGCAGTAATACGCGTTGCCGGCCACATCGCGATAGGTCAGCGGCTCGCCGCAGTCGGGCGGATCGTCGACCGACGAATACGGGTGAAATCCGCCTTCGAGGGGTTGGTATTCGTCGCCGTACACCCGGGGAAACTCATCGGACCAGAACGCCTCGATGTCGAACAGCACGTCTTCGAGGTCGAGGCTCGACTCCTCCGATGGCCCACCGCGCTCGTTCGCTCCGCCATCGATGGTCACGCTCGGGCCGCACCCACCGACCGCGACCAGCGCCACGACCGACAGTGCAATCCGCAGATGACGAGAGCCCACACTGCGAACCTACGCGACCGCGCCGCCGGTTCGGTCGCGACGTGGTGCAGACGCGAGTCGGGCGGCGCCGCCGCGCCGCCCGCTCGAAAGCTCGTCGATCGTCGATCGTCGATCGTCGAATCAGGCGGTGTAGGTGAATACCCCACCGTCGATGACGACCGCTCCGTTCTGGTTCACGGTCTGGTAGAGCGCCTTACCCGGCGCCTCGATCCACATGCGCACCGTCAACGTGTCGCCCGGCAGTACGGGCTTGCTGAATCGGTTGTCCATGCTCTTGAACCGCTCGACGTCGGATCCGCACAAGGTGTGCAGCAACGCTCGACCGGTGAAACCGTAGGTGCACAGCCCGTGGAGGATCGGTCGGTCGACGCCCATGAAGCCCAGCGCCGGGTGCGCGGGATCGCTGTGCAACGGGTTGCGATCGCCCGAGAGGCGGTAGAGCAACGCCTGGTCGGTGCGGGTCACGTACGCCGTCTCGTGGTCCGGCGCGCGGTCGGGCATCGACGGCGGGTCGGTGGCGTCGTCACCCGCGGTGCCGCAACCACCGGCGTCGCGGATGTACGCAGCGAACCGAGTGGTGAACGCGGGCGCACCACTGCCGACGTACGTCGAGACATTCTCGAGACGCACGATCGCCGCCTTGCCCTTGTCGTAGATGCCGACCAGACGCTGCACCGTCTCGACCTCACCATCCGGCGGGATCGGCCCGTGCAACGTGACGCCCTGTTCGGCGTGCAGCAGCTTCGTGAAGTCGAAGTCACCCCAACTGGGCGGGTTCGCACCGCCGCCCATCGCGACCACGACCGGCAACGTCGGCAGCACGCGCTGGTCGACCTTCGAGAACCCCGAATTCTCCGTGGTGAACTCGAGTTCGAACCCGGTCGGGTCGGACTGGCCGGCTCCAACGCCGAGCGCGTAGAGCAGGGCGTCCTTCGACGTCCACGAGTTCCGGCCCGGTTCGCTCGTCTTGCCGACGTTGTCGAGGATCAACGGCATCGCTCAGTCTCCTTCGTAGTCGTGATGGTCACTCGAACATGCCCGCGGCAGGGCGGGTCTTCTCGACGAGACCAGGGATCACCGAGCCGAGCGTGTTCGGGTCCCAGCGCAGTCCGTCGTTCTCGGCCGTCGGGCCACGGTGCCAACCCTCCGCGACACCGATGCGGTCACCCGCGACGAGGAAGATCTGACTCGTCACGTCCTTGCTCTCGGGTGAACCGAGCCACACGACGAGCGGCGAGATGTTCGCCGGGTCGAGCGCGTCGAACTTCGTGTCGTCGTCGAGCTTCGTCATGCCGAGACCCTCCGTCATGCGCGTGCGCGCCACCGGCGCGATCGCGTTCACGGTCACGCCG
>SXGT01079814.1_pt1 | contig 13683 bp, 12 predicted proteins | sample 3176221 | NCBI WGS metagenome assembly SXGT01 (sample SAMN11356862, study PRJNA531348) | freshwater metagenome | isolation source: freshwater sample F1-120 | place: China: Fuxian Lake, Yuxi | collected 2017-12-25 | reverse complement strand
GAATGTCGAGTCCCAGGTCGCGCTGGGCCTTGAGCACGGCGATCCAGAACTCGCGTTCGAGCAGGATACGCCCCTGTTCGGACCACAGCTGCCGCAGCTCGGGGCTGGCGTAGCGGCTGGCCAACACATTGGGGATGGGTGGGTTCATGGGCTCCGCGGGGTTTGGGAAAATCGCCGGTATAATATGCTGATTCCGCCCCAGGGCCGCCAGATTTGCCCTATCTTTGACCACCCATGAACTATTCCGCGCAATCCGCTGGCCGTTTGATGCTGGTGGCGGCGGCCGTGGGCTGGAGCCTGAGTGGGGCCATCATCAAGTCTGCGGACCTGAGCGCCCTGGGCATTGCCTTTGGCCGCAGCCTGGTGGCCGCCCTATGCCTGGCGCCGCTGGCCTGGAAACGGCGCCAACCGCCGGACTGGGGGAATCTCTGGCTGGGCCTGGCCTATGCCGGTTCCGTGGTGCTGCTGGTGGCGGCCACTAAGGCAACCACGGCGGCCAACGCCATCCTGCTCCAGTACACTGCCCCTGTATTTGTGTTTCTGCTGGGCATCCCCCTGGTAGGGGAACGCCCGGGGTGGGCCGATTGGGCGGGTCTGGTGCTGACCATGGCTGGGGTGGGGTGGATCTTCGCCGGGGTCGGGGCTGCGGACACGGCGGGGGTGGTGCTGGGTCTGGCGAGCGGCCTTTCCTTCGGCATGCTCATCCTGCTGCAGCGGCGCTACCGCGACAAAGATCCCTTCTGGGTCCTGGGCAGCAACAACGCCCTGGTGGTCCTGCTGCTTTTGCCCTGGCTGGGGCCTGAACCAGCGGCCACCACCGGTGATCTGGCGCTGATGCTGTTGATGGGGGTGGTGCAGCTGGGCATTCCCTACCTGCTTTTTTTTATGGCCCTGCAGCGGGTGTCGGCCCGCGAAGGGGCACTGATCACCCTGCTCGAACCGCTGCTCAACCCCATCTGGGTGGCGATGGTGGTCGGCGAGGTGCCCGGCTCGTCCACCCAAATCGGGGGTGCCGTTGTCCTTCTCGGGGTGGTGGTGCGCTATGCCCTGGCCGGAAGGGGCCAGCTCAACGGTACCCAGGGTTGACCAGGTTGAGCGGAGCCTGGCCGCTGAGCACCCGGCGCACCTCCCAGGCTGCCTGTTGCTGGAGTTCCTCGATGGACTCGCGGGAGAAAAACGAGGCATGAGGGGTGTGGAGCACGTTCTCCAGCTGGATCAGGCGGTCGCCGGCGGCGGCCGGTTCCACCACCCTCACGTCCAGCGCCGCCCCTGCGATCTGCCCCTCCTTCAGGGCCACGTACAGGGCTTCCTCGTCGAGCAACTTGCCCCGCGAGGTATTGATGAGGAAGGCCGTGTTTTTCATCCGCGCCAACTGGGCTGCCCCAATTAGGCCGGCGCTCTCCGGGGTTAGGGGCAGGTGCAGGGAGACGAAGTCCGAGGTGGCCAGCAATTCATCCAGCCCCAGACCAACCACCCCCGCCTCGGAGGCCCGTTTGGGGGTCAATCTCGGAGTATAGGCGCAGACCTCCAGGCCAAATGCCTGGGCCCTTTTTGCCACCTGCTTGCCGATATTGCCCAGCCCAACCAATCCCAGGCGTTTTCCGGTCAGCCGGCGCAGGGGCAGGGCCTCCTGGATATTCCAGCTTCCCTGGCGGACACGGCGGTCGTGGAAGGCGATCTTGCGCGACAGGGCCAGGACAAAGCCCATGGTGTGTTCGGCGACGTCCACCACGCAGTAGGTGGGCACATTGAGCACCGGAACGTGGTTCCGAGTGGCAAAATCCATGTCGATGTTGTCCAGGCCGATCCCGTAGCGGACAATCACCTTCAGCTCCGGCAGGGCAGCGCCGATGACCTGGGCCGTGGTTTTGGCCCAACAGGTGAGGATCCCCTCACATCCCCGCGCCAACTCCACCAGGGTCTGTTCGTCGCCCTTGGGGGCGACCACCAGCTCGGCGCCGACTTCGCCGAGGATGGTTTTCTCGATTTCCAGATTTGGCCATTGGTAATCAGTGACTAGGATCTTGTGCGCCATCTGCCAGCTCTGCTCTGCGGTTGAGGATGAAATCGGCGACCTCGATGAGGGGCGCCGTCCAGATCCGTGGTTTTTTTCTTTCTAGGTGGTGCGCCAGGCCCTCGAGGGCTTGGGAGGCGATGGCGAGATGGTCTCCACCCACTCCGTGAAAACAGATGATCGCCCACCATCCCTGGTCGACGGCCTTGTCCACGTAGGCGATCATCTGCTCCGCCGAATGACCCTCCACGGCCCAGGCCCAGGTGTAGGACAGGTCGATGAGGCGCGGATTGTTCGGCCTTTCACCTCCGCCGCGGGCAGCGCGGAAACGGCGGGCGACCACCGGCACGTAGGACTGGCGTTCCACACCCGCCCCAACATAACTCTGGTAGCAGGGGTAACAAAAACTGCGTTTGCCCTGCTGCGCAGGGAAGAGCAGGTCCAGGTCGGCCTCGGCCTCGTCGATAGTGGCGGCGATCTCGTTCAGGCCGATCTTCTCGAGGCAGAAGCCGGGGTCGAAGCCAAAGTTACACGAACAGGGGTGGCGGCTGGTGTGGTTACCCAGTTCGTGGCCGCGCGCGGCGGCGGCCTGCCAGTGGGGGATCTGCCGCTCCCAACCAGGCCGCCGGCCGGGGTTGACGTAAAAGGTGCCCCGCAGGCCGTGGTCGTCGAGGCAGGGCAGGGCATTGGCCAGTTGGCTGGGGGCGTTGTCGTCAAAGGTCAGGCTGAGGGCGCCGGACACACCAGGCTGCCAGAACAGGGTCTCGGTGGACACCTGAATCCTCCTCAATAAACGGGGCAGGAATGTACGCATTCAGATCAGGCCCAGCCAGCGCCAGTACCACACGTTGAGCGGGCAGAGGAGCAGCAGGGTCAAGCCGGCGATACACACCATACAGACCGCCATCTGGCCCATGCCGAGGCGGCGATAGCTGTAGGCGAGCATGAAGGGGGCGCACTGGTAGGGGAAAAACACCTGCCCCACCGCCATACCCACACTAAAGGCCACCGGCAGGTCCTCCAACCCAAGGCTTCGCCCCAACTCCAGGAGCGGGGGCGTGAGCAGGCTGGCCACGGCGGCGTTGTCCATCAGAAAGTTCAGCGGCACCGCCATGGCGGTCAGCGCCAGATGTTGAAATACCGGGCCATGGGCCTCTAGATCGAGCCAGCGCTGGGCCAGCCCGATGAACAGCCGGTCCAACCCCGAGGCCTCCAGGGCCGACCCCAGGGAGAAGAGCGCGGCGATGTAGAAGAGAAAGGGGAAGTTGAGCTGCCTCAACTGCGCAAAGGGCAGGGGCCCCCAGCCCGGCGCGGTGTACAGGGCGACCAGTATCAGGCCCACGTACATGGGCGCCAGGTGGTGCAGGGCGTCGGCGGCCCACAGCGCCACCCCCAGAATTAATAGCCCCAGCACCTTTCGCTGCGCCGGATCTAGTGCTTCGGCAGGGGGTGCCGGCGCCGCGTGCAGGGCCTTTGGCAGGTGGCGGCCAAAGAGGAAGTAGATCACCCCGAAACAGAGCCCGGTGCGCAGCAGGCCCATCACCGGGAACATCCACTGCAGCCACTCTGCCCAGTACAGGACCCGACCGCTCACCCGCTCCAGCTGGCCGGCCACCACCAGGTTTGGCACCGCTCCGGTGAGCAGGCCAGTGCCACCGTAGTAGGTGCTGCACAGGAGCGAGAGCAGCACCGCCGCGTTCAGCCTGGGGTGGTCCCGGCCGCCCAGGCCGTCGACCAGCGCCATGCCGATGGGCAGCAGCAGCAGCACCCGGACCACGCCCGAGGGCACCAAAAAGGCGGTGGCCACCCCCAACAGATGGAGTTGGAGGAGCAGGATCGCAGGGCTGCGCCCCAGATGGCGCAGGGCCAGGCCGGCTAGCCGGGCCTCCAGGCCGGTGGCGGTGATACCGAGGCTGAGGACCATGCCGGCGAAGATGAGCCACACCGCGCTGCCGGCAAAGGGGGCAAAGGCCTGCTGCACGCTCAGCAGGCCGGAGGCAGGTATCAAAACCAGGATCAGGAGGGCGCTGTACTCGACCGGCACCGGTTCGGTGGTCCACCAGCAAATGGCCAGGACGGCCAGGCCGAAGGCTGGCATACCGGCGGCCCAGCCGCCCACCAGGCCCAATAACCCCGCCAGTGCGCCGGCGCGCTGGCGGGCGGGCAGGGCGATCCAGTAGGCCCTCATTGGGCCAGGCGGTCGGCCAATTGGCTGACGGCCAGGCCAAAGTAATTCGACCTATTCCATTCCCGCAACACGCGGAAGTTGCCGTAGACGAGGAAGGTCCGCCCCTGGTCGGGCCGCACCAGGGAGGCGTTTAGGTCGCGGGTGGGCAAATCCCCGCCCTCGACGCGGCGCACCCCGAGCGCCTGCCAGTCGGACAGGGTTTTTTGCACCTCCAGGCCGATCAGTTTGGCGTCGAAGTCTCCGGGCAGTTTCACCTCGCGGCCCCAGGTCTGGTCCTGGGCCCAGCCTTTTTCGGCAAGGAAGTGGGCGATGGAGGCGAAAACATCCGGCATCTCGTGCCAGATGTCGCGGCGTTGGTTTTGGTCGTAGTCAACTGCGAGGGTGAGGTAGTTGGTCGGCATGAACTGGCACTGTCCCAGGGCGCCCGCCCAGGAGCCGACCAACTGCTCGGGGGCCACGACCTGCTGGTCGAGGATGCGCAGGGCGGCCAACAACTCGGTCCGGAACAGCTCTCGTCGGTGGGGGCGTTTGGCCCCGTGGGCGAGGGTGGCCAGGGCCGCTACCACCGGCGTCTTGCCCATGTTGCGGCCAAAGTCGCTCTCCACGGCCCACAGCGCGACGATATACTCCGGCGGCACCCCGTAACGGGTGCCGATCTCGTCGAGCAAGGCGCGGTGTTTGGCCAGGCGCTGGCGGGCTGCCTTCACCCTGTTGGCCGGCACCACCCGGCGCAGGTAGGTAGCCAGGGTGATGGTGTGTTCGGGCTGGCCCTCCTCGAGGGCTAGTATCCTCGGGTTTGGCCGCAGCCCCTTCAGTGCCCGGTCCAGTATCTGGTCGGTGAGCCCTTGGTATTGAGCTTCCTGGCGCAGTTGAGCAAGCCAAGTGGCGAAATCCTGTTCCTCAGCGGCAAGGGTGCAGGGCAGAGCCAAGAGGAAGAGCAGTGTTCTGGACATGGAGGCGCCTGGTTGAGAGGAGGTGCAAGTTTGCGTAATTTGCCCCTACATCGCAAGGGCTGGTGCCGTGTTGGAAAATGTACAACGACTCTCGCTGATCCGCCCGGTCAGACTGAGGCTAGAACGACCTCTGGCCGGCCCCTACGCCATGGTGCTGCGGCGGCCCGCACCCGAGATCGAGGCGCTGGGCGCAGGCCAGTGCCTGGTGCTTTTGCGCGCCCACCGGCTGGGCCTGGCCATGCCCTTGTGCAACTCGGCGGTGGTCCCTTTTTACGGTGCGGGCAACACTCGGCCGCGGGCAGCGGATTTCCGCGAGGCCGGTGCGGCCGCCAGGGCCATGGAGGTTCTCCCAGAAGGCCAGGTGCGGCTGCTGGGGCTACCCGTGGGGCATGTGGAGTTGCCGAATGCCCCCTGGGTGAGTCCGATGCTGGCGGAGTTGAGCCCGTGGCGGGCGGCCGCAGTGGAGCGCTGGCGCCGGCAGCTCAAACAGGGGCGGCTGTGGTTAAACGTCGTGAGGGTCTACTCCGGCACACCACAGACTGTACGCCTGCCCAAGGACCACGGGGGCCAGGCGAGGGTGCGGCCCTTCCGCCTGGGGCATTTGCAGCCGGTGTTGGACGAGGCGGAATTCACCCTCCGCTTGGAGGAGGTGCTGGAGGTGGTGCGGCGGCATGGCGAGGGTCGGGCCCCGAGCCGGGCACCCGCAGCTGGGCAGGGAGAGGTGGCGGTTGAGGTCGAGGCCTTTGCCGAGGAGTCCGGATATGCCCCCGCGCTGCTGCGCGAGTGGGAGGCGCGGTTGCGGCGCAAAGGGCAGGCCGTTTTATACGGGCCGCCGGGCACGGGCAAAACCTTTGTCGCCAGGTACCTGGCCGGGCGCCTGGCCGGGGCCGAGGGCTGTTGGGATCTGGTGCAATTCCATCCCGCCTTTGCGTACGAGGATTTTGTCCAGGGCCTGCGGCCAGGCGGGGCAGGGGGGTTCGAACTGGTCCCCGGCCGCTTCCTCGAATTCTGCCAGCGAGCCCGACTGCTGCAGCCCCATGCCTGTGCCCTGATCATCGACGAGATTAACCGCGCCCAGTTGCCCCGGGTGCTGGGGGAACTGATGTACCTGCTGGAGTACCGGGACCGCGCCATCCCCCTGGCAGGGGGTGGACCGCCTTTTGCGGTCCCCGACAATGTCTTCCTCGTCGCCACCATGAACACCGCCGACCGCTCCATCGCGTTGGTCGATCAGGCACTGCGCCGGCGTTTTGCCTTCATCCGCCTCCAGCCGGACTACGGAGTCCTGCGCTCCTACCTCCAGAAGCACGGGCTTCCGGTAGAGGAACTGGCGGGGGTCGTGGCCGAGATCAACCAGCGCATCGGCGACCCGGACCGGGAGTTAGGGTGTTCTTTTTTTCTTCAGGACGGCCCACGCCTGCGCCAGCAACTGCGGCAGGTCTGGCAGGGCGAGGTGGAACCGTACCTCGAAGAGGTTTTCTACGACCAACCCGAGGACCTGGCTGCCAGCCGCTGGGAGGTGCTAGTGCAAGGACCCCTCTCGGCCTGGGGTTGAGGGGTGACTACATTCGAAGTGGAGGAGTCGGCGACCTGCCGGGTCGCCTCTGGACTGCTGAGCGAGGCGGCTGCCCTGCAATTGCACCGCCGTTTCGGCCACCTGCTGGACCTGGAATTCCCCAACCCGCTGCACCCAGGGTGTTATCTCCTCCGCTCGCGGGGTTGGGTCGGACAACTGGCCCTGGGCGGGCTGCGCATCGACCTCAAACCCAAGGTACCCCTCGCCAACCTCTTCGCCATGCTGGAACTGGCCTATGGATTCACCGGCCTCCAGGTGTTCCCGGGCGCCGGGTCCAGCGCCAGCCTGCCCCAGGTGTTTGGCATGTTGGCCAAGGCGCTCGCCCGCGGTACCCTCGAACGCATCCATCAGGGCCTCTATTGCGAGTACCGCGAGACCAGCGGGGAACTGGACTGCGTGCGCGGCCGGGTCCTCTTTCCGCCCGGGCGGCGGCCCGGTGCCCTGCGCTGTGCCTTTCAGGAACAGAGCGCCAACAACCCAGACAATCAGATCCTGGTCTGGACCCTCGGCCTGTTGAGGTCCTATTCCTTCGCCGACTCCAGTGTCAATAGACAGGTGTCCCTGGCCCACCGGCTCCTGGCTGGGGTGGTGGAGACCACCCCGATCCGTCCCCAGGATTGTGTGGGTAGGCAGTACCATCGGCTGAACAGCGACTACGCCGGCCTACACGGTTTATGCCGGTTCTTCCTCGAACACCGCGGCCCGCTCCTCGGGGCGGGCGACCACACCATCACCCCCTTTGCCGCACATCTGCCCACCCTCTTCGAGCGCTTTGCGGCGCGCTGGCTCGCAACGCGGCTGCCGAGCCGCTTCCACCTCGAGGCCCAACACCGCGCCCCGCTGGACGGCAGCCCGGGCCTGGCCTTTCAGATCGACTTGGTGCTGCGGGAGGGCAAGCGGGGCCGGGCATTGGCGGTGATCGACACCAAATACAGGGCCCAAGCCGAGCCCGCCAGCGAGGAACTCCAACAGGTGGTCGCCTATGCCGTGCGGATGGGCACCCCCCGCGCTTTTCTCGTCTATCCCTCCAGCGCCTCGCGGCGGCGGCGAATCCGGGTGGGCGGGGTGCAGGTCCAAACCCTGAGGTTTGCACTCGACACCGACCTCGACACCGCAGGGGAGGAAGTTCTCGCAGCGCTGCTGTCGGCAGTTGATGTGCATAACAATTAATATGTCAATCCAATGGGCACCACATCCTCTGCAGTCGAGGTTTCACAGCAACCCCAGACTGAGGCCCGGCAGATAGGTGATGAGGATAAGGCAGAGCAGCAGCAGGAGCAGGAAGGGCAGCGAAGCGCGGGTGAGCAGGGTGAGTGGTTTACCGAAGCGAAGGCTGGCGATAAAGAGGTTGAGGCCAACCGGAGGTGTGGAGTAACCGAGTTCCAGGTTGGTGAGAAAGATGATGCCCAGGTGGACGGGATGTACGCCGTAGGCCTCGGCGATGGGCAGGATCAGCGGTACCACCACCACCAGGGCCGAGAATATATCCAGCATGCAGCCGACCACCAGCAGGAACAGGTTTAGCACGAGCAGGAAGGCGAGCCGGCTGTGGATATGCTCCTGGATAAAACCCAGCAGGCGGACCGGCACCTCGGCATCGACCAGATAGTTGGTGTAGGCCAGCGCTGCGGCCAAAACAATCAAGATGCCCCCGACCAGCACTAGGGTATCGCGGATGATGCCCGGCAGTCGGCGGAGGGGGATTTCGCGGTGCACCACGACCTCCACCACCAGGACATAAAACACCCCCAGCGCGGCGGCCTCGCTGGGGGCGATCACGCCGCTGAAGATACCGCCGAACATCACTAGGGGCAGCAGCAGTTCGAGGGCACAGGACCGGCAGACCACCCCGACCTCTGCGGCGCTTGGGCGGGGCCGGCGGACGTGGTGGCGCCGGCCCACCGCGAAGCAGTACAGCGCCAGGACCGCTACCAGCAAAGCCCCGGGCAGCAGGCCGGCGCGGAAGAGTTGGTCGATGGAGGTCTGGGAAACGATGCCGTAGATGATCAGGGGCAAGCTGGGTGGGAACAACAGACCCAGGCTGCCGCAGGTCGTCAGCAGGCCCAGGCTAAAGGTCTCCGAATAACGCTGCGCCCGAAGCGCCGGGTAGAGCAGGCCACCGAGGGCGACGATGGTCATGCCCGAGGCCCCGGTGAGGGCGGTGAGCAGGGAACAGACCACCACCGCCATGATCGCCAGGCCCCCGGGCAGCCAGCCCAACAGAACCTCTGAGAGGTGCACCAGGCGGCGGGGGGCCTGGCTTTCGGCCAGCAGGAATCCAGTGAAGGCGAAGAGGGGGATGGCGGTCAGCGCCGGGGTGCTGGCCAGACGGTACATCTCGATGAACACCACCTGCAGATCGATACCGCCCTGGTGGAAACCCAGCAGGGCCAGTGCCGAGATCAGCACAAAAAGCGGCACCCCGGACAGGGCGAGGAGTGCCGCCGCCAAGGCACTCACGGCCTGTCCCGGGCGAAGAACCCCTGGGCGGCGGCGTACGCCTGGCCGGCAAAACGCAAGGCCATTGCGGCCATCGCCAGGGGCAAGACCAACTGCAGTTTCCAGACCGAAACCCCGAAAACCCCAACGCTTCCGGACCGGTATTCGCCTAAAACAAAGCGGACGGCCACCCAGGTCAGCAGGCAGCAGACCAGCGCCGAGATGGCGTGGGCGCCAGCCTGCATTGCCCGGCGCGGCGTGGGGGGTAGAGTGTGCAAAAACACGTCGATGCGGAGGTGTTTTGATTGCCGGGTAGCGGTCGATGCCCCCACGAAGGTCGCCCAGAGGAGCAGGACCTGCACGAGCGCTTCGGCCCAGGGGAGGGTGTAGGAAAACAGGTTGCGCAGCGCGATCTGGGCAAAGGAGACCAGCACCATGCCCGCCATTAGGGCAACGAGCAGACCCTCCTCAAAACGCTCGCACAGGCGGGACCAGGACCCGGGCATCAGGGGTCAGGAGCCGGAGGCTGCCGGCAGGTGGCGAGCACTGACTGAACCAGGTCGTACGCCTGCTGCGAAAAGGCCTTGCCCACTAGATCGGGGAGGGCGTCGCGCACCAGCTGGGCAAAACCCTCCGCCTCGCCCTCTTGCGGTGACACCAGGGTGATGCCGCTCTTCTCGAGCACGGCGAGCGCCTCGGCATTCTCGCGGCGGTTTTGGCTCCGCTGCCGCCCAAGATGAAGCTCAGCGAGTCGGAGCAAAAGCTCCTGCTGCTCGACGGGCAGGTCGGCAAAAACCCGCTGATCGACCAGCAGGGCGCCCGGGGTATAGTTTATGGGCAGGGCGGTCAGGTACTTGACCCGGGTGAACCACTGCAGGGCGATGGCCGCCGAGGGCGAGGCGTAAACCACCTCAATCAGGTTGGTCTGAAGACCCATCAACACATCGGGAATGGAGAGCGGCACCGAGGTCATGCCTGCCCGCGAAAAGATTACTCTGGTGATGGGCTCCCCCTCGAGGCGCCAAACCTTGAGACCGCGGGCGTCCTCGGCGCTGCGGAGGGGCCGTTGGGAGAGGATGTGAATGAAGCCGATGTCCATCCAGCCCAGGAGCACCAGGCCCTGCTGCTCGTACGCGCGGCGATAGTAGGGCAGGGTCTGAGCCAGCACACAGTCGACTTCGCCATAGTCCGCGAAGGTGAAGGGGATTTCGAGGGCACCCACCTCGGGGCAGGTCAGGCTGACGCCTAGGCCCCCAAAAGCCACGGCGTGTAGCTGGCCTACCCTCAGCTTGCGCAGCATCACTTCCTCATCCCCCTGCACCCCTCCTGGGTAGATCTTGAGCCCCAGGGCCTGGGCGCTTTGGCTGCGCAGGTCGGCGTCCAGGGCGCGCAGGGATTTGAGCCAGTTGTTGTTCTCGGGGGCCAGGGTGGCCAGCTTGATCAGCCGCGTTTCGGCGCTGCCGTTGCGCGGCAGGAGCAGGGCCAGGCATAGGGCCAGGCACAGATTAGAAAAACGCATCGGTCTCCTCAAGCAGCTTCCGGGCCAGGCGGCGGGCGGCGGCGTTCTGTAGGGCGAGTTCAGGGGCACACTCGCCCTGCTCGGCCAGCACCCCGAGGAGCAGCGCGGTATAAAGCTGGCGGTCAAAGATCTGGCGGGCATAGTATCTGGCCTTCTGGACGGGCACCATCAGCGCCCGGCCCTGGGTCAGCTGGCCGGCGCGGTCGAAATGCTGGAGCGCCCGGTCCGGCCGGCCTCCCAGTGCGGGGGGAATCGCCGAATGGTACACCCCCAGGAAGACGTGGGGGCTGGCATTCTGGTAGGTCTCGTCTTGGGCCACCACCCACTCCATCATCAGGACGACCTTGGGCAGTTCAGACAGGGCAGCCATCGAGTCCGCATGGGTACTGATCCAGGCGCCCCACGCGAGAGCAGTCCAGAATACGGGCTCCAGATCGCCGGGTTTCAGTGCGGCGCGGATCTGGGAGAACTCGGGGAAAGGGGCGTCGAGGTAAAGGGCCAGCCGCCGCCGCTGGCGGAGGGCCTGGAGCCCGCAGTCCTTGGCCCGGCGGTAGAGCTCCCCAGCCCGGGCCGGATCGCCGATCTCCACCAGGATGGCGTATGAGGCGTAGCTCTGGGCCAGGGAGAGGAGCAGGCGGTTGTTGTGGGGGTCGCCCTGCCGCAGCCCTTCGAGCAGGAGCAGGTAGCTGGGGGTCGCCTGTAGCACCAGGTCCACGTCCTGCTGCTGGTTGGTGGCCGCCACCATCTCCTCCAGCAGGGAACCGGCGGCGGCGGTCCTCAGGCGCGCCGCGCACTGCCAGCTCACCAGGGACAGGGCGAGCAGCGACACGACCAGTGCCAGGCGCGGAGCCCGGAGTCGGGCAGGGAGCTTCGGAACCACAGGGTTGGGAATCATCAACGCCAAGTATGGGCTGGGGCAGGGACCGCGTCAAGGTAGTCTTGCTTCTTCCCCCGCAGCTTCCAGTTGCCGGCAGCGCCCTTAATGCCTTGGTTTGGTAGGCTGGCTGAAAAAGGAGAGTTCCCGCGGTGTGGTGTGAGCGCAAACAGGTAGTGTTGCCCCTGCTTTGGGGCCTGGTGCTGCTGGCCTATGCGCGGTCCCTGGGGGGCGGTTTCTGCTTCGACGACCGGGGGATCGTGGTGGACAATCCCCTGGTCAGCGAGGGGCGGTGGGGGGAGATCCTGGTATCCGACTACTGGAGTGCCATCGGCGCAAATACCGGGTTGTACCGGCCCCTCACCATCGCCAGCTTCGCCCTCAACCATGCGGTCCTCGGCAGCCAGGCCTGGGGATACCACCTGGTGAACCTGCTCCTGCACCTCGGCTCCACAACCCTGCTCTACTTGCTGGCCTCCACCTGGATGGCCCCGATCGGCGCGCTGGCGGCCGGCCTGTGTTTTGGCCTGCACCCGGCCATCAGCGAGGCGGTCATCGGAGTGGTGGGGCGGGCGGAACTGCTCTCCGCGTGTCTGGGCCTGGCCGGGGTGTGGTGTCTGAGGGCTGGCGCCGAGGATCGGCCCTGGCGCCAGATCGGCGGCCTGGTCCTGCTGGCAGGCGCACCCCTGGCCAAGGAGAACGGCCTCTGCTTCTCCGTCGGTGTGGCGCTGTGGGGTTGGCGCTACTGCCGTTCCCGGCCCCTCCTGTGGGGCGGAGCCTTGGCCGCGGCTGGTTGCGCCCTGGCGGTCAAAGCCCTCGTACTAGGCCAACTCCGGCCGGGGGATATCGGCTTCATCGACAATCCTCTGGCCTATGCCATCACCTCCGTACGGATGCTCAACAGCGGCGGTTTGCTAGTGCGGTACCTCCGCCTGCTAATCTTCCCCTGGCCGCTTGCCGCGGACTACTCGTACGACCAGATTCCGGTCATCGCGGAACTCTTCGCCGGGTCCCTGTGGTTGCCTTGGGGTTTGGTCGGCGCCCTGTGCTGGTGGATCTGGAAGGGGGGAGGGAGCCGGCCCCAGCTGGTATTGTGGTTGCTGGTCAGCGGGGGAGCCCTGTTGCTGGTGGCCAATCTTTTCCTGGCCGGGGGCACGATCTTCGCCGAGCGCCTGCTTTACCTGCCTGCTCTGGCCTTTAGCCTGGGCGCCGGGCTCCTGGCCAGTCGCCTGCCCAGTCGCACGGCTGCGGTGCTGACCTGGGGGTGGTGCCTGGTGGTGATTCCCCTCGTCTGGACCCGCTGCGGGGACTGGCGCGATGATCTGAGCCTGTTCAACCAGGCGGTGCGGGTCTCCCCTGGCAGCGCGCGCAGCCACTACAACCTAGGCGAGGCGCTCCAGCGGCAGGGCGAGCTGAGCGGGGCACTGGTGGCTTACCAGCGGGCGCTGGCGATCTACCCCCGCTATGCGGATGCCTGGTACAACCAGGGGGCAGCCCTGGTGGGCCTGGGCAGGTCGGCCGAGGCGCTGGCGGCGTACGAGCAGGCCCTGAGGATCAGACCTGGCTTCACCAAAGCCCTGTACGCGGCCGGGGTGCTGCAGCAACACCTGGCTGGAGACGCTGCGGCGCTGGCCCCCTTTAGGCAACTAAACGAAAAGGACCCCGGCCACCTCGAAGGCGCCTTGGCCTTGGGCCGCATCCTGCTGCGCCAGGGGGCGCGGGCAGAGGCACAACAGGTGGTGCAGCGGGCCCTGACCGCCCTGCCGGAGGCCCCGGCCCTGCTCCGGTTGCAGGAGGAGATTCAGCGCCTCAACGGAGCAAGCGCAGGCACCGCCAGGGATCTGGCGCCTCCCCGCAATCCCTGAACTCGACGACCGCCTGTATGGGCGTTCCTTGGTAGGTCGCCCATACCCTGGCGAAGAGGTCGAGGTCCCGATGATACCGGCGATAACCCAGGAGGCGGGCGTTGTTGACCTCCCACCGGAGGAATCCGTCAAAATTGCTCACGGCAAATCCCCCCCGCCTGGCCCGATAGTGATCCTTGGCCCGCGCAAACAACAACTCCCGCTCCTTCAACACCGTGTCCCGTGGCAACTGCCGGTCATAGAGGTCCTCGAGGG
>SXGT01664179.1_pt1 | contig 13684 bp, 12 predicted proteins | sample 3176221 | NCBI WGS metagenome assembly SXGT01 (sample SAMN11356862, study PRJNA531348) | freshwater metagenome | isolation source: freshwater sample F1-120 | place: China: Fuxian Lake, Yuxi | collected 2017-12-25 | reverse complement strand
CGTCGCTTGCGCGTCCGGCTAACAAGGGCGAGGCGAGAAAAGATCGTTTGACCCACATCGTCGTCATGGGCATTGGCGAACCGCTGGCGAACCTCGACAACCTGCTTGAAGCATTAGCTGTGGCGACGGCAAAAACGGGCCTGGGCATCGGCGCCAGGCACATCACGATCTCCACCGTCGGCTTGCCCGCAAAGATCCGCAAGCTCGCGGACCTGGGCAAACAGTATCACCTCGCGGTCTCACTACACGCGCCAGACGACGAGCTGCGCACCAAGATCGTGCCGACCAACGACAAGACCGGGCTGTCCGACATCCTCGCCGCGGCCGACTATTTCTTCGACAAAACCGGCAGGCAGGTAACGTTCGAATACGTCCTCCTGCACGGAATCAATGACGAAGCGCGTCACGCCCGCGCCTTGACGTTATTATTGAAGGGCCGCCGCGCCCACGTCAACCTGATCCCGTTCAACGACGTCGAAGGTTTGCCCTACCGTCGGCCAGCGTCGGAAGCGTTGCAAATGTTCACGAATATCTTGCATCAAGGCGGAATCAGTGTCAAAGTACGTAAACGCAAAGGCTCTCAGATTGACGCCGCTTGCGGGCAACTGCGGCGAAAAGAGGAAGGCGGAAGGATGAAGGATGAAGGATGAAAAAGGCAGGAACGCAATTTTCATCCTTCATCCTTCCGCCTTCCTCCTTGTAAACGAGACCGGAACCCTCCGCGGCCTCGATGGTTGAATGGATAGCGGAGGGATCATCAGTGAGGCGGCTGTGGCATTGACCGGCGAGACCAGTACGCAACTGGCCCTGCGCGATCCGGACATCCGGCTCATGCTGCGCGTCCGCGATGACGACGCCGAGGCGTTTGCCGAACTCGTCGAGCTGTATCATCATCGTCTTGTCACCGTCATGCACCACCTCGTCGGCAACGCCGAGGAGGCGGAGGATCTGGCCCAGGAGGTTTTCTTGCGCGTCTACCGCGGACGCAAGAAGTATCATCCAAAGGCGAAATTCTCGACCTGGCTGTACACGATCGCGAACAACCTGGCGCTCAACATTCTGCGGACACGCCAGCGCAAGCCGACCATTCCGCTCAATGTGCGCGATTCGGGGCCGCTAGGTCCGCGTCCCGCCGAGCAACTGGTGCTCGACCGCCACGCGCAGCCGGAGGATCGCATCCAGCAGCAAGAACTGGCTGCAGTCGTCAAGCAAGCGCTGGAGACGTTGAATGAACGGCAGCGGATCGCGGTTGTTCTCAACAAGTTCGAGGACATGAACTATGCCGAAATCGCGGAAGTGATGGGCCTGACGACCAAGGCGGTCAAATCGCTGCTGAGCCGAGCACGCGACAACTTGCGTGTCGTGCTGCAGGATTACATTCACATGAACGAACCGGGGCAGGAGAGGAAGGATGAGGGCTGAAGGATGAAGGATGAGAAAGGCCATGTTCATCCTTCATCCTTCATCCTTCATCCTTCATCCTTGAACAAGGGGTAGCCATGCCATTGAGCGAAGACGAAAAATCCGAGTTGGTGGCGTATCTGGACGGCGAGCTTGATGACGCCGCCACGCAAGCGGTCGAGGCCAAGGTCGCGACCAATCCCGATGCACGCGCCGAGCTGGACGCCTTGAAGCAAACGTGGGGCATGCTCGATTATCTCCCCAAGGCCAGCCCGTCGCCGAACTTCACGAATCGCACGATGGAACGACTCTCGCTGGAGAAAGTCAATGCGGCAAAGACGCAGCCGATGCCAGGAGCGCCCGTGCCGTGGCGCGTCGGCGCGATTTGGACCGCGGCGGTTCTCGTCGCGTCGGTCGGCGGCTACCTGGCGACGACACACTTTTGGCCCGCGTCTCCCACGTCGGACCCGATCGCGCCGGACTCAGACTTGCCCATCGTGCAGCATTTGCGCCTCCTGGAGAAATGGCGCCAGTACGAAAACGCGGACGACATCAAGTTCGTCGAAAAACTGACTGACCCCGATCTGTTCGGCGAAGACCCTACTTGAGGACCGCGCGATGATCCGCCGATACCGATTGCTGATCTTGCTCGCAATGTTTGCGCTCATGTCCGTCTGGGCCATCGCCGAGCCGTCGGCCGAGGAGGACGCCTTGCAGCGCCGCACGCTAGAGGCGCTGCGCAAACATCCCGATCATCTCGTACGCTTGCGTGAGAATCTGCAGGCCTTCAACGCGATGAGTGAAAGCCGGAAAAACGCCGTCATCAAGCTGGACCAGGAACTGGAGAAGACGACCGGCAAGACGAAGGAACGCCTGTGGAACGCGCTGTCCCGTTACGCCGACTGGCTTGAGGAGCTGCGCAAGTCGGATCTGCTCGCGTATGAAAAAATCAAGTACGCCCCCGACGCCGAGGCGCGGCTTGCCCTGATCAAAGACCAGCGCGAGCGCGAATGGATGGAGACGCAGCCGAAGAAGCATCTCGATGAATGGGACAAACTCAAAGGCGAGGCACGCGTCGAGTACCTTCGCAAGCGGCGCGAGGCCGAGCGCGTCAAGCAAAATCAATGGGTGATTGCCAAGCGATTCTGGGTCGAGCTGGAAAGGAAGGATCCGAAGGACCCGATGCCGTGCCGGCTTTCGGACTTCAAGGAAAAGGGCAAGAAGAAAGACGAGGAAATCAACAGGGTCAAAGACTATTTCAACGACTATATCTTTCCGTACATCACGGACGCGCAGAAGAAACAACTCGACGACGCCGAGGGGCGCTGGCCGGACTTCCCGCAAACGCTCGCCAAGATCGCCCGGCAGCGTCCGGCCGCACTGCCGCCCAAGGGCGAGAAACTGCCGACCAAGCTCAGTGAGTTGCCCAAGCCGATCCAGACGCGCGTGCAGCAGAAGGCCGGCAAGAAGAAACTGCTGGACGAGTTGAAGGCCTTTGAGGGACGCCCCGAGGAGTTCGTGTTCGCAAGCAAGGTGGTCGAAGTCGGCACCAAGAAAGGTAGCGTGCCGTTTGAATATGAATTCTGGGCGTGCAACTTCAGCTCATTGCAAAAACCGATGCAGGGATTCATGACGGAACTTACGCGCAAGCTCAACGAAGACGAGAAAACGCGGCTGCGCAAAAGCGAAAACGATTGGCCGGAATATCCAAAGACCATTCAGAAACTGGCGGAGAAGTACAATCTCCAGCCCCCCTGGCACTATCTGCCGGACCCCGATAACCGCTGGAAATGGGATCTCTATCGCGCGCCGCGTGCGACCTCGTGGGAGACGGAAGCCGTCAAGGAGTAGGGGGTCCCTCGCCTGGTAACCCTGGCAACAAGTCAAGGCTCCAATGTATCCGCACCACATCCGCCTGCGCGGCCCTTGGGAGTGTGAGCCGATCGCGCTTGTCGCCAGTCCTCCCTCCAAGGGAGCGGCCAACCAGGCGAGGCGCGTGACGATCCCCTGTCGCTGGGCCGACGCGGGCTTGGCCGGCTTTCGCGGGCAGGTGCGATTCAATCGCAAATTCGGCTATCCGGGCAAGGCGGATCGCGACATCGAGCACATCTGGCTGACATGCGCCGGCTGCACGGACGTGCGTGCGGTTCATCTCAACGGTCAGCTGCTGCCCGCCTTTGCCGGTGCGCAGTTTGCCTTCGATGTCACGTCAATCATGGCCGAGCGCAATCACCTTGAAGTGTTGATTGATGGCTCGAGCGACGACGCCGGCCTATGGGGCGAAGTCGCCATGGAGATTCGCATGGACGCCTATCTCGCCGACGTTCGTATCGATCGTACACCGGCGTCCGCGTGCCTGTCCGGACGTGTCGTCGGCGTCGCGCCGCAACCATTGGAGTTGTACACTCTCGTGGACGGCCGCCACGTCGACTATCGCACGATCAGTCCGCGTCCTGACGGGGAACCGTTTCACATCGATCTCGCTTCGATCCCGTCCTTGAATGCCATAGTACGTGTCGAACTGATCAACGTTTCTACCATCTGGTATTCGATCGAAACCTCGATTACGCATTGGAATTCCGCGTGAGCCTGTGTTATAACCGTAGCTTGTTGAACAGGTTCCGCGCAAAAGAATTTCGCAATCCAATTGCGCGGATGTTTCGTCTAGCCATTGAGATAATTCGCACAGACCTCAAGAGGAAGAACCGATGTTGACCCTCTCTCGACTGCGCCTCGTCCTGCTCGCGGCGTTAACGCTCGGCCTGCCGGCGACCAGCCAGGCGGCGTGCTGCTACTTCTCCGCCAAGAATACCGACATCTTGCAGCCGGCCCAGAAGGTGTTCATCACCTGGGATCCGAGCGAAAAGATCGAGACCTTTACCGTGCAGCCCAAGTTCGAAGGCAACGCCCTCGACTTCGGCATGGTTATCCCCACCCCCACGCAGCCCAAGCTCAACGAGATGCCGCGCGATTTCTTCAAGCACCTGGCGATCTACTCGATCATGAAGCGGCGCGAGTTCCCGCACTCGAACCTGCTGCCGGTCGAATTCGAACGCCGGTTGGCCTTCGGCCTCGCCGGCCAGGCGAAGCAGATGGACAAGGCCGATCGGGACGGCGCCGAGCCGCAGAAGAAGCCGACCGTGATCGTCCTCGAAGCGGGTGTTGTCGGCTCGCTCGATTACAAGATCATCGAGGCCACTCGCGCCGACGATCTCTTTACCTGGCTCAAGGACAACAAATACAGCTACTCCGGCGACGAAGCCACGCTCAACCATTACATCCAGAAAAAATGGCTCTTCACGGTCATGAAGATCGACACAATGCAGATGAAACGCAACAAGGACGGCAGCTTCGACGGCGAAGTGACGCCGACGCGTTTTCGGTTCTCGTCCGAAAAGCTCGTCTATCCGCTCAAGATCACGCAAATCTCGGTGCGTGAAAAGACCGAAGCCCTGTTCTACGTGCAGGCTCCCTTCAAGGTCGATCTGCCGGGCGACCTGACCTACCAGTACACCTGGGTGCCGATGCTGCAAGGCGCGATCGGCTGCGCGGGCGGGTTGCCGGGCGGCGGTCAGCAATGGCTCGACAACTTCAAGGGCCAAATTCCGCCCCTGATGGCGCGCGCCAATCAACTCAACTTCCGCTTCTTCCCAGGCCAGCGGCCGCAGCCGAACAACAAGGGGCACATTCCGACGACGATGGAATGGGCTCGCAAACTCAACGCCAACGACGTCGGTATCATCACCGGCAAGGCCCCCTATAGCGAGAAGGTTCCCAATGTTGACGAAGGCTTCACGCGCGCCGACCTGAAAGATCCGCGGCGTGCCGAGGCGATCTACAAGGTTATCCGCGCTCGCCTGGCGAAGGCGCAAAAGGAACGTCCCATCGGCTACCTCGTGCGCGACGTGCCGCTCGACGACGTGCGGAACCTCCAACAACTCGCGGGTCATCTGACGGAAAGCCTCTTCATCACGAAGTTCCGCAAGATCTTCGCCCGCGACGAGATGAATGACGATCTCCTGATCGTGCCCGCGCGCTACAATGACACGGAAGACAATTCCGAGTACGAAGAAATTCTGCCGTCGTCGCCGCCATGATTCCTCTTTCGTTTAGCGTTCGCGGTGAAGCGCCGGGAGCCTGGCGCTTCACCGCGAACGCCAATCGAAGACTGGCCGAATTCCCGCCACTTCCAAAGGAGTAAACGCATGAAACACATGTTCCTCGTCGCCCTGGCGATCGGTTTTGCCGTACCCGCCGCATCGCAGGCCGCTTGCTGTTATTTTTCCGCCAAGAACACCGACATCCTGCAACCCGCGCAGAAGGTGTTCATCACCTGGGACCCCGCCGAGAAGATCGAAACTTTCACCGTGCAGCCGAAGTTCGAAGGCAACGCCCTCGATTTCGGCATGGTGATCCCAACGCCGACGCAGCCCAAGCTCAACGAAATGCCGCGCGACTTCTTCAAGCACCTCGCGGTCTACACGATCATGCGCAAACGCGAGTTTCCACACTCGAAGCTGCTGCCCTTGATCGAACCGCAGCCGCAGTTCGATTTTCTGGCAAACCGAGGAAACGGCCCGGTTCCCATGAACGCCCCGCTGGTCAAATCGGAACCTGTTGCCGAGCAACGCAAGCCCGCGATCAAAATCCTGGAAGTCGGCACCGTCGGCTCGCTCGAATACAAGATCATCGAGGCAGGCCGGGCGGATGATCTCTTCAAATGGCTCAAGGACAACCAGTACACTTACTCCGGCGATGAAGCGACCCTAAACTTCTATGTGCAAAAGAAATGGATCTTCACCGTCATGAAGATCGATACCGCGCAGATGAAGCGTAACAAGGACGGCACGTTCGCGGGCGAGGTCACGCCGACGCGCTTCCAGTTCACGTCGGACAAGCTCGTGTACCCCTTGAAGATCACGCAGATCTCGGTGCGTGAAAAGACCGAAGCGCTTTTCTACGTGCAAGCGCCGTTCAAGTGCGATCTGCCGGGCGACATGACCTATCAGTACACGTGGGTGCCGATGCTGCAAGGCGCGATCGGCTGCGCCGGCGGGTTGCCGGGCGGCGGTCAGCAATGGCTCGATAGCTACAAGAATCAGATCCCGCCGCTCCTGGCCCGCGCCAATCAGCTCAACTTCCGTTTTTTCCCCGGCCAACGGCCGCAGCCGAACAACAAGGGGCACATCCCGACGACGATGGAATGGGCCCGCAAGCTCACGAAGAACGACGTCGGCATCCTCTCAGGTAAATTCACCTATAGCGAACGCGTCCCCGATCCGGATGAAGGCTTCACGCTCGCCGACGCCAAGGACAAGGAACGCGCCAAGGCGATCGCCAAGGTCATTCGCGCCCGTCTGGCGAAGGCGCAAAAAGAACGCCCGATCGGTTACCTCGTGCGCGAAGCGCCGGCCGACGACGTGCGGAACTTGCAGCAACTCGCGGGACATCTGTCAGAAAGTTGGTTCATCACGAAGTTTCGCAAGATCTTTGCCCGCGACGAGATGAATGATGATCTCCTGATCGTGCCCGCACGCTACAATGACACGGAAGACAATTCCGAATACGAAGAGATTCTGCCGTCGTCGCCGCCATGATTCCTTCTTCGTTTAGCGCTCGCAGAGAACCGCCAGGTTTCTGGCGGTTCTCTGCGAGCGCTAAACAAAGAGTGGGAATAGGATGGTGTGCAGGAAGCAACGTACCACTTCAAATGCCCCAGGATGAGCTCGGCGATTCCTGGGGATTTTCATTCGGCACCTGGAAACGAAAGAGAACGACTCATGCGGCGTCTCCTCGCAATTGTTGTCGCGCTGGCGTGCATCGGACAAGGGATCACGCAAGACAAAAACGACGCGTTGCCGCCGCGCTTCGGCGCTCTTGCGAAGAACGAGCGCTTTCGGCTCCTGCGCGTCCTCGGCACGCCGGAGTTGCCGGCGACTTATCATCAGGCAGCCGCGATTTCCACGGACGGCAAGCGTGGTGTCTTTGCCGAGGACCTTTCCATCCGCACTGCCGAGGAATTGCGGCTACGCACGCGCTTGCACGTCTGGGACCTGTCGGTCAAGAACTGGGCTCGGGAGATCGAAATCGAAGGCAAGAGCGTCGAGGCGCTCGCGCTTGCCGCCGACGGGAGTAAGGTGCTTCTGGCGGGACATGCCGTGGTCGCGCCAGACAAAAAGGAAAACAACACGCGCTTGTACCTGAGCCTGTGGGATGTTGCGGCCAGCAAGGCGATTCACACGGTCGTATTGGGCAAGGACGATTTGCCGTTCATACGCATCGCGCTGGCGCCCGACGAAACCACTGCCCTGACAAGCTATTCGGACAAGGCGACCAAGTTAACAAGGTGGGACCTCAAGAAAGCCAAGGAGCTCGCCGTCTACAAGACGGACGGCGATCCGGCGTGCACTTCGCTGAGCTATCTGCCCGGCGCGAAGCAGTTCCTGGCAGCCTACGAGACCGGCGATGTGTGCCTCTGGGATCTCGACGGCGCCCAACCCAAACGCATCTATCCCAAGGGCAAAGAAGACAGCAGCATCCCCGAGTTGGCGGTAGCACGCGACGGTAAACATTTCGCCCGCTACTTGTGGCCAGGGGTCTCCCTGTGGGACATTCAGACCGGCAAGCCGATCAACACCTTGGTCAGCAACAAGAAGCCGCTCGAGGAGAACCTCACGGCCCTCGCCCTGGCGGACGACGGCAAAACCGTGCTGATGCTGTGGGAGAAATTCAACCCGGCCCTCGACGACTTCCTCTGCGCCCGCCTGGTCGCCTGGGACGGCGAAGCGAACAAGATTCTCTGGTCGCGCACCGTCTCCTATCGCGGCCGGCCGCCGCTCCTCGTGCAAGGCGACAAGCTGCTGATCGGCGGCGGTCCGAATTTATTCGAGGTCTGGAACATCAAGAACGGCACGCTGCTGGAAAGTTGGGGCGGGCACAAAGGAACGGTCAACGCCATTGCTGCCTTGCCCAATGGCGACCTCCTCTCCGCGGGACACGAAGGCATCGTCATGGCCTGGCGCCAAGGCCAAGTCGTCAGCAAACGCCTGGCCCATGCCGGCACGATTAGTGCGATCGCCTTGAGCCACGATCGAAAACAATGGCTCAGCGCCGGCGCCGATCATTTCGTCAAAGTATGGAATACCGGCTCCGACAAACCCATCCATGAATTCAAAGGCCACAGCGCGGGCGTTACCTCGCACGCATTCAGCAACACCGACCGCTGGGCCTGTTCCGGTTCCGCCGACCGTTCCGTAAAGACCTGGGACCTGACGGCCGGCAAGTTGATCGCCACGCTGGCCGGTCATTCCGAAGGCATCAACGCTGTCGCGATTTCGCCCGATGAACGCTGGATCGCCTCCGGCAGCGACGACACGACCATTCGCGTCTGGCCCGTCAAGGACGGCAAGCTCGACGCCGACCGCGATGTCATCGTCCTGGAAGATCACAAGAAACCGGTGACGTGCCTGACGTTCTCGAAGGACGGCAAGTCGCTGATCTCCGGCAGCCAGGATCAAACGCTCATGATCTGGGACTGGGTCAAGGGGAAACGGCTGCGCACGCTTATCGGGCACAAGAACTGGGTCACCTCAATCACGCTTCTTGATGATAAATCCGCGCTGACGACGAGCGACGATCTGACCGTGTGCTGGTGGGATGTGGCGTCGGGCAAGGAACTGGACCGCATCGACTTCGGCGCGGTCGGCGATTGCCCGCGCTGCCTGACGCGCATGGGGGATCGCATCTTCGTCGGCACGTCGAGCTGGATGATCTTCGAGTTCCAGATGTTGCCGGCGGGCAAAACGAAGAGCGGGGCTGGATCGTCGAATTAAGAGCGATACCACTTGCGGCTTATCGCTCGCCTCGCGCCGCACAATCGCTAAGCCGCAAGCGACTACTTGGCGGCGGGCGCCTTGGGCTCGATCCACCACGGACTGATGCGATGGATCTTTTTCAGAACCTGATCGCGCTCGGTGTTGTTCTTGGCCTTGGCCAGGCGTTCCTTGAGCTTCGTCATCTTGTTGCGGCGCGAGCGCTGCCGGCGCAGTTCCGATCGACGTTCGACCATGATACAATTTCCTTGCATGGATGAGTTCGCGAAATTTCGGAAAGGGCCATTGTAAGATTTTTTCCCCGTAGTGCAAGCGTCCCGCTCGCACGTATCCTCGTGGCGGCGAGATACCAATCTTGTCGACTTGGCTATAAAGGCAAGATCGGAGTCTCGCCGCCACGAACCACCGCTTGCGTTCAAGAGGCAACACCCTATGCAAAAAAACATCCCGTGGATATTCGGCGGCTTCCTCCTCGGCGTTCTGGCGACCGCCTACGGCACGCATCAGTGGTTCGCCCACGCCCAGCAAACCGAACGGCCCGGCAATTCGCTCGACAATCCCATCGACATCCCGCGCGATCTTTCCGGGTTATCGATCAAGATCCCGCGCATTCGCGTCGTCCACACCACCGACGCCACGGATGAAGGCGGCTCCATGTATCTGCAAGAAGTCGATCCCTGGCTCGGCTACATGTGGGGCAAGGCCCTCTCGCAACGCAACTTCCGCGAACGCGACGGTGTCTACGGCGACAACGGCAAAATCGAAGGCGTTCTCCTGCCCGACGGCGCTACCAAAATGATGGACCGCTCGCACACCAACTCGTGCGGTTCCTGCCACAACGTCCCCTACCGCGACGCCGGCGCCGGCATGACCATCGCCAAGAACGGCGCGACCGGACGCAATACGCCGCACCAGTACGGCGGCGGACTCATCGAAATGATCGGCCTGCAAATTCGCCTGCAAGCCTACGCCATCGCTGACACCAATCGCGACGGCTGGATTTCCAAGGAAGAAGCCAAGGGCAAACGCCTCATCATCCACAACCTGCCCGAAGGCGAACCGGGCCGTGTCGCCATCGACCTCGGCTCGTTCGAGGAAAATGAATACGGCATGCCGAGTCTCAATCCGGTCATGTATCCGATTTACGTGGACAAGAACGGCCAACGCATCGCCTACGCCCGCAACATGAAGCACCCGGAAGTCGCCGGCTATCAGATTGAAGTGCAGGTGTTCGGTTGGGGCAATCTCTACATGCCGTTCCGCCCGCCGGTGTCGACGACGCTGCGTTCCTTCACGACGGCGCCATTTGAGATCCACTCCGGCCTCCAATCGCACGATCCGACCACCTACCTGAGCCCCAAACGCGACGCCCATGCTCTCGTCTCCAACGCGGGCGCCCAGCAGTTCATCACTGCGGCGTCGAAAGATCGCGGCGGCGTGCGCGCTCCTTCCAAGAACGGCATGCCCGGCATCAGCCTCGACGATCCAGATCGCGACGGGTATGCCGAGGAAATCTCCGAGGGCGATCTCGATGTCGCCGAATGGTACTTTCTCAATCATCCCGCCCCCGCGCGCGGCCGGCAGACCGCCGACGTTCGCGCAGGCGAAAAGCTCTTCGCCCAGGTCGGTTGCGCGACGTGCCATCTGCCCGATTGGCAATTGCTGCCGGGCAACACCAAGGCCAAGGACTATACGCAGCGCTTCGACGGCGATCGCCGCTTTTTCGATCTCAAGGTCGCCTTCAACGACAAGACGGAACGCCTCGAAAGCAAGATCGAATACCGCACGGAGCAGGTCAAGACCGCCAAGGGCGAACGCTCGGTTCCCCGGCGCGGCGGCTACACCATTCGCGGCATCTATAGCGATTTCAAGTATCACGATGTCGGCGAGGACTTCTACCAGATGCAGTTCGACGGCAGTATCGTCAAGGAGTGGCGCACCGCCCCGCTCTGGGGCGTCGGCACCACCGCTCCCTATGCCCACGACGGCGCCAATCTCGATCTCGACAGCGTCATCCGCCGCCACGGCGGCGAGGCGCTCGATTCACGCGTCAACTACACCAAGCTGACCGCGAAAGAGCGCGAGCAGATCATCTGCTTCCTCAACAGCCTCGTCCTCTATCAAACCGATCAACTCCCGTGCGACATCAACGGCGACGGCAAAATCGAGGAAAACTTCAAAGTTCAGGGTATGAACACCGGCATGGAGTGCTTCAATCCCGAATGGCTGTTCCGCATCCCGGTCAAGATCGAAGGCCCGATCCGCAATATCCGCGGCGAAAAGATCGTCTCCCGCGCCGGCGTCAATCTCCGCGCCGCCTACGGGCTCGACCTGCACTTCCTGCGCGACACCGACGGCGACGGCTTCCCCGACATCACCGATCAGCATCCGACGATCCGCGGTTTTAGGGACGGGCTGCGCTGATTCAAAGAGCCTTCGTTTAGCGTTCGCAGTGAAGCGTCAGATTCCTGGCGCTTCACTGCAAACGCTAAACGAGAACGGCCGATGCCCATTTGGGGATTCCTCAAGCCGCCGCTCGATCACTTCCATCCGCCTTTAAGCGAACGGCGGCCAAGGCGGCATGGCCCCATAGATGGCCGTCCCTTGCCTGCGGTTTTCCTGCAATTTTCTTGTGCGCACAGCTCCACCACGTTAACATCACACCAAGAACCTCAATTGTTGCGGCGAGAGTTCTCATGGAATTCGAGTTGTCCTGCCTCTGTCCGCTTGCCTTGATTTTCATTGTGGGCGTATGTCTCGTCCGCACCTGGAGGTCGGGTCCCAGTGGGACCGGAACGTATGGCGGCGGATTCTCGTGCAGTTCCGGTGGCGGCAGCGCGTGCGGCGGTGCCGACACGGATGCCGGCGGTGGCGGCGGTGACGTAGGCGGCGGCGATGGCGGCGGCGCTGGTTGTGGCGGCGGCGGAGATTGATCCCATGTCCACTTCATCCTCTCCCCTGGGACTCGGCATCGGCTGGCGGCCCGAACTCGCGCCGGCCATCGAAAGGCGTGCTGACATCGGCTTCGTCGAAATCCTCGCCGAGGACTTCTTCCTCGCCGAGGCAATGCCCGCCGTGCTCGAGCGGCTTCAGCAAAACGGGGTCAAGATCGTTCCGCACGGCGTCGGCCTGTCTTTGGGCGGCGCCGAACCGATCGATCCGGTCCGCGTTGCGGCGCTCGCTCATCTGGCTCAGCTCGTCCAGGCGCCAATGGTCAGCGAGCACATCGCCTTCGTCCGCGCCAACGGGATCGAGACGGGCCATCTCCTGCCGGTGCCGCGCACGCGCGCCATGCTCGAGATTCTCATCGAAAACATCCGCCAGGCGGAGGCCGAGTTGCCCGTACCGTTGGCGCTGGAGAACATCTCGACGTTGTTCGACTGGCCCGACGCCGAGATGGACGAGCCCGCCTTCCTCAGCGAAGTGCTGGCGCGCACCGAGGCGCTCCTGCTGCTCGACATCGAAAACATCTACGCAAACGCCAGAAACCTCGGCGGCGACGCGGTTGCATTTCTGGAAAGTTTGCCGCTGGAGCGGATCGGCTACGTCCACATCGCCGGTGGCCGTGAGGTCGCGGGCATTTATCACGACACGCACACGGAAGCAATTCCCGAGGAGGTTTTCGCCCTTCTAGAAGAGCTGTGCGCACGCACGGTGGTGCCGGGAGTGCTGTTGGAACGTGACGATCGCTTTCCGGATGAGCCGGCATTGAACGCGGAATTTGAGGCCATTGTGGGCGCCATGCATCGAGGGCAAGAGCGGCGTCTGGCGCACGAGTTCGCGCATCACAGCGCATGATGGGAGGATTGCCGATGGCCACCGAGGCACGTCAACGTCTAACGGCAAGACAAGCCGAGCTGGTGCGGGCGCTCGTCGCGCGTGGACCAGTTCCCACCAGATTTGACGCGCGGCGAATCGCGGTGGCCGCTCGCACGCTCGTCAGCAAGCGCCGGCAGACCGTTGCGCGCGTTTGGCCGAGCATTGTCAAGGTCCTCGGCGACGCCTACGTGGAGCGTTTCACGGCCTATGCGGAAGCGCACCCGCTGTCGATGTCGGGTAGTCCGCGCGCCGATGGCCGGGCGTTTATCGGTTGGCTTGAATCGCATGGGATGTCAAAGGATGAACTGCGCGTTGAAGCGCTGGCGTTTGATTTTCGCTACGTCGAAACTCCAAGCGGGCTGCGCTTGCGGCGCGGGCTTCTGGTGAAGATGGTGAAGCTGCAAGAGTCGAGATCGCGCGTGATTGCCGTGCGCGTTCCCTGGCTTGGCGAACGCTGGTGGGGCATGCCGCGCTTGAAATAGGGAAGGTGAGGGTGTACGACACGGTTTGTAATCACGCGGCCTTGCGGTAGGCGCGTTGTCCGTTTTGCTCGGTTTGCCGAGTTTGCCAAAAAAGTTTGAGCGGCTCATCGTCGCTCAGGTGATCGGCGCGCAGTTGCAGGATCGCTTCGG
>SXGT01389165.1_pt1 | contig 13687 bp, 12 predicted proteins | sample 3176221 | NCBI WGS metagenome assembly SXGT01 (sample SAMN11356862, study PRJNA531348) | freshwater metagenome | isolation source: freshwater sample F1-120 | place: China: Fuxian Lake, Yuxi | collected 2017-12-25 | reverse complement strand
GTGGCGCTCTACCTCGCCTCGCGCGCTGGCGCTTACGTCACGGGAGTGGTGATCCCCGTGGACGGCGGCATCCTGCTGGCCGGCTGAACTCGACTCCGGCCGCGGTTAGATCGCGGCCACGGCGCGGCCGAGCTTGGCGGCGACGACGTCGGCAATGCGGCGATAGAGATCGCTGCCGTCCTTGTCGTCCAGCCAAGTTTCGAGGCCGGGGTGCCAGTCGTAGTGCCAGGCGCTGACGCCGGCAGCAAACCAGATCTGGTGATTGCCGGACTGACGATTCAGCAGGAAGCGCTGCCGGTCGGGGAACTCCAGCGAGACCATGCCGTCGATCGTCGAGTAATCGACCTCGTCCGGATCGAAAGCCTCGAGCCAGCGCGCCACCCGGGCGAGGCAGTCGTCGGCGAGATGGAGATATTCCTGGGTCGTCACGGGGGCCGCCTTGCGCCGATCAGTTGGCCCGCCAGCGGCCGCGGATCAAGTCCCCCGGCCTGATTCTGTCGCCCAATCCCCGGCCTCCGTTGACTCAGGTCGCCGTTCAGGGCTTGGGTAGGGAGATAGGTATTCATACCTAGATTAACGGGTAGTCTCCCCTATGGTGAATGTCCTCCGAAGCCTCGTCCATGTGAACAGGACGGACCACCAGCGGGCCCGTGCACCGCCTCCCGAGGTCGAGAAACCGAAGTCGGGCCCTGCCCATCTGGGCTGAGCCCCACTCTCGCACGAACGCCCCACGTTCCCGCCACTCGCCATCCGCGAGGGGCTGGCGCCGCCCGGGGAGATCCGATCCGGCCGGCGTCAGGTTCTCGCAGTCCAACCCCTTCCCCAACGAGGCGTCCGCGCTCCCCCGACCCGCTCGGCACGACCGAGCGGCCTGGATGGAGTCGAAGATGTCACGAAGAATGTTCGCCCTCGCCACGATCCCCTTGCTCGCCTGGACGCTGGCGCCTCCCGCTGCGGCACTTGGCGCCGATGTCGATCACTACAAATGTTACAATTCGCGCCCCACTCTGCCCCATTTCACGCCTCTCGCCGTTTCCCTGGCAGACAGCTTCGAGACGACCACCGAGGTGGCCGTCAAGCCGTTCCAGCTCTGCAATCCGGTCGACAAGAATGGCGAGGGAATCATCGATCCCACGGCCCACCTGCACTGCTATCGCACGCGGCGCACGGCGAGCACGCCCCAATTCCAGAGCCAGCTCGTCGCCGTCACCAATCAGTTTGGCACACAGCAGCTCCAGATCTACCGTCGCCACAGCCTCTGTCTGCCCGCCGAGAAGAACGGGGTCGCTTCGGCGCTGAATATCAATCACTATAAATGTTACAAGGCCCGCGCGGCGCCGGGCTCTCCCCCGTTCACCCCCCTCGCGGTGAGCCTGGCCGACCAGTTCGAGACCAAGGCGACGCTGGTCAAGACACCCCAGCTCTACTGCGACCCGGTCTACAAGAACAACGAGCCACTGGTTTCGCCGCAGCGACCGATGACCTGCTACTCGATCCGCCAGCTCCCCGGACAGCCACGCTTTCTGGGCGTCTCCGTCTCGGTCGAGGACCAGTTTGGCTCCTTCACGGCAGAAACAGGCAAGATCAGCTGCACGCGCCCAGCCGTCCTCTGCGTTCCGTCCGACCCGCCCTACGGCTCGCCGACGACCGCGTTCCTCGATCGGATGCCGAGCCTGCTCGACTGATCGTTGCTCGCCTCATTCCCCTGCGGGAGCGGAGAGCAGATCTCCGCTCCCGCAGGCAGGACCGACCTCGCTTGCGTGGCCGAGTGCCGCTCCTCTACCGCCAGAGCGAGAGAGGAGACCAGGCGTGGAGAGGGCAGAGACGATCACGATCCGGCCGCTCGGCTTCGTTCGCAGCCCGCGGCGGGAGCTGCGCGACGACGACTGGGGCGAGGTCGTCGCCCGCATCGAACTCGGCCCGGAGTTCGGTCCCGAGAGCCTGTACGGCCTCGAGGAGTTCTCGCACGCCGAGGTCCTGTTCTACTTCGATCGGGTCGCGACGGACCGGGTCGAGCACGGCGCGCGGCACCCGCGCGGCAACACCGACTGGCCGCGCGTGGGCATCTTCGCGCAGCGGGCCAAGGACCGACCCAATCGGATCGGCTCGACCATCGTCGAGATTCTCGCCCGCGAGGAACACGCCCTGGTCGTGCGCGGGCTCGATGCCGTCGAGGGCACGCCGGTGCTGGACGTGAAACCCGTGATGGTCGAGTTCCTGCCGCGCACACCGGTCCGCCAGCCCGCGTGGTCCCGCGAGCTGATGAAATCCTATTGGCGGAACGAAGAACCCGGCTAATCGCCCTTCGTGGCGAGCTGTCCCGGATCGAAGACCCGCACGATCGCCGACTGGCTGCCGGTGGCCATCAGCACGCCGTCCTGACTCCAGAGGTGAATCCGGCCGTGGGCAAACCCGCGCTGGACGGCGTGGATGCGAATGTCGCACAGCACCCACTCGGTCGGCACCGGGCGCACGACGCGGATGGTGTTGTCGAGACTGTTGCCGCCCGCCCAGCGACCGAGCGCCTGACCGATGCCCGAGGGCATCCAGTCGGCACAGATGGCGAGCGTCGCGGAGCAGACGTCGAGCCCGTGCGGCAGGCGGATCCAGAGTGCGGAACGGCCGCCGGTGCTGGGCGTACCGTCACGCACCGGGTTGCCACGGGCGATCCGGATCTCGAAGCGCGAATCGATCCGATCCTCGGCCCCCGGCCAGCGCGGCGCCGGCGGACACTCGGCCGGAGGCGGGACCCTCGGCATCTCCGGCCACTGCCCCTCGAAGGCGAAGTCACGATCGCCCAGTGCCGCGTTCACCGTCAGGATCTCGCGTGCATCGACGTGCCCGACCACGCGGGCCTGCGTGCTGTGCCGTCCCGCGACCGGCACCAGCACGTCGATGTCAAGAATTGAGGGCGGGCTGGCGTACGAGAGATACTGTGCCGTCGCCCAGATCAGACGGCGGCCGGTGGTGTTCTCCATCGCCGCGACCGCTGCGGCCAGCCCGCAGCCGCCGAAGAGGAAGCTCCCCCGCGTCGAGATTCCGGGGACGACCGGCAGGGTCCAGCGATGGGGATTGTGGGTGGAACAAAGGCCGAGGAAGTCGCGCACGTCCATGGCCAACCACCCTAGCAGCGCACCCCGTGGCGCGCGGAACAGCACTTTTCTGCCCCGGACCTCGGCTGCGAGCCCCGCGCGTCCCCCGCCGAGGCCCTCCTCAGGTCTCGGACGGCGCAGCCGGAATCGCGCTCTCGTCCGTGCTCGGCGCGCAAGCCTCCGACGCTGGCTGCGACACCTCCATCTCGGCCGCGAGCACGTCGCACCGGAGTCCGGCCAGCTCGACCTCGGTCCCGAGCCGCGCGACGGCTTCGCGCAACCGTGCCAGCCGTGCGAGGCGGGTCTCGGCATCGCGCGACGCCGCGGTCTCACGCTCGACGGCCTGCGCGAGGGCTCCCCGGAGGGCACCCGCGACCGCCTGAACGTGCAGACCGAACACTTCGCGTGTCGAGCGACCGAGCGCCTCGGCGAGGAAGCGACGCACCCGCTGTTCGAAAGCCCGGCCAAGGACGGCCGCAGCGCCCGCCAGGCGACGGCGCTTGACGAACACGGGAACCGGCCGCTCGGGCGCCTCGTCGGGTCCGAGCACGGCGCAGCGGACCCGGTCCGCATTGCGCAGCAGCAGCCAGTCCGTCAGCCGACGTCGCACCGGCACGAGTCGCGCGGGCACCTCGGCCGCCGGCTCAGGGCGGGTCGGACCCGCCAGGAGCCCGGCAAACGCCTCGCGTGCGAGTTCCGCGAGCGGGAGATCGACCTCGTAGAGATCGGCGCCAACCTCCTGGCGCAGCGCTGCCGCCGAGACGTCGCTGCCGATCACGCGACGGCCGACATCGATCGCCGTCTCCAGGATATGATCGCGCGCTTCCGCCAAGGCAGGCACCAGCCCCTCGCGCAGCAGAGCGGCAAAGGAGCGATCGTCCTCGAACCAACGCGAGAGCTCGTCGGCTGCCCGCCGCAGGGTGCCCGCCTGCAGCAGTTCGGTGCGCTCGCGCGTCAGGCGCTCGACCTCTTCGCGCTGACGGGCGAAGTGGGGTTCCCAGTCGATCTGCTGCAAGCGAGCTGCGGCCTCGAGGCGGCGCTGCGCCAGCTCGCGAGCGGCGTCAAGCTGCTCGGCCCGCGCGGCGAGCTGGGCCAGATCGTCGCCACGCAGAATCTCCCGCAGCGCCTCCAGGGATGCGCTGGCCTGACGGAGAGTATCGGTCACGAAGAGCCGGGCGTGTTCGCTGCCATCGAGATGGCGGCCGAGTTCGTCGATGAAGCGCTCAAAGCCGTCGGCGACGACACCGGCAGCCGAAGCGCTCGGCGCGCTCCCGTCCGCATCTGGGTGCTCGACATTCGCCTCTGCGCTGCGGGCAAGCCGCCGCCGCGCCGCCGCGAGCAAATCGATGGCATGAATCGAAAGCCGGCCCTCGTCGCGTGCCCGCTCGAGTTCGGAACTCATCGCCAGACTCTCGAAGGCCTCCAGCACGCGCCGCGGATCGCGCGCCTCGATGCTCGGGGCGAGCGACCCGTCCGGGGCGAGATCGCGCTTGGAGCCATCGATGTTGACCACCAGAAAGATCCGGCTGAAGAGCCGCAGCAGATCCTCGAACTCGTCGAAGATCTGTTCGAGGAAGAGATTCTCTGTCTTGACGACGAAAATGGCGCCGGCGGCGGTCTCGCGGAATTCGCGCGTCAGCCGGTCGTAGCCAAAGCGCATGCGCGTGTAGAGGCCCGGCGTATCCACCAGCACCGGCCCCGCCCCCTGGAGCGCCGGCGCCGGCACCCGCACGTCGATCCGACGGATGGCATGCGGCAGGTCACGCGCCGGCTCAAAATCCATACCTGAGCGCTCGGAGCGACGCAGGGCGGTGGCGAGCTGACGATGGGCCTCGTCGAGGACGGCCGCGACACCGTGCGCATCCCCCGAGCCCGACACCGTCCCGTTCCAGCGCGCGATCGTCCAGCGCGGTCGGTCGCCGTGCGAGACGTAGACCATGCAGGGATAGGCCGGGAGCGGCGAGACCTCGCTCACCCAGGTGCCGGCAATCGCGTTCATCAGAGTCGAGTTTCCGCTCTTGAGCGGACCGAAGAGCACGAGGTAGGCCTGCTCGTCCTCGAGCTTTGCGGTGAGACCCGCGAGACTGCCCGCCGCGGCCCGCGCCTGCTGCAGAATGCGGCGTCCGAACTCGTCGATCGCCAGCGGCTCGATCTCGGCGCCAACCGCCGCGAGCGTCTCGCGCAGCGGAGCGAGCTCAGCCGCGAGCCGCTGGCCGAAGATCCGAAGCTGCGTCTTCATCGCGCCCCTTCATGACACCCCGGGGCGAGCACGGGAAGAGGCCATGTGCCTGTCCTCTGTCATGACTCTCTCCCCGAGTGCCGAACGGACCCCGAGCACGGAAAGATGTCTCGCGCCTGTCCTGCGTACCGGTCAGTCAGAGGCCAGCAGGCCGAGCGCCGCGGCCAGGTCAGGTGCCCTGCCCACACGCTCGAGCACACGGAGGGCGCACCACCACGGCGGCCGGGGAGATGCCTCGTCCTCGACCAGAACCACCCGGGTTGCCGCCGCCGCAAAGGACGCCGCGTAGTCCGAGGGCCGCGCATCCTCGGCCAGGGCGCGCGCTCGCGGATCCCCCCCGAGTCGCAACTCCAGCGCGCTGCGGAGCCGCGCGGCAAGGCGTGCCCACGTGCCGTCGATGTCATTGACATCGTCGAAGCGCGGCGCCTCGCCTCCACCGGCTAGCCCCTCGCCCGGCAGCAACACCGCCGCCGCAACCTCGCGCGGGCGACCACCCGCGAGCAGCAAGGCGACGTAGGCCCCCAGCCCACGCCCCGCCACCACCACCGGCATCGTGCTCCCGATTTCGGCCAGCGCCGCGTCGGCATCCGCCGCGCAGAGTTCCGGCGTATAGGCACCGCCCGCCCGCGCGTCGGCAGCCCCGTGACCGGCGAAGTCGAGGGCCCACACCGGTCCTGGCCACGCTGGCGCGGGCTGCCATTCAGTGTGCGACGAGCCGAGCGCGTGCAGCAGCAGCAGCGGCGGCCCGTCGCCACCGCGCTGCGCGTGCAGTGCCAGCATCGTTTCGCCGTGGCGGATCCGACGCGATACCGGGTTCATCGGGCGAGCCAATCCAGCAGGAGATCCGTGGTTTCACGCGGTTTCTCCATGTGGACGAAATGACCCGCTCCGGCGACGGTCGCGCGCTCGACCTCGGGCACGAGAGCGAGCCTCTCCGCCAGGATCGCTTCGGGCAAGGGCCCCCAGGTGTCCGGCTCGCCGCCCACCACCGCCAGCAGCGGACAGGGCAGGAAGCGATTACTGCGCGCGACCCACTCAACCCGCCACGGGCCGAAGCCGCGCACCACGCCCGGATCGGCCTTCCACACCCAGCCCGCCTCGGTCTCACGCGCACCGATGCGGACGAAATGGTGCAACCAATCGAGCGGCAGCCGCGGGTTCGCCGCCGCTCGCCGGCGCACCAGCTCGTCGAGCGAAGGATAAGCGCGGAAGCCACCGGCCGTCCGCCGGCTGTCGAGCCAGCTGGTGAACTTCTCCGGCGCCGTGCGCCGATCCACCGGCAGGCCGGGCGGGGCGAAGCCCTCCGGCGGGGGACCGAAGCCGTCGATATTGACGAGCTGGCTGACCGCGCCCTTGCCCGCCCCCAGCGTCGCGTCCATCGCGAGTGCGCCCCCGCGGCTATGCGCCACGACGTGCAGATGACCGCCCAGCGCATGGATCAGGGCCATCAGGTCAGCGACGTCGAGAGGCCAGAGGTAGGCGTCCGTCCAACCCGAATCGCCGTGGCCGCGCGCATCGTAGGCCACGACGCGAAAGCGCTCGGCCAGCGCCGGGGCGATCAGGTCGAAGCCGCGCGCGTGATCGAGCATCCCGTGGCAGAGGATCAGGGGCCGTGCGGCGGGGTCCCCCCACTCGACCACGTGCAAGGGCACGCCATGCGGGTCGAAAGTCCACGTCCGCTCGGGCGGCACGATCTCGGCCGTCAAGCGCAAGCTGGACGTATCTGTTCCCGCCGTCTCGAACATGCGCTCACGATAGCGGAGACGCTGGCCTGAACCAGCCGTGCTCGACGGCCGTGGAGACGAGCCGCACGACGCAGACTCGACCACGCTCGGCGCGGGCTACTCGATGTATCCCAGCCGGCGCAGGGCCCGCTCGCGCTCGGCATCGATCACCGGTGCGGGTGCGGCGTTGATCGGCCGCGGCCGTGCCGCGAACGCCCGCAGGTGACGCTCGAGGCCGGGCGCGCTCGAGGGGGGCAGCGGCTTCTCCTCGACCGGATCGTCGACCAGATCGTAGACGCGCATATCCTCGCGTGCCGGGTCGTCGAGCGCGGGATCGATGCGCCAGAGGATCTTGTGCGTTCCCTGGTAGGCCACGATGAAGCGCCGCCCGTCGGCATCGATATCCTCGAGAGTCACCGGGTGCGGCACGCCCAGCGGGGTCCCGGCCACGCCGGGTGGCGGCGGGATCCCGGCCTCGGCGAGAATCGTGCCGAAGACCCCGATCGTCGAGACCCGGCGCTCGACGCGCGAGCCGGCTTCTCTGTCCTCGGGATACTTGACCACCAGCGGAACGTGCAGCAGGGGCTCGAACCCGCCCTTGCCGTGGCCGACCATGTCGTGCTCGCCGAGATGCTCGCCGTGGTCGGAGGTCACGATGACCAGCGTATCGCGATACCGGCCGAGCCGGCGCAGTCCGGCCAGCAACTCGCCGAGGCCCCAATCGGCAAACGCCACGTCGCCGTCATAGAGCGCGCGAAAGTGCTCGAACGCGGCAGGAGACATCGTTGCTCCACCGCGCAGAAGCTGCCGCGGCTCGCCACGGATGTCGGCGCGGCGCCCGGGGAAGCGCTGGTCGAAGGGTGGCGGCGGGGCGTAGGGTTCGTGCGGATCGACGATATTGACGAAGAGGAAGGCCGGCGTCCGCGTCTCCGCGAACCAGGCGAGACCATCCTCGACGATTTCCTTCGCCGACACCCGGTACTCGTTGGCGGAGAAGCGCTCGAATCCACGGTCGAAACCGAGCAGCGAGGTGACATAGGTCGTGTTGCCGATGAAAGCACCGGTCTGCCAGCCGTTCTCACCCAGAAGCTCGGCGAGCGTCCGCACTTCGGGATTGAGCGGAGTCGTCAGCAAGGTCTCGCCCTTGACGCGCTCGGCGCCATGGAACGAGGGCATGAGTCCGGTGAAGATCGCGCCGTGCGCCGGCACGGTCCACGTCCCTGGCGTCACCGCAGCGTCCCAGGTCACGCCATCGCGAGCGAGCGCCTCCAGGTTGGGCGTGGTGTGACGTTCATAACCATAGAGCGACACGTTGCGCGCACGCAGGGTGTCGATGACCACGAGCACGATGTCGATCGCTGCGGGCCCCCGCGCGCGATCGACAGGGCGCGCACCGAGACCCAGGGCCAGACCTGCGAGCACCGCCAGAGCTGCGGCGACGCGTGCGAGACCCACCATCCAGCCCCGCGCGTGTCGTCGGCCCGACGACGCAGCTTCCCGCAAACCCGGTGGACGTTCCCCGCTCCCCTGCCCCACGGCGCTCCTCATCGCGGCGGTCTTATCGATCAAGGCCGCTCGTCTTGCCAGTCACCCGCCCCAGGCCGGACTTGGGATTCGGCCCCCTTTGTGTGACGAGAGAAGCCGCCGCCGGGCTCGAGCCGGCGCGAACCCAACCATGCTCGCCACCACGCCGAAGATCGCCCCCTCCATCCTCGCCGCCGACTTCACTCGCCTGGGTGAGGAAGTCCGGGCCGTCGAGCAGGCCGGTGCCGATCTCATTCACGTCGACGTGATGGATGGCCGCTTAGTGCCGTTCCTCTCGAGGGGACCGATCGTCTTCGAGGCGATCCGCCCGCTCACCCGCCTCGAACTCGACGTCCACCTGATGATCGTCGAGCCGTGGACCCTGCTTGAGGCCTTCGCCGTGGCCGGCGCCAACTCCATCACGGTGCATGTCGAAGCGTGCCCCGACCTCAGTGCGACGATCGCCCGCATCCACGCGCTGGGCTGCCGGGCAGGCGTGGCCATCAACCCACCCACGCCCGTCGATGCCCTCGCTGGAAAGCTCGGCTTGGTCGAGCGCGTGCTGGTGATGAGCGTGCATCCGGGCTTCGGCGGGCAATCGTTCATGCCCGAAGTGCTGGACAAGGTGCGGCGCGTGGTGGAATGGCGCACGCGCGACGGACTGGACTTCGATGTCGAGATCGACGGGGGCATCAAGCACTCCACCGCCCCGGCCGCCGTCGCCGCGGGATGCCAGGTGCTGGTCGCGGGTACCGCCATCTTCGGCCAGCCCGACTACGCCGACGCCGTCGCGAATCTGCGTGCGACGGCGTCGTCAACCATCTAACGAAGCGGCGCCGGGTCGTGCGGCCCGGGTCTGCGAAACCGGATCACGGTGGCAGATAGCCACCGGCCAGCGACGCGAACGACGCGACCTCGTTCTCGATCCAGGCCGCGTCGCGACCGAGCTCGCCAGCGAGCAGGCCGGCCGTATCGCGGGCGGCTTCGACGGCGGCTCGGGCGTCGAGCAGAAGGGAGCGGGTGCGACGCGCCAGCGCATCCTCGACCGTCCGCGCCATCTCGTGCCGGGCGGCCCAGACGATCTGCCCGCGCAGGTAAGGCAGCCGCGGGTGCAGGGGCGCACTCAGGGCGGGGTCGCTCGCGAGCAGGGCGCGCACCCGCACGGCTTCGCTGCCGTACATCTCGAAATGGCCTTCGGCCGGCAGGGCCGGGTCGTCGCGGCGCAGCCAGCCGTGCAGGCGCAGGTTCTGCGTGATGCACGCTCGCGCCTCGAGCCCGCCGACCTCGGCGGCGTCGTCCACACAATCCTCGGCCATCTTGCGGTAGGTCGTCCACTTGCCGCCGACCAGCGTGACCAGACCCGCGTCCGACACCAGCACCGCGTGCTCGCGCGAGATTGCCTTGGTCACCCGTGCCGCCGTCTTCTCCGTGAAGAGCGGCCGCAGGCCCGCAAAGACACTCAGGATGTCGTCCCGCGTCGGCGTGCGCTCGAGATAGCGTGAGGCGTTGCGCAGGACGAACTCGATCTCCTCGTCGAGCGGGCGCGGTTCCTCGTCAATCGTCTCGACCCGGGTGTCCGTCGTCCCGACCAGACATCGGCCATGCCACGGAATGACGAAGAGCACGCGGCCGTCATCCGTTTGCGGCACCATGATGGCCGTATCGCTCGGCTGAAACATCCGATCGAGGACGAGGTGGATGCCCTGGCTCGGTGCGATCGTCGCGGTCGCGTCCGGCTCATCGAGGCGCCGCAGCCGGTCGGCGAAGACACCGGTGGCGTTGACCACGACTCTCGCCCGGATCTCGATCTCTCGACCCGCCTCGACGTCACGCGCCCGCACACCGACGATCTGGCCTTCCTCCTTGACCAGGCCGACCACCGGGAAGTGGTTCAGCATCACCGCACCGTGGTCGGCAGCGGTCAGGGCAAGCGTCACCGCCAGCCGCGCATCGTCGAACTGGGCGTCGTGGTACATGACGCCGCCGAGCAGGTTTTCGGTCTCGACGTTGGGGATACGCTCGATCGTGCTCTTGCGGTCGAGCACCCTGGAACGCGCGATGTTCAGACGGCCGGCGAGCCGGTCGTAGAGCTTGAGACCGACGCCGTAGAACGGCCCCTCCCACCAGCGGTAGCGCGGCACGACGAAGGCCAGGTCGTGTACGAGGTGCGAGGCATTGCGACAGAGCAGCCCGCGCTCGCGCAGCGCCTCGAGCACGAGAGCGACGTTGCCTTGCTGCAGATAACGCACCCCGCCGTGCACGAGCTTGGTGCTCCGGCTCGAGGTGCCCTTGGCGAAATCGTGGGCCTCGAGCAGCACCGTGCGATAGCCGCGCGTTTGGGCATCGACGGCGACGCCGAGACCGGACGCGCCACCACCGATCACGATCATGTCGAAGGGCTCGCCCGCGAGGGCGTCGATCATGTGCTGGCGATCCATCTCCCCCGATCCGCCCGAGTCTTGGCCGTGGCGTCCCGCAAGCGCAAGGCACGCCCGGTCGCAGGCCCGCGGTTCCGACTCGGGGGGAACGGGCACGGATCAGGGCGTCCTGGAGAGACACCGCACCCGCTTGCTGCGGAGCCTGATCCGCTTTGACGAAGCGCTCGGTCAGGACGGCCCGGCAGGCGCTGCTGGGGGAACCTGGGGCGCAGCGGGGGCCGGAGCGGGCGGCGCCAGCGGCGCCATCCGGGGTGCGGCGACAGCCGGCACAGATCCTGCCCCTGGCACGGGCACCGCCGCAGGTTCGAGCTTCGGCGCGCTGGCGGGCGCGGGCGGAGCCACGGGCGCGACTCCCTCTCCGGTCGGGGCAGGTGCTGCCGGAGCGTCGCCGGCTTCGTCAAGCGCCGCCGCGACAGCCGGTACGACCAGCTCTGGTGCCGGTGCCTCGGCGGCCACGACCTTGAGCCACTCCTCGGCCGACTGACGGGTCTTCTCGTGCCCCTTGGCTGTCTCGAAGGCCTCGCGCGCGGCGTCCCATTTCTTTCCGTTGACGTGGGCGATACCGAGCATCAGGCTGGCGTTGCCGGGGTCGCGGAGACCACCCTTCTGCAACGCCCCGGTGAGAGACTTCGCAGCCGGAGCCCACTCCTCTTCGTCGAGCTGGATCTGTGCGAGCCGCAGGAAGAGTTCACCATTCTCTGCTCGACCAGCCGCAGACTCGAGTGGCTTGCGTGCCTTCTGGCGCTCCCGCGCGTTGAGCCAGGCCTCGGAGAGCAGCCGCCAGTTCTGCGAGGTGCCATCGATCTCGCCGGACGCGAGACCGACTTCGAGCACCTGACCCGCCGCAAAGGGGATGTCGTTGTAGAGGTAGAGCTGGGCCATGTGACTGAGCTCGCGCCCGCCGGTCAGCATCTTCTGGCGCCGCGCCAGCGCGAGCGCCGCCAGCGCCCGCTTGAAATCATCGCGCTGCGCATACACGGCCGAGAGTTGCGCCCAGTAGGTGGGCTTGGGGTAATAGTTGACCAGCTTCTCGATCACGCCGATCGATTTGTCGTAGTTCTTCTTCTCGAAGTAGAGCGAGAGGACCAGCTGCAGCCAGGCCTCCTGCGGCTTGGCTGCCTTCTGGAGCGCCAGCTCGCCCTGCGTCAGCGCGCCCGTCCGGTCGCCGTTCTGGAACAGAGCCAGCGCGTAGACGTAGTGGGCCTCGGGCGTCGGATTTTCGGTGCGGGCAAACCAGTCCTGCAGGATGCGGACGGCATCACCGAAGCGTTCCTGCATCATGTAGAGCTGCGCCAGATTGTACTGCGCATTGGCCTGCGCGGCCTCGGGCAAGCCACCGGCCGCGAGGCACTTCTCGAAGGCGCCGATTGCCGCCTGGTACTTCTCCTGCGAGGAGTAGACGTAGCCGTAGGTCTGCCACATCAGGGCCTTTTCGTGGTCGTTGAGCCGCGTGCTGCCCTTCATCTCCTCCAGAGCGGCGACTGCCGTCGGGTAGTCATTCTTGGACAGCGCCTCGAAAGCGGTATTCAGCCGCTTGAAGGCCCATTCGCCGACGGCCTGCGCCCGCTTGACCTCGGGCTTCGGACGCCCCTCGCCGAACCCCGGCACGGGCTGGCTCAGCACGGCCGCCACAACGAGAAAGGCGGCCAGCGTGGCGCTCAGGGTTCGCTTGACGAGCATCGGCAGACGTCCCCGCTAATCCTCGAGGTCGAACGAGAGAACCAGCTGCACGCCTGGCCAGTCGACGGCCACGCCATCCTCGACGCGCGGCTTGTACTTGAACTTCTTGACAGCATCGGTCGCTGCGCGCTCGAAGTAGCCCCTCGGGTCGGCATCGACGACGGTGATGTCCTTGGTGCGCCCTTCGGGGGTGATGGTGAACTCGAGCAGCACCCAGCCCTCGACACCACGCGCCTGGGCGCGGGGCGGATAGAGCGGATTGACGCGCACCAGCGGGATCGCCTCCGAGGCGCCGCCCGTACCAAAGCCGCCCTCGCCGCCCAGCGTCGGCCGGCCCGTAAGCGCGAAGCCCGCACCAAAGTTGCCCGTGGGCGCGGCGATCGCGAGGCGACCCGGCGCGCCCGACTTGGCGACCGAGAGCGGCGCGGATTTCACCGTCGGCCGCGACGCCTGTCGCTCGGGTGCGCGCCGCGTCTTGGTCTCGGTGGTCTCGTCGCGTCGCAGGCGCAGGAACTCGAAGACCGGCCGTACCCGCGACTGGGTATCGACCTCGCCACGGAAGAGGATCAGTGATTCGAGAAGCCCGAAGAGCGCCAGATTGAGGACAACCGCAGCTCCCGCGGCCGCCGCGTAGCGACCGAATGCGCCGCCGCCCGCCCGCGTCGCCTGCCCCGGCGCGCTCACGAGCCCGAGCCCTCCGGGCTCGCGGCCGCGATCGCGACTCGCTTGATGCCGCCCTGCTGGACCTCGTCCATCACCTGGCCGACAAGGCTCGATTTTGCCTTCTGGTCGGCGACCACGACCACCGTGTCATCCGGCCGCTCGACGTGGAAGCGCTCGACGATCTGGCGCACCTCGCGCAAGTCGACCCGGCGGCGATCCATCCAGACCTCACCGCCCGCGCTGATCGCGATCAGCAGATTGCCGGTCTCCTCGGTGAGTGCCGTCTCGGCAAAGGGCCGATCCACGGTGATGCCGGCCTCCTTCACG
>SXGT01842792.1_pt1 | contig 13688 bp, 10 predicted proteins | sample 3176221 | NCBI WGS metagenome assembly SXGT01 (sample SAMN11356862, study PRJNA531348) | freshwater metagenome | isolation source: freshwater sample F1-120 | place: China: Fuxian Lake, Yuxi | collected 2017-12-25 | reverse complement strand
GCGGATTGAAAGGTTTCGACAAGCAGGTTTGGAAGGCGAAACCGGCTGGGCAATCGCTCGAGTTGACCTACGTGAGCAAGGACGGCGAGGAAGGCTATCCAGGTACACTCACCGTGACGGTCACCTATACGGTCACGGAGCAGAACGAGTTGAGGATCGAGTATTCCGCCCTGACCGACAAGGAAACGGTGTTGAATCTGACGAACCACGCCTACTTCAACCTGGCAGGACAGGGAGATGGCGACATTCTGGGCCACGTCGTGACGATTAACGCGGACCGGTTTACTCCGGTCGATGCCGGTCTGATTCCGACGGGGGAGCTAAGGAGCGTGGAGGGAACCGCTTTCGATTTCCGCAAGCCGGCCGCTATTGGCGAGCGTGTTAATGCCGCGGAGGAACAAATCAAGCTGGGGAAGGGGTACGACCATAACTACGTTCTGAACGGTGCGGGCAGCGCGCTTGCCGTTGCAGCGACGGTGACCGATCCGAAGTCCGGGCGCACGCTGCAGGTTTCGACCACCGAACCCGGCGTCCAGTTCTACACCGGAAATTTCCTGGACGGAACGTTGAAGGGTAAAGGCGGAAAAGTGTACCAGCAGCGGTATGGATTCTGCCTTGAGACGCAGCACTTTCCGGACTCGCCGAACAGGCCTGAGTTTCCGCCGGCGGCGCTAAAGCCGGGCACCCGCTTCCAATCGACGACGGTATTCAAGTTCTCGGCCACACCGGGATCTTAGTCGCTGTCCGGAAGCAGGTGGGTTGAGGAAGCACTCGAACCTCTGAGCGCTGGAAGCCTCAAGAAGCGAAGCTCGGGCAAAACCCAGCATTGCCGCCGCCCGCTTTTTCACAAAAATTCGCGGGACGCCGCGGCCTTCCCCAACAGGCGGCAAATAACGACTGCGTGCCCCGCCGGCCGGCGATTCGCAACAGTTGTTTCATGACGGGCACTTCGCAAGCGCTTTGCGGGCGATGGTGCTTACGGGAATCGCGGAAATGTTTTCCAGGGCGATCCATTGGAACCTGGGGGGCGCTTTCCCGAGACGGCCGGCGATTACCTGAACTCTGTAACGCCGGTTCATGATGGTATGCGTAAACGCCCCGGCCGCGCGCCGCTCCTTCAGCGCGGACAGCAGGCCGGCTTCCGGCAACTCCCAGAATCCCGCCATCATCCCGCGCGATTCCCGCTTCCACATGAGAATCCTGCCGGCGCTCTCGACAACTGCCACCGTCATTTTAACCTCGTCGATGGCCGCCTTTCGCAGCTTGACGGGGAGTTGGTTTGCCGTACCCTGTTTGCGGCCCTCGCAGAAGGAACTCACCGGGCAAAGCAAACAGAGCGGCGATCGCGGAAGGCAGACCGTTGCTCCCAATTCCATCATGGCCTGGTTGAAGGTCGCGGGGTCCTTGCGGTCGAGCAATCGATCAGCCTGGGACTGGAACGCGGCCTTCGATGCCGTGGATCCGATGTCCGACGAATCGTTGCCAATGCGCGAGAGGACGCGGAGGACATTGCCGTCGACCGCCGCGCGGGGTTCGCCAAACGCGATACTGGCAACCGCGGCGGCGGTATAGGCGCCGATCCCGGGCAGCGCAAGAATCGATTCGTAACCGCGAGGGAAGGAACCCGTGCTGGCGATCTGGCAGGCCGCGCGCCGCAAGTTGCGGGCGCGCGAGTAGTAGCCGAGACCGCTCCAGGCGGAAAGCACGTCCGCCTCGCAAGCGCGTGCGAGCGCCGCCACGTCCGGGAAGCGCGCAAGAAAGCGCTCGTAGTACGGAATGACGGTTTCGACGCGCGTCTGCTGCAGCATGATCTCCGAGACCCAGATAGCGTAGGGATCGCGCGTGCGTCGCCAGGGGAGGTCGCGGAAATTGTTTGTGTACCAGCGCTTCAGAACCGTGGCGAATCCGGGGCCGTTCATTGCCTGCCTAAGCTGCTTTGCTCCAGGAGGGTTCCCCGCCGGATGCGCTCGCCCTTGAACACCACGAGCGAAATGCGCTCGGTAGCGCTGATGTCCTGGAGCGGATTGCCGTCCACAAGTAGAAGGCTTGCGTCGCAACCCTTCGCGATACAACCCAGCCGCCCGTTCCCTCCAACCAGTTTCGCCGCGTTTCCAGTGGCCGCCTGCAACGCCGCGGCCGCGGGTACGCCCGCCTCAACCCACAACTGCATTTCGCGATGCACCGCCGGACCATGCAGGAGCAGAACATTGCCGGAATCTGTACCCGTCACAAGCGGGACTCCCGCGCGCCAGGCCCGCGCCAGGTTCGACTGAGCGAGCTTTAAGGACTCGTCCGTAAGCGCAGTTCTTCCCGGCTTTAGAAGTTTCTTCGTCGACGCGATCAGCGCTGCCGGACCCACCTGCTGGGCGAGCGAGCGGTTCAGCAGGTCTGTCTTCCCTCGGCCTGCATCGCGGTAACCCTCCCAGACGCTGAGCGCCGGATCGAACATCACTTTGCCCGCCGCCATCCGGGCGAGCAACGCATCCGGTATCGGTTCGCGGGAACTTCCGTGTTCGATGCTCGACGCGCCCAAGTCGAGTGCATCGGCGACGTCCCGCCAATCTCCGGTGTGGATGGCGACAGGCAGCTTGGCGGCGCGCGCTTCTTCCGCCGCCGCGCGCGCGATCGCGATATCCATACGCGGAAACGTCATCGTGCCCCATCCGGCTTCGAGGATGATCTTGATCCCGTCGACTCCCGCCGCTTTCAAGTCGCGAACCTGGGCACGCGCCTCCTCGGCGCTCTTCGGCGTTTGAACGAGTTGGGCGGTCAGCATCGGTCGAACGAACTCGGGAGCCATCTTGATGAATTCTGTCCCGTGGCCTTCGGGCGCTGTGAACATTGGTCCACAAAGAAACAGCTCCGCCCCCAGGCGTCTGCCGCTCACCGTCTCGCTCCTCGCGGCGAGAAGGGCGTCGAGCGGATCGCCCACGCTGCGGACCGCGGTGACGCCGCTGTACAAGTACGCAGCCAGCTCACGAGGTACGTTGAGCTGCGCATTGAACGCTTCGGCCGATTCGCCGATGCCGCCCGGCGCGCCAAGGTGCACGTGCGCGTCGACGAGTCCGGGAAGAAGTGTCTTTCCGGCGCCTTCCACAACTTCGGCTTTGAGCGATGCGGGATCGGGCGTTGCCCCTTCGTAAACCACGTCGATCTTTCCGTTCCTGACGAGCACGCCGCCGGATTCAATCGTCGTTCCATCGCCAGTGAAGATACGTACGCCGCGGAACAGGATCGTATCGGCTCGCTGCAAGTCACGGTTCAGCGCGAGCGCGCGGCCCACCTGTTCATTGCTGTGAATCTGCCATGCGCCCATCGCCAAGAAAGGCGCCATTACTGCCAGGAGCCACAGTTTCGCGGACTTCCGCGTCTTCTCGCCCTTCTCCCACCGGAACAGCTGCGTCGAGATGAACGTTCCCGTGGCGATTGTAACCAGCATCGCGAGGGCCGGAGCCCAGTTCTGCGCCAGGGTCTCTCCGCGCAGAAAGACACCCTGGAAACCGGTCACCAAATACGACGCCGGGAGGAACTGCGAGAACGTTTGCACCGCGGGTGGAAGCACTGTGATCGGGATGGTCGCGCCGCTGAGAAACATCATCGGCATGTAGATCAACTGCACGGCGATGTTGGTCTCCTGCATCGTGTTGACAACGGAGGCGACGATCAGACCGATCGACCGGAACGCCATGACGCCGAGCGATACCATCAGGAACAACGAGAGCGGATGCGCCACCGGCGCCATCCCATACATCGTGCGGGACAGCACCAGGATCAGCGCAACGGCGGGAAGGTAAAGAAGCCAGCCGGTAAACATGGAGGCCAGGAGTATCGGCGTAGGAGTGATCGGTGTTACCTTGAAGCGGCGCAGAATGTTGGCCTCGCGCTCCTGAACCGCGCGCATACCCGCGCCCCAAAGGCCATTCCCAAGAATGCCCATGGTGAGAACCATGCTCACCACATAATTGATCGCGCCGCCCCTGTCTGCGTGCAGGAATTCCGCGAAGCCGAAGAAGAAGAGCAGCGGAAACATGTAGCCGAAAAAGATAAGCGAGCGCTCACGCAACGCGAGCTTCATATCGATTCGGAATAGTGCGAGAAAAGCCTTCATTCGCGCAGCCTCTTACCGGTCAGTTCGATGAACGCGTCTTCAAGCGTCGGCCGCTTCAAATGGACGTCGGCGAGTTCGATGCCGCGCTCGTCGAGCCACTTAACCAATTCGACCAGAGTCTTGCCGGGGTGGCGTGAAGTCACAGAGACCGACTGCCTGTCCGTGGAAAGCGCGACCCGCTCCGACCCCGTCCAGCTGGGAAGTTCGCCCTCCGGCACCGGCTTTTCGCAAAGCACTTCGATCATCGAGTGTCCAACCGTACGCGCCTGAATCTCGCGGGGCGTGCCGATGGCCACGATGCGGCCTTCATCGACGATGGCCACGCGGTCGCAGAGCTTCTCCGCTTCTTCGATATAGTGCGTTGTGAGCAGAATGGTGCGGCGCTCTTTGCGCAGATCCTGCACGAGGGCGTGAATTTCAAGGCGCGCCTGAGGGTCGAGGCCGGTCGAAGGCTCGTCCAGAAACAGAAGCTGAGGGTCATTGATGAGGGCCAGCGCCAGCGCCAGCCTTTGTTTCTGCCCGCCCGAGAGATGCGCGTAGAACACGTCGCGCTTCTCCCAGAGTTGAAGGCGCTTCAGGAGGCTGTCCTGGTCAACGCGGCGTTCGTAGAAGTCCCCGAAGAGGGTCAAGGCTTCGGCAACTCTGATCTTGTCGGGAAGGTTCGTGTCCTGAAGGCAAACGCCAATGCGGTCTTTGAGCGCCTGCTTCTGGGTCTCGGGATCGAAGCCGAGTACAGATGCGCTACCGCCCGTGCGCGGACGCAACCCTTCAAGGATCTCGACCGTGGTGGTCTTACCCGCTCCGTTTGGACCGAGCAGCGCAAAGACTTCGCCGGCATGGACCTCGAAGTCGATCCCCTTCAAGGCATGGAAGTCTCCGTAGGTCTTAGTCAGGCCCTGAACTTGCACGGGAGGGGTCAAGACTCAATTCTAACGCCGAGGATAGGGCCGCTACCGGATTGGAGCGACGACGGAAGAATTCGACGAACGCCCCGGTCATTTGCGTCATCAGGCAACGCAACAGAAAGAGTTCTCCGAGGAAACGACACTCGTCCCGAAGCACGTGGCGCGGGCAAATCAAATTTGTGCGGGGACTCGACGTACTTCCCGCTGCCATCTAGTGGCAGAAAGGTCAAGTGCTGTCGCCGTTAGGGTCTTCGCCATCGTCCCTCACGGGCATCCCGGCCAGAGCCGCGGAAGTCGACTGGAAAAACTGCAGCGCCTCGGCCGTGATTTGTTCGACGGACTTCGGGTTCAGGGCACTGCGAGGTGTACTGGCCGCTGCGTCGGCTTCCTGGAGTCTTGATACCGAAGCCATCGAGGAACCGGTCTATCAGGTATGTCTCACCAAGGGGCTCCGTGAGGTCCCGTAGTGTCTGCCTGCGTTAATGCAGCTCTGCTACGGCCCCGTCCAGCTCCACGATCCGCAGCGTAATCTTCTTTCGTTCGGTAATGCGCGATTCCGGCGCTTCGAACCGAACCGCTACCATCCTGTCCACAGTTTCGTGCGGGCCAATCCGGTCCCTTTGCTTGAGCCCGTCGTTGAACTTCTGGCCCAGCAGCGGATAAGCTTCGAAGGCTCGCCTCGCATCCGATTCCGCCGCCGTCGCCGCGTCGATAGTGCCCTCGGCGATGTCGGCAGTCACCTCCACGTTCTTTACAATCCACGGATAATCCGAAGGATTCGTGACGCGGAAATCCAGAATCGCAACGCACCCAATCTCATCGGTCGCCTGGGTGCGCACCTTCAGGACCGAACCAGTCAACTCCAGATGGGCAGACCTCTGAGAATAAGAATAAATTCCAAGCCCGACCGCGACCACACCCAGACCGACCCCGATCGCGGCGATCTGTTGCCGGTTCAGAAAGAACGCCATGCTCAGATCTCGTCGACCATCCGCAGGATCTCCTTCATGGAAACGTGGGCCGCTTCAATCAAGGTGCCGTCAAAGACGTGCGTTTCGAGGCCGATCCGCTGCGTGTATCCATCGTTCTGCAACGCCTGAAGAATAGCCTTCCAGTCCAGCCGATCAGGGCTGCCAGGCATGATCCCCTTGCCTTTTATCTGAACGTTACCGATTCTCTTCTTGGGGAGAAGGTTGTAGCCATCGGGGAACGGGATCTGCTTGAGGCCTAGTTCATTTTGCGGGTCCCAGTTGAGACCCAGTGCCTTCGATGGAACCAGTTTCATGAAGTCCGCCAATTCCGCCGAAGTGCCCACGTTACAGGAGCCTTCGTTCTCAACAAGGAGGGTGACCTTCTCGCGCTCAGCGATCCGCGTCATCTCGCCGATCACGTCGGCGATGCGGGGAAAAAGGGAGCGCGGCTCCTCGATGCGCAGTCCGGTGAAGACTCGGATCTTGTCAGCGCCCAGTATGTGCGCGGAGCGGATTGCCCGTTGCAGGTGGTCCAGCCGGCTCGCGAAGCGCTTTGCTTCGGCTTCAAGGCGCGCGGCCCTTGCTTCGGGCGTTTCGGGACGCCGGCGTACGGGATCCGTGCCTGGCCAGGAAAATTTCAGAAGCGAAGTATTGAGGAACGACACCTTTAACTTGCGCTCCGCATAGCTGACCGCAGCTGCCTTCACTTCCGCCTCAGCCAGAAATGCGTACTCCTTCTTGACGCCGGGAATGCTGCGCAGTTCGATCCACTGCAACTCGTAGCGCCTGGCGAACGCCAGTGCGTCTTCCGGAGTCTTACCAATCTCGTCTGTTATGGCCGCGATTGCCGAACGCCGGATGCGAGTGGCGGCGCTTAGGGGATTGACGGCCGCCGCACCCACCGCCGCCGCCACGGAAAATAGCCGTCGACGTGTCATCGTTGGATTATAATTCTTGTTTATGCTCAAAGCCAGCATCTTCCGGGAATACGACATCCGCGGAATCGCCGATGACGAACTCCAGAGTGCCGATGTGGAGCAACTTGGACGCGCCGTCGGTACCTACCTGCAGCGAAAAAACGGCAGGAATATCAACTTGGGGCGTGACTGCCGCCTCAGTTCCACGCGATTACGTGACGCGTTGATCAGGGGCCTGGTTTCGAGCGGATGCGACGTCACCGACATCGGCGTTGTTCCCACTCCATTGCTTTATTACTCGGTTTTTCAGCTTAAAGCCTTGGGTGGTGTCATGATCACAGGCAGCCACAACCCATCTGAGTACAACGGTTTCAAGATTGTTTCCGGCGGATCCACGATCCATGGCGAGCAGATTCAGGAGGTGCGGGAACTGATCGAGAGGGGAGATTTCCTCACGGGTCCAGGGACGGAAAGGCTCGCCGATGTTTCAAGCTCCTACGTGAAGGAGATCTCCGCTCAATTTCCTTTCGAAAGGCGCGTCAAGGTTGTTATCGACGCGGGCAATGGGACCGGCGGCCCGGTCATGCACCGGCTTCTTGAGCAGCTCAACTGTGAAGCGACGGAGCTTTTCTTTGAAATGGATGGACGCTTTCCGAATCATCATCCCGACCCGACCGTGCCGAAGAATCTCAAACATTTGATAGCCGCCGTGCGCGAGAAGGGCGCGGACCTTGGCATCGCATTCGACGGCGACACGGACCGTATTGGCGCGGTGGATAATCAGGGTACGGTCATTTTCGGCGATCAGCTTCTGATTATCTTTGCGAGAGAGATTCTCACACGGAAGCCGGGGGCGACTTTCATTGGAGAGGTTAAGTGCTCACAACTTCTTTACGACGACCTCAGAGCCCGAGGCGGCAATGCCATAATGTGGCGGACCGGGCACTCACTGATCAAGGCGAAAATGAAATTGGAGCATGCCGAACTAGCGGGCGAGATGAGCGGCCATATGTTCTTCGCTGACCGCTACTATGGGTTCGACGACGCGCTCTACGCGGCATGCCGGCTCATGGAAATCGTCTCCCACTCAGGCCATCCGCTTTCCGCGCAACTCGCCGATCTGCCGAAAACGGTGACGACGCCGGAGATCCGGGTAGACTGCGCCGACGATGCCAAATTCGGAGTCGTCGAGCGGGTGACAGAGCACTTCAGAAGCAGATATCCCGTAGTGGACGTCGACGGCGTACGCGTGCTGTTCCCGCACGGATGGGGTTTGGTACGCGCGTCAAATACGCAGCCTGTGCTAGTGCTGCGTTTCGAAGCGACGACCTCGGAATTGCTGGACCACTACCAAAAGGAAGTAGAAGCGGCGGTGGAAGAGGCCTCAAGGCCCGTATTGATCTAGGGCGCTCTTCACATCGGAATGACAGGCCGGGAGGCCTGTCTCACATTGCTCAGCAGTTCTTCGAGCAGCGGGGAGATCGGGTACGGATGTCCTTTGTAGTGAAGGAACCCCTCGGCGTACTCTACTCCGGCTCGCCGTCCCGCCTCACGAGTCCAGCGTTCGGTCATGGCCAGATAGTCGTCTATGCCGTGATGCTTCAGGAGCCACTGACGCTGGCTTCCGTGCTCGGCGAGCATCTGCATTTTCACGTCGAAGGTTCGTCCCACGTCCACGTAGAAATCGACGGGAGCCGGTTTGTCGTCCCGGTCCTGGCCGCCGATCGGAGACATGAAGTAAAGGTGCGGGATGTGGTCCGTGGCAGGCGCCGGATCCGGCGCGCCCGTCGCGTAGTTTCGCGCTGGCGCGGCAAAGCATGCGTCGCGGACCAGAAGGTTCGTCGCTTCGTGATCGCACATGTAATCGACGGTCGCCGCGGTCAGAATGAGGTCCGGCCGTACCTTCCTGAGTATCTCTACCACTCGCCGCCGCGAGGCGTCATCTGAAAAAATCGCCAGGTCGCGGAACTCGGCACAAAAGTAACCGGCTCCGATTCGCGCAGCCGCGGCAGCCGCCTCCTTCCGCCTGATCGACGCGATTTCTTCCGGCGGAAGTTCGGCTGAGCCGCAATCCCCGGGCGTCATGGTGACGATCGTAATTCTGTTCCCGGTCCCGGCCAGCATCGCGAGCGTGCCGCCCGCAAGGATCTCCACATCGTCCGGGTGGGCGTGTATTGCCAGTATGTTCTTACTCACGGTCTCCTGATCCAGATTGGCGACGACCACGCCATCTGGTCGTCCACCTGTATGACTCGGACGTAGTAGTAACTTTCGCCACGCGCCGGCTGGCGGTCCGTGTAGCTGAAGCTCACGTCGCTCTCGATCGGCTGAACGTTGTGGACGAACCTGTTGTTTCGGATAATGTCGATCTGACGGATGGGCGCGGTACCCAGCACCTTCACGGTCAGCGTGAATTCGCCGCTCACGTTATCGGCAATGTCGCCCTGCAGGTACTCCGTCCCGCCCGTCCGCATGCGGTAATCGAGGACGATGTTGTCCGTCGCTCCATAGGAATGGCGCTTTCGCATGGCGTCCAGCAGCCCTTGGCGCGTGGGATTCTCCGCGATCGTACACGCGTAGGAAATGTGCGTGGACAGATGGTCCGAACTCACCTGCACGCCGAGCTTGTATCCCTTTGCCAAAGCGTTCCACACGTAACCGGCTGGACGAAAGCCGCCGGGAGCCGACGCGAGATTTCCCCGGTGCGCCGCTTTCGGGGCGCCTTCGTATTCGTTTGAAACACGGTCGCCCTGATAGATTTCGACCAGCGGTTCGACCACTGGATCGTTGTCCCGCCAGTCCGTTCCCATGCTGCTTGCCGAGGTGTGCGAGATGGCGATGCCGTCGTACTTCTTCAAGTACTCGTAGAGCATCTTCGCGCCGGTTTCGCCCTTGTGTTCGGACTCCGGAATCGGCAGGGTCGGGTTGCCGCGCCTGGCAAAGATCACGTTACGATGCCCGTTCGGATAAACGACGCTGCGCTCATAGGCGTACAGCGGCACGAACTTCGTTCCCAGGGTCCAGACGTCTGCCGCCTGCTGCTGGAGCCAGGAGATATACTCCTCGTCGGGACCGCCGAGGCCGTTGTGTTCGCTCACTCCGAGAAAGTCGAGGTCGGCCGCGTCTATCGCGTACCGATAGGTCTGCGCGAGCGTCCCGTCGTTGTTGCCGTCCATCGAGAACTCGGTGTGCCGGTGCGTGTCGCCGCGGTAGATTCGGTAGCTTTTTCCCGAAGATTGAACCTCATACGAACGAATCCGTTTGAGGTCGCCGGCTTCGTTCGAATGCGCCGCGAAAGTAGTCACCACAGGCTGAACGCGAGGTTGCAGCCTGGCAGTTTGAGGTGTGGTGCGCGCCGCTGCGGCGGCCGCGGGAATCTTCGCGGTGTAAACGTCCGAGCGCTTGAAAAGAAAATCTTCGTAGTCGCGATTGTCGGTTGCCCACGCCGCGTGGATATTACCCTGCGCATCACGCGCGAATCCGCCGCGAACGTCGGTGCGGCCCTGGCTGAACGGGACCTGAATGGGAGCACTCCATCGCGCGCCATCGTAGGATGTTCCGTAAATCTCCCAAGCAGCACGGTGCAGGGGAGCGTTGTCGTGCACATCGCGAATGCGCGAGAGCCGGTGGCGAAAGAAGAGCCACGGGCGGCCTGCGCCGTCGGTCTCGATCACGGGAAAGTCGTTGTATTCCTGCAGATCCGCGGGCAACGACCGGTTCACATCGGCAACCGGCTCTTTCCACGCGCCTCCTTCGTAAACGGCGACCGCCATCGTCCGCCACTGATAAAGCCGCGTCGCTTCCTTCCGGACGAGGAAACCCGAGTCCTTGCCCCATTGCGAACCGCTCTCATTCCAGGCGGCCCACAGGCGATCCTGCTTGTCTACAGTGAGCGTTACGTGCGCTTCATATTTCGGTGTCGAGGCGATGTCAGCAACATCATTCCATTTACCACCTGACCACGAGCGCATCGATACATCGTAATTGCCTTTGCCGTAGCTGTCCCAGGCGACGTAGACGCGCCCGGCGTTGTCGGCGGCTATGGCTGGCTCCCAGTCGTTCGCCGGAGATTCCGAGACGCGCTCGGGCGGGAGCCACGAAGACCCGTCGTAACGCCGCGCGAAGATATCGGACTTTCCATTCCGGAATCCCTGCCAAGCAACCCACAGATTGCCGTTCGAATCGGTCGCCACGTTATGGTAAACATCAGGTTGAATGTCGTTGGTCAGTCTTTCGACGCCCGACCAGTCTTTGCCGTCGAATTTTCGAGCGTACAGGTCCCAGTTCCCATCCACCTGGGCGGACCAGATCGCCGACATGTGCCCATTGCGGTCGCGACCGATCTTGACGAGAAATACGTCGCCCGGAGCCGGCGTGACGTTCAACGGCTTCTCCCATTTTCCGTCCTTCAGCCGCCGTGCGAAGACTACGTTGCCCTTGTCGCGGTATCCGACCCAGGCCATCCAGAGCTCGCCGTTCGCGCCCGCGGCTACGGTCGGAAAATCATTCTGATAGCCGGGCATCGAGACGTCGAGCGCGGTGGGAGCGCTGTCGATAATCACCGCTCCAGACAGAGCGCGCACAGGTGACGCCAGAAACTTCGCCTCAACCTGGAATTCGCCTTGAGCCGTCTTGAACATGAGCTTAGTTCCCGCTTTGGCATCGACAACAAGTCCGGGCTCATTGATGTATGGGACGGGCCCCGTAGGAAGTTCCGGCTCCCACGCACGGCGGACGAAGTTCACGCCCTGCTTTGTCGAAAAGGACCATCCGGTCTTTCCGGCTATCTTGTCGCCAGGCCGCGGCCGCCAGTTGCGCAGCGCGATGACGGACCCGCCTGTCGCGGAGATAGTGCCATCCCATTTCTTCGGAGCGGAGTCGGTGACGCCGAAGCGAACGCGCAGCGAGACGGCGGAACCGTCGACGGGCAAGGCGGCGGGGGCTTCGGCCTGCTGCGAGAACACTGCGACCAAGAGGAAGGTTGCCGCCGCGAGGCCGAGCAACGCCGTTCGTGATAAGCGGGTGAAGGGCATGGCGCCTAGAATTATCGCACGGGCACGGGGGGGGTATAGCGTGATTAGGAAGTTCGCTGGCTAAGCGAAATGCTTGTCCTGCCCTGCCGTGAGCCCGTTCCCTGGGCACGCACTCCCAATCCGGCCGCTCCCTTGACTGGCGGGATTCCGGCTGAAGGCTCCAGACTCAGCGGGCGCAAGCGGCGGCCCGTTTGATGCGCAGTCTGATCGTCGCCGGTACGTCTACGGTATTTAGCGGCCGCAAAACAGAGATAGCGCTTGCCGCAAAAGCGACGTACGGCGGTCCGCCCTCCCTACTTTCCAAGCGAAGCGTTGGCGTGCGAGTCGCCCGTGAGTTCAAACACAAAATCGTCCGCTGCCGTGTGGACGATTAGCTTTCCGTTTCCTAGAGGCTTTCCCTCGGATGGAAAGAACACCGCGCCGTCGGTGGATTGTCCCATCGGCAGCTTGATCTCGACGAGCGCAATCGCAGAAGCCGCGGCCGCCGCTTTCAGCTTCGTTGAAGACACTTCCGCCAGAGCCTGTTGACGCCGCTGGTAGTAACCACCCGACGACTGCATCCTGCCCATGCCGTACAGCGCCGATTCGTAGGCCGACACCAGCTTGATCACGTCGTTACGGTTGCCCTTTTCGATGAGGGACGTTACAACCGCGCGCGCCGCGGCCGCACGAAGCACGTTTCCTTCTCCTCGCTCGAAGCGGAATTGTTCCGGGCGGATGACCTGCGGCGCCTTCGATCCATTGGCGACCGCAACCTGAACAATTGCGTATTCACGAATGTGAGCAGGCATCTGCGCAACCATAACGGTCAGACCCTGCCTTGAAAGCGTCCGGTATTTTAAGCCGTTCTGCTCGAATTCGATTACCTGCCCCGCGGACAGCGGAGCGAAGACGAGCAGCGCGGCCAACGCGGCCAGCGTGGGTACCGCCAGTCTTTCCCGGAATACGTGGGCGATGCGAGACGGCATAGTTCCATATTACGATAGAACAAATATGGATACTTTTGGATCGAAGCGCTGTGTGAACCTGGGAAACCGTCCGAGCTGGCACAATCTAGGAGCGAGCGGAATCAGGAATTTCCGCGCTGCTTACTGGAACCTCGGCACGGCGCAGCTGCTTGAGCACGCCATTTCCAGACGCGAGGGCGCCCTTGCAAGTGGTGGCGCATTCGTAGTGAATACAGGTCAGTTCACGGGGCGTTCACCCAAAGACAAGTTCATCGTTCGCGACTCCGGGACCGAATCACAAGTAAATTGGGGCCCTGTTAACCAGCCGATTTCAGAGGAATGTTTCGACCGCATCTATTCGAAGGTCATGGCTTACCTGCAAGGCCAGGAACTGTTTGTGCAGGATTGCTACGGTGGGGCGGACGCCGAGTTCCGTCTGCCCATCCGGGTCGTAACGCAGTTCGCGTGGCATTGTCTGTTCGCGCGGCAGTTGCTGATCCGTCCTGATCCGTGCAAGACCGAGGACCACGTTCCTGAGTTCACGCTTGTGTTTGCCCCGGGCTTCCAGGCCCATCCACCGGAGGATGGCACCAATTCCGAGACCGGCATCCTCGTCAATTTCTCGAAGCGAATAGTGCTGATCGCCGGGACGAGTTATGCAGGCGAACTGAAGAAATCCGTCTTCACGATTCTCAATTACCTGCTGCCTGCTTCGGGCGTGCTGCCTATGCATTGCTCCGCCAATGCCGGCGAGGGAGGCGATACGGCGCTGTTTTTCGGCCTCTCCGGAACCGGCAAAACCACCCT
>SXGT01301165.1_pt1 | contig 13688 bp, 10 predicted proteins | sample 3176221 | NCBI WGS metagenome assembly SXGT01 (sample SAMN11356862, study PRJNA531348) | freshwater metagenome | isolation source: freshwater sample F1-120 | place: China: Fuxian Lake, Yuxi | collected 2017-12-25 | reverse complement strand
TTCGCTCTTGCCGTCCACGACCTCTTCGTTGGCGAGCACCGTGCCGAGCGCGGGGCACCAGTTGACCGGCGCTTCGTGCTGGTACGCGAGCCGCTGCGAATCTTGATAGCGTCGTATCGCAGCGTCGCCTTGAGCAGCCACATCGGCGGGGATCGGCAGTTCGGAGATTGGCCGCCCTCGGCCAATGCGGTTGACTCCGTCCGGGCCGGTCCATTCACAGGTCGCGTCGTACCAAGTGTCGAAGAGCAACAAAAAGAACCACTGCGTCCAACGAAAATAATCGGGATCGGTCGTGGCCAGCTCGCGGTTCCAGTCGTAGCTGAAGCCGAGCGATTTGAGCTGCCGCTTGAACGTCTCGATGTTTTTCGCGGTCGTGACGGCCGGATGCGTGCCGGTCTTGATCGCGTAGTCTTCTGCGGGAAGTCCGAAGGCATCCCAGCCCATCGGATGCAGGACTTGCTTCCCCTTCATGCGGTTGTACCGGCAGACGATGTCGGTCGCCGTGTAGCCTTCGGGATGCCCGACGTGCAGCCCGGCTCCCGACGGGTACGGGAACATGTCGAGCACATACATTTTTTCTTTGGACGGATCGAACGGGCCGGTCGCGAAGGTTTGATGTTCTTCCCAATAGGCTTGCCACTTGGGTTCGAGGCGTTTGGCGTCGTAGCGAGGCATAATTGTGCGAAATTCCAAATCTCAAATTTCAAATCTCAAATCACGAAACGAGGCGGGAGTGTAGGAACGGCTTGGTTCAAAACGAAGCAGTTCGCGGACTTGCTTTCGTCATGTCGCCTCGGCACTCTCACCGAGTCAGCTTGGACTCACTCTCACGTCGTCAACAGGGAGCCTGAAATGTCGAATGTCTCCAATGATCCCGCCGTGCTTTCTGTGGCCGCTTGTGTGTTGGACATGATCAGCGATGACATGTGTGTCGGGCTCGGTTCCGGCCGTGCGTCGGCCGCATTCATCGCGAAGCTTGGCGAGCGGGTGCAGGCCGGTTTGAAGATCACGGGGGTGCCGACTTCCAACGCCTCGGACAAGCAGGCTCGCGAACTGGGGATCCCGCTGGTGCCGCTGTCCGAGGATCTGGTGCTTGATCTCACCGTGGATGGAGCGGACGAAGTGGCCCCGAATCTCGATCTCGTCAAAGGCTGGGGAGGCGCGCTGGTTCGCGAACGAATCGTCGCGGCTGCCTCGAAACGACAAATCATTCTGGTGGGCGAGGAGAAGCTGGTGCAGACGGTCGGCGAACGAGGCCGGATTCCCGTCGAGGTCATTCCACTTGCTCACGGTTACGTTGTGCGAAAGTTGAAAGCGCTTGGGCTAACACCAACGACTCGGCCGGTGGTGGGCGGGACGGAGCCATTCTTCACGGACAACGGCAACCTGACGCTCGACTGCAAACTCGCCGAGCCATTGCGAGACGGTGCGGCGGCGCGGGCCTTGGAAAGCGAGTTGCTCGCGATCGCGGGAGTCGTCGATACCGGACTGTTTCTCGGCACGGCCGAGCGTGTCCTCATCGGTTACGCCGACGGCCGTGTGGACGTTCGCGAAACGCTCAGCTAGTCATTGCGGCAGCGACTACTAATCTCAAAACGCTGCGGAGACATGCCGGCGAAAAATGACGGGCGGAAAATGGAAGACATCACTGTCTTCATTTTCCGCCCGTCATTTTTCGCCAGCTCTTCTGTTCTTCTTCTACCCAAACAAATCGCTGACGACCTTCGATCCGAATGGCGCGAGCGGAACTGGTCGCACTCCGGCGAGGTTCTCGGCTTTCGGATCGAGCGACAGCGCGTGGTAGATCGTCGCGAAGAAGTCTCCCTCGGTGACGGGCTTGTCTTTGACCTCGACGCCGTCGGCATCGGACTCGCCGTAGACGACTCCTCCTTTGATGCCGCAGCCGGCGAGGGCGGTCGTCCAGCTTCGGACGTAGTGATCTCGGCCGGCTCGGTTGTTGATCTTTGGGGTGCGTCCAATCTCGCCGGCCCAGACGACGAGCGTTTTCTCCAGCAAGCCGCGTTGTTGTAGATCGACCAGCAGGCCGGCCCAGGCGTGTTCCATCGGTGGGGCCAGTCCTTTGTGCCACGCGAAGTTGTCGGCGTGTGAGTCGTAGCTGCTCTGCCCGACTTCGATGAACGGCACGCCCGACTCGACCAACTTCCGAGCCAGCAGGCAGCGACGACCAAACGCGCTGTCGCCGTACAACTCGCGATGCTGTTCCCATTCGGCGTCGATCTTGAAGACCTCGCGAGCTTTATTGAGCCGCCGGGCCGCTTCGTAGGACTCGCGGTGCATCCGCACGAGATCGCTCTTGCGCGTGCGAACGTATTCGTCTTCCAGAAACGATCGCAGTTCATGGCGTCGCAGTTCGTGGGCAGGATCATGCGGCGAGGCGGAGAACGTCGGCAGCTCGCCGCGCGAACCAACCCCGAACGGCAAATACTTCGGGCCGAGGAATCCGGCACCGGCATCTCCCTGCGTCGAGACTTTCACGAAGTTCGGCAGGTCCGAGCCTTCACTGCCGTGATACTTGGCGACGATCGCTCCGACTTCCGGGAACCGCACGTTGGCGCTGGGGCGATAGCCGGTGTGCATCAGATAGATGCCGCCGGGATGATCGACCTCGGAAGTGCGCATCGAGCGGATGACAGCGATCTTGTCCATCTGCTGAGCCATCTTTGGCATCAGCTCGCAAACTTGAGTGCCGGGAACGTTGGTCGAGATCGGCCGAAACACGCCACCGGTTGGGCGTCCGACTTTCATGTCGAACGTCTCGAATTGAGAAATTCCACCGTTCATCCAGAGCAGGATGCAGTGCTTTTTCTCGCGTTTGACTTCCTCGGCCAACGCGGCCGAACTGGTCAGGCCGCCGAAATTCATGACGACTCCACCGGCGGCGGTCGCGAGCGTTCCTTTGAACAACGCACGGCGGCTGAGATGTTCGCTGCGTGAGCATGTTGGAGGCATGAGGTTGCTCCTGTGATGAAAAGATGACTCGCAATTTCATCCCTGGCGAGCGGGGCGGCGGCAGCCCCCCGATGGGTTCGCACCGGTGCGTTCGCCGCAGAACCGGGCCTGACGCCGCCCCGCTCGCCTGTTTTATGTGTTAGTGATTGAATCGAAACTCGCCGCAGGTCATCAAGACCCAGATGGCGTCTCGCAGGCGATCTTGGTTCTTATCGGCGGCGAGGTATTCGGTGAATCTTTGCTTTTCGGCGTCGGTCGCTCGGCGAGTCAGCAGGCTGAGGAATAATCGGTCGATCCGCTCTTCGGGTGAAGCGTCGGACTTCGCGATCGCGTCGATCAAACTGCCCTGGCCGTTGACCAGCAGGCTGCCGAGCTGGCCGTTGTTCAAATAGAGATGCTCTTGCAAGCCTCCTTGAAAGTCGCCGGTGCCGTTGTTGGGCTGACCGAAAAAGCGGATCACGTATTCCCATTGGAGCGGCTTGAAGCGGCTCTTCGAGTTCGGCTTCTTCTCGTCCTTCTTTTCCTTCGCGGCATCGACGACGTCGAACCCGGTCGCAACTCGCCATGAGGCGACCAGCTCTTCGGCGGACAGCGGCCGTGATCGAGCATGCTCAAACCAGTTCGGCATCGGTTCGCCGGTTGCGCCGTTTGAGGACAACTGATAGGCGCGGCTGCTGACCAACTCGCGAGTCAGCCATCTCAGGTCGAACTGATGCGCGATCAGTTGCTTGGTCAACTCGTCGAGCAGTTCCGGATGCGTCGGCGTTTTCGAGGGACTCATGTTGTCGACCGGATGCACGAGGCCGCGGCCGAAGAATTGCGACCAGATGCGGTTCGTGATCGCTCGCGCGAAGTACGGGTTGTCCGGCTTTGTGATCCACTCAGCGAGCTGATCCTTGCGCGAGAACTGCGGAGCTGGCGGCGGCTTGTTGTTCTCGAACTTCACCTCTTTGAAACCGTCGGGGAGCGCCGGTTCGACGAGCGGTTCGCCATGCAGGAATTTTGGTTTGACCGGCTCACCCTTCTTGCCGGGAGTCTGCTTGGCGGCCGGGCCGGTGAAGAGCACGTCGCCGGTGCTCTTCTCGCCGATGGCCCACATCGTCAGCTCGTCCTTCTTGCCGACTTGCACCACCTCCAGCCGCGCGAGGAACGCGGCCATGCCGAAGAAATCTTGCTGAGTCCAGGGCTCGAACGGGTGATCGTGGCAGCGAGCACACTGCAACTGGATGCCGAGAAACGTCTGCGTGATTGCCTCGTTGCAGTCCTCTGGCTGATTGCGGTACTGCACGAAGAAGAGCGGAGCACCTTGCTCGGCCGAATTCCCTTCCGCTTTGAGGATCGTCCGGGCCAGCACGTCGTAAGGAACGTTGTTGGCAAATTGCTCGCACAGCCAACTCTGAAAGCCATCTCGTTTATCGGTGTCGTAGCCGGGCGGGTTGCGGCCGAAGAGGATCAGATCCCACAAGTCGGCCCGATGCTGCGCGTGTCGCGGATCGGCCAGCAAGCGTTCGATGAGCGCGTCTCGTTTGCCGGGGGAGACGTCATCGAGAAACGCAACCGCTTCGTCATGTGTCGGGATAGTGCCAACAAGATCAAGCGAAACTCGCCGGAGGAATTCGGAATCGGTTGCGGGAGCGGCGGGAGTCAGTTTTTCGCGTTGCCACGCGGAGGCGACCGACTCATCGATGCGGTCGCGCAATCGTGGCTCGTCGGCCGACACCGTGACCACCCAACCGCAGAGAACGGCCAGCACGGAAATCCTGAGGTGCAACATGCGAACCCTCAAACTGGAGGCTGGAGCAAACGGAATGGCGAGCATCATTCGGTCTCGGCCAAGTTCTCGCAAGCGAATTCGCCCGAGACTCCGGCTGAAAGCTGTGGGCTGAAGGCTGATGGCTGTGATCCCAAAAACATTCGCTACGAAGTTGGGATAACAGCCATCAGCCTTCAGCCGACAGCCATCATCTGGGCCTGAGTTGACAGGCTTGGAGGCAGCCCTTTCGATGCGTCCATCATGCTGCTTGACGTATTACAACGCTATTGGGGCTACGACGGCTTTCGGCCGCTGCAAGAGGCGGCGATGCGCAGCGCGCTGGATGGGCGAGACTCGGTCGTCATCTTGCCGACGGGAGGCGGGAAGTCTCTGTGCTATCAGGCTCCGGCGATGTGCCTCGATGGATTGGCCGTGGTTGTCTCGCCGTTGATCTCGCTGATGAAGGATCAAGTCGATGCGCTGCGGACGAACGGTATTCCGGCGGCGTTCGTCAACAGCACGCAGACGCCCGCTCAACGCTCGCAAGTCGCGGACGACATTCGTGCCGAGCGAATCAAGTTGCTCTACGTCTCCCCGGAGAAGCTCGTTCAAGATCGGATGATCGAGTTCCTCAAGGGGCTCAAGGTCTCGATGTTCGCGATCGACGAGGCACATTGCGTCAGCGAATGGGGCCACGACTTCCGGCCGGAGTACCGGCAGCTCAATATTCTGCGAGCCAACTTTCCAGAGGTCGGCCTACACGCCTACACGGCGACGGCAACCGAGCGGGTGCGACACGACATCGCCAGATCGCTGGATCTGAAGCAGCCAGAGATTCTCGTTGGCTCATTCGATCGGCCGAACCTGATCTACAAAGTTGAGCGTCGCAAAAATGGGCTTGGCCAAGTCCGAGAAGTGCTCGATCGACACAAGGGAGAGTCGGGCATCATTTATTGCACGACCCGCAATGATGTCGACACGCTGACGTTGGAACTCAACGGGCAGGGCTTCCAGACGCGGCCGTATCACGCTGGCATGTCGGATGTCGATCGACATGACAATCAAGAGGCATTCATCGAAGAGCGTTGCGACATCATCGTCGCGACGGTCGCGTTTGGCATGGGGATCGACAAATCGAACGTGCGATTCGTGATTCATTACGGAATGCCCAAGGCGCTGGAGAACTATCAGCAAGAGAGTGGCCGCTCCGGCCGCGATGGTCTCGAAGCCGAGTGCTGCCTGTTCTATTCCGGCCGCGAGATGGTCCGCTGGCGCAACATGATCGAGGAGTCGCCCCCCGGCCCCGCGCGTGAGGCAGCCTTTCATTCGTTTGAGGCCATGTCCAGTTTCGCGACCGGTGCGAGCTGCCGGCATCGCGAATTAGTCAACTACTTCGGCCAAGACTTGCCGGCCGAACAACACGCTTCCTGCGGCGCGTGCGATGTCTGCCTCGGACAGTTGGACCTGGTTGAGGATGCCCTCGTCGTCGCCCAGAAAATCCTGTCGAGCGTCTTCCGCCAGGAGCAGCGTTTCGGCAGCGACTACACAACGATGGTCTTGAAAGGCTCGAAAGAGCAGCGCGTCCTGCAAAACGGCCACGAGCGACTGAGCACATACGGTCTGCTGGCGGACGTCCCGCAGAAGACGATTCGCGATTGGATCGAACAACTGGTCGGCCAGAAATTCCTTCGCAAAGAGGGGGAATACAACGTCCTCAAGATCACCGACGATGGCAGGAAGCTGTTGAAGGGAGAAGCGACGCCGAAGCTGTTGAAGCCCGCCGCAACAACAAAAGAGAAACGCAAAGCGGCCGTCATCGAAGATTCCTGGGAGGGCGTGGATCGCGGCTTGTTCGATGTGTTACGCGAACTGCGCAGGGCGAAGGCCGAAGCGCTCAGCGTGCCCGCCTACATCGTGTTCGGCGATACTTCCCTGCGAGACATGGCTCGGCGACGGCCGACGACGATCGCCGGATTCCATTCGGTCAAAGGGGTCGGCGAGAAAAAGCTCGCGGACTTCGGCCAGGAATTCATCGCCTGTATTACGATTTACTGTCAACAGCATGGCGTCGCGACCGACACGCTCGCACCCGACGCGCGAGCCAAGACGACGACCGTGTACGTCGAACCGGAAGAGACCGGGCCAAACCTTTCCGCACGCGCCGCGTTTCGACTGTTTCGCGAAGGCAAGTCGGTTGAAGAGGTGGCAAACTTCATGTCACGAGCGACCTCGACAGTCTCCGGATATCTCTCGGAGTTCATCCGCCACGACGGAATCACCGATGCCTCGCCGTGGGTGTCAGCCGAGTTGATTCCGCGCATTGAAGCCGCGACGCGGAAGCATGGCTTCGAGAAGCTCCGTCCGATCTTTGACGAACTCAACGGCGAGGTCTCTTACGAGCATCTTCGACCCGCCATCGATTGCCTGCGCGTGCGGATGCACTTCGGCGAGGAGTAGACCGATTCGTCGTCTCCTTTTATTCCTCGGGACCAAAGAAGCCCGACGAATGAACGGAGACGACGAATGGTTTGAGGACGTGAATGAGATTCTCAGGACGATTGGCGAGCGGGGCGTTCGCAGCGCCTCGATGATCGCACTGTTGTCGAGGCCACCCAGGCCGAGTGATTCCGCCAACTCCAATAGCCGTTGATGCTCACTACTGAGCGGCAATGACTGACCAACACGCTCGGCCGCTTCGCGAATTAGTCGCACATCCTTGAGATGCTGTGATAGCCTCGCTTCCGGTGTGAAGTCGTGCGAGACCATCTTCGGTCCCTTCGTATCCATGATCCGCGAGTAGGCCATGCTGTCCCGCAGCACAGCAAGCGCCTCCGCCGGATCGACGCCGACCGATTCGGCGAACGCGAGGCCTTCCGCCAATGCCGCGCGGTTCAGGCCCAGCACGAGATTCGTCACCAGCTTCATCCAAGCCCCTTGTCCGCTCGGCCCGACATGCCGCACTTGCCACGCGAACGATTCAAAAAACCGCTGAGTGACCTCGAACGCGGACTCTTCACCACCGACCATGACCAGCACATCGCCGCGCCGCACCTGCGCGCTGCTGCCGGAGATCGTCGCGTCGAGGAACTGCACGCCTCGCTCGCTCAATTCGGCCGCGAGCGATTCGGCCGCGTGGGGATCACCGGTCCCCAAGTCGGCCAGGATGTGGCCAGGTCGCAGGCTGTCACTGATGTCTCGCAGCACTTCGGCCATAACCACATCGTTCGGCAACGCGAGCATCACGATGTCGGTCGCTTGCGCCACCTCTTGCACGGTTCCCGTGCGAACCCCGCCGCTTTGGCTGAGCTTGTTTCGCGCCTCGTCGACGACATCGAATCCGATGACCGTATGGCCGGCAGCCAGGAGTCGCTCGGAGACCGCCGAACCAATCAAGCCCAGCCCGATCAACCCAATGGTTGTGGGACGCTCTGGATTGCAGGTTCGACCACTCATGAAATGACTCGCCTCAACACTCGGAGACAGCCGCATACGAAACTCATGGGGACAATAGCGATTCCAGCGTCGGCACACTTCTCTGATTTCAATGACCCGCGGAAACAGCGCGGACAGGGAGTTGTTCGTGCTTTAGGCCACCGCTAGACTCCGCCCCGCTTGGGAAGCGAGATTCGACCGTTCCGGCCTCTGTCCGTTGGAATGGTCCCATGATTTCTACACGTTTCAGTCACGTTGTTGAGTCACGATCCGGCCCCTCTGCGGCGATGCAAGCCAGCGTCTTGGCTCTGAACCGAGCTTATGCGCCGGTGCATGTTGTCGCTGTGCGGCGAGCGTTCACCCTTCTCTACAAGGGCTTGGCTGAGGTCGTCTCTGTGGAAGACGGCCAGTATCAGTCCTTCGACTTCGATCGTTGGCGCGAGTTGAGCGATGCCAAACAAGCGGTCGAAGAACTTTGCGAGTGGGATGACTGGATACGCACCGTCAGCTTCTCGATCCAAGTCCCTCGCGTGATCCGGCTGCTGGATTACGACCGCGTGCCGCGCAACGCGGTCAAGTTCAACCGCCGGAACGTTTTTTTGAGGGACGAGAATCGCTGCCAATACTGCGGCAAACAATTTGGCAACAGTCATCTCAGTCTCGATCATGTCGTCCCGCGCAGCCGCGGTGGCCCGTCCAGTTGGGACAACATTGTCTGCGCCTGCTTGAAGTGCAACGTCCGCAAGGGAGGCCGCACGCCACAAGAAGCTGGCATGAGGTTGTTCCGTCTGCCGAGCAAGCCGGCTCGCAGTCCGTCGTTGGCTCATCAACTCACCTCGCGCCGGTACTCCGCCTGGAAAAACTTCCTCGATTGACAGGCATTTGCCGGCTGATACCCTCCGATTCGTATTTGCGGGCGACTCATCCTGTCTGCCGGAGATTCATTCATGAAGACCCCTTTGCTCTCAGACCGCACTCACTCCAACCGATCCGGCTTTACGCTGATCGAACTGCTGGTGGTCATTGCCATCATCGCCCTGCTGGCCGCGCTGCTGTTGCCCGCCGTGCAGCAGGCTCGCGAAGCTGGTCGACGAACCGAATGCTTGAACAACCTCAAACAACTGGCGCTCGCCTGCCACAACTACGCCGATTCGCACAAGTGCTTCCCATCGGGTTTTATCGTCAGTCCGACGGCCGGTTTTTTGGTGCCGTTCACCACACCCATCAATGTTCCGCTGGGCCCGCCCATCAACGGTGTCGTCCAACAAGTGCAGTTGAACGACTGGCAGTACTCCGATAGCTGGAGTTGGCATGCGCTCATTCTGTCGCAGATGGGGCAAGCGACGGTGGGCGTCAACTTTAGCAACCCCAAGTACAATCCCATGATGGGCATGATGGTCACCGACAATATGGCCGCCTGCCAGCAGTTGATTGGCACCTACACCTGCCCGTCGAGCGCGTTGCCTTCCAGTCGTCCGAGCGGCTACGGCTACTCGAACTATCGTGGCTGCATCGGAGCGGCGAATGGGACCGGAATCATGTTTCAGGACAGCTCGATCTCGTTTCGCTCAATCCGTGACGGTGAATCCAACACGTTGTTAATTGGCGAATCGCTGATGGGCTTTTGGGGGGACGGCAATAGCTGCTGTGCCCGGTTTGCCGACGATGACAACAACAACATTCCCGATCGCGGAACCGACGGAATGATTCCAACCATGCGTCCCTCTTCGTTCGACACCTATTGGACGACGTCGGGCATCCACTTCTTCGGCTTCGGCAGTTGGCATCAGGATTCTTGCAACTTCTCCCTCGCGGATGGTTCCAGCCGGTCGATTGCCAAGAACACCGATTTCAAAATCCTCAAAGCAATCGCCACACGCGACGGCGGCGAGCGGGTCGGCGAATACTAGAGACGAACACATGTTGCTGTCGCCTGACTCTTCGAGTCGGGAAGGGCGCGAGCCTCCCGATTCGGAGGGTCAGGCTGATTTTTTGCGCACAGCAATTCTTTGTGTCAGGCGATCTCGAACGGAAATGGGGTCACCTGCCGGATCGAGTTGGCTCCGAGGCAGAGCATCAACAAGCGATCGAATCCCAGTGCCACGCCGGAGCATGCGGGAAGACCTTGCTCCATCGCGGCCAGCAACCGGGCCGGTTCAGGGATGTGCTGTCCACTCGCCGTCGCTTCATGACGAATGCGGGCACGGAGTGTATTGGCGTCGGTGAGTTCGTGATAGCCGTTGCAGAGTTCGATGCCGCTCACATACAGCTCAAACCGCTCGGCGACGGAGACTGGTCCCGCGACACGCACGCGAGCCAGCGCGGCTTGGGAGGCCGGATAATCATAGACGAACGTCGGCCGATCGTGGCCCAGATGCGGCTCGACTCGTTCGGCCAATAACAGGTTCAGCCAACCGTCTCGATCATTCGACAGCAGGCTTTCGGGAGCACCGACTCCCAGCCGCCGAGCCAGTGCGATGATTTCTCCGGTCGGGCGAGAGAGAACCTTTGAGCCGGTGTGCCGCTCAAACACTTGGTCGTAGGTCAGACGCTCGAAGGGGTGAGGGGATGCGGAGGATTGTTGCCCAACTTCGCTGGCGAACTCGCTGACGAACTTTTCCACGAAGTTCATTTGCTCGTGGTGAGTGTCGCCGACGCGATACCACTCCAGCATGGTGAACTCCGGGTTGTGCAACCGGCCGAGTTCTCCGCGGCGAAACACTTTGCCGAGTTGATAAATCGCATCGGCTCCGGAAGCCAACAGCCGCTTCATCGCGAATTCAGGAGACGTTTGCAGCGACAATTGCTCGCTCGACGAATTGTGTGTGACGAAGGGCTCGATGTTCGGGTCGATCACCCGTTCGTGCGACAGGATTGGCGTGTCGACCTCCCAATAGCCGGACTCATCGAAGAAGCGGCGTGTGAAGGCCAGCAGTCTTGCGCGAAGGCGGAGAACATCGAGTGAAGCGGCAGGGCGAAAATCGGTGGGCATTCGGCCGTTCCCCAACCATTGACGAGCGGGGTGGCGTCAGCCCCCCGGTAGTTGCGGCGATGACAGATTACCGGGGGGCTCACGCCACCCCGCTCGCCTGAGGATCATTGTTTCGCTAGCGCTCAGCCTTCCGTGAAGTACGATCGCGCGCGATCCGAGATGTCTTTGCGACACCAGCCACCTTGCCAGTGAATGCACTTCACGGCTTGGTATGCGTTGAGCTTGGCCTCAGCGAAGTCCGCTCCCAGCGCGGTGACGCCGAGCACTCGGCCACCATCGGTTACGACATCGCCCCCTTTGCAAGCGGTTCCCGCGTGGAAAACTTTTGCATCGGCGATTTGAGCGGCGTCATCGAGGCCGCGGATCACGGCCCCCTTCTTCACGGTCCCCGGATAACCTTCGGCGGCCATCACGACGCAGACGGCCGGACGCGGATCCCATTCGGCGGGACCGAACTCTGCAAGCTTGCCATCCGCGGCGGCCTTGAGCAGTTCGCCAAGATCCGACTTAAGCCGCATGAGCACTGGTTGCGTTTCCGGATCACCAAAGCGGACGTTGAACTCCAGCACCTTCGGACCTTGGTTCGTCACCATGATGCCTGCGTAGAGGCAGCCCTTGAACGGTCGCTCTTCGACATTCATAAAGTGGATCGTCGGAACCAGCACCTTTTCGACGATCTGATCCATCAACTCGGTGGTGATCAGCGGCGTCGGGCAATACGCACCCATGCCGCCGGTGTTTGGTCCGGCGTCACCGTCTTGCGCCCGCTTGTGGTCTTGCGATGCTTCCAGCGTGAGGATCGTATTGCCGTCAACAATGGCGAGGATGCTTGCTTCGTGCCCGTAAAGGCATTCTTCGACCACGATCTTACTTCCCGACGTTCCGAAAGCTTGATCAACCATGATCTGCTTCACGGCGTCCAGAGCCTCCTTCCGGTCTTTGCAGACGAAGACCCCTTTGCCCGATGCGAGTCCATCCGCCTTGATGACCAGCGGCGTTTCTTCGCGCTCTTCGAGATACATGACCGCATCTTGGTAGCGTGAGAACGAACGGAATTCGGCAGTCGGCACGTTGGCCTTCCGCATCAATTCCTTTGAGAAGAGTTTGCTACCTTCCAACTCGGCGGCCTTCTTTGTGGGCCCGAAGATTCGCAGACCCGCTGCTTGGAAGGCATCAACCACCCCCGCGACCAGCGCGGCTTCCGGACCGACAACAGTCAGGTCAATCCGTTCTGACTGTGCGAACTGCACCAACCGCTCAACATCGGTGGCGGCGATCTCCACATTTGTCGCTTCCAAAGCAGTGCCGACATTCCCCGGAGCGCAATAGACCCGTTCAACCGACGGCGAGTTCTTCAGCTTCCAGCACAGCGCGTGTTCTCGGCCCCCTTGGCCAATGACCAATACCTTCATCACAGATCTCCGATCCCAACTCAATCAATCCAGACAGCGAGCCAGCATGGCTCAAAGCGGCGGATGATAGCGGCTGAACGCTGTAGGCGTAGGGTGGGTCGAGTCGTTGAGACCCACCATAATTGGCGAGCGAATTGGTGGATCTCGATGACTCGACCCACCCTACGATTGAAAAGCTCGTCAGTCCATGGCTCTTGATCGACGGGCACGGACTCACTACTCAGTACGCACTTCGTTCCAATGAACTCGTTGGCTGCCGATGACGCCCGATCAACTTGCTCAATTGGTGCTGCTGGCCTACGCGGCGATCGCGATCTGGTTGCTATTGGCTTCCAAGCGACGCTGTCGTGACGGTTGGAAAGTCTGGCTGCTCTTTTTGGTCGAGCGGCTTTACGTCGCGTTCATGTTTCGCTGGCGAGCGAACGGACGCTGCCCGTATCCCGAATCGAGCGGCGCGATCATCCTGGCGAATCATCGCAGCCCCATCGACCCAATGATGGCCTGGATGAACTCGCACCTGCGATACGAAGAACACGCGCGGTCGATCCGCGTGATCGGATATTTGATGGCTCGCGAATACTACGAACAGCCGGGCTTGACCGGCTGGATCAGCCGGGCAATGCAGTCGATCCCGGTTGATCGCAACGGCCACGACATGGGCCCAACTCGCGAGGCCGTGCGGCGACTGGAACGAGGCGACTTGATCGGCATCTTTCCCGAAGGGGGCATCAATACCGGTGACGGTCTGCGCGCCGCGAACCCTGGCATCGCATTCCTGGCGCTGAAGGCGAACGTACCGATCATTCCGGTCTACATTAATGGCGTGCCAAAAACCGAGAGCATGGTGACGCCGTTCTATACTCCCAGTCGCGTGCGCGTGACTTATGGAAAGCCGATCGACCTCAGTCCCTGGCAAGGCCAACGCAAGACGCAAGAATTGCTTCAAGCGCTCACTGACGAGTTGATGCGCAAGCTCGCCGAATTGGGCGGAGTGACCTACAACCACTCGACGAACAACGCGAGCAACAGTTCGCATCGTCAGGGATAAACCAGGCGAGCGGGGCGGCGTCAGCTCCCCGGTACGTCGGGAATGAACTGGGGGCTGACAATGCCCAGCTCGCCAAGAAGT
>SXGT01364138.1_pt1 | contig 13689 bp, 12 predicted proteins | sample 3176221 | NCBI WGS metagenome assembly SXGT01 (sample SAMN11356862, study PRJNA531348) | freshwater metagenome | isolation source: freshwater sample F1-120 | place: China: Fuxian Lake, Yuxi | collected 2017-12-25 | reverse complement strand
TATTATTGCTGACACCCCAGGCCACGAACAATACACCCGTAATATGGCAACGGGTGCCTCTAGCTGTGATTTGGCGGTTATTTTGATTGATGCACGTTTTGGCGTGCAAACCCAAACCAAACGCCACAGCTTTATTGCGTCGTTATTAGGTATTCGTCATATCATCGTGGCCGTGAATAAAATGGATTTGGTTGAGTACAGTGAAGCCACCTTTAACGCAATCCGCGCAGATTACTTGGCATTTGTAGCAACCCTGGATTTACATGATATCCGCTTTATCCCGATGTCAGCGTTAGATGGTGACAATGTCGTCAATCCCAGTCAATTTATGCCGTGGTTTACCGGGCAACCGCTGATGGAAACGCTGAATACCATCGAAATTGCAAGTGACCGTAACTTTACTGATGCCCGCTTCCCGGTACAGTATGTCAATCGCCCAAATTTAGATTTCCGCGGTTTTTGTGGCACAGTTGCCAGTGGTATTTTCCAAAAAGGCGATAGCATTACCGCGCTCCCCTCTGGCAAAAGCAGTAAAATCAAAACCATTGTCACTTATGACGGTGAATTACAACAGGCCTTTGCCCCGATGGCTGTCACCTTGACGCTAGAGGATGAAATTGATGTCAGTCGCGGCGATATGCTCATTGGTAAACAAAGCCGCGCCCCATTAGTCGATGATAAATTTAAAGCCAGTATCGTTTGGATGGCTGAGCAAGCATTGACCCCCGGTAAACAATACTTAATCAAATTAGCCACGCGTACCGTGCCGGGATCGGTATCGATCATCCATCATCGTATTGATGTCAACACCTTGGATCATCATGATGCCAATGCCCTGAAATTAAATGAAATCGGCCATTGTACCGTCAGCGTTAATGCCCCGATTGTGTTTGATACCTACCAACAAATTAAGGGTACAGGCGCTTTTATCGTGATTGACCGTTTAAGCAATATTACCGTTGGCGCGGGAATGATCACTGGCAGTGCAGATGCCAATCATTTACAAACCGTCAGCCCTGCAGACCGTGCCGCTCGCTATGGACAAACGCCTTGCAGCTTGAATTTAGTAGGCGAAAACGCCGCGACCGACGCCTACTTATTAGAAAGAAAATTGTTTGATAATGGTCACGCGTGTAGCGTACTCGAAACCCAAATCGAGGCTCTCGCCATTCAGGCCTTAGTGAATGCGGGTTTATTGTGTCTATGTGTTAACGCAGAAGCGGAATTGACTGCACACAGTTTTGATACCGATACATTGAGCTTAGATGAGATTTATTTACAACTCAAAACGGCAAATATCATCTATTAAGACTGTGGCTCACTAAAGTTGGAGAGTTTGCTAGAACAAACTCTCCAATTTAAATTTTATGCCGCCAGACGTGTTTGTATCACGGCAAGTAAATCTTGACAATCCGCGTCCACAATCTCAAACCCCAAACGTTCAGCGTAACGCTTTTCTTTGGGGGTAGGATCTTTCCGCAAAAACCAGCCCTTATGTTCATCTGCACCATAGATAATATCACTCATCACCATACGTTCTGAGTCACGGTTTAACGGTAAACCGAGCAGCAGATATTTTTTGCCTTTGCGGTACTCTTTGAGAAAATCAGGAATCGCAAAGCCACCCATTAATTCAGAAATATAATCCACATAATCCGCATCGGATGCGACGTAATTGGATTCCGGCAACGGTGTTCCCATCGGTTTGAACAAGATCGGTAAGCTCTGATTTACCTGCTGTTGTTCAATTTCAAAATAGTTTTGTCCATCATAATGGTAAATTTTAAAACGGTAATGATTACCAATAACACGCGCCAACCCAACGATTAAGGTATGCTCCTCGTCGGCATAACTTTCTTGCAGTTGCGTATCACGATTGATATCGACCACATACTGTGGGCGCCATTCCGCCAACCAATTATGTATGGAAGCTCGCGTCCATTTGGAGTCTTTATAGGTTTTGTCTAAAAACTGGCCCAGAAAATTGCGTCCACGTTTAAGTTCTTGGTTCATTGCAGCACGTGGAAATTCGTACATCAGTTTGGGCGCCATAGGTTTACCACCGTTCATGGCTAAAATTAAACTATTACTATCAGCAGGTATGGGTAAACCATTGAGCTTACTAACTGAATCAAACAATACACCAGGCCCTAAGTAAGGTACGACCTCGTTATTAAATAAGCCACTTAGGATCAGTTGAAATGCGGGATGGGACATGACTAGACTCCATTAGGTTAATGTTATCTAGTGCAAGCAAGAAACACTCCAAAAACTCTAAAAATACTTCAGCAAGCTGCAGGCCACGTCATTTCAGGGTGTAGCCTCAGTAAAATTAGAGAATGAGTGCGGAATATATCGGTATTTTTTGTAAGGTTTAGCACAACATACTGCGAACAACACAAGTCAACAACCTACATATACAAGATCCGGGCATAAATTCATACTTACACCCGAATCATGGACTGTTATTTATTTGCCCAATACATCATTTCGCGCACCTTCGGCAATGGCGGCGGCCTTGGCGATCAGTTCAGCTGGAACATTCAACTCTACCAGGGTCGCGCCTAGATGCTCCATAACCGCATCAAAATGCGAGTTATCTAAGCCCATTTTCACTAAACGTGCATGAGCATTACGCATATCGGCTCCCGTGTAATTGTTCGGTCCGCCAAATGCCATAGTGAAAAATGCTTTTTGTTTAGCGATCTGCTCTTCCATATTGGTTTTACTAAAAAAACGATTGATGCGATAGTCTTCCAAAACTTTTCTGTAAAACAGTTCTACGGCGGCATCGACAGCAGCTTGCCCACCAATTTCTTCAAATAACGTTACATTTGCAGTTTCTTCAGTCATAACACCCTTCCTCTAAGCGGTAAAAAATTTAAAATTATTGTTATACCCAGCGCGCGCATTGCTTGAACTCAAAGTATCTAGAAAACCATCACGCAATTTCCCAGCAAGACCCATTGCTTATAAAAAAGAAAAATTTGTGATCCAACGCTTGTTTGCGGCCAGAAATAATAGTTTAGGCCCGACACTATACTTTTGCAATATTTTTATTGCAAAAGTTAGCTTTAGTTTTTACACTTAACCCAGTTGCAAGTACTCGCCAATAATCGTTAAATATAGAGGGTTAGCATGAACCCAGACAGCGGCCCACGTCAGCAGCAGATTTTACAATTGCTGCTAGAAAATAAATCAGGCTTAAGCATAGAAGACTTAGCTTTGCGTCTAGCAATCTCGCGTAGCGCTACTCAACAGCATCTTGCTGTGTTAGAACGCAATTCACTTATCAAAGCCGATGGGCAAAATATGACCAAAGGGCGCCCTGCCCGTAACTATGTCCTCACCGACACGGGCTTAAATCAGTTTCCTAAACAATATTCCTGGTTTTCTAATATCATTTTAACTGCACTAAAAGACGAGCTAGGCCAAGCGGCCTTTGAGAAATTCATCGAAAACCTAGGCACACAACTGGGTCGCTCTTTAAGAGAACAGGCACAGCAGCAAAACTTAGAGCATGAGCTACTCAAAGCAATGCAAGCTCTGGGATACCAGGCCGAATCCTGTGATGACGGCATACAAGCCTATAATTGTGTTTATCATGACTTAGTCGCTCAACATCCTGAGCTCTGTGCCTTTGATCGAGCACTGATGACTAGCGTCTTGGGAGAACCCATAGAGCAAAAAGCCTGCATGCAACAAGGTGACTGCGCTTGTATTTTTCAGTTTAAGCATACTTGAACTTAGGGGATTAAACAGCTTTTAAATTTCTGACTATACTAGAGGGATAGATTTACTTTATCGGACATTACCATGTTTAACAATCTACGCATTTCTCATCGTCTCGTGATTATGGCAGCGTTCTCGGCTTCCGTATTTATCGGCTCAATCGTCATAGGTCTGGTGGGTTTACAACAAGGACGCGATGCATTAAAAACCGTGTATTTGGATAGAACTATCCCGTTATATGATTTAGGCCGTGTTAATGATTTGATGCAACATAACTATATTGAAACCTTGTTAGCTTTTCAACACAATCCAGACAGTAGTACCCACCTGCTGCACGAACATGCCATTAGTTTGCATATCAGCAATGTCCGCGAATCTAAAGCCAAAATTGACGAAATTTGGCAAAGTTACATGCAAACCTATCTCACTGAGGAAGAAAAAGTCCTAGCGGCAGATTTCACCCTTAAACGCAAAGTTTGGGTTGGCAAATTAATGGATACCCTCGAACAGCTTGAGCACAATAATTTTAATCCCACCGTGATCGCCAATTTTTTAAAAGCAGGCCGGGAAAGTCAAGAAGAAGCAAGCCAAGCAATGGATAAATTATTAGCCTTGCAAACTGCCGTCTCAAAATCAGAATATGAAAATGCGGAATCAAATTTTGCAACCACCAGTTTGATTTTTGGATTTTTATTTATAGGCTGGTGCATTGCCTCAAGTTTAATTTTTTACAGCACTATAAATCATATTAAAACTGCCTTGCATGAAACCAGTGAAGCCGTGGCCTCCATCGCGCAAGGCAATTTTATGCGCCCCGTGCCGAAATTAGCGCACGATGAATTGGGGGAACTGATGCAGCATATTGAAGCTATGCGCAACTCCTTGCAGCAACTCATTATTGCCGTGCGCCATGAAATCATTAACCTAACCAGCTCCGCCTCTGAGTTAAGCTATTCAGCCCAACATAGTTCACAAATCAGTAGTTCGCAGTCTCACACGGCCTCCACCATGGCTGCAGCCATCGAGGAGCTAAGCGCCTCTATTACTGAAGTTGAAAACCACGCCATTCATGCGGGCGAAATTACCCAAGCCTCCGCGAATCAATCGGAAAAAAGTAGCCGGATCATTAATGATGCAACTTCAGAATTAAACCGGATTGCAACTGCCGTCAATACCACTGCCAATACGATTCAAGAGTTGGAAGGTCTATCCGAACAAATTTCGAGCATTGTCAACGTTATTAAAAGTATTGCCGATCAAACTAACTTATTAGCGCTAAATGCTGCAATTGAAGCTGCGCGTGCTGGGGAACAAGGCCGAGGATTTTCAGTGGTAGCAGATGAAGTTAGAACGCTCGCCGGAAGAACTGCAAACTCCACGCAAGAAATCACCAGTATGATTCAACGTATCCAAATAGGCACACAACGTGCCGTGAAAGAAATGAATGAGAGCGTTGCACGCGTGAACGAGGGCGTCAGCTTAGCAAATTCCGCGGGGGAATCGGTCTCTGATATTCAGCATAATGGTCAGCAAGTCGTCGTCGTGGTTCAGGATATTAGTAGTGCCCTCAGAGAACAAACGCTAGCTACTAAAGAAATTTCAAAACGTGTAGAACAAATTGCAGGCGGTGCAGAACAAAATAGCGTCTCTGTCGCACAAACTGCGGTTGCCGCACAAAAATTAGAACATATTGCACAGCATTTAGGGGAGCTTACCAAACGCTTTAAAGTGGATTAAGGTTCTATTTACTCAGCCTCTAAGGCAACTTTGATAGCTTGATATTCTGGATATTTGGGCCGATAGAGATAGATAGCTAACCCGGACATGCCAAGTAAAATGCTAAGGCTATTGCGCCCATCCCCAAGGCAGTACAACATGACCCCCAACAAGGCATTGCTTTGCACTAAAGTCATGGAGACTATAATGGTGGTTTGATAACGCTGCTGTGCCGTGCGTACACCTGGCATAGTTTGATTTAGGCGTAACTGCATATGTCTGATTAAATTCGTCATGGGAAACCCAATGATAGCCAAAGCATAACAGACAGTGCGCACCAAAATTCTATCGCCTTCTTGCAGGCTATATTCAGTCTGAAATGTTGCCCCCCACATCAGTGCCACCGCAAGATAAACCCCAAGTAAGCATACAGCCAGCCCGGTAATCACCCAACAGCCCAACAGCTCATTTTTACGACTGAATTGATTCACCTCGAACTCCCTGTAAACGCTAAGCAATAAAAGATTTTGTGGAATTTAAGTAGTGCATAAGTATTTCCTAACGGGTGCAAAGGATTTACGATGCACTGCAGATACGCCTAACTGCTGCAGTTTTTGCAAATGTAATTGGGTGGGATAGGCTTTATGCACATTGAAACTATATCCAGGACATAAACAGTCCAAGGTCTGCATTTCGCGATCCCTTGCGACCTTGGCTATAATGGATGCCGCTGAAATTTCAGGAATTAACAAATCGCCTTTAACGATGGCCTGCGCTGCACAAGGCAATGAAGGCACTCGATTACCATCGACTAAAACTTGATCTGGGGAAAATGCTAATAAGGCAAATGCACGCTGCATCGCCAAAAGTGAGGCTTGTAAAATATTGATGCGATCAATTTCACTGGCTTCAGCGCGGCCTATAGACCAAAATAATGCCGACGCACGGATTTCCAGCGCCAGCTGTTCTCGGCGCATGGCCGTCAGTTTTTTAGAATCCGTTAAACCTGCAATGGGTTTGGCGGGATCTAACACTACCACCGCTGCTAGGACTGGGCCAGCAATACACCCGCGCCCCACCTCATCAATGCCTGCAATTAACACAGTACAACAAGGTTAGCGTAAGATGCCACGGGTTACATTGCGTAAAAAGCTGACCATAATGGATAATTCGGTACACTCACCTGCAATATCTTCCATTTCTTCAATAGCATCTTCCAAACGCGCATTCGATTTGTACAGAATTTTATAGGACTTACGAATTAAACGAATCGCTTCCGGCGAAATTCCATTACGCTCCATACCCACAGAATTGATGCCATGTGGTCGTGTAGGACTGCCGCCTACCATCACAAACGGCGGCACATCTTGGGTAATCGCACTCCCCATCGCAGCAAAACTAAATTGCCCAATTTGGGTAAACTGATGCACTAGGGTAAATCCCCCTAATGCCGCATGATTGCCTAAATGCACATGCCCTGCCAAAGATGCCCCATTAGCCATAATGACATGATTACCAATAATACAATCATGCGCCACATGGGTATAAGCCATAAAGAGATTATCACTACCAATCTGCGTGACCGAGCGGTCTTGCTTGGTGCCCCGGTGTAAAGTAGTAAACTCACGTATAGTGTTGCGATCCCCGATTTCTAAGCGGGTAATCTCATGCGCATATTTTTTATCTTGCGGATCTTCACCGATCGAGGCAAATTGATAAATGCGATTATCTTTACCGATGGTGGTTGGACCCTTGATGACCACATGCGAACCAATTACGGTCCCCGCACCGATCTTGACATGGGGCCCAATCACAGAAAATGGACCAACACTGACATCGTCAGCCAATTCCGCTTTTTTATCTACAATAGCTTTTGGATCAATCAAAATTATTCCACCGCAGCTGCGCAACGAATATCAGCACTGGCAACAAATTCACCATCAACTTCAGCGCGGCACTCAAAGGCCCAGATATTCTGCTTAGTTTTTACAAAGTTTGCTTGTAACATCAACTGATCTCCAGGCACCACAGGGCGTTTAAATTTTGCTTTATCAATTCCCACCAGATAGTAAATCATACCTTTACCTAAAACATCCGGTGCACTTTCAGAAGCCAACAAACCCGTAGCCTGAGCCAATGCTTCTAAGATCAAAACCCCCGGCATAATCGGTTTTTGCGGAAAATGCCCTTGAAAAAAAGGTTCATTATAAGTGACATTTTTAAGCCCGATCAATTTAACAAGCGGTTCGCATTCCACCACTCTATCAATTAATAAAAAAGGATATCGATGCGGCAAAAACTCTTGAATTTCTAAAATATCTAATTTAATTGACATAGGTTTAAGGATAATTTCACTCAATAATGAACTTCGATTTATTTAAAGTTACAAATAAACACGCAGACTCCGACCTAGCGTGACCGAAGCCTTGCATAACATTTACTACGATGAACGGTGTAAAGATAAATTCAGATTAGTATGAAGCATTTGCAACCTTACACACTAAAACCGCCACTATTCTTTAATTGCGTCCAATTTTTTCTGTACCTGTGCAGTCACATCGAGTTGATCTGCCGCAAAAATAACACCATCAGTCAACAACAAATCGAAGCCTTCTTCTTTCGCTAATTCGCGAATAGATTCAACGATACGGCGTTGTAATTTACCTAATTCTTCGTTACGACGTAAATTAAAATCTTCACTGAATTCTTGTTGCGCACGTTTAGCATCACGCTCTTTTGCGACCAGATCTTTCTCCAAATCGCGGCGTTGCGATTCGCTCATGACCGCTGCATCACGCGTAATTTTTTCTTGTAACGCCTGCAATTCTTTTTGCTGGGCAACCAGAGATTTATCACGGGGTGCAAACTCTTTTTCTAAACGCTTTTTCGCACTTTCAGCTTGGGGCGCTTTCTCTAATACTTTAGGCACATTCACAAAGCCAATTTTCAGCTCTGCCGCACAAATATTAGCGACTGCCATCAAACCCACAAATAACATTAATTGCTTTTTCATTGTTAAATCTATCTGCTCTTAAAAAGTACCCTGAGGTACGCTCCTTTTTCCTGTCAATAAAAAAACCGCTTTTATTACAGGCGTAAATTTCCCGACCATTCTCAGATTCATTCCAAAATAATGGCATCTGACGTTACCGGCAGATTATCCCGGGTAAAGCCTTGTCCGAAAATCGGCAGCGGCTAACTGTTAAAAAAATCAGAACGACCTTTAAAACCCTTGCCCAAAGGAAAACTGGAACCAACGGGTTCTATCATTTTTATACGAGTCAGGATCATTGGTGACCGCATTGATGGGTTGGGCAATACTCACCGCTAAGGCACCAAAAGGCGACAACCATTCTCCAGAGAGACCGGCAGAATACTTCAGCTTACCTACCCCAAAATTAGCGCTGACTGAACCCGCATCAATAAATGCACCTAAACGTACCGATTTTACTTCATCAACAAACGGCACTGGAAAAAATAATTCTGCGTTACCCACAATCTTGGTTGACCCACCAAAAGGATCACCTTTTTGATCGCGTGGACCCAAAGTATTGTCGAGAAAGCCTCTGACAGAACGCACCCCACCATTAAAGTAATGTTCAAAAAACGGTAAGTCTTCGGTTTTTCCATATCCATCGCCATAGGCAGCTTCACCACGCAACCTTAAGGTTAAGTCTTTAGCAATTGGGAAATAATGTTGATGATTATAATCAACTTTGTAATACAACAAATCACTGCCCGGCACAGTAGCCAAGGCAGTTAAACGCTGTTGCCCACCATCGTTAGGCATAATCAGCCGATTCAAGGTATCGTGCGACCAACCGACCGAAGCAGAAAGCGTATCAAACACATTATTACTATCTTGATTTTGATCGATAAAATTCAAAATCTCTTGCGAAGAGAGGGTCGACGGTTTCAATTTTGTACGTTTTAAATCTAAATTGAAGCGTAAACGATCAAATTCGTTTAACGGAATCCCAAAATTGATGCCGCCATAGATCACGTTAGTAAAATACTTTGAAATATTTGCCTGCGCAGCGTTGCGGGTACGATAGCCCATATCATAGCCAAAGCTGACACCGTCATTGGTAAAATACGGATTTAAAAACCCAAAACTATACTCAGTCGAAATATTGCTGTTATTAAAACCGACATTGACCCGTTTTCCAGAACCAAAAACGTTATCTTGCGAGACGTTGGCGTTAAACACAATCCCCTGCGTCTGCGAAAAGCCTACCCCAGCCATCAAGTTGCCTGCTGCTTTTTCGGTCACCGAGTAATTCACATCGATTTGATCAGCAGCACCCACCACTGCGGGAGTTTCGACGTTCACGGTATCAAAATAACCTAAACGCTCCAATCGCGTTTTAGAACGGTCAATTTGTGACGTAGATGCCCAACTTGACTCCATTTGCCGCATTTCACGACGTAGCACTTCATCGCGGGTTTTGGCATTACCCGTCATATTGACACGCCGCACATAGACCCGTTTACCTGGATCAACAAAAAAGGTCATATCGACTGTTTTGTGATGCACATTGATATCAGGCACCATATTGACGTTCGCAAAGGCATAGCCTTCATCGCCTAAGCGATCAGTAATTGCTTTTGAGGTTTCAGTGGCACTTTTACGCGAAAAAATCTCACCCGGGCCAATTTTAACCAACTTGACTAAATCTTCGGGATTGACAATCAAATTACCCGTCAGCTTCACTTTTTGCAGCACGAATAACTCGCCTTCCTTGATATTGATGGTGATATAAATCCCTTTTTTATCGGGCGTAATCGCCACTTGCGTAGAATCTATCGAAAAATTGATATAGCCTCGGTCTAAATAATAAGAACGCAAGCGCTCGAGATCGGCAGACAGTTTTTGTTTAGAATACTGATCGTCTTTAGTGTAAAAAGATAACAGGTTTGTAGTACTTAACTCAAACTCCCCCAATAACTTACTGGCCGGAAAGACAGTATTACCGACAATATTAATTTCTTGAATCTTAGCGGCTTGGCCTTCAGAAATCGTAATTTTGACATCGACGCGATTACGCGGAAGATCTTCAACATTGGTAGTTATTTTTAAACCATATTTACCATGGCTGAAGTATTGTCTGGTGAGTTCCTGCTCTACCTTATCCAAAATTTGGCTATTAAAGACCAAACCTTCGGTTAGGCCGATTTTTTTTAGGGCTTTGGTTAAATCATCTTTACTTAAATCTTTATTACCGTCGAAAGTCACTTTAGCGATGGTAGGTCGTTCGACCACATTAATCAATAATGTGCTCCCTTCGCGTTCGATGGTGACGTCCTTAAAAAAACCCGTTTTAAAAAGTGCACGAATCGCAGGTGCAACATCGGAATCAGAAAAGGTTTCCCCCACGTTGACGGGTAAATAGTCGTATACCGTACCTGCCGTAATTCTTTGCAAGCCGTTCACTTTGATGTTTTTGACTATGAAATCTTCAGCACTATTGACAGACGAAAAGCTAAGCAGTGATAGCAACAATAGTGGCTTTAACAAGGATGATCTCATGTAGTGGTCTCTAGATAACGTAGTTATATCTTTAAAATTATACCATAATCAAATTCTTAACGGACAACAGCGATTATGCTCGAGCCAGCGGGAATGCTATTACCTCTGCAATACTGGTACTGCCAGCAAGCAACATGATTATGCGGTCCAAACCTAACGCAATTCCAGCACACTCAGGAAGCCCCGCTGCCAGTGCGGCTAAAAATTTTTTATCTTTACACACTGCAGGTAAGCCCTGCTCTACCCGATAAGCTATTTCTTTATCAAAGCGCTGTTCTTGCTCAACAACATTATCCAACTCATAAAAGCCATTACCCAGCTCCACCCCCTGCCAAAAAACTTCAACCCGTTCGGCAACGCGATTATCCTGGGGATTAAGCTTTGCTAAGGAAGATTGACACTGCGGGTAGGCATATACCAAGGTGATACCCTGCTGACCCAGATGCGGTTGCACCTGATGACTAAATAAAAAATCCAGCCACAGAGCATGCTCTGCAGCACACAATCGAGGTGCATCGGTCAAGTGCTGCGTGATTGCATAGTGCGTGTAAGCATCTACATCAAACACCAACGCATCTAACCCCGTGTACTGCTCAAACACTGCTTGATAAGTTAATTGTTCACTGCGAAAACCAATATTTTTTAAGCAAAATAGTGCTGCAAACAATTCTGCAACTTCTTGCATCAGCTCAGCTAAACCAAAACCTACCCTATACCATTCCAGCAGCGTAAATTCTGGATTATGAAAACGGCCGTGCTCCCCATTACGAAAAGCTTTAGCGATTTGATAAATACTGCCACTGCCTGCTGCCAATAAGCGCTTCATGGCAAACTCTGGCGAAGTTTGTAAATACAACTGCTGCGGCGGAACAACACCAGCATAGCGGGTGGCAAAAAAATCTAATTGCGGATCGGTGCCTGTCGCACTGGCCAGTAGCGGAGTTTCGACTTCTAACACATGACGCTGAGCAAAAAATGCACGGATAGTTGCGAGCACTTCGGCTCGCAAATGTAATTTATCCAATGCACAGGCAGGCTGCCAATCACTAGTCACTATTCTTTGACGCGCGAAACATATTCACCCGTACGGGTATCCACTTTAATGACTTCGCCTGTTTGCACGAATAATGGCACCCGCACCACAGCGCCACTTTCTAATTTTGCAGGTTTTCCGCCGCCGCCTGAGGTATCACCACGTACACCTGGATCGGTTTCGGTGATAGCTAAAACAACGAAATTAGGGGGGGTCACCGCCAACGGCGCATCATTCCATAAAGTCACCACACACATATCTTGATCTTTTAACCAAATACGCACATCACCGACAGTTTTGTCATCAATTTGATATTGTTCATAAGTTTCAGGCACCATGAAATGACGGTATTCACCATCGTTATACAAATATTGCATTTCCACATCCACAACATCTGCACCTTCTAATGACTCACCTGATTTAAAGGTACGTTCAATCACCCGTCCGGTTTTTAAATTTCTAATTTTCACCCGGTTGAATGCTTGTCCCTTACCGGGCTTAACAAATTCATTTTCGATAATGGCACATGGATCATTATCCAACATGACCTTTAACCCGCCTCTAAATTCATTGGTACTATAAACTGCCATTGTTTCCTCGTTTGGAGCTTTATCAATTAAAAAATTTGGTCATTATAGTTGACGGGGCTTAAGAGACCAACAAAAAACCCGCAGATTCGCCAAAAATATCTTTTCTGGGTAGTGCTGCACACAAGTGATTTATTGGTACGAGGGGGCGTTATGAGAGATTAGCAAGGAATTACCGGCCCGGATGTCAGTGGCAGCTCACATCAGGTGGATGTGATCAGTCCAACAGTTTGCCCGCGTAGCTCCGATTAGCGCTAGCGTAATCTGAACTACGCGCTATTCGCCATAGTTACCATCTTCCGAAAACTTCGCAATACCCGCCCAGGCCGATTGATATATTCCCAAACACACAAAGCAATGAAAGCTTGATTAAGCCCAATCCCAGGCGTTAGCCCGCCCAACTGTGTTTTACGGGATTCCAATGAATGTAATCGCAGTGCCTTTCAAAATCCCGGTCATCGCGGATTTGATGTTCCCAATAGCGTGATTGCCAGATCGTTTGCGCACGTTTGCGTTGTTGAGAGATCGACCCAAGCGATTTATAACGTTCGGCACAACGACGAGTAAAATAATTTTTGATGATATTCCAGCGCATCGGGCAATTTTGGTCACCGGGTGGGAAGGTCCAAATACAATGCGAATGGTTCGATAACAATACAAACGCATCAATTTTGAAGGGATGAGTATATTTGACGGCACGCAAAGCCGCGCGTAATAAATCGACATTTTCCGGTATGCACAAAAAATTTCGCCGACGAAACGTGACTACCGTAAAAAAATAAGTACCGCCCGGTGTTTGAGCGCAACGTTGCCCGACATGCAGATGCCAGATTATCACGAATGATAAACGTTACTAAAGATCTTTGTTACAACCAGCATCGTTATGTCGGGCATAAAAGCTTGCCCGACCTACCTAACTCTCTGGTCAATAACTACTATAGTTAATCTAATAGCCACGGGATTTGTTGGTGTAAACCTCCCCCCGCGGACAGACGATAGACCAAAAGCCCACTCATGTGGGCTTTTTTTGTTTTTAGGCTTTTTTCACTTTATCCCGCACCCGGTTTAAATCAATATCCCGGCGCTTCATC
>SXGT01144480.1_pt1 | contig 13689 bp, 9 predicted proteins | sample 3176221 | NCBI WGS metagenome assembly SXGT01 (sample SAMN11356862, study PRJNA531348) | freshwater metagenome | isolation source: freshwater sample F1-120 | place: China: Fuxian Lake, Yuxi | collected 2017-12-25 | reverse complement strand
TTACGGATTTTGAGGCAGGCAGGATTAGCTCCCTAGCCAGTAGCAGTTAATTGATGTGAGTGGAAACTCGCATTTTTGTCCAAGGTGTGGTTCCTTTCTGCAGTAACCTGATCCTTTATCCATGACCCCTGAATCGACAGATTTACCTCTGGAACCGTCTTTGGCAACGATTCTTGCCTACTCGCGCAAGCAGGCGATGGATTGGAGTTTGGTTCTGGTCAGTCAAGGAATCGAGACGACCCTCGAGAAGGAGCCGACGACCCGGGCATGGATGTTGCGGGTCTCGTGCGGCGACCACCCTAAAGCCCTTGCAGCGATCCACCAATATCGACTCGAAAACCGAGGTTGGAACTGGCGCGGGAATGTCCCCGGGAGTGACCTGCGTCTTAATCCATTGGTCCTCATTTGGTGTGTAGCACTTGGATCTTGGCATTATCTGGCATCGACCAAATGGGCTTTGTTGATGTCGGCGGGGCGCATGGACAGTAATTTGGTCAGTCAGGGGCAATGGTGGCGGCTTTTCACGGCGGTGACACTTCACGCGGATTTGGGCCATTTGATGGCCAACCTGACGTTCGGCCTGCTGATGCTCGGGTTTGCCATGGGAAGATTTGGCACGGGTCCCGCGTTATTAGCGACATTGTGCGCAGGAGCTTTGGGTAACGTTGTGGGTTTGGTTTTGTATCCAAACGCATACATGGGTGTGGGAGCTTCGGGGATGGTGATGGGGGCAGTGGGAGTGTTGGGACTTCATTCGTTGGTTGTCTGGCGGGAAAATGACAAGGCATGGCGATATGTCGTGAGCGGAGTGTTGGCAGTATTCTTTATTTTCATCCTCGTTGGTCTTGACCCGAATTCTGACATCCTCGCTCATCTGGGTGGGTTTTTATCTGGAGCGTTGTTTGGAGCCTTGTTGTCATTGTTACCTAGGAAGTTATTGGACAGTAATCTCTTCCAAGGAAGCACCATGGTGGTGTTTTTAGGGTTCCTCACGATGGTCTGGATGATGGCTTTGAGGGGTTCATGATGGTGTTCCGTCTCATTCCATTCATATGGATGGTCCAACTTCCGACTGCGAGCGGGGCGGTGGAGATGATGACTTGGACTCGGTTTGCTCGATTCCAAATCATTGCATCTCCTGCTTCCAACTCCTGTGTCCTGACCTCTCCGTGGGTGGCAACGAGCCAACCTTGGTTGGAGGCCATCCCTTCGTGGAACATCAGTGGGAGCGATTCGCTGGGGATAAAAGTCGAGTTACGTGTGGGTTTAGCGGAGGGTGAAAGCCGCTGGTATAACCTCGGTCGGTGGTCGTTGATGACAAACCAATTCCCCCGCTGCAGCGAACCGAACCAAAAGGATTCTGATGGTCAGGTGCTGACGGATACGTTGCGAGTAGCGAAACCCGCAACCCATTGCCAAATGCGCGTGACGATCGAGGGTAGAACCAACGCGTTGGATGTTCACATGCTGAGCCTTTGCTTGAGCAATCCAACCGTGACTAACAAGTCTCCAACCACGTGGTGTCCCGTAGAAAGTGAGTTGCCGGTGCCTCAATTGTCACAGGGCAATTATCCGGGTGGCGAGACGGCTTGGTGTAGTCCGACCAGTTTAGCGATGGTACTCAATTACTGGGGAATTCGAACTAGGCAGGAGCAATTGGGTAAACACGTGCCTGAAATCGCTCAAGCGGTATTCGACCCGCAGTGGCCCGGTACTGGCAACTGGGCTTTCAACATGGCATATGCGGGTTCGTTTCCAACCTTGCGGGCGACCGTGGCTCGTTTCGAGAACTTGGCCCAAATCGAACCTTGGTTGCGGAGCGGGGTGCCCATCGTGCTCTCGGTATCCTATCCCATCCTCAAAGGATTACCCGAACGTGCTGGGGGGCATCTCGTGGTCTGTGTGGGGTTCAACGAGGAAGGAGAACTGATCCTCAATGATCCGGGATCCAAACGACAACCCCGTTTAATCGTCTCGGCCTCAATGGTGGATCAAGCATGGGCTGAGTCCGGGCGGACCGCTTATGTGGTCCATCCCAAGAATTGGAAAGTTCCGCCTTGGCGAACCAAAGCAAAGGATCAAGGATTCAGTCGATAAAATCGCGCTGCAGTTTCTCCCCAAACTTTTCGCTGATCCGCTTCAGATTTGTGGGCTAAATAATGGCGAATAATCCCGACCACCTCAGTATAGCTCGCTCTGAGTAATGCTACTGGCCAGTCTGAACCGAACATCAAGCGATCCGGTCCGAACGATTCCCAGACCACATCTAAGAAAGGTGTGAAATCTTCCTGCCGCCAAGGGCGAGCGTTCGCTTCGGTGACCATCCCTGAAAGTTTGCAAAAAACGTTTGGAGCCTCGGCTAAGACTCGGAGGTCGTCGATCCAAGTGGAGGGATCTTGATCGTGGATTTGGGGTTTTGCGATGTGATCCAGCACGAATCGTTGATTGGGAAACCGTCGCGCCAATTCTGCCGCAGGTTTGAGGTGTTTGGGGAAAATGAGCAAATCATAAGCCAAACCGAATTCTTGGAGTGCGGCAATTCCACGCATGAAATCCGGGCTGAGCATCAATCTGTCATCGGCTTTATCCTGTAACACCGCTCGGACCCCTACAAATTTGGGGTGCTTGGTGAGGGTTGCAAGGTCTTTGGATACGGACTCAGATTGGAGATCCACCCAGCCCACCACACCACGGATCAGTGGGTGACGATCCGCCAGATCCAGAAGGTATTGGGATTCCTCAATTCTTTCTCGAGCCTGAACGGCGATACAACCGTCAAAACCTGATCGTTGCAGCTCGGGTAGCAAATCCATTGGACCATAATCTCGATTTAAGGCCGGAACTCGCTCGTTAATCCAAGGGTAATCGTAGGAATTGAGAGTCCAAAAATGTTGGTGCGCGTCGATTCTCATGTGCGATCACGTTTCGCGGGGAAAGAGTTCCTTGAATTTAGCGATTGTTTGGGTTGCGGCTGAGATTGAATCAGGCCACGGTAACGCCTCTGCCGAAAGGTAACCCTTGTAACCAACCTCCTTGAGGATCCCTATCACAGAACCGTAATCCAGATGACCAAAACCAGCGGCACGGCGGTTGGTATCTACGAAATGCACATGGCCAATCGTTGCTCCTGCCGCCCGCAATGCCAACGGGATTGAGGTTTCCTCAATGTTCATGTGGAATAAATCGACCAATAATTTGACATTCGTTGTCCCCAACGAAGCGACTAAATTCAAACCATCATCCACGGTATTAATGAGATTTGTCTCGTAACGATTCAAAGGCTCAAGCAACAAAGGCACCTGATGCTGGGCGGCATAATCTCCCAGTTCCGTGAGGGCATCCTTCAATCGAAGCAAAGTAGGAACTCGGTCGCTTCCCGGCGCATTCCGTCCCTGCATCGACCCAATGATCGCCGGAGCCCCGAGTCGCCCTGCTTGGTCAATGATCCCTTTCACAAAGGACATCGCCCGCTGGAAAACCTCAGGATCAGGATTCGTAAGCGTCAGTTGGTGTTTCACCCAACCTGCCCCCGTTCCCATCGCAGCCAAACGCAGGGAATGTTGAGCCAACAAAGACGGGAGGATGATTAGAGCCGGATCGTCGGGCCCCGATGGGAAAACTTCAATCGCATCGAAGCCTAAGCTCGCTGCTTGAGCGCAGGCTTCCCCTAACTGATCCCAAAAAACAAACGGTCCACCTCGCGCTTCAGGAACCAAGGAGACCGTCACACTTGATCGCATAGATGGTCAAACCTAGGCACCCCCAAGTCCCACGTCAAGAATCCGCCTAACGGCAATTCGTCGGTCCAATTAGCGGGCAAAATGGCTTGCAGTTCGGCGGTCACTGCGTTTTATTGGTTGGGCTGCGGACGCTTAGCTCAGTGGTAGAGCATTACCTTCACACGGTAGGGGTCGCAGGTTCGAAACCTGCAGCGTCCACCATTTCTTTCTTTCAGCGAACCCCCTCAGAAAACTTTAGGGTTGGCGGACGGAGGTCGTCTGATCAACCCGAATGTTACTCAGTTTTTGGAGAGGTCCGCCGGGCCAAAGGATTTCGATTTCTTCCACGGTTTGGGACGAACCGAGACCAATGGTAATCGGAAGTTCAGATTGAGAGAGGTAACTGCGGGTTGGCATCACTTGGCGGCGGTGGGTTTGACCGGCGACTTTGAGGGTCACTCGAGCTCCTATGGCTGAGCGGTTTGCCGAACGACCTTCAAGATTCAAGCGAATCCAGTGGTGGCCTAATTGGTTGTCGTTCCGGAGGAGGAGTGGTTTTCCACCGGTTTGTACGAGGATGACATCGAGGTCGCCGTCGGCATCGATGTCGGCGAAGGCGGATCCTCGACCGACGATGGGGCGGAATAGATCCGCTCCGGATTGTTCGCTGGTTACTGGGCCGAACATTCCCGTAGGGCTGGCACCTCGGTTCCAGAAGAGCTGGGCAGGTTGGAGGTATTGTTGGCTGGCTTGAAGTTTGTTGATTTCCTGTTCGAGATGGCCGTTCGAAGAGAGGACATCGAGTCGTCCATCAAGGTCGTAATCGAAGAAAAACACGCCAAATTTGAGGAGGAGGCGGCTTGCTGGCCCGATCCCTTCGGTGATGGCTTCGTCTGCGAATTGAAGCGGACTGCCTTGGGAAACATAGAGAGCAGTCATCTCGTTGGCGAAGTTCCCAATCACCACTCCTAGGGCATCGTCATTGCGAAAGAAGCCAGTATCAATCCCCATGGCTCCTCGGGTAGCTCCGTAGCTATCGAAGGCGATGCCGGCATTGGCTCCGATCTCTTTAAAGGTTCCATTGGTCTGATTGTGAAATACAAGGTTTTGCACGGTATCATTCGCGACGATCAAATCCATCCACCCATCGGCATCGATATCGACAGGCGCAACACCTAGAGTTTTTGCAGTGGGAACCCCCGATGAGGGGTTTTTGACCTGCAATCCTGCTGCGGCGGTGGCATCAGTGAATGTGCCATCGCCGTTGTTGTGGTAGAGGTAGGGAAAGGTGCCTTCAAAATTCATGGGTTGACCGTAAGCACGACCGATACCGACGAGTTTGTAACCCACCTCAAAATCGATTTCACGCGACCATTTGACGTATTGACCCACATAAAGGTCGAGTTTGCCATCGTTGTCATAGTCGAAAAATGCGGCGGCTGTCCCCCAGTCCTTCGCGGAGCCCGAGACTCCAGCTTTCAAGGTGACATCTTGAAAAACTCCATTGCCTTGGTTGCGGAAAAGGTGAGCGGTGCCGACGCATGAGATAAAAACATCGACCCAACCGTCGTTGTCGTAATCGCCGACGGCTGCTCCCATGCCGTAAAGTGAAATATCAATGCCGGAACCTTTGGTGACGTCGGTAAACTGTCCACGACCATCGTTTCGATAGAGTCCTGGGGTGGTCAGGTTGGGGTTGGCGGTGCCTGGCCACGATTGAGCATTGACTAGGAGAAGGTCCTGCGTGCCGTTGTTATCAAAATCAAGGAAAGCAACCGCGCCCCCCATTGTTTCCGGCAGGAGTTTTTCGCCTGTGGCTCCGTTATTGTGGATAAAAGTGAGACCGGAGGAGGATGTTACGTCGGTGAATTTTACGGTAGGCGGGTTTAGGAGGGGAGCAGTTTTTACGCTGGGTGCGGTGATTTGCGTTACTTTCACTGGGGCTGGAGCTGGCTTGCGGGTCAAGAGCACGTAGAGACCGATTCCCGCTAAGAGCAGAAGGATGAGAGCCAGAGCTGACCAACGAAAGGCGCGAGCGATGAGGGCATCATCGTAATGAACGACCTCTTCAGACTCGTTGGTTTTTGGTTCGTTATGAGGATCTTTCTGATTCATGGGAGAGCGGTTTGGAGAACCGGAGGGGGAGGAAGTTCGAATGCTCCGGGGCGATGTAGAGGGTAGATAACGATTGATTGAGCGGCATTATCCGCTGCGGGATTTGCGCGGCGGGCGTTGGCAATGGCCCGATCGCGCGCGTTGTCGTCGGGCCTGTATTTCTCGTGCTGGGATTGGTGATAGTCCGCCTGCGCCTTGTCGGCGACGATGCGGTAGAGCAGGGATAGATTATAATGGGCCGCAAGGTTTTCAGAGTCCAAGGCCAAGGTTTTCTTGAAATGGGTGATGGCTTCGGTGAAGAACTCTCGTTGTTGGGTGGGATTAGATCGCGCCTGTTTACCGCGTTCGAACAGGGTCTGAGCGAGCTCATTAATCACCTCGTAATCCTTACTAAAATCAAATCCGCGAGTTTGGATTTCAGGGTATTTGTCTTCGAGGATGCTCCGGAATTCTTTGATCGCTTGATCCAGATAGCCATTCTGTTTGTTCACCAAGCCGTTCAACCAAGCCACGGTCCATCGCGGTGCGGGTGGGTCGAATTGGTTCGCCCTTTGTAAGGCGGTCACAGCATCTTCCAACCGTCCTTCTTTGAAATAAACTCGAGCCAAATTCAGAGGGCCATCAGCCTTTTTCAGAGATTCAACTTTAGTGAAGGCTTGTGCTGCTTGGATTAATTCCCCTTTTTCGCTGCCTTTGTCACCTTCCAAAAAGAGTCCGATTCCATAATCATTCCAACGTTGCCACAGATCGATTTTAGAGGGTGGGTTAGTTGTCGCGAGCGTCGAACCTTCGACGGCGAAGGTAATGGTGTCCTCCCCAATGGTCGTGATCGGCAAATCATTTGTATAAGTCTTGCCCGATACATGCTGCATGTAGGTGGTGTCAAATTTCCGATATTGGAGCTTCAATTGGATCGTGATAGAGCCATCGATGTCCTCGGGGACTTGGAGAGCGTAATGTACCACTGCGGCTGCTCCCGGGCCGATCTGGTGGTTGTAGAGAGGTGTGAAAATATCCTGTGGGTTGCGGCGATCGATCCGGTTTCCCTCCTTGTCGAGCATGTAGACATTTAAGAAATGCGACCATGGATCGACCGTGTTGAAAGGACCCAAACCGCCATTGCGCCCGATGACTCGATTCTGACTGGTGACTTTTGCGTCCACCCACAATTCATTGGAATCCACCGTGCCTTGAGTCAAGGGATGACCCAGTTTGAGAGTTCGGACGACGGCTTCGATGAGGTATTTTTGACCACGCTTCAGTTGTGGGACCTCGGGACGGAGCGGGGCAATCAGGGGACTGTCGATGGTCCCTCCGGGTTTGATCCCAAAAATATCGATGCGGGCGCAGTCCTTCAAAAAGTCTTGCTGCCGTTTGATGCTGGCCAAATCGCCGCGAAGGTGAGGAATTGCGGTGTTGGCTGCAGGGAAAAAATGGTCGTGGATACTTGAAACATTGGTGCCAGCAAACATTTTAGCCCCAAAATCCGAAGAGGGTTGCAGGGGCATATGGCAACTCGCACAATTTTCTTTGGCAGTGGGTGGATAATAGAAACTCCGTGCGTTGTGTCCTGAGACACCACTGAGCAAGAACGAATCATAGTGATTCTGACCGCGCAACCACTCCTTATAGTGGTTAAGGGCGTAGGGGATACTGACTTTATGGCAGGTGGAACAGAACTCGGAAGTTTTATGAAGTGGTTTGAGGAACGTTTTTTTATGAAACTCAGGTTTTGCCTTCACCATTTGATTGTTCACAAATTGAAGGATGGAATTTGAGCTGGAGGCAAACGGATAATGAATGGGTTCGTCTATCGTGTAATCCGCATTGCCGATCGTGGAATTGACATGCGTTATGGCATGGCAAGCGGTGCAAGTGATTCCCGCTTGTGATGTGGGATGACGCACATCATCAAAATTCTCGTCGTCGAAGGCGCCGCTAAAAAATGGCACCACATCATGGCAACCTGCGCACCATCGAGCTGCCTTCACCGAACCATCGCGTTCTTTGGAGACCTTCCGGGTTTCTCGAACACTGAAAAGATAAGGTTGGTTGTTGAAGGAGCTAAAGTGATGGGCACTGTGAAACCAGCCTTGATAGGAGTCTTTATGACACTTGAGACAGTAATCATCCATCATGAGGGTCGAAGCGGGGATGAAATTGCCTGTCGCCGTTCTGGCCATGGATGGTTCGAAGTATTGGGCCCCTTCCTTAGGGCCGACGACATTCCATTTGCGGGGGTCTTGTTTGTGCAGCAGCACCATGGCTCCCACAACAAGAGCCACGGCACCGGCCCAGCTCAATCCCAGTTTCCAACGAATCTTGGGTCCCGCGAGGCGGTGTAGCACAAACAACCACGCTGCCAGTAACGGGGTGATCACGTGTGCCCAATAGGAAAGCGTGCGAGCGGGACCTGCCAATTTGAACGAGCCGATGCGGGTGAGAGCGATTCCAGTGAAGAGCAGAATCAGGGTGACTGCGAAGAGAACATATCCGACCCGGACCGCCCGTCGGTTGGGTCGGTCATGCGAATTGATCATGTGTCCGATACCAAAAACAATGGCCGGAAGCACGAGAAGGAGACCCAAAATCAAGTGCGCCAAGAACATGATCTGGTAGAAGTAGTTCTGGTAAACTTGCTTCGTCGTCCATTCCAGAAAAGTGATGCTACTCAGATAAACGGAATTGGCCCCGAGTGCTGCGAAGAGCGTTAAACAGATGGACAGCAGGACACGCAGGCGTGGACCGACCGCCCTGACGTATTTGCGCTTAGGAGTTGGCTGGGCTTCGGTAGGGCTCATGGCGATCACAACGAATCCGAGGGGGCGTAGCTACTCCACTGAATTCCTGTATTCTACAACCAGATGATTAGGGTTGTAGATTGGTTCTCCACATTTTTTGGGGTGAAGTGGCTTATTTTGAGGGTCGTTGTGCGAAAAAAAGAGGTAAAAATAAACTCAAGCGGTCAATCCAAGATCCTGATAGATCGCGTTGTTGATTGAATTGCTCCTGAGTTGATGGATTCGTTCGCCCGGACGTCCATTACAAATCCACGCCACGACCAACCCATGGGCTGGATCAGCAAAAGCGCATGCACACTGGTTACCACTGTGACCAAATGTCTCAGCGGAGGCGTGGGACCCGTAGGTGTAGCCGGGGTGCACCGGAAGTGGAGTGGGTGGTTGGATCAAAAAGCCATAACCCCAATCAATTGTTCCTAGGAGGGTGTGATCGTACATCCCAGATCGTTGCCGCGTTGTAACGCGGTTAATCATCGAAGTGGAGGGTAGGGGAGAAGGGTTAGGGCCATAGCCGAGCAACGCCTCGTAGAAGCGGCCAAGGTCGCTGATGGGACCACGGATGTTGCTCCCCGGTCGTGCCCGTTGGGTATAGGCCGGATTGTTCCAATTCGAGTGAGGCTGTTGCTTCCCTGCAAAGGTGTCGTAGAGCAAACAGAGCGAACCCAGCGGCTTGGTGTGGTCAGAATCTGGGAAACTTAAAAACGTTTGAGACATACCCAAGGGGCGTGTCAGTTGATCACGGATAAAATCCGCGAAAGGTTTCCCGGAAAGGCGTTGAATGATTTCACCGAGGAGATACCAGCTACCGGCGATGTGGTAGCCGGCTTTTTGTCCTGGAATCCAATTGTCGTCAAGTCGGGTAGCGCAGATTGCATGGATCATTGCATCCCAATCTAGGGTTTCATCAATGCTATCGGCGGCACGAATCCCTCCTGTATGGGTGAGCAGATGGTGGATTGTAATGGACTCTTTTCCCTCGACCCCGAATTCGGGAATAACGTCGCACACCCGAGAATCTGTAGAAATCCCCTGCTGTTCTAGGAGGAGTGCCAAACCGATCGCCGTGAGTGGTTTCCCCGCCGAAAGCCAAAGCAAGAGGTCGTTAGTTTCTTGGGGTTTTCCCGGGGCACTTTCGCCAACGGCTACCGAAATCTGGGTTTGTCCACGGAGAGAAACATAGAGTTGCCCACCCAGATGCCAGCCATTTTTGATGCCCTGATCGAAAACTTGCAGAGTAGATGAAAACGTTGGATCTCCTCGCGACATGATTGGAAGCTAAACTGTCAACAACACGGGTAACAACAGAAAAGGCACCCGTTGAAGGGTGCCTCTCCCGTTGATGATTTGTGGAGTTACGCTTTTTTCGTTTCGGCAATACTGACGGTTTTGTAGCCGCCGATCGCCTTGAAGTAGAGGAACAACCCTAGGTAAATCGCCGCCATGACGGCTGGAATGAAAGCGTCGGCCTTCAATGTGTTGCGATCCCCAGTGATGCTCGCTTCATGCACTGTTTTTTCGGTTGGGGTTAGTTTAGCTAGAGCAGCCGAGCTGTCCAAATTGCCAGCCTTCGCGAGTTCTGCGCGGGCTCCGTTGAGTTTTTCTTGAACTGCACCCAATTTCTTTCCATCCAAACCGGTAGCGGCGGAGAAGAAAAGGAATGTGCTTGGTTTTTCAGCTTTATACTCAGCGAATGCGGTTGCATCAGCTTTCAGAAGAGCTTCCCCGGAGAAGCGATCCTTCGCGTAACCCAGACCGGGTGAACCAAACAGACCGGCACTCATCATGCCGATACCACCCATGATGGAAATTGCCACCGCTCCTGTGCGCGGAAAGCGATCTGAAGCAACCGCCAACATCGTTGGCCAGAAGAAGGTTTTGGAGATTCCGTAAACGGTGAGTGCCAGCAACGCCGAGGCAAAGGTAGTAATTCCGCTGGCCATATTGAGGCCGATGAAACCGAGGACTGCACAGATGAGAAGGATGCCGATTGGTTTGAGACCCAGCTTGGTTTCGATGAAATGAGCACAGAAACGGAGAAGGAACATTGTCAGAGAAGTGAATACGAAGAGAATTTTTCCTTCGCTGGATGTCAGGATGTTGCCGGTGATGTTTTGGATCCAACCGTCAGTTCCCAATTCGACCGTTCCGACCATGGCATGCACGACGAATAGGACGAAGAGAAGGATAGCACCAAGAGAGAACCTTGTGGCGAAAGCAACCACACCCAGCAAAGCTAACCCGACGATGATAGTGAGATTGTTGGTTAACCCGAATGTGCCTTGGAAAAACAGTGCTAACAAGGTGCAGGCTACTGCACCACCGAGGATTCCGACATCCTTCAACATATCGCCAAGACCAAGACCACTTTGTGAGGCCTCAGATTTTGGAAACTTTTGGCCAAAGAACATGAACCCGTAAAGGACTGTGGGGAGAAGGAAAAGACCGAGTTGAACCTTCCAAGACATGTTGTAGTGGTCGTCGAGAATCCACCCTAAGATACCGCCGACAACCAAACCGCCCGGCCAGCTTGCGTGGAGAATGTTCAAGTAATGGGTGCGGTTTTTTGGAAACAGCGTGGCCACTAGAGGATTCGCAACTGCTTCCAACGTTCCGTTGGCAACTGCGAAGATAAAAGTTCCCCAGAAAAGGAAATTGTAAGCCGTCATTTTATCCATGCCTTTGTTGGCACCGAAGGTGACAAACGCGGATAAGATATGGAACAGGAACGCCAACACGACGAGTTTTCCGTAACCGATTTTATCTACGATAATACCGCCGATGATGATTCCGAAGCAAAAGCCAGTGAAGCCAGCCCCGCCGATGACGCCTAATTCTCCTGCTGTGAAGCCGAAATCGCGGCCCCAATTGTCGAGGATTCCGCCGCGGATCGCAAATCCGACACCTGCAGCGAAGATCGCAAGAAAGCCTGCCCAAAGCAGGCGTTTTGCATTTGATGCAATACCGTTTTCCATAGTCATTTATTGGTTTATGTTAAGGGTTAATTTAGCTTCGAAAATCTGGGATTTTGACCAGTTCACCCCCACGCAGGGCTGATTCATGGGCGCAAATTCCGCACATGGTCCAATTCACGGATTGGTAGACATCAGGGAAGGAGGCGCGTCCTTCGACGATGCTGCTTAAGAACTCGTGGGCGAGGTGGGGATGGGATCCACCGTGACCACCCCCTTGGATAAAGGAGAGGTGCTGGTGTTCATCGGCGTCGTAGACACCTTTGGTGGTGAACCGTTGGATCGGCTCGGGGAGCAGATGGGCGTAGTCAGGGATTTTAACCTTTTCGACCTTTTCCCCGCCAACGTGGAGCACTGGGTCATCATGTTCCACTAACTGCCATTCGAAAGAGGTGTTGGAACCGTAAACATCAAAGCTCTCGGTATACTGGCGAGCGGCTCCAAACAGATACCGGGTAACTTCACAACCAATGTCCTGATTTCGAATTTTGAAGTGGGCGGTTTCGAAAGAGAACGGAGAGTTATATTTTGCAATTAGTTTTTCCTCAATCCTTCCGGATCCTAGGCACGAGACGTAATCAGCCTCGCCTTTCACTAAAGCGAGACAGGGGCTGACGCAGTGGGTGGCGTAGTGCATCGGGGGGAGACCCTCCCAATAGCCGGGCCAACCGTCCATGTTTTGGAGATGGGAACCCCGCAAGAATTGGATTCGGCCAAGGCGTCCGGTATCGCGTAATTCACGAACGAAAAGGAATTCGCGCGAATAGACGACCGTTTCCATCATCATGTAATTCTTTTTCGCCTTTTGAGCCGCCTTTACGATTTGGCGACATTCCTCCACCGTTGTTGCTGCTGGAACCGTGCAGGCCACATGTTTCCCAGCCTTAAGGGCGGCGATGCTTTGCGGTGCGTGTTGATGAATGGGAGAATTGATGTGGACGGCGTCGATGTTAGGATCCTTGAGCAGTTCCTCAAAACTCGTATATCGCTTTTCAATCCCAAAGGTGTCGCCAATTTGATCCAGCTTGTCCTTAGACCGCTGGCAAATAGCATACATATTCGCATTGGGATGACGTTGGTAGATCGGAATGAATTCGGAACCGAATCCCAACCCAACAATGGCGATGTTCACTTTACCCTGGCTCATGATTCTATAAGACTACTCCACTTCGGTAATGTCGAATCCGGGTAGACCCCAGAGTCGGCACAGTCAGTTTCGGTGGCGTTCAGCATCAGAACAAAGCAAGCCAGACAGGTCAATGCAAAATCGTAGATGATTAAGCAGTTCTAATAGAGCAGATATTGGGTGCGTCGTTTAAGAAAGTCGCGATGCTCAGCTCCCCAGCTTTTTTCTATTTCCATCCAATGGATCCCGGTGCGGATTTGATCCATGGTTTTTGGGTGAACTAGAAGCCGGTTGAATCGTTCCCCCTCGAATTGTTCGGGATACAACCGTTGTAAGAGGGTTGCCAAAGCCACTCCGGTTGCCACTGAGTGCAATCGATGGCGATCCAAAACGATGAGGTTGATGCCGTGACATCGTTTCCCAGCAAAAACACTGGAACTAGGAGTAAACTGGACTGGAACAAAACGAATGCCGGGGAGTCCGAGTAGATTGGCCTCACGCGCAAATTTACCGTCGTCGATATAAGGGGCCCCGATCATCTCGAACGGGGTATCCGTCCCTCGGCCTACTGAAAGGGAAGTAGTTTCGAGAAGACCTATCCCCGGATAAAGCGTCGCTTGAGTGAGGCTTCTCATGTTGGGGGAAGGGTTTGTCCATGGTAATTCGGTTGCGTCGAAATAATGGCTTCGGTTCCAACCTTTAACAGGGATCACTTTTAGGTCAACTTTCCAGTTGCGTTCCGCGATAAACATTCGAGCGAGTTCACCTGTTGTCATGCCGTGCCTGACGACAAGTGGATGAAAGGCGGTAAAACTCTCTTCCCCATCGAGGAGTGGGCCTTCCACGGCATCGCCTGAAATTGGATTCACGCGATCCAATACAAAGAAACGGAGTCCATGTTGTTGCGCCACGTTTAGGCAATTCCCCAGCGTAGAAATATACGTATAGAACCGACAACC
>SXGT01916699.1_pt1 | contig 13690 bp, 12 predicted proteins | sample 3176221 | NCBI WGS metagenome assembly SXGT01 (sample SAMN11356862, study PRJNA531348) | freshwater metagenome | isolation source: freshwater sample F1-120 | place: China: Fuxian Lake, Yuxi | collected 2017-12-25 | reverse complement strand
TCGGTCGCGGCACCTCCACCTTCGACGGCCTTGCCCTGGCCAGCGGCATCGCCACACACCTGCACGACAAGTCGCGCGCCTTCACCCTGTTTGCCACGCACTATTTCGAACTCACGGCGTTCCCGGCGACCCACCACGCGGCGCTGAACGTGCACGTGAGCGCGGCCGAAGCCGGTGGCAAGGCGGGCGGCATCGTGTTCCTGCACCAGATCGAGCCGGGCCCGGCGAGCCGCAGCTACGGCATTCAGGTGGCGCGGCTGGCCGGCGTGCCGGCCAGCGTGGTGCAGCACGCGCGCCACGCCCTGGCCGCGCTCGAAGCCCAGAGCGAGGAAAGCCGCACCCAGGTCGACCTCTTCGCGCCGCCACCTGCCACACTCGAGCCCGAGACACACCCGCTGCAGGCCGCCCTGCAGGCGATCGACCCCGACTCCCTGACCCCGCGCGAGGCGCTGGAACAGCTCTACACACTCAAGAAACTGAGCAAACCATCATGACCTACTGCGTCGCCGTGAAACTCAATGCCGGCATGGTCTTCCTGTCGGACTCCCGCACCAATGCGGGCCTCGACCAGATCAGCACCTTCCGCAAGATGATCGTGTACGAAAAACCCGGCGACCGCTTCATGTGCCTGCTTTCGGCCGGCAACCTGAGCGTGTCGCAATCGGTGCGCGAGATCCTGCAGGTCGAGCAACTCGAAGACGCCGATGGCGGAGAGCCCATCACGATCTGGAACGCCAGGAGCATGTTCGACGCCGCTCGCGTGCTCGGCTCGGCGGTGCGCCACGTCTACGACCGCGACGGCGATTCGCTGCAGCGCTCGGGCGTGGAATTCAACGTGTCGATGATCTTCGGCGGACAGATCCACGGCGAGGGCATGCGCCTGTTCCAGGTGTATTCGGCCGGCAATTTCATCGAGGCCACTTCCGAGACGCCCTTCTTCCAGATCGGCGAATCGAAGTACGGCAAGCCCGTGCTCGACCGCGTGATCACACCCGAGACGCCGTTGGACGAAGCCGCCAAATGCGTGCTCGTTTCGATGGACTCCACGCTCAAGTCCAACCTGTCGGTGGGCCTGCCGCTGGACATGGCGGTCTATGAAGCCGATCGCCTGCAGTCCGACAAGATCACCTGCATCGACGACAACAACCCTTACTTCCGCATGGTGCACAGCACCTGGGGGCAGAAGCTGCGCGAGGTGTTCGACAGCATCGAGGACCCGACCTGGGACGGCGCGCACACCGAAGTGCCGCTGCTGTGCAGCACACCGCGCAGCCAGCCCCTGAAGAAGATCACCAATGCCAGCGAAAAACTCATCTGAGGTTTCGCGTTGTCGCTGATCATCTTCTCCCACGCCAACAGTTTTCCGGCCAGCACCTACGGCGTGCTCTTCAAGTCGCTGCGCTCGCGCGGCCACGCGGTGCGCGCGGTGGACCGGTTCGGCCACGACCCGCGCTACCCCGTCACCAGCAACTGGCCGTTCCTGGTGCAGCAACTGGCCGATTTCGCCGCGCCGGAGATCCAGCGCCATGGCCAGGGCGCCTGGCTGGTCGGTCATTCGCTGGGCGGCTTTCTGAGCCTGATGTGCGCCGCACGCCACCCGCGCCTGGGCGGGCAGGCGCTGCGGGGCGTGGTGCTGCTCGATTCACCCATCCTTGGCGGCTGGCGCGCCCGCGCGCTGGAGCTGGTGAAACACACCCAGCTGGTGGGCTCGATCACGCCTGGCAAGGTGAGCCGGCGCCGACGCAATGCCTGGCCCGATGCCCAGGCGGTGCAGGCGCATTTCAGCGCCAAGCGCGCCTTTGCCGACTGGGACCCCCAGGTGCTGCGCGACTACGTCCACCACGGCACCCAGGACGCCACCGATGCCCAGGGCCAGCCGCAACGGGTGCTCGCCTTCGATCGCGACATCGAGACCTCGATCTACAACACACTGCCCCACAACCTCGACCGGCTGCTGCGCCGCCATCCGCTGGGCTGCCCGGTGGGTTTCATCGGCGGCACGCGCTCGCTGGAGATGAGGCAGGTCGGCATGGCCATGACGCAGCGCCTGGTGGGCCTGCAGCATCCCGAGCGCCTGCTCATGGTCGAAGGCAGCCACCTGTTCCCGATGGAAAAGCCGCTGGAAACGGCCCAGGCCATCGAATCCCTGCTGCAGGTGCTGGCGCGTCCTCAAGCTGATCCGGTATAACGCTGACAAACGCCACCCCCCACCCCACCCAGCCCACCCCCATGACCACCACCGCCCCCACGGGGACCCTGGCTCAACGGTCCTGGCAGCAGCTGGTGGAGTGGCAGCCGGAGCGACGCGGCGTGCTGAACCGCTACACCGTGGCGCTGGTGGTCACCCTGCTGGCGGCGTGGCTGCGCATGGAACTGGCCCCGGCGGAATCGGGCGGGCGCTTCATCACACTCTCGCTGGCGGCCGCCATCTCGGCCCTTTACGGCGGCTTCCGCGTCGGCATGTTCAGCACGGTGGTCGGCATGCTGCTGATCAATTTCCTGCTGGTCAAACCGTACTTCAGCTTTGCAATCGACAACCCGGTCGAGGCCTTCTGGCTCAACCTTTGGCACCTGATCACCCAGTTCGTGGTGGTGGGTTCGATTGCGCTGATGCAGCGACGCAACCGGGACCTGAGCGCCGCCACGGCGCAACTCGAACGGAGCAAGCGCCAGCTGGAGGACACCTTCGAGCAAGGCGCCACCGGCATGGCGCACAGCCATGTCGACGGCCGCTGGATCCGCGTCAACCAGACCTATTGCGACCTCGTCGGGTACACGAAGGCCGAAATGCTCGGCATGCACTTTCGCGATTTCACACACCCGCAGGACCTGGCGCTGGACATGGAGCAACTGCAGCGCACGCTCGATGGCGAGATCACGCACTACAGCTTCGAGAAGCGCTACATCCACAAGCAGGGCCATGTGGTGTGGGTGTACCTCACGCTCTCGCTGGTGCGCACCGAGGCCGGAGAGCCGGACTACCTGATCGCGGTGGTGCAGGACATCTCCGCCCGCAAGGCCACCGAAGAAGCGCTGCGCACGAGCGAGCAGCTGCTGCGGCAGGCGCACAAGATGGCGGGCCTGGCCAGCTGGCAGGCCGACATCGCTGCGCGCCGATTCACCACCCTGGGCGGCTCCCACGAGATCGTCCAGCTCCCGGGTCCGGCGTTCAACGACGAGGAGCTTCTGGCGCGCACCCACCAGGACGACCGCCCGCTGGTGCTGCAGCGCTGGGCCGAAGCGATCCGCGATGAAAGCAAGTACGACATCGAATACCGCATGAACTTCGCCGGCGAAGACCGCTGGTTCTCCGTGCAGGCGGAGTTCGAGCGCAACGCGCAGGGTCGGGCGGTGCGTGCGCTGGGCGTGACCCAGGACGTGACCGAACGCAAGCGCAACGAGATGGAGATCCAGCGGCTCAACGCCTCACTGGAGCAGCGCATCCGCCTGCGAACGCAGGCACTGGAAGCCGCCTACGAAGAGCTGGAGAGTTACTCTTACGCGGTGGCTCACGACCTGCGCTCGCCGCTGCGCATCATCAACGGCTTCGCGCAGGCGCTGCGCGAAGACAACGCGGTCATGGACGCCGAGAGCCAGGCGCATCTGGACCGCATCATGGGGGCGAGCAAGAAGATGGGCGAGCTGATCGACGGCCTGCTCACCCTCTCGCAGTTCGCGCGCGGTGAGCTGCGCCGCGAGCCGCTGGACATCAGCGCCATTGCCACCCGGTTGCTGGAGGAGTTCGCCACCACCGAGCCCGAACGCCGCGTGCAGTGGCGGGTGGACCCCGACATGCAGTCGCAAGGCGATCCGCCGCTGGTGGAAGCGCTGATGCAGAACCTGCTGCACAACGCCTGGAAATACACCGCCCAGACGCCGCTGGCGTCGGTGCGGGTGTATGTGCAGCGCCGCGACGGCAAGACCTGGTTCTGCGTCAGCGACAACGGCGCCGGGTTCGACATGGCGCGCTCGGCCAAGCTGTTCCAGCCTTTCCAACGGCTGCACATGCCCAACGAGTTCAGCGGCCTGGGGATCGGGCTGGCCACGGCCAGGCGCATCGTGCAGCGCCACGGCGGCGAACTGCAGGCCGAAGGCGCCCCCGACGAGGGCGCCACGTTCCGCTTCACGCTCGCGTAATCAAGCTCTCCCCGAAGCGCCAGGGGCGCCTCCCCCAGGGGCAACACCTGCGGCGTGGCAAAGCCGGTTCCGCTGTGTTTGACGAATGGAAAGGCATTTCGCGCCGCCTGCAGGCGTTTTGCGCTGTCTGCGTGAGGATCCGTCGCAAACGCATGGCAAAGGCAGCAGGTCGTCGGCACAGTCCGGCTCACCTGCCCACCTCCAGGAGTTCGCCATGCAGCTCACCCCCATCATCGCCATCCACCTGGCCGCCGCCCTGGCCGCCCTGCTCATCGGCCCGCTCGCGCTCTGGGCGCGCCGACAGCCCGGGGGCCAGCGCCCCCGCCTGCACCGCGCGGCCGGCTACGCCTTTGTCACCCTCATGCTGGTCACCGCGCTCTCCGCCCTCTTCATCAGCGACCCGCACATGCCCAACATCGCGGGCTTCTCGCCGGTGCACCTGCTGGTGCCCGTGGTGTTCGGTGCGCTGTACTTCGCGTTCCGCTTCCTGCTGCACGGCAACGTGCGCGGCCACCGCATCACCATGCTCTCGCTCTATTTCGCCGGCTGCGTGGGTGCGGGCGCATTCACCTTGCTTCCCCACCGCACCCTGGGCCAGCTGGTCTGGGGCTGGCTGTGAGTCACCCCCGCGTCGCCTGCGGCGCCACCCCCTCGAGGGGGCAACACCAGCGGCCTGGCAGAGCCAGTTCCGCGGTGTTTCTCGTACAGACCGTCTCGCGAGATTCGCTTCGCACCGCTTGACCCGACAGCCATTCACTCACTGGAGATCACCATGTATTCTGCTTCCCGACCCCTGTCCGACGACGCACTCGAGCGCCGCGCGCGCCGCCGCGCCGGTGCCCGCATGGGCTGGTATGTCCATGCACTCGTGTTCCTCGCGGTCAACGCCGCGCTGGCCTTCCTCTCTCTGAGCAGCGGCCGTCACTGGGCCATCTACCCAGCCCTGGGCTGGGGGCTCGGGCTGCTGCTGCACGGCGTGGGCGTGTGGATCGCACTCGGCGGCGGTGGCCTGCAGGACCGGCTGGTGGCCCAGGAACGCGAACGCCTGACCCGGGAGCGCAGCGGCCTGTGAACGCCGCCAGCGCCGTGCGGGATACTGCGGCCATGCCGCCGATCAAGCCCGCCGTTGTGGCCCGCCGCGTTGTCGCCACCGGGGTGTTCAACACCGTCATCGCGCTGGCCATCACGGTGGTCAGTGGTGAGAGCTTCGCGGTGAACCTGGTGTATTCGCAGTTCATCGGCCTGTGCATCTGGGTGCTGATCGACGGCGGACGCTTCGTGCTGAACCCGGGCGGCTGGCCCGGCGCACCGGCCATGGCGGCACTCGTCGTGGTGTCGGTGCTGGCGTCCTACCTCATCGGCAGCGTGTCGGCCAACCTCGTGCTCGGGCGCGAGCTGTTTCTGGGGCTGAACAACTTCCCGCGTGCCACGCTCGGGTTCGTGCTGATGTCGCTCTCGGCCGGCGGTTTCGGGGCTTACTTCTTCACCAGCCGCGAAATGCTGGCCCGCGCACGCCTGGCGCAGGAAGAGGCGCAGCGGCAAGCCAGCGAGGCACGGCTGAAGCTGCTCGAATCGCAGCTCGAGCCGCACATGCTGTTCAACACGCTGGCCAACCTGCGCGCGCTGATCGGCACCGATCCCGAACGCGCCACGGCCATGCTGGACCGGCTCAACGATTTCCTGCGCGCCACGCTCACCGCGTCGCGCACCGAGGCCACCGCCGGGCGCCACACGCTGGCCGACGAGTTCGCGCGGCTGCGCGACTACCTCGAGCTGATGGCCGTGCGCATGGGCCCACGCCTTCGCTACACGCTGGACCTGCCGGAGCAGCTGGCGCGCCACAGCGTGCCGCCGCTGCTGCTGCAGCCCCTGGTGGAAAACTGCATCCGCCACGGCCTGGAGCCCAGCCGCGAAGGCGGCGAGGTGCGCGTGACGGCGCGGCAGGCCGACGGCAGGCTGGAGCTGGACGTGAGCGACACCGGCGTGGGCTGCGAACCCGATCCCGAAGCCGGCTTCGGCCTTGCGCAGGTGCGCGAGCGCCTGGACACCGCCTACGCGGGGCAGGCCACGGTGCACTGGCACAGCCGCCCCGGCGAAGGCACACGCGCCGTGCTCACCCTGCCCCTGAAAACACCCTGACATGAACGCCACCGCACTCATCGCCGAAGACGAACCCTTGCTGGCCGAAGCCCTGCAGGCCGAACTGGCGCGGGCCTGGCCGTCGCTGCGCGTGGCGGCGGTGGTGGGCGATGGCGAAGCGGCGGTCGCCCAGGCGCTCGCCCACAGGCCGGACGTTTTGTTTCTCGACATCCGCATGCCGGGTCTGAGCGGGCTCGATGCGGCTGCCGAGCTGGCCGACGAATGGCCGGATGGCTCGCCATTCCCCGCCATCGTGTTCGTCACCGCCTTTGACGCCTACGCGGTGCAGGCCTTCGAGGCGCAGGCGGTGGACTACCTGCTCAAACCCGTGCAGCCCGACCGGCTGGTGCGCGCCGTGCAGCGGGTGCAGGCGCAACTGGCGGCGCGCCGCGCGACGCCGGGCGTGCTCGACGCCTCGCTCGCCCAGCTGCGTGCCCTGCTGGCGGGCGCCGAACCGCCTGCCGCCCCGCGCCTGCAGATGATCCCGGCCAGCGTCGGCCAGGGCATTCGCATGGTGCCGATCGGCGAGGTGCTGGTGTTCGAGGCGGCCGACAAATACGTGCGTGTGCTCACCCGCGAAAGCGAGGTGCTGATTCGCACGCCGCTGAAGGAACTGTTGCCCCAGCTGGACCCGGCCGAGTTCTGGCAGATCCACCGCAGCACCGTGGTGCGCGCAGACGCCATCGAAAGCGTCACGCGCAACGAAGCCGGTCGCCTCAGCCTGCGCTTGCGTGGCCGAACCGAGGCGCTGGGCGTGAGCCGCATCTACGCCGACCGGTTTCGGGCGATGTGAAGATATCTATTCATACCAATGCCTCGTACGGTGCCTTTCAAGGATGGGATATGATATTCACATATCTATTCATATATTCATTCAACCATGACACCCGAACTGCTCGAGGCCTTGCGCTCCATGGGTGGCGTGGCCACCAGTCCGGCCTTGCAGGCTCGGCTGGGTGTCAGCCAGCCCACGGTGTCGCGGGCGCTCGCGCCGCTGCTCCGTGCGGGCGACGTCGTCCGGGTGGGCGCGGCCCGTTCGCTGCGCTACCTGCTTCCCCGCTCGATCGAAGGCGTGGGCCGCGAAGTGCCCATGATGCGGGTCGACGCCCAGGGTCGGGTCTCGCCATTCGGGCGCATGGTGCCCTTGCCGGGGGGCCGGTTCTGGGTGGACGAGGCCGACGGCCTGAGCGAACTCCATGAGGGTCTGCCGTGGTTCCTGCAGGACATGCGGCCTCAGGGGTTCATGGGTCGCACCTTTGCGAACGCGCACCCTGAACTTCGCCTCCCCGGCGACCTGCGCCACTGGAGCGACGACGACGTGCTCAAGGCGCTGGTGCAGGCCGGCGACGACCTCCCCGGCAACCTGATCGTCGGCCAACCCGCGTTCGAGCGATTCCACTCACTGGATCGGCGCCTGTCCCGCGTGAGCCACGCAGAGACCGAGTACCCCGCGCTGGCGGAGCAGGCCATGCAGGGCACCCTGCCGGGCTCTTCGGCCGGCGGCGAACAACCCAAGTTCTGCACCACCCTCGACGGTCAGCCCGTGATCGTCAAGTTCTCACCCGCAGGCGATGCGCCTTTCGACCAGCGCTGGCGCGATCTGTTGGTTTGTGAACACCTGGCCTTGCAGACGCTCGCGCAGCACGGCGTGCCGGCGGCCAAAACCCGCATCGTGGCCGCCGGGGGCCGGGTGTTTCTGGAGGCGGTGAGATTCGATCGCACGCCGCGCGGACGCATCGGCATGGTGTCGCTGCTGGTGTACGACGGTCAGTACGTGGGTCAGATGGACGAATGGGCGGCGACCTCGGAGCGCATGGCCCGGCGCCGGCTGCTGACGGAAGAAGACGCTGCGCACCTGCGCCTCCTGGATGCCTTCGGCGCACTGATCGGCAACACCGACCGCCACTACGGCAACATTTCCCTGCTGCTGGTCAACGACAACTGGCGGCTGTCCCCGACCTACGACATGCTGCCCATGCTGTATGCGCCGGTGAATGGTGAAATCGTGGCGCGGGACTTTCAATCCCGCCCCTTGCTACCCACCGTGCACACGCTGGCGGCGTGGCCTCGGGCACAGGCGCTGGCACAAGCGTTCTGGTCCAGCGTCGCCGGCGATGCGCGCATCAGCGCGGCGTTTCGTCAAATGGCGCAAGAAAACCGGGACATTGTGTCCCGGTTGTAGCTGCGCGCCCGTTCAGCGATGGCCGTGGCGGTGACCACGATGGCCGCCGCGGTGGCCGTGACCGTGACCGTGGCGACGGTCATCGAAGCGCGGGCCGTGACCCCATTGCGAACGGTAGATCGGACGCGGCGCGTAGTAGGCCGGGGGCGGCACGTAGTACACGGGCGGCGGCGCGTAGTAGATCGGGCGGGGTGCGTGGTACACCGGGCGCGGCGCGTAGTAGACCGGCGGCGCATTGGACACGCCCACGGCGACGCCGGGGGTGTTCACGCCGATGGAAAAATACACGTCATTGCCGCGGGCTTGTGCCTGGGTGGCGATGCCGGACAGTGCCCAGGCGCCAGCGGCCAGGGTGGCGATGGTGAGACCGCGTGCCCAGCCCGAGCTGCGGCTCCAGGCGGTGGTGAACGACAAGGCTTTCATGTGGGGCTCCTTAGGCAGGGCAGATGGGGACCCTGTGAACGTATTACAGGATTTTCCGCGCTACGCTGTTCCACATGCACGGTCAAAGTCGTAGCCAGACGTAACGATACCGGCCGATGTATCCAGTATCCAAGGGAAAACCATGAACACACACCCTTCCGCCCCGCCTGCAGACGCGAAAGCCGTGATCGATTTCTGGCTGGGCGACGGTCTGGAACGCGGCTGGTGCTCCGACAACCGGGACGATCTGTGGTTCGCGGGCGGCCCCAAGGTCGACGCGACCATTCGCGAGCGCTTCGGCCCCGCGGTGGCGCAGGCGCTCGACGGAGGGCTGGGCCATTGGGAAACAGACATCGAAGGCCGGCTGGCGCTCGTGTTGCTGCTCGACCAGTTCGCCCGAAACATCCACCGCGGCCAGCCTCACGCCTTTGCCGGCGACGCGCGGGCGCAGCAGCTGGTGCAGCAGGCCCTGGCCAGCGGCCTCGACAGGCACCTGGCCACGGTCGGACGCGTGTTTCTCTACATGCCGCTCGTGCACGCCGAAAACCTGGCGCTGCAGGACGAGGCCGTCAAGCGCTTCCAGGATTTGCGTGACAGCAGCCCGCCCGAGCTGCACGACAAGCTGGAGCGCAACCTGCACTTTGCCCGGCTGCACCGCGACATCGTGCTGCGCTTTGGCCGATTCCCCCACCGCAACGCCGCGCTGGGCCGCGAGAGCACGGCCGAAGAGGTCGTTTTCCTGAAGGATGGGCCGCGCTTCGGGCAGTGATTCCGCGTCCGCACACGCGAGCGCCGACACGATTTCGTCACGACAACGTCACAGCGGGTCCATACAACCGGGGGTTTCCATCCCCGTACGTCACGACCCACCATGAGACCACTTGCCCTTCGCTTGTTCACCACGTCCCTCGTCACGTCCGCGGTAATCGCCGCCCTTGCCGCCTGCGGCGGCGGTGGCGACGACGCGCCCGCCGCGCCGCCTGCGCCCGTGCCCACCACCCCGGCACCCGAAGCCACGCCGGTGGGCCTCACGCTGGAGAAGATCGGCGGTTTCAGCACCGGCCAGTTCGGCGTGAGCGCGGCTGAAATCCCGGCCTTCGACGCCGCCAGCAAACGCCTGTTCGTCGTGAATGCGCAGCTCGGTGCGGTGGACGTGCTGGACCTCAGCAACCCGGCCAACCCCGTGAAGATCAACGTGCTCGACGCCACCGCCGTGCTGGCCGGCGCCGAGATCAACAGCGTGGCGGTGTACAACGGCATCGTGGCCGTGGCGATTCAGGCGCCGGTGAAAACCGACAACGGCCGCATGGCGCTCTACCGCGCCAGCGACCTCGCCCTGCTGGGCTCGGTGGCCGTGGGCGCCCTGCCCGACATGGTGACCTTCACGCCCGACGGCAACACCGTGCTGGTGGCCAACGAAGCCGAACCCAGCGACGACTACCAGATCGATCCCGAAGGCAGCGTGAGCGTGATCGACGTGCGCAACCCGGCAGCGCCGGTGGAACGCAAGGCGACCTTCACCGCGTTCAATGGCCAGGAAGCCACGCTGCGCGCGCAGGGCGTGCGCATCTACGGCCCGGGTGCCACGGCGGCGAAAGACCTGGAGCCCGAGTACATCGCGGTCTCGGCCGACGGCACCACCGCCTGGGTGACGCTGCAGGAGAACAACGCGCTGGCCAAAGTGGACATTGCCAACGCCACGGTCACCGCCGTGCTGCCGCTGGGTTTCAAGGACCACGGCGCGGTGGGCAACGAGCTGGACGCCGCCGACGAAGAGAAGCTGATCAACATCCGCAACTGGGCCGGCGTGCGCGGCATGTACCTGCCCGACAGCATGGCCTCTTACAGCGTGGGCGGCCAGACCTACCTGGTGACCGCGAACGAAGGCGACGCGCGCGCCTGGGGCGAAGGCAACGCCGCCTACTGGGCCGGCGACGCCTCGCAAGGCTTCGTGGAAGAGTTCCGCGTGAAGCACCTGGTGAACCGCAACGGCTGGGCCGGCCGCGCCGGCGACGACCTGCCGCCGCAGCTGAGCGCGCTCGCCACGGGCGGCCTGCTCAACCCTGCCACCTTCGGCTACTGCGGCGCCATCGCCGGCGACCCTGCGGGCTGCCGCGCCGACAACGCGCTCGGCCGCCTGAACATCAGCTGGACCATGGGCTACCGCACCAACCCCGACGGCTCACCCATGATGTTCTCGGCCGCCGGCGTGGCCGACCCGGCGGGCACCCGGCTGATGTACGACCAGCTCTACAGCTACGGCGCACGCTCGTTCAGCATCTGGGACGCCAACGGCACGCTGGTGTGGGACTCCGGCTCGGCCATCGAGAAGTTCATCGAGCGCGCCGATTGCCGGCTCGGCAGCAACCGCAGCATTCCCTGCGCCACGTACTTCAACTCGGGCCACGACGAAGGCGATGCGATGGACAGCCGCAGCGACGCCAAGGGCCCCGAGCCCGAGGGCCTGACGCTGGGCAGGATCGGCAACAAGACCTTTGCCTTCATCGGCATGGAGCGCATGGGCGGCGTGCTGGTGTACGACATCACCAACCCGCTGGCCCCCACGCGCGTGGACTACCTCAACACCCGCGACGAGTGGCTGACCGACCCACCGAGCCTGGCCACCGCCGGCGACCTCGGCCCCGAAGGCCTGGTGTTCATCGCCGCGAAGGATTCCCCGAACGGCAAGCCGCTGCTGGTGGTGGGCAACGAGGTGAGCGGCACCACCGCCGTGCTGCAGTTGAATCTGACGTACTGATCGTCAGCCGGACGCCAGCGGCTTGAGTGCCGCTGGCAGCCAGCCCGCCAGCCGCGCGTGAATGGCCGCCTCGTGGCGTTGCCACCAGATGCCCAGCGCCACCACGGCCAGCCCCAGCAGCGTGAGCGCGAACGGAAACAGCAGGCTGTCTTCGAACACGCGGTAGGCCAGGTGACCCAGATAGCCTGCCACGCCGAAACCGCCGAGCACGGTGAACACGCGCCGCCCGATGGCCGCGCCGAGGAACACCATGCCCACGTTGATCAGCGCGTAGAGGAATTTGTTGAGCTCGGATTCGCTTTCACGCAGGCTGAGCCCGCACCAGAACATGATGGCGCCGAACAGGTAGAGCCAGAAGGCGAAGTCCTGCCGGTCTTCTGGGGCCTTGGCGTTGCGGCTGCGCAGGTCGACCCACACCGCCAGCGCGCAGGTGGCCAGCCCGAACACCAGCGACACGTCGCGGGTGAATTCCCAATCAAAGCCTTCCTTCTGCATGAGCATGTGCGCCACGTCCATGCTGAGGTACCAGATGGTCACGGCCACCGGCATCACCATGAAAGGCAGCTTGTAGCGCCACAGCAGCACCGCGGCAGCGGCCAGCGTGGCCAGCTCCAGCGTGAGCCAGCGCCAGTCGATGAAGCGGTGGTAATCGCGGTAGCTGTCGGGCCCGCCTTCGGGCCACAGGCCCATGCCCGATTGCAGCGCCCACACCGCCAGCGGCACCAGGCACACCGCCAGCGTGGCCAGGATGCCGGCCGGCGTTGGCAGGCCCTTTTGCAGCAGGTTGCCCGCCACCGCCAGCGCGCCCACGAGGTAGCCCACCGAAAGCGCGAACACGCCCCACGCGCCGAACAGCGCCCAGCCCAGGTTCATGAACATCGTCATGGCGCCGATGGCCAGCATGCCGCCGAAGTAATAGAGCGTGTTGGTGAACGAGAACACCGGCCCGCGGTGCACCGGCGCCAGGGCTTCGAGCGGCTGCGGATGCGTGTCCACGTCGGGCGCGGCCTTCACGCGCAGGGGGCTGCCCGGCGTGGCCCACGAAGCCCAGAGCGCATGCGCCGCCGTCGGCACGATCGCGCCTTCCTCCACCGCGGCCTGCACGTCGTGCCACGAGATCTGCACGCGCACGCTTGGCAGGAACACGTCTTCGGCCTTGGTGGTCTCCCAGCGTGGGAGGTCTTCGCCGGGCATGGTGTCGGGATTGTCTTTGTTCATCTGCGTTTTCCTCTTCCTGTGCGCGCACGATAGCCGAAAGCCGTGCCCGGGCAAACCACATCAATAGAATGCGGCATGAGCTCCACCAACCCCGCCAGCAAGCCCCACAACCCCGCCGAAGACGGCGAACACAAGGTCAGCAATTTCCTGCGCCAGATCATCGAACACGACCTGGCCGCCGGCACCTACGCCAGCCGCCAGTGGGCCGGCAGCCCCGGTGACGCCGCCCACCACGCCGCCGGCCAGCCAGACCCCGCGAAGATCCGCACTCGTTTCCCGCCCGAGCCCAACGGCTACCTGCACGTGGGCCACGCCAAGAGCATCTGCCTGAACTTCGGCCTGGCGCGCGACTACGGCGGTGTGTGCCACCTGCGTTTCGACGACACCAACCCCGAGAAGGAAGACACCGAGTACGTCGACAGCATCATCGATGCCGTGAAGTGGCTCGGCTTCGACTGGCAGGCCCACGGCGAGACCCACCTCTACCAGGCCAGCGACTACTTCGATTTCATGTACCGCGCCGCCGAATACCTGGTGGAGGCCGGCCACGCCTATGTGGACGAGCAGACCGTGGAACAGATGCGCGTGAACCGCGGCGACTTCGGCAAACCCGGCGTGGACAGCCCTTTCCGCAGCCGCACGCCGGCCGAGAACCTGGCGCGCTTTCGTGAAATGCGCGACGGCCAGCACGAAGACGGCAGCATGGTGCTGCGGGCCAAGATCGACATGGCCAGCCCCAACATCAACCTGCGCGACCCGGCCATCTACCGCATTCGCCGCGCCACGCACCACCACACCGGCGACGCGTGGTGCATCTACCCCATGTACACCTA
>SXGT01184185.1_pt1 | contig 13691 bp, 13 predicted proteins | sample 3176221 | NCBI WGS metagenome assembly SXGT01 (sample SAMN11356862, study PRJNA531348) | freshwater metagenome | isolation source: freshwater sample F1-120 | place: China: Fuxian Lake, Yuxi | collected 2017-12-25 | reverse complement strand
TCGCCGCGCCCGTCGGCACTCGCGCGTTCGGTGTCGGCGTAGAGCACCGTGCAGGCACCGCAACTGCTCGTGTCGCAACCGACCTTGGTGCCGGTGAGACCGCAGGCCTCGCGGAGGAACTGGACGAGCAACGTGCGCGGCTCGACGTCGTGCTCCTGGAGGGATCCGTTGACCGTGATCGAGATCTTCATGCGGGCGGGAACCTAGCGGATCGCGCGCCCCGGGCGGCGGCCCGCGGGGCACGGCGTCGGCTCAGGACAGCTCGGCGATCACCTCGGCGATCGACCGAGCCTTGGGCCACGTCGCCCCGATGAGCTTGACCACGCGGTGACGGATCACGCCGTCGCGGTCGACGACGAAGATCGCGCGCCGGTAGCCGAACGGCGGGCCGACCACGTCGTAGGCGCGGCCGACGGTCTTGTCGGTGTCGGCGAGCAGCGGGAACTGGAATCCCTCCTTGTCGATCCACCGCTCGTGGCTGTCGACGTCCTGGGGGGAGATGCCGAGCACGACCGTGCCCGAGGGCGCGAGCACCGCGTAGTCGTCGCGGTAGCCGCGCAACTGCTTCGTTCAGCCAGGCGTGAAGTCGCCGGGATAGAAGGCGAGCACCACGTTCTGGCCGCGGAAGCTCGCGAGGTCGTAGTCGGCGCGGACCGATCCCTGCACGCCCGGGAGCACGAACCGGGGAGCCGGATCGCCGATGTCTGCAGTCATGACGGCGAGCCTACGCGGTCGGTCACACGGCTCGATCGGTCGCGGGTGGATCCGTCACGTGCCGGGATATTCGTCGTTCGCCGCCGGCGGTCGGCCGGTGTCGAGCGCGGTCATTTCGCCGCCGGTCACGTCGACGGACCAGAGGCCGAACTGCAACGGCGCACGGTCCCGGCCGTACACGTGCCGGTGGAAGTAGATCGTGGTGCCGTCGCCCGACCACGAGGGCTTCGAGTTGACGTTGCCGTCGTCGGTGAGCCGCGAAACGTCGCCTCCCCGCGCCGCGACGAGGCGGATGTTCCACTCCCCCGCGATGCGGCCGTCCGACGGACCCGCGGTCTGGGTCAAGAAGGCGATGGTCGCGCCGTCGGGCGAGAAGTACGGGTCGTAGTCGGCGTGACCGTCGTCGGTGAGGCGGTGGACCGGACCACCGGAGGCCGCGACGGTGTAGAGCTCGTGGCGGCCGGGCGTGCAGATGCTTCCCGGACACCCGACGAACGCGATGGTGTCGCCATCGGGCGAGAACGAGGGGTCGAGGTTCGCGCCGCCGCGATCGGTCACCTGGCGCGGTCGCCGCCCGGTCGCGTCGGTGATCCAGATGTTCGGGTTGACCGCGTTGCCGGCGAACAGCACCAGGGAGCGGCCGTCGGGCGACCATTCCGGATGACCGAACTGCACCCAGCCGTGCGCGTCGTCGGGGAGCAACTCGGTGAGGCCCGTCCCATCGACGCCGACGACCCAGACACTGAGCTGCTTGAAGGCCATCTTCGCGGCATTGTCGTGCACTCCCGCGGGCGTTCGTACGAACAGCACGTGACGACGATCGGGCGACAGCCTCGGCCACCACGAGTCGTACCGTGGATCGTCGGTCAGGGCGAGCGCTTCGACGCTCGTCACCGTCGCCGGGGCTGTCGCCGTCGCGAGCGTGTAGAGCTCGTAGTTGCCGGAGCGGTCCGAGTCGAAGACGACGTCGCCGTCGGGCAGCGTCGCCGCAACGGTCGGGAGCGACACGTCGGCGAGGTCGGGCGCGTCGACGCTCTCGTGCGCGACGCTCCAGACCTTCACGACGACCACGCCGACGACCAGGGCGAGCAGCGCCGCGACGACGCCCACGGTGATCAGACACCCTCGCGGGACGCGCCTGCGTTCGTTCACCGTGCGCCGCCACGTTCCGCGGCGACATCGAAGCGCTCTCGATAGGCAGCGAATCGATCGTGCTCCGTCGCGAGGTCGATCCCGAAGTCGGAGGCCTCGTAGGTGTGCACGCCGCCGGCGTGTTGCGGATGGGCGCGCAGCCAGTCGCGCATCGCCGAGACGAAGGTCGGCGAGCACTCGTCGTCGAAGAACCGAGAGATGGCCTCGACCGTCGCGACCGGGTCCGCGACGAGGGCGGAGTAGTGGCAGTCGAAGACGCGCAGCGCGCCGGTATCACGGGCGCGCGCCGAGCGTTCGAGGCCCTCGGCCCAGACCGCGGGCCACACGGCTCCGAGTCGGGCGTGGTCGACGTGATCGCTCCCGATCCGATGCAGCACCGCCGCCAGACTGCAGTACGACAGCACGGCCTCGACAGGATCGCGATGGGTCTGCACGATGCGCGCGTCGGGGAAGGTTTCGATCAGGCGGTCGACCCAGAACAGGTGCGCCGGCGACTTCAGGAGCCAGCGGCCGCGATCGTTGCGCCACTGCAGCAGCTGCAGTTGGCGGTGGTAGTAGTCGTAGTGAGGTCGGTAGTCGGCACCGAGACACCAGTCGAGGTATCCCCAGACCTGGTTGATCGTGGTCGTCTCGAGGCTCGCGCAGGAATTGACGAAGAGCGTCACGCACTCGGTCGGCATCGTCGGACCGACCGGATGGAGCCGCCGGGCCTCGGGCGCCAGGTAGTCGAGCAGTCGCGTCGTTCGCGCCGCCGCCGCGATCCGGGGGTCGCTCGCGTAGGTCGCGGCGGTCGGTGGCGGCGACGGTGTCGCGGCCTCCCAACCGAGCAGGTTGCGGTGGCCGGGGTCGAGGGCGAGCAGGTTCTGCAGGAGCGTCGTCCCTGTCCGCGGGAGCCCGATGACGTAGGTCGGAGCCGCGATCCGAACGTCGAGGATCTCGGGATTCGCCTTCCAGTCGGCCTGGAGGCGCAGGCGGTTCTCCAGCGCGTGCTCGAGGGCGCCGCGTGCGAAGAGCCGGCCTGCCGGCGTGAGCTGCGCATCGGACTCGAGCGAGCCGACGAGCACCGAGAGGGGTTCGCGGAACTCGTCGCTCCCGAAATCGTCGAGGCCCGCCGCGACGGTCGCCCGTTCACAGAGATCGTCGACGTCGAGGCGGCCGAACGACGGTCGGACACGCCGGACGCAACCCGCGACGAGGTTCGCGGCGCGGAGCGCGCGCGGTGGGCGCTGACCGACGGCTCGGATCGTTCGCGCCACGATCCGGTCAGACCTCGCCGAGGTCGCCCGAACCGACCTCGGACTCGTCGCGGTAGCGCACGACGCGGGCGGGTTGCCCCACCACGATCGCGAGCGGCGGGACGTCGTCGAGGACGAGCGCGTTCGATGCGATCAACGCACCGTCGCCGATCTCGACGCCACCGAGCACCTTCGCCGCGTCGAGGAAGAACACGTCGTTGCCGACGCGCGGATGTCCCTTCTTGTCGGGACGAGCCGCGGTGCCGAAGCGGACGCCGCCGGTGAGGATCACGTTCGAACCCATCTCCAGCTCCGAGCCCCACCCGCAGAACACAGGATGTGCGATGGCCAGGCCCGGGCCGACGCGCGCCCCGGGCGCGAGATCGGCGCCGAAGAGCACGACGTTGGCGAAGTAGCAGAGGCGCGACAACGGTCGGAGCGAGTGCGTGTGGCAGAAGTGGGCGACGCGAAAGAGCAGCACTGCCCAGACGCCCGGGATCGTCAGGAGGTCGGCGTACGCGCCCGCCGAAGGGAACCGGACACCCTTCAGGCGCGCGGTCGCTTCGAGGTCGGATCGGATGAGCGCGAACAGACCGGGTTCAAGAGCCGCGTGTGACATCAAGACCTCCGTGGATGCTTCGAAACGTTCGGGGGACGACCGATAGCGTCATCGTCGTGAGGCACGGTATCGACGTTCGCGACCGCATCGGTGTCGTGGGGATCGGGACGCTGGGCGTCACGATCGCCCAACTCGGGCTCGATCGCGGTGGTTCGGTCGTGATGATCGTGCGACCGGGGGCAGGCAAGGTCGAGCGAGCCGAGGCCGCGATCGATGCGTCGATCGAGCGCGAGGTGCGCGCCGGGCGCGTCGGCGACGCGGCCGAGATGCGCGCCCGCGCGGTCGTCACCGACGACCTCGCCGCGTTGCGAGACTGTCCGGTCGTCGTCGAATCGGTGATCGAAGACATCGCGGCCAAACAAGCCGCGGTCGCGGCGATCGAGCCGTTCCTCGCGCCGACGGCGGTGATCGCGAGCGCGACGTCGACGATTCCGGCGGCAACCATCGGGGCCGGTGCCGCTCGTCCCGACCGCATCGTGGTTGCTCACTACGTCTGGCCCGCGAACCGGGTCCGGCTCGTCGAGTTCGCCGCCGCCGACGACGCCGATCCCGCCGCCGTCAGCACGGTGCTCGCGCTCCTCGATCGCCAGGAGAAGACCGTCGTGCGCGCCCGCGACGTTGCCGGGTTCTTGATCACCCGGGTCGTCTTCGCGTACTGGAACGAGATGATCGAGCTGCTGTGCGAAGGGTGGTCTCCGAGCGAACTCGACGCCGCGCTCGAAGCCGCGGGCTGGCCGATGGGACCCTGCCGGCTCGTCGACCGCACCTCGCTCACGACGCCGCTGCCCGTCCTCGCGGTCGTCGGGCCCGTGATGCAGGGCCGCGCCGACGCGATCGGCCTGCTCGCGCCGCTCGTCGCGGCGGGTCACTGTGGAGTCGCAGCCGGTCGCGGGTTGTACGAATACACCGACGGCGACCGCCGCGACCACGCCGCGGCGCTGGCAATGCTCCCCCGCCGACCGCGACAGCCCGGCGACCCGGTCGAACGCCTCGTCGACGCCCTCGCGAACGAAGCCGGATGGTGCGTTTCCGAAGGTGTCGTCGCCGGCTGGGACGATGCGGCGCTCGGTGTCGATGCCGCCTATGGATTCCCCGGCGGGCTGCTCGCCCACGTGGGCGACGGGCGGGCGCTGCGAGCGCGGCTGCAACACCGCGCCGAGACGATCGCGCCCCGCTTCACGCCCAGCCCGGCGATCGCGGCCGACCGCGGCTGACGACATCGCTCAGGTCCCGTCGGGGCCGCGGGCGATGAGGATGTGGAGCGTCGCGACGCACACGGCCTCGCCGCGCTGGTTGCGGAGTGTCTGGCGCACCGAGACGACCCCCGCGCGTACGTCCTTCGCTCGCAGTCCGATGACCTCGTGCTCGCAATCGAGCGTGTCGCCGAGGAAGGTCGGCGCCAGGAAGCGCACGTCGTCCATCCCGTAGAACGCGACGACGATCCCGGGGACGAGCGGGAACATCCCGGAACTCGCGGACAGGACCAGGAACCCGTGCGCGATCCGTTGCCCGAACCGACTGGACCGCGCGTATTCGGCGTTCATGTGCAGCGGATAGTGGTCGCCGACGATGCCGGCGAAGCCGACGACGTGACTCTCGGTGATCGTGTACCCGGGGAAGACGCGCTGTTCGCCGATCTCGTACTCGTCGAAGTACTTGTCGAACACCTACGCCACCTCCGCGCGCAGCGTCGCGGGGTCGGCCCACACCAGGTACAGGGCGCCCCAGGCCATCCCGCCGCCGACGGCCGACAGGACGAGGCGGCTGCCGTGGGCCAGATCGCCGCGGCGGTTCGCCTCGTCGAGCGCGATCGGCACGGTTGCCCCCGAGGTGTTGCCCGTGTGGTCGATACACACCTGGACGCGCTCCGACGGGATCCCGAGCCCGCGACTCGCGTCGTCGATGATGTTCTGGCCGGTCTGGTGCGGGATCCACCAATCGATGTCGTCGATGCTCGCATCGGCGAGCGCAACCACCTCACGCGTCACCTCGACGAACTTCTCCACCGCGAGGTCGTAGATCTCCTTGTGCCGCAAGCGCGTGTACTGGGAGCGATCGCGCAGCACCTCTGCGGTGATCGGCGCGAGCGTGCCGCCCATCGGGACCCACGTGTAGTGCGCGATCGACCCGTCGGTGTGGGTCGTCGACGCCTTGATTCCGTAGTCGCTGTCGGGAAGGTTTGCGAGGACGACCGCGCCGGACCCGTCGCCGAAGACGGTCTGTTCGAGGAATCGCTCCGGGTCGGTCAACGACGACATCACTTCGGTGTGGACGACGAGCGCGCGGTGATAGCGGCCGGTGTCCATGAGCGCGGAGGCCGTGATCGTGGCGTCGATGAAGCCGGCGCAGGCGGCCTCGAGTTGGAAGCACTTGGCCGTGATGCCGAGTTCGGCCTGGAACAGACTGACGGTGCTGGGAAGTCGGTAGTCGGACGTGAAGGTCGACAGGACGAGCAGGTCGATGTCTTCGGGGGCGAGGCCCGCGTTGTCGAGCGCTCGCCGGGCGGCATTGGTCGCGAGGTGCACGTTGCCCTCCCCCGACCGGACGCGGTGACGCTCGGCGACGCCTGCTCGCTTCATCGCCCATTCGTGCAGCGAGCTCCCCGAACGCACACGATCGAAGTCGAGGACCATCGACTCGAGTTCGTCGTTGTCGATGCACCACTCGGGCAGATAGCTCCCCGTGCCCAGGATCACCTTGCTCATCGGTTCCTCCTCGATCGCGTGTTCATCGGATGTTGCTCGCCATGGCGCGTGGATCGGCGCGGTTCGGTCGGTCGGCGGTCGCGGCCTGCAGTGCAGACCAGAGGTGGCGGCCCGTCGCCGCGCTCGTGAAGCGCGCAGCACGGGCGGAACCGCGCTCGATGAGCGCGGTTCGTTCCGGGGAATCGACGCTCACCGCTGCCAGCCCCTCGGCGATCGCGTCGATGTCGGTCGGGTCGACGAGATGCGCGGCATCGCCACACACCTCGGGAACGGCGGTGACGTCGGACGCCAACACCGGGGTTCCCGCGGCCATCGCTTCGATCGGCGGCACACCGAACCCCTCGAACAACGACACGTACGCCAGTGCTCGCGCCTCACCGAGCAGCCACCGCCGGGTCGCGTCGTCGACTCGGCCGAGCTGCACCAACCAGTCGGGCGCGGTCTTGTTCGCGGCGACTCCGGCACCGAACCACGAGCCGCCCGCGATCACGAGCTGACAACCCGCGAGCGCCCCGTCGCGCCGCGCCGCATCGAACGCGGCGACCACCCGATCGAGGTTCTTGCGGGGATGGACGTTGCCCAGGTAGAGGACGAACGGTGAATCGAGGCCCTTGCCCGTGCACCAGGCTCGGGCGGCGTCGACCTCGCGGGGCGCCGGCGCGACCGGAGGCACCACCCGGTTCGGAACCACGAAGACCCGATCGGGATCGAGGCCGTAGGTCGCGAGGAGGTCCTGGCGCGAGAACTCGCTCGGGGTCAGGACCACGCGCGCAGCCCGTGCCTGGCGCGGGACGAGCATCGCGAGGCGATGTCGAGTGGTGCGCGGGTAGTCGCCCGGTCGATGCACGAACGACAGGTCGCCGATCGTGAGCGCCGATGGGAGAACGGGAGGAATCGGGGCGTGGGTGATGGTGTGGACCAGGTCGGCTCGGCCGCGTTCGCCCGCGATCGCCAAGGGAAGACCCGCGACATAGTGCACCAGACCGCGGCGCCGCGCGATCCTCCGGACGGCGAAGCGTTCGTCGCCCGCGATCGTCGCCGGCACCTCGACCCCCTCGCGGAGGAGGAGCGGGAACGCGTCGTCGGGGCCCGCCGCGAGCGCGAGGCCCTCGAGCGCGCCGGTCAGGTACGTCTCGTCGCCGCCGAGTCCCGAGCCCAGCGCGGTGGCGTCGAACACGACGCGCATTGCCTCACCTCCTCCCTCGAACGCCCATCGTGGGTCTGATCAGCTGAACACCGCGGCCCACCGCGCCATGGCTTCACCCAAGCGCCGGTAGATGTCGCGGTAGTGAACGGGTGCCGTCGAGCGCGTGACCTCGCCGAGGAACTCCTCGGTGAACGCGCCGAACATCGGGCCGTACTCGCCCACCGACACCCGTTCCGCGGCCGCGTCGGCCGCGGCCAGGAACTCGCGCGCCATGAGGTGCATGTAGTGCTCGATCTTCGTGGTGCGTTCCGACGGCGTCAGCCGCGTGTGCTCGACGATCGGCCCGCCGTAGGAGAAGAGGTCGCCCCGCTTGTCCATCAACTTCTTGAGGACGTAACCGCCCCAGATGTCGTCGTGGCGCGACAACTGCCAACCGCCGGGCGAACCGTCTTCGACCCAGAGGTCGGGAAGGAAGAAGTAGGCCGGCACCAGGTCGGCGGTGAACGCGGTGTTCATCCCGCACACCGGGATGTTCGACCGCGCGATCCGATTCCGATCGTCGAGGAGCCCCGGCTCGTACGGCGCCTCGTGGGGCGGGAGCCGATCGATGCCGTTGAGATCGACGATCTTCTCCCACAGGCCGTGGTTGAGCTTCACGGTGCCGGAGGCGGTGGTGTCGATCTCGCGCGTGTAGCTGGGGTGACGCAGCTCGTACGGATACCCGCGCGCGTACCAACCCGCGGAATTGATCGAGTTCACCCAGCCGTTCGGCCATGCCGACTCGCGTGCCGGCGCGTCGGTGACCGTGGTCAGTTGTGCGAGGTGTGTCTCGAGCCAGCCCTTCGGCACCTTGCAGTCGTAGTCGAGGGCGATGACGACGTCGTACCCCTCGCGGTACGCCACGACATGGCCGAAGTTCCGGGCGGCCGCGCTCTTGTGCGGGATCGCGTCGTAGTGCGCGCCCATGATGTCGCGTTGCGCCGTGTAGTCGTAGTACGTCACCTTGGGTCGCGGCGGCGGCGACAGCTTCCCGTCGCTGTCGTCGGGCACGATGATCGCGATGTCTTCGGGGATCTCGTCGAAGATCGACCAGTCGGGGTCGTTCGGGATCGGGATGACGACGGCGACCTTGCGCCGGTCGAGGGTGGTCATGGTTCAGTTCCCTCCTTGGTGGGTGAGCTCGGTGCGATCACGCACGAGATGTCCGAAGTGCACGTGCAGGTACTCCTCGAGCGCGACCCGCCACGGACGCATCGTGTTCAGTCCCTGCAGGTCGAGGTGGAGGTTCTGCATGATCTCCGACGGCGGGCGCGGCGCGGGGAACTCGTCCTTGAAGAAGCCGGAATCGACCTCCACCAACTCCACCCGATCGCCGACTCCGAGGACCTCGAGGATCCGCTCGGCGACGTCGTAGCGGCTGCCGTCTCCCTCGCATGCCATGTGGTAGCGACCCCAGGACTCCGACGCGACGAGTCCGAGCAGCGTCTGCGCGAAATCGGGAACGTAGGTCGGTGTTCCCAACTTGTCGCCGACGGCGCGGATGACCTCGGCACCGTCGTCGATCTGTTGGAGGATCCGGGCGACGAACTTGTGGTCGATCGCGCCGCCACCGACCATCCAGCCGGCGCGCACGATGAAGTAGCGATCCAGCCACTGCTCGACGTACTTCTCGCCTTCGTACTTGCTTCGGCCGTAGACGTTGATCGGGTTGGCGTCGTCCCACTCGTGGTACGCGCCCGTCTTCTCGCCGTCGAACACACCAGCCGTGCTGATGTACACGAGCGGCACCTCGCGCCGGGCGGCTTCGAGGACCACGTGCTTCGTCGCGACCGTGTTCGTGAGGAACGCGTGACCGGGGTCGTCTTCGGATACCTCGAGGGAGGTCTCGGCCGCGAGGTGGAGCACATAGTCGGGCTGCACGGCGTCGAACGCCTCGCGCAACTCGTCGCGCGAACGCACGTCGAGGTGACCGAGCGACGGCCCCCCGAGCCCGAACGGTTCGGGTCGGTGCAGGTCGATGTCGGTCGCGACGACGTCGTGGCCGGCGGCGACGAAGGCCGGCACAAGACCGCTGCCCAGCATTCCGGCGGCGCCGGTCGCAAGGATCTTCATGGAGTACTCCCGGTGAGAGGGACGGGGGGACGGCCTGAACCGGCGATCACCACGTACCGACAGAAGCGTCGGACGGGTCGCAAGGACCGCAACAAGCGGCGATCAACCTGCTCGAGACGCGCGAACGCGCGGTCGGAGAGTTCGACGAAGTTCTGCGCGCGGGTCAGAAGTTGGAACGGCAACACGTCGGTGCGTGCGAACGATGCTCGAATTTCCTCCAACGCAGCAGCGTCGATCGATCGCTCGTCGGGAGTGTCGCGTCGCGACGGGAACCGCCGCTCGACCGGCCGCGAGTACCGCACGCGTTCGACGAACGCGGGCATCAGCAGCACCGGTTCGGCGAACAGGGCCTGGCCGCCGGGCTTCAGCATCCGCGCGATGTTCGGCAGCGCCCGCGGGAGGTCGAGATGGTGGAGCACCTGGTTGGCGATCACGGCGTCGAAACTGCCGTCGGGTTCGTCGAGGTCCTCGATCGCTGCGGCGATCAACTCGACGCGATCGGCGACACCGTTCATCTCGGCGCGTCGCCGCGCGATCGCGAGCATCCCCTCGGAAACGTCGACGCCGACCGCGCGTGCGCCCCGCAGCGCGTGGTAGCTGCTCAACGTGCCACTCCCGCACCCGACCTCGAGGATGCGCCGGTCGTCGAGATCGCCGAGCCGCGCGTAGATCGTGTCGAGGAAGTCGACGTGCTCACGATTCGGATAGGGCGGCCGAGTGCCGTCGACGACCAAGGTCGCGTCGTCGAGCGTCTGGCCGATCTGCTCGGCGCGCCGGTCGTAGACCTCGGCTTCGTGCACCTGACGGAGCGTGGGTTCGGCGCTCACGAGGGCGCCTCCAGACTCACGCGTGCGTTGCGGAGGTGACCCAACGCTGCAACCCGGTTCGCCGGCGTCCGGACCGAACGCACGCCGTGCGCGCAGGCCCGCAACGTGAAGCCGGCCGCCTCGATCCCTTGGAGCAATCGGGTGCGCGAGCGACCGTGTCGACGCGCGAAATACCGGTTGAACGTGCGCAGCGCGAGCGGCGACGCGGCTCCGGGCTCGCGCCTGGTCGACTGGCCCATGAGGTGGATCGCCTCGGCCTCCGGCTCGTACCAGACGTGCCAGTCCGCCTCGCGAGCACGCCGGCAGAGGTCGACGTCGTCCATGTAGGCGAAGAACGTCTCGTCCATCGGTCCGGTCTCGGCCAGCGCCCGTGCCCGAACGAGCATGCACGCGCTCGACACCCATTCCGGCTGGAAGGCCTCCCTGACGTCGCGTCCGAGGTAGATCCCGCGAGTCGCTCCGACCGCGAGTCGGTCGATGCCGAAGTGGAACACCGCCGCTGCCGACAGGCTCGGTTCGCGCCCCGCGGTCCAGCGCTGGAACGACCCGTCGCGGTACACGAGGCGGGGGCCGACGACACCACAGCGCGGGTCGGTGTCCATCCGGGCGAGGAGGCGATCGAGACACCCCGCGGTCAAGAACGCGTCCGCGTTGATCAAGAGGAGCTGCGCTCCGCGCGCGGCGGCCATCCCGAGGTTGTTCGCCTTCTGATACCCGAGGTTCGTCTCGCATTCGATCAGCGCGACGTCGGGCCAGTCGCGGCGGACGAGTTCGACGGAGCCGTCGTCGGAGCCGTTGTCGACGACGACGACCTCGAGCGGAGCGCCGGCGGCGCCGTGTTCGACCAACGACTCGAGGCACTGCTCCAGCAAGGCGCCGGTGTTCCAATTGACGATCACGGCGGTGACGAGCGGTGCGCTCGTCGGGTCGCGCGGATCGGTGAACCGCGCCGTGGTGTCGGGGGCGGCCGTCATCGCCAGTCCAACCAGAACTCGTCGGTCACGAGCGTGACCTGGAGTGGCCGCACGACTCCCCCGCCCGCGGGAACGACGTGGATGTCGGGCTGGAGTGGCGGCCCCGACAGGGAGATGAAGGCGATCGTCGTGCCGTCGGGGCTCCAGGTCGGGCCGAACACCGGCGAATCCTCCGGACCGGTGAGCGTCCGCGCCGAGCCGCCGACGAGGGCGTCGCCGGCGAGGTCGACCCGCACGAGCACCCAACCCTCGGAGGCGATCTCGCCTTGCTGCGCGGCGAGAGCGAGGTTCGACTGCGAGGTCTGGATCGCGCCGCCACCGCGGTAGCTCGCGTACACGAGCGACCCACCGTCGGGCGACCACGCGGGCGACAGATTCACGTAATCGTCGTCGGTGAGTTCGCGGTAGTCGCTCCCGTCGCGCGCGTCGATCGTGGCGATCTGCAGGTTCCCGCCGACCGTCGTCGCGAACGCGATCCGGCTGCCGTCGGGCGAATAGCGGGGGTGGAGGTCGGAGACGGGCAGCGCTCCCGAGGTCGCGTTCGTGAGGTTGAACACCTCGCCGGTGAGGAGGTCGAGGCGGACGATGAACGACTCGCGGGTCGCGGTCGAGATGTTGGTGAACACGACGTAGCGGCCGTCGGGCGAGATGTCGGGGTCGGCGTTGCCGCGCACCTCGCCGTCGGGGATCGCGTCGAGATGGTCCTCGGTCCATGGCGTCGTGAGCTGTCGGAGTCCGGTGCCGTCGGTGTTGACGATGAAGACCTGTTCGAGCGGCGCGAGGGCGCGCTCGAACGCGGGGAAGTAGAACTCGCTCATCCACGACAGCGTGTAGTGCCGATGTCGAAAGTCGCCGGGCGGTGGGTCGGGGATCTGCGGCCGGTTCACGTCGTACGGGACGAGCGCGCTGAACACGACCTGTTCGCGGTCGGCGGACCACCGCGCGTTGAGCGGTTGCACCGGAAGGTCGGGCAGCACGGGGAGTTCGCCGAAGCGGTCCGGGAGCGATGCCTCCACGAGCAGTCGGTCGTCAGGGCCGCGACCACCGAACAGGAGACGATCGGCCGGCGAGCGCGACCCGATCTGCGCCGTGACGTCGGGGGCATCGCTCGGCAGGACCCAGTCGAACCAGTTGATCGCGAGCTGGACCGACGACACGACCCGGCGTGGGTTGCCGCCGTCGGCGTCGATGAAGCACACGCACGACTCGACGTTGGAGAGCACCGAGACGAACCCGAGTCCACTGCCGTCGGGGGTCCAGCGCGGCACGTACGCGGGGCCCTGTTCGGGTGAGCACGACTCCGCGATCGTCCGCTCGAAACAGCGCTCGCCCGCGGTGAGTTCACGTTCTGCGCCTCCCTCGGCGAGGTCGCGCACGATGAGGCGGAAGTCGTACAGCTTCACCTGGAACTCGTCGACGGAGTTCGGGTCGCGGGGCGTGCCCTCGCCGACGTACCGCGAGATCGTGAGGCGAGAACCGTCGGGCGAGACCTCGGGGTCGGTGTTGTAGAAGCGGTTGTTCGTGAGGTCGACGCGGTTGCGGCCGTCGGCGTCGGTCATGACGATCTGGCCCGGACGACCCTCCGAACCGGTGGCCGACGACGCGAGGACCACCCGCGTACCGTCGGGCGTCCAGCGCGGGTCGGAGTCGATCGCCCCCGCTTCGGAGCCCGCCGCCGAGAGGTTCGTGACCAACTGGGTGTCGAGGTCCATGCGGTACACGCCGGCGAGCGGATACTCCGACCACTGCGACGAGAAGACCATCGCTCGTCCGTCGCGCGAGATCTGCGGCTGCGCGTTGCGCCACCGGGTCGACGTCAGCGCGCGCACGTCGGAACCGTCGCTGCGCATCAGGTAGACCTGCTCCGGCGAACCGACCGGCCCGTGACGGCCGGTGAACACGATGTGCGATCCGCCGTACGCGAAGGTGGGCCAGGAGTAGTCGCCGAAATCGTTGGGCGTGATGCGCGTGAGCCCACTCCCGTCGCCGTTCACCGTGAAGATCGCGCGGTGCCCGGTGGCCCGGTCGGTCGCTGCGAAGGTGATCTTGAGCTGCGACAGATTGCTCGCGCCCGACGCGACGCTCGAGGTGAGGAACAACGGCCCGCCGAGGAGGAGCCCCCCGAGGAAGGCAGCGCGAACCCGCGTGAGGCGCCGCCGGCGCCGATCGAGCCGGGTCCGGCGCGCGATCCCGGTCTCGAGCGCGC
>SXGT01027381.1_pt1 | contig 13692 bp, 14 predicted proteins | sample 3176221 | NCBI WGS metagenome assembly SXGT01 (sample SAMN11356862, study PRJNA531348) | freshwater metagenome | isolation source: freshwater sample F1-120 | place: China: Fuxian Lake, Yuxi | collected 2017-12-25 | reverse complement strand
GCGGCACCCAATCCATATGTCAGAGGTTTAGTATGCCACGATGGGCCTTTGTTTTTATTTATTTTCCAACTGAGCATGTTGCCGCCAAGAGCGCCAAGAGCACCGGGCACTATTACTCCACCGTATATTGCTTGCTTATTCATCATCGTCTCAACCAGATAATCCATTCCTGGGTAGTTCATAGTCACCTCCATGGAGAATGATAGTCGATAATTCTAATTTGTTCCATATTTTGTTACAAGATAAGTATCATCAAGTAATAATGCTTGCTGATAACCGGGTGGGCCGTGGTCATGTGATCGTGAGCCGCCCACCTGGTTTTCTCCGTTTTCTCTCAGAGACAAACGGAGCCTGTTTAATATTGAACATTTTTAGCATGGAGTAATTGCATGATACTTCGTTTTCAGGTACACTTTATGAAGGAGTTATACCATGGCCTATACCGATACATTATTCGAAAAAAAAGCATTGTGGGCAGATCACCATCCTCCCATTGATAAATATACTGGTGGTTTCTTTCCTTCTCCCGGATTCGGAATGGAAGATGATTCTCCTCCGCCATATACAGGCCCAAGAAATTACGCAATGGAAAAATATCTTCCTCCTGGTATATTTCGTAGCGATGGTGGGCTGACAAGAGGATATAATCCACTAAATAGCAATGTTGGTAGTGGATCCATGGCTGTTCGCGGTGCAGCAATGAGTGCATTGGCAGATTATAAAGACGCACGTGCTCTTGAAGAACAAGCAAAAGCTCAAGAAGATATGGATGCCCAAGAAGCGCAGGAACCAGGAAGCACATATACCGATCCACGTCGCGGGTCCATGGCTGGCACCCTTGGTCTCGCAGGCGCTGCTGGACTAGCCGGACTTGGCACCCTTGGTATTGGCGCGTTAGCCATTAAACGCAAGCTGGCCGCAAGAGCTGCCGCTGCGGCTGAATCTGCCCGTGCTGCCAATCTTGCTTCCACATTATCTACAACAGCTACCCACTCGGGTGCACCCAATGCAATCAGTAGATTGATCGAAGGCGGCAAGGCTAACTGGAAACCAATTGCTGGTCTAGCTGCTGGCGGATACCTTCTTAATAAGATGTTTAATCGTTAGATAATTCAACAAATAGCCAATACTATGTTACAAGGAAATATAACCGAGCATAACTGCTCATGGAGGGTACAATGACTTCTATAATTAGCACTACAATCGCCCCAAGTGGGCACAACAAAGAGGTAAATTAATGACAGAAACAAAAGCACCAGTAACAGGAGTACAGTCAAAGGCATTCAAAAAATATGCCGTCACGGTAGGACCCACGGGCAGGAAGAGATATATTCGCTTCCTGGTATTCGCACCGCCCAAGACAGGAAAGACAGTCTTCTCCCTAACTGCACCGCGTCCACTTCATATCGATGTTGAGAAGTCAGCAGCTCACTATGCCGAAAGAGATCTTGGTCTCCCAGGTGTAGCCAAGCCGGGCGAATTCGCACACTGTGATGTGGATTCATCTAAAGTATTAAGTTTCCTGAGAGATCTGGAATCCGAAGGGGCATTGGAACATCCAGAGAAATTCCAGTTCCCATTTGAAACAATTATCGTCGACCCCGTATCATTATTTGTTTCGGATAGCAGACGAGATTTCCTTGCTAAGAAGGCGCAAATTTTAGCAGACAAAAAGAACATGTCGTTTGACGACGCCATGACAAAAGTTAAGATTGAAATTAACGAATGGCCAGCTGCTAAGTATCCAGAGGAAGAGCTTAACAGGCTTCTCCGAAGTGCTAATTGCCACAAGATCATGACTGCACATTCTGCAGCTGAGTTAGGTGAGGTAGAGAATACCTACACTGGTCAGACTCAACTTAAGAAGGTGGATGAGAAAGCTAAGGGCGGCAATGGTAACCTGTATGAATGCGATGTCATTCTTGAACTTTTAAGCGAGCATGATCCAGACAACGTTAAGCATGCAAAAAGATGCGCACGAATCAGGGAAGATCGTACTCGTACATTTAAACAGGGTCAGATCGTCGAATCTGTATGCTTCTCTATGTGGCAAGCCGCTATTGATTCTGACAAAGACTGGAATGCGCCACCTGCTACGACCACAATGGCTAGAGGTAATACGGCCAACATGGATGCAGCGGTCCAGATGTGCATGGATAATCCGAAGATAAAGGCTCTGGCAGCTAAGCTTGGGTATTCTGACGAAGCCTTACGCAAGGGTATAGCAGCGAAGAAGGGCAACCTTCAGGAAGTTCTTAAGGCAATGGAAGCTAAGGCAGCTAAGCTCGATCCTCCAATGCTCGAACCAGAACCGCCAACCAGTGACAATAGTCCACCAGTTGAAACTGCGGAGCCGCCGACCGAAGCTCCATGGAATGATGATGCTCCTCCAGCCGACTTTTAGGAGATAGAAATGACAGCTGTGATTGGAAAATTTCCAGTCTCCGCGACGATGTTAGAACGCGTGGGGTGCCCAAGAGCTACGGTACTCAAGGCTCAAAAAGCACCCCGCGAGATCTTGGCTGATGCAGATAATATGCAAATCGGTATAGATATGCATGCCATTATCGATTGGATCAACCAGCATCGTTTCGAAGACTTAAGCGAGGGTCAGATCGATGAGGCTCTTCGTGACTTAGGAACTGGTCACTTTGAAGAGCTTCGTCGTATGGCTCTTAACTATTATAACTCCCGATATTTCCCGATACGAGATATCGTACAATCAGAGATAAGTCTTGCTCTGGACGAGAACTATAATCCCATCGACTACGATGATCCTCGTGCCATGATTCGCGGTCGTATTGACTGCATCATTAAGACTGCACGAGATGGGTATGTAATTGTCGATCATAAGACATCCTATGCACCGTACAGTGCCGATACATTCCAGAATAGGTTTTATGCATGGCTAATGCATAAGTGCTATGAAGACCATCCAGACTGGCAGTCGATCCAGACAGCTCTATCATTTCCCAGACTTAAGATTCTACGTTATGCAGAACGAAGGGTCAATGAATGGGGCAATCTGGAGAGAAGCATCCGTGCAATGATTGAGAAGGCATGGAACACTCCAATCGATGGTCCGCCCTTCCCTGGTAAATGGTGTCAGTATTGTGACTGGTGTATGACTTGTCCAGCCGTTAATGTAGAAGGACAGCTTGGGTTAATTACATCCTATGAAGAGGCCCAGAAATATGCAGAAGAGCTTACGGTATTGGATCGACGATTCTCTGAGGTTCAGACGCGACTCAAGGCATGGGTAACCGATAATGGAAAGATTAAGCCAAACGAGACATCTCCAGTATCAATCGGAGATGGCGAGAAGGTGTGGGGATTCAAGCTCAGTCGTCAGTATAGCGTTAATAAAGATGAAGTACTTGCGAAGATGGTAGAGTATCCCGACCTCTCGGACCATATCTCGATCATAAAGACGAAACAACTAGTTGGACACCCTGCATGTCTTGACATTAAAGACAGGAGTGTCCCTAAATTCTGCTATTATAACCCAAACAAGGAAGAAGAAGATGATCAGTAAGAATGTAACACTCGAAAAAACTCTTGATGAAGCCGATAACGTAGCCGCAAGGGAGTACTTAAAGAAGAATCCTGATACGGACATCTATCTTGGACAAAAGGGTAAGGATTTACTCTTTATTCGTTTTGACAAGGTGAAGAAGACTATCAATCCTAACGGGTCCGCCACATTGGAAGGTAAGTTTGACCTCCAGGGCAAGGGCGGAAACAAGACGGCTGGCAAGCGTATCTCTGGCGTTCCCTTCAAATTCACCTACCATATTCTATCCTCCGACCCATCAAAAGCCATCCTTGATAAATAATTCTCGACGATAAGCTGTATCAGGGGTATAAATTCAGTAGGAGTTTTACCCATGACATTTGATGTTCACACCCATATTCTTACCAAAAGCATTTATCCGAAAGACCTCTTTATTGGAAGGTTATCTATTCCGGAGGATCTCGTAGAGCTCTTGCTTAATGAGATCTCGGAACATCGCGATATATCCAAAGTAGTCGCGATGATAACCAAACTGATTGGAGGCCGTGCCGACAGAATTGTTCAACTGGTTAGATGGTTCCAGATGGATATGGAAGAGCAACAAAAAGAATTCGAAACCCAGGCAAGTGGACATACGGATATCGTGTGCCCACTTGGTCTGGATCTCGATTTTACTGCAAACAACTTCCAGACTTCTTTATCTCAGTATATTCCAATGGCTACCCAGATAGCCTCGTTGTCCGAATGGGCCAAACGCGGACAAGGGAAAGTGCTTCCGTTCTTTCCCGTTGATCCCAGGCGTAAGGGTATTCTGGAAGCTATGATTAAGGGTCTTGAGCATCAAGGCTTTATGGGAATTAAGATGTATCCAGCTATGGGGTGGTTCCCCTCTGGTTGGGATATCCATCCCGTGTTACGAGCTATCTACGGCTACTGTGAGGACAATAGAATCCCAATCACGGTTCATTGTTCAGCAGGTGGAGTGCATGGCCAGGATACGTCACCAGGCAAATACAAGTATTGGACTACTCCTCTTGAATGGCAAGCAGTCATGGTCGAATATCCCATGCTTGTAGTTAATCTGGCTCATTTTGGCGGTCAGGTACCATTTGAGAATTTCTGGAATACAGACCCCACTGTACAACCACCATCGAACTGGACGTGGCGTATCGTTGAAATGCTTATGGCTGAATACGATAACGTCTTTACCGACATCTCGTTCCATGACGATGCAATGAGCGACGAGCACGTGAGGCCATGGTTATCAGCTATGATTACTGCTTTATCTGATGGCTTTGCATGCGATCGTATCATGATGGGTAGCGATTGGCCGCTGCATCACACTATGTACTCGTACTCTCATTGGGTTGGCGATATGCAAAAACTCGTAGGCCGATATAATTGGGACTTGATTAGTAACTACAATCCGCGTAGATTCCTCTTTGGTGAATCTGGGGTTATGCCTCAGAGACTGACTGATTTTTATAAGCGATAGTATTATTCGAGGGCACATGAAGACAACAAAAACTCCTAAAGAAAAGAAGTTCGCGGTTGCCGCCAAGAGAGAGGCAACACTGCATCCTAAAGTGGTTAAATGGATATTGGAATCATATCCCAAAGCATGGGTCTATAAAACACACGACACTACGACTCGCGGCATACCAGACATTTGTGCTATCTGTGATGGCATGCCGGTTTGGATCGAGCTAAAGATTGGTCATGTCCTTACTCCGATCCAGCGTTACACGCTTGATCAAATTCGTCTAGCTGGCGGTATCGCGTTAGTAATGTGTGGCGAGGAGATCGGCTTCCTGTATGACTATAATATGGAAACACATAAACCACATCCTGGTCGTTTTCTCAGCATTAAAGAATATTCACTCAAACAAGTTATCGGAGGGTAGCAATGGGTTACGAAAAAGATTTAAACCATATACTTCAGCAAAGCATTGGTATCAATGATCAGTTCCAGATAGGCTCAGCTGTCGATTACATTCCTGTTCAGGGGGCTAAGGTCAAAGTCGAATGGGCATTCCGAGGAGTCGATCTGTTCTTACAGGTGTTTGTTCCGCCCGAGACCTTGCCAATCTGGCAAAACATTAAGCATCGGGATACCTATCTTCGTATGATCGAGATTATCAGGAAGTCCATCCCAGACTCTCTTGAAGCATATTATGGTGCGCCAACCAATATGTCACCAGCGGTAACTGTTAAGATTGAGAACTTTGTTGTTATTCCGTTTGAGAGGCATGTGGCTCAGCAGATAGCTGAGGCTCTTGCGAATGAACTCTACTGATTATTCCTCATATCCATAGTCTTTAAGCTTCTTGTCGCGCTCTAGTACACCACGGATATATTGTTCTCGCTTCTTGATTGGTACGCCAAGAAGTTCGCCTTCATCAGACATCGGGTTCTCGGGATACACAGGCTCTGGGCCTAACATCCCGTAGATCCGACGTTTGGTTAGCTCGCTATTGTGCTCTGATGTCGGGGAGCCACCTGGAGCAAAGTCCCATTTATGGTTGTATTTCAATCGACCCATACGCATAAGAGAATCTATTTCATCTGGACGATACCCAGATATCTCGTTTCTTAAAGGAGAGACTTCATCTGGGTCATGATAGACGGTATCGTCAATCCTGCTGACATTGCGTCCCTTCGCAACATCGAAATCCTGGTCTAACGCAAGGCCAGGATGTTTACTTACCGAGTTGCGAATGTAGTTTAATCCTACTAATGCACCAGCAGCAGGTGCTGCATAGAGACCCAGAATCTTACCGAGTCCGGCCTCTTTTTCTAGCTGCAGATATGGGTGCTGAAATAGTTCCATGACTACCTATATGTTTGCCATGATTGGTTTGTAGGCGCTAATAGCGACTTGAACCGGGAGAACTCTATCAAATGTGAGAGAGCATGCCTCAACGAGGATATTGGCTCCTGCCTGGAGAGACATCTGGTGCGAGCCAATATATGCGTTTTCGATGTATCCAGCACCAAACGGCTGACCAAGAGAGTTTTTAACGTACATCAAAAGGCCCATAGGCTGTTTGAAGAGTTCTGACTGTAGATTGATAAAGAAATCTCCATAGCCAGGACGATTCGTGATGGCTACGAGACTCTTCTGGATATCAAGTTCGAGCAGCGTTCTATTTGGCGATGCCATCGGGAACGTGCTGGTCGGATTGACAATCGCATTCAGACCTTCATGCATCATTTGGAATGTCGCTGGGTTATTCTGCTTATAGTAAGCATACATAACCTTCATCAGTGACGGACCGCTATAAATGGCGCGACCCATCTGAAGAGTGCCAACGTTCTTACCAGCAAGGAAGTATGCTCTACTGGAGCCAATCTCGAAGATGGGCTGCAGCTGCTGAGACTGCCCAAGACTGAACTGCTGAATCAGACCCATGGGGTAGACATATCCAGACATGTTCGTTGTAGAGGGAGCAGCGCCTGCCCCTGCTGGAGCTGGTACTGCCATACTTAATTCAGGCGGACCAGCCGCTAAGAGCACTGTCTCGGCGGAGGAGAACTCTCCACCGAGCAGCTCGGCCTGGACGTGGTTGTTATTATAATCCCAAGACGTTACATCAGTTGTTGCGTTATCGAATCTAGATGCCATTATTTCACCTTTATAGTGGTTTTGAATCCGTTACATGGGACATTAGGTATGCAATCAACTTCACACACCACATAGTCGATATCAACCGTATCTTGAGATAAATCGACAACTTCGAAGGTTTTCACAACGCCGCCGATGCGAGCCTTTTTCTTTGTTACCTTCTGCTTAATACTTTCTAAACCAAGAGCTGCGGTCGTGAATAACTCTTCTGTAATATTGTACTGACCAATCAGCGTATTCAACATGGTCTTAACCATTTTGCTCACGTAGTCGACTGCATGCGTAATGCTAGGCTCTCTGTAATAAACAGTGGTAGTTGCAGTTGACTGCTGATGACGACACTGTGGGAGTGCGCCCTCGACACTCTGGGTAAAGATCGTTATGCCGCCAGCTGCCATGATATTAAGCTGGGTACGTTTGAAATATGTATTGGAGTACATAAGCAGGTTTCCACCAGCAATGGAATGCTTGGTAAGTGACTCCTGCGGAGGAAGTGCTGAGTATGCTCCGGCGGTCTGTGCAGCCACGTTATATCCCTTAAGGATCGTTCCGTCGGTGTGTTCGTAAGCAGGCGGCCATACAAAGCGTGTACGTCTGTTATTGTATGATGCACAATAAGCAGCAATATATGCAGCTTGCTCGTCCTTAGTCATATCATCAACAACAGAGTAGGTCAGTCCATAGTACTTGGCGGTATGCCATACTGGTGCGCCAGAGGTACCCCAGTTATACAGACCTTCGTCAACGCTGAGGGTATGTGCATCAGGGATAGCATCAATCGTGAAGTGGGTATTGACGATATTATATTCGTCAATTGCACTGAGGACTGAGTCGTAGATTGTGTAAGAGACATTTTGATCAGCAATGCCTGCCTGAGCAAACACAAGACTTGGGTTTGTTCCAACTTCTTCAAGAACTAATGTCATGACGGTTGGGCTGGTGATAACTGCAGATCTTATCTTATATCCAAGATCAGCAAATGTCTGGCTATTGGAGCCTGTCGGGTGATCATCATCAATATACATGCCCGTATCCGCAGATGTGCTAGACATTACTGCGGCTGCGCCACTAGATACCCATTTGATACATCTTCCAACGATATCTCCACTGGTAATGATTGCTTCTATGGCAGTCCATGCCGCAACGGCAGTATGAGTAATTACTAATGTGTTTGTAGCGGGATCCCACGTAACTGGCTGAGCAGGAGCGGCGCCACCGGTTGTACCAGCAGTGAGCACGGCTGTCGGCTCGATATGTGTCCATGAAGCAATCTTGACTGAGTTGCCTATATTGACGGTGCCAGTGAATGATGCATCGCCATCTGATAAGATCAGAGTGTTCATGCCTTCAGTTACTGCGGTCGTACCATCATATAGTGATTTATCGGTTACCAGGTCATGTGCGAGGAATGTTACGCGAAACAGACCAAGATCTGGATCGGAGCAATAATCGACATGGGCATCGAATAGCGCATGTACTGATGGGAGCATCGAACAAGGTACGATATGGAAGATATCTTCCTGGTCACGAAGGTAGGATTCTGCTTCTGCAAATGCTATCTCGATATCGGTATAATAGGTCTCATCCACACCTGTGAAATATACATCGATGTTTGAGTTACGACATGCCTGATATACGGCATAAGCACCAGTATTAGCTGGAACCATTGCACCTAATTCAGTTGCAATAGAATTTGCATAATCCGAGATGTCAATGCGAGTCATCGCTTCTTTAAGCAGTGTGCGCAGTGCTCTGTATTTGAGATGTACGATAGCGCCGCTAAGGATAGGAGCGCCATCCAGAGCAAGCAGACCTGATGGTACCGAGATTGTTCCAGTAGTTGGAAAGGTGCATCCTGCATCACGTGCGTCTGCGAATACTACATCTTTGGTAGCATAGACCTGGAAGCCAACTCCAGTATAAGCAACGCCATCTGGAAGACCAGGTATAAAAACTCTATTGTTGTCGAGTTTTGTAATAGTATACGGACCCAGTTCATAGTCGGGGTGAAGTGCAGAAACTGCTAAGGTGTCGTCAACATATCCTATTGTATACATGCCAGCAACAGGAGTTACAACGCCACCAGCACTCCATGTATCGTCAGCGCCTGTATCTACACATATGATCTGTGTTCGATCTGCGGAAATACTGGTTATCTTGAGTGTTTTAGCTTCTCCTGGGCGGTACATTCTTCTAACAAAGCCAGCTGCAATTGTTGGTTCATCAAGTAATTGGGCATATGGACCGCTTAGAGTAATGGTGCGGACATCACCAACTCGAACGCAAGACACAACATCGACATAATGTTTTGATGTTGGATTTGCCGGTGTAGTATTTGAAAACAAAATACTATTGGCTTCAGCAGTAACGACATTGGTAAATGCTGCTGCTGGTGTTGATGTGAGTATCTTTCCAGTGGCAGGTACTGCGCCGTGTGGGGTAGCACCAATAGGAATGCGTTCTATCTTCGCATCTTCAAGTGTGAGCTGCACCGGATATTCCAGTTCATCATCATTGTACTGACGGGTATCAACGATCTCGCCTGCGTCTGTTTCGGTGTAGGTATAGATGTTTCCGGCGCCAGCATCATATGGTGTAGCCTGCTCTTCGTCGTCTACCATATGATACACAGGACCTACCACACATACATTCTGTGTGGATTCGGTAGTAGCTGGTGTTACATTTACAAAGCTTTGAGTTACACTTGTGTGTGGTTCTATGTATGACATGGTATAAAATCTACTCCTTTTACTAATGGCCTATTAGTTGGTGTTACGCTCCATCTGCGTTCCATTTGCGTGTCAAAAGTGATCTCCACCATAGTGAGACCAGTCGTCCCCCCATCTTTAACAGGACTTTCTTTTGACGCTACGAGGTTACTGATTTTGAATGCACCAAACGATGCGAGTTCTTGCTTCAGTAACCAATATAAATCAAAGACCTGAGCTGCTAGAGCTTCAGTATTATTCTTGCATATGATTCGCGTACTGGTACTTCCGAACGCTAAATCCTGAAAGATCTTCGCTCCAGTCGGAAAGCTCGTACCAGCATGCTGCATCGTGCCCTGGTGGTTATGTGCCTTGATCGGACCACGGGAAACGATAATGGTATCCTTAGTGCCCCAATCTTTCGTTTCGTAGGTAAATGGTCCACCTATCATCATGGGACTACGGTCTGCATCATCTAATACGTACATGTTCTGCTCAGCAAAGAACGACTGCAACAACATCAGTGGCGGTTTTACAAACGCCTCTGTCGTGGTAAGCGGCTTACCAGTATAGATGTCGGCAGTTACTAGAGCAGCAGTCTTCATGTTTTGATGCTATCCTCAGGATGCCTACTTTGCACTATCTGCGAGGCGTCCTGTATCGCATTAGTATAACCGAATTCCAAAGTAGATAGAACTGTTTTTTCAACAGATTGTGATATTGATTCTTCGTTTAAGAAAACGCTATCCTCTTCAAGTGGAACCTCTATATGCGCAACGCTTGATACATCCCCTGTTATCGATATCTCTGCTCCGTTTAATATCCCCATCTGAACCTCAAGCGCGGACTGGAGCTGCCGATTAAGTATCGAGGCCGCCTCTTTTGTCATCTCGTCCATATGTAATGATAGAGTCATTGGACGAGCCGTAAAAGATATTGCCGACATTAGAACCTTCTTTGTTTTTGGATCTCCTGAACCTGGGCATTAAGTGCTTCAACTGTAGCTGTCTGTAGGGATAGGAACTTGTAGACGGAATCCAGCTCGTCAATCTTAAGGAGCTGAATCTGCTGTGTAATAGGACGACCATGTGAGCCGGTTGGAACTACACCCTGGACAGCTAGATATGTATGAGAAAGCGGGTCATAGAGATAATCGCCAGGGAATATATGAGGTATTCCGTTTGCGGTTACTGTATCCTGGATGGCAGTTACGCGACCCATCTCTCCGGCTTGTTGTTGCTTAGCATCCTGAGTATTAGATACCCATATAAGTTCTGGATCCATAAGCGGATTAAGTATGCCGGTACCATAACAAAGCTCGCAGCCATTACGCGGTGGATTAGCCCTACCAGTCGCTCTATCCCAACAAACTGGACAATGTTCGACTGTCGTCCACAATTTAGAATAGAGATAAAGCGGATACCCAGCCTGGGTACGGAAGTATATCTCTTGCCCACGTAATGCCTCTAATTCGAACTTACGGTATGTCGCGAAGCAGGACTCAGGGGAGGACTCTGCTCTGATATTACCGTTTTTGAGGATCGAATGAACAGTATAGAAGTATTCTTTATACCTATTACCGAGCTCTATATCAGTATCTATATAGGTGTAACCCTTGGCTATGGTCGCAGGAATCGTTGCGATTAACGCACCCAGCTCGCTTTGTTTCAAGCTTCGATAGATACGATATGATCCAATAGAGATATGCTCAGTTACTCTCCATTGTACGCGCATCCTCGGTTTGGTCGTGGCATTGCCTGAAGAGATAATATTTACTGAAAGATCGATGGCTTTATCCCCAGCTTTAAATGGCACTAACGGAGCATTAGCAGAGTAGATCTCCGTCACGTTACATACCGCAGTGAATCCACCATCTACAGTACGAACTGTAATAGCCGCAGTCGCTCCTGTAGTATGAGCAGTCAAGACACCTCCAACTACCGAAACGGCGGACGGATTAGAGCTTGTCCAAGTAATAGCTGGATTCGTAGCATTTACTGGCCATACCGTAGGCGTAAGCGTCTCCGATTCTCCAACGGTCATTGTGATTGAGCAATCGTCTAACGATACACCAATTACATCAATGGTCGGTACGGTGATGTGACAGACAGCCGTGAAGCCACCATCGTCGGTTGTTACACCTATATCACATGTTCCATATGTTACAGCAGTTACATGCCCTGCCGGGGAAACAGTCGCGACTGACGCATCTGTAGTACTCCATGTTACCCCATCGTCTGCAGCATTAGCTGGCCAGATTGTAGGCGTAAGGATAAACGTACTACCTGGTATCATGGTACGATCTGTATCGTCAAGCGTCACACCTTCAACATGCGCCTCTGGTACATGTACGACACAAGTAGCAGTAAACCCACCATCAGTCGTAGTTGCCACGATATTACACGACCCATTACCAACGCCAACGATATCTCCAGCTGGTATAGTGGCCACTGTAGGATCAGATGTAGCTAACGTATAGGTACGATCCGAAGCATTAAGAGGCCATACTGTTACAACGAGATTACGAGTATCGCCTATATCAAGCGAGGTATCGACCCTACTGAGGGTAACTCCACTGACCCTAACCGAGGGCACCGTGATCTCGCAAGTCGCGACGAAGCTGCCATCAGTAGTCGTAGCCGTTGCATGACAAGTACCATTGGCAACGCCAGTAACGACACCGCCTACGACAGTTGCGACGGAGGGGTCATCTGACGCCCAGACATAGGTGGTATCGCTTGGCTCGGCTAACGGGACGGAGACTACGCAGGTGTCGCTCTCCGTACTGATATCCGGTGTGCGACCCGTTGGAAACCCCGCTTTCGTGCGTGTAGCCGTAATTGTAATAGCCGTACCCGGTGCGATCGTGGTAGTATCGTAGGATATGGATTGCTCATTACCGGTTAGGCCGGTGACGGTACGTTGTGCGCTATCGTAAAACATCTGACCATATACACTAACCGCATTGTATGCTTCCGTTGTGAAATCTGCCTGAGTAGGGGATCGGTCGTAATATATTTTACCAGATTCCTCTTGGCAGGCTAGATCAAGCAGAAGGCCTGCTGATGCTGCTAGTTTTGTCCCTGCTTGATACGAGGCTATCTGCCCCACAGTGGCAATACCATCATAAATTTCTAAATTTTTAAACTGCCATCCTGCCCCCGTGTATGTCGTGCGGGTTACAGTCGCGGGATACGGCGCAGCTACTAGAGTACAGTTGATTGTTTCCGTTGCACCATCGCAAGTTAGCGTTATAGATGTCGCACCAACCTGCAAAACCCCCTTGAGCCATGTATTAGCGGTGTGGACTTTTGCAAACTGTAATGCCCCCGATGCCGTACTATAAAAACCTATTTTTCGGGCGGAGTTGTTGACGCAGATGGCAAAATTCCAGTTGCCGGCTGAATTCAGCGTATTTTGGTATAGCGCCTGAGTATTACCGGATGCAACTACCGTTCCGCCTCTAAAATATATTTCAAATCCAAAAGCAATAGACCTACATTTATTTAGTGCCTGATTAGTAGAGGCTGCGCCTATATGCCCTGTCGACATACAATAACTATCTAAAGTGCCCCCCACCACAAAACTAGACGGGGTCAGCACACACGCCGGATCTGATGCGGTAAGCGTTACAAGCCCGGGTAGGTCGGTAACTGCGGTAAGTATTCCATTTCCGCCATTGAGTTTAATCATTGGTCATCCTATTTAGGCCAAACCGTGGCGGTAAGAGTTGTTGTGTCGCCGATATCTAGCAGAGCAGACGCCTTATTAAGTGTGATGCCAGTGACCGATACGGGGGCTACGGTAAAGACAGCGGTGTCTGATTCGACACTGATATCCGGCGT